>Ga0308170_10000733_pt1 | contig 37282 bp, 29 predicted proteins | sample PhyBR2_2_FD_202136 | JGI IMG/M metagenome (GOLD analysis project Ga0308170, IMG submission 202136) | Phyllosphere microbial communities from UC Gill Tract Community Farm, Albany, California, United States - DLSLSB.R2 | ecosystem: Host-associated > Plants > Phyllosphere > Unclassified | place... | reverse complement strand
CGTGCTGGTGCACCTGGTGTTCGGCATGCCGATGATGACCCTGCTGTTCCGGAATTACTACTGCTCGGTGCCGCAGGAGCTGTTCCAGGCGGCGCGCGTGGACGGCGCCGGCTTCTGGCGCATCTTCCTGCGCATCATGCTGCCGATGTCGCTGCCGATCATCGTGGTGGCCGCGATCATCCAGGTAACGGGCGTGTGGAACGACTACATCCTCGGCCTGGTGTTCGCCGGACGCGAGAACCTGCCGATGACGGTCCAGCTCAACAACGTGATCAACACCACCACCGGCACCCGCCTGTACAACGTGAACATGGCCGCGACCATCCTCACCGCGCTGGTGCCGCTGGCCCTGTATTTCGCATCCGGACGCTGGTTCGTGCGCGGCATCGCCGCCGGCGCAGTGAAGGGATAGAACAACGATATGGCGAACCTCAACCTGCGCAAACTGAACGTCATCCTGGGCGGGAAGAGCATCATCCGCGACCTCGACCTGCAGGTCGAGCCGGGCGAATTCCTGGTGCTGCTGGGGCCCTCGGGCTGCGGCAAGTCGACCCTCCTGCACAGTATCGCCGGCCTGGTCGACGCCGATTCCGGCGCGATCGAGATCGGCGGGCGCGACATGACCGGCGCCGATCCCGGCGAGCGCGGGATCGGCATGGTGTTCCAGTCCTATGCGCTGTACCCGACCATGAGCGTGGAAGACAATATGTCCTTCGGCCTGCGCATCGCCGGCACGCCGAAGGCCGAGATCCGGCGCCGCGTCACGCACGCGGCGGAGATGCTGCAGCTCGACGCGCTGTTGTCGCGCAAGCCTTCGCAGCTCTCCGGCGGGCAGCGCCAGCGGGTGGCGATCGGACGCGCGCTGGTGCGCCAGGCCCAGGTCTTCCTGTTCGACGAACCGCTGTCGAACCTGGACGCCAAGCTGCGCGCCGAACTGCGCCGCGAGCTCAAGCTGCTGCACCAGAAGCTCGGCTCGACGATGATCTACGTGACCCATGACCAGGTCGAGGCGATGACCCTGGCTACCCGCATCGTGGTGATGGAAAAGGGCCAGGTGCAGCAGATCGGCACGCCGCTGGAAGTGTACGAGCGCCCGGCCAACCGCTTCGTCGCCGGCTTCCTCGGTTCGCCGGCGATGGCCTTCGCCGACGGCCATGTGGATGGAGCGGGGCGTTTCGGCGCCGGCGAGCTGGGCCTGGTGCCTGGCGCCGCCTGCTGCGTGGCGCGGGTGACGGACCGTGCGGCGGTGCTGGGCGTGCGTCCCGAACACGTGGCGATCCGCGCCGATGGCGACATGAGCGGCATGGTATCGCTGGTCGAACCGATGGGCAACCACCAGGTGGTGTGGATCCGCTGCGGCGCGCATACGCTGGCGTCGCTGGTGCACGGCGACGGCGCCTGGACGCCGGGACAGGCGGTGCGCTTCGCCGTCGATGCGAACCGGGTATCGCTGTTCGACCCGCAGCATGGCAACCGCCTCTAAGGGCCGCGGATGCGCTATGCTTGCGTTTTTCATCGTATTTGAACCTGTTTGAGGACCTGCCTGTGGCCACTATCAAGGATGTAGCGAAGCTTGCCGGCGTCGGACTGGGCACCGCTTCGCGCGTGGTCAGCGGCAAGGGCTCGGTGTCGCCGGCCACGCTGGCCAAGGTGAAGAAGGCCATCGACGAACTGGGCTTCCGGCCCTCGCACGCGGCGCGCGCGCTGCTGTCCGGCTCCAGCCGCATGATCGGCGTGTACATTCCGGTGCTGAGCGGGACCTTCTATACGCCGATCCTGCAGATCATCGACACCGAGCTGCGCGCCGCCGGCCTGCACATGGTGCTGGCCTTCGGCGTCGGCCTCGGCGACGAGCGGCGCCAGGCCATCGAGGGCATCGAATTCCTGGTCGAGCGCGGCTGCGACGGCCTGATCGTGATGACCAGCGCGCTGCAGGAAGAAGACATCGCGGCGCTGGGCCTGAAGGCCGGCCAGCTGGTGGCGCTGAACCACAGCTTCGACAGCATCGCCGAACAGTGCTTCACGGTCGACCACGTGCTGGGCGGACGGCTGGCTGCGCGCGCGCTGCTGGACCACAAGCACCGACGCATCGCCCTCATCGAAGGCCCGCGCCGGCTGGCCGACAGCGCGGCCCGTATCGAAGGCTTCGACGCTGAGCTGCGCGAGAACGGCATCGATCCGGACCAGATCTGGCGCATCGAGAGCGACTTCTCGCCGGCCGGCGGCTGGGCCGCCGCCAGGGAACTGCTGGAGTCGGATTACCAGTGCACCGCGCTGTTCTGCGCCAACGACGAGATGGCGGTGGGCGCGCTGTCCTACTTCCAGGAAGCCGGCCTGCGGGTGCCGCACGACCTCTCGGTGATCGGTTACGACGACACACCCAGCGCCGCATTCTCGGCGCCGCGCCTGACCTCGGTGCACATGCCGTGGCGGGAGATGACCCAGAACGGCATCAATGCGCTGCTGAACCTGTGCTACGACATGCAGCGTCCGGTGACCCGCAACTTCCCGGTCAGCGTGACCCTGCGCGCCTCGTTGTCGAAGGCAGCCACGGGGAGGCGCAAGGCAGCCTGAAAGCGCCGCAAGAGCGCTTTTTTTTGAATTGACACTGGAAAGCTTTCCAAAGATTTCACGAAGACGAATACGAACACCACGGACCGAAACGAGACCATGAGCAAACCGACCCGCACCGAACCGCAGGCGCCGCAGCGCGCCGATTTCGCCTCCGACTTCCTGTGGGGCTGCGCCACGTCGTCCTACCAGATCGAGGGCGCCGCAAAGGAGGATGGGCGCGTCGAATCGATCTGGGACCGCTTCGCCGCGACCCCTGGCCGCATCCGCGACGGTTCGAGCGGAGAGGTCGCCTGCGACCACTATCACCGCTGGCCGGAAGACTTCGACATCGCGCGCGGCCTGGGCCTGAATGCCTACCGCTTCTCGATCGCCTGGCCGCGCATCTTCCCGCAGACGGGCAAGGTGAACGAAAAGGGCCTCGACTTCTATTCGCGCCTGGTGGACGGCATGCTGGAACGCGGCCTGCAGCCCTGGGCCACGCTGTACCACTGGGACCTGCCGCAGTACCTGCAGGACCGCGGCGGCTGGAACGAGCGCGCCACCGTCGACGCCTTCGTCGAACTGGCCGACGTCATGACGCGCAGGCTCGGCGACCGGGTCAGGCACTGGATCACGCATAACGAACCCTGGTGCACGGCCATCATCGGCAATTTCGAGGGCTGGCATGCGCCGGGCCTGACCGACTTCAGGACCGCACTGCAGGTCAGCCACCATGTGCTGCTCTCGCACGGCAAGGCGGTGCCGGTGATCCGCGCCAACGTGCCGGATGCGCAGGTCGGCATCTCGCTCAGCCTGCATCCGCTGCGGCCGGCCAGCTCTCGCCCCCGCGACATCGCGGCGATGGAGCGCCACGACGGCCTGCGCTACCGCTGGTTCCTCGATCCGCTGTACGGCCGCGGCTATCCGCAGAAGACGCTGGAACTGGTCGCCGACCAGGCGCCCAGGATGCTGCCGGGCGACCTCGAGGCGATCGCGGTGAAGACCGATTTCCTCGGCGTGAACTACTACTTCCCCGAGACCATCGCCGATGATCCGGGCCATGCGCCGCTGGATGCGCGGGTGCTGCCGCCGGGGGCCGGGGAGGTGACCGGCATGGGCTGGCCGGTGGAGCCGCAAGGCCTGGCCGAGCTGCTGGCGCGGGTCGACAGGGACTACCACCCGGGCCCGATCTACGTCACCGAAAACGGCTCCTGCTACGACGATACGGTGAGCCCGGACGGCAGCGTGCACGACACCGAGCGCCGCCGCTATCTTGTGCGCCACCTGGGCGCGCTGCGCGATACGGTCAGGGATGGCGTGCCGGTGAAAGGCTATTTCGCCTGGAGCCTGGTCGACAATTTCGAATGGGCCGAAGGTTACAGTAAGCGCTTCGGCCTGGTGCACATCGATTACGCCACCCAGCAGCGCCGCCTGAAGGACAGCGCGCTCTGGTACCGATCCTTCCTGAAGGAGGAATGAAGACGGCGCGGGCTTCTTGTTGACATGCGGATCAATTCCATTCACTATTGACAGGTCGGGTTGGAATCGTTTCCAACAAGGGTTCCAGCCCAGCATCCAGAACAGAACAACGTGGAGACATCCCGCATGCACAAGCCCCTCCGTTCCGCCGCCCTGGCCCTCGCCGTCGCGCTGGCCCTGCCGGCCGTCGCCGCCCCGGCCGGCACCGCCAGGCCCCTGGGCGACTGGCCGCACATCACCAGCGCGATTGCGAAGGATCCGGCGATCGACGCCCGCGTCGCCGAGATCCTCGGCAAGATGACCCTGGCGCAGAAGATCGGCCAGATGACCCAGCCCGAGATCAAGGCGGTCAGTCCGGACGACGTCCGCAGCTACTACCTCGGCTCGGTCCTGAACGGCGGCGGCAGCTGGCCGAACAACGACAAGCATGCCAGGGCCGCCGACTGGCTGGCGCTGGCGAACGCCTTCTACGATGCTTCGATGGCGACCGACATGGCGGTCAAGGTGCCGGTGGTGTGGGGCACGGATGCCGTCCACGGCCACAACAACGTGTACGGCGCCACCATGTTCCCCCACAATATCGGCCTGGGCGCCGCGCGCGATCCGGCATTGATCGGCGAGATCGGCGCCGCCACGGCGAAGGCGGTGCGCGCCACCGGCATCGCCTGGGTGTTCGGTCCGACCCTGGCGGTGGTGCGCGACGACCGCTGGGGCCGCACCTACGAAAGCTATTCCGAAGATCCGCAGATCGTGAGGAGCTATGCGGGTGTCTACGTGACGGGCATGCAGGACCACTTCGGGAAGGACTTCAACACCATCGCCACCGCCAAGCATTTCATGGGCGACGGCGGCACCGACCAGGGCAAGGACCGCGGCGTCAACAAGGCATCCAGCAGCGAGATGATGAACATCCACGCCGCCGGCTATTACACGGCGCTCGCCGCCGGCGCCCAGACCGTGATGGCCTCCTTCAACAGCTGGGACGACGTGGCGGCCGGGAAGAACTACGGCAAGGCCCACGGCAGCCGCGCGATGCTGACCGATATCCTGAAAGGGAAGATGGGTTTCGATGGTTTCGTCGTCACCGACTGGAACGGCAACGGCGAGGTACCCGGCTGCCGCAACGACAGCTGTGCCCAGGCCATCAACGCCGGCATCGACATGGTGATGGTGCCGGACGACTGGAAAGCCTTCATCGGGAATACGATCGCCGACGTCGAGGCCGGCCGCATTCCGATGGCGCGCATCGACGATGCCGTCACCCGCATCCTGCGCGTCAAGCTGCGCGCCGGCCTGTTTGGCAAGCGACCATCCGATAACGTCTATGCCGGCAAGGATGAAGCCCTGCAGGCGCGCGATCTCGCCCGCCGCGCCGTGCGCGAATCGCTGGTGCTGCTGAAGAACGAGGGGCCGGCGCTGCCGCTGGGCGCCGGGAAGAAAATCCTCGTGGTCGGCAAGGCCGCCGACAGCATGGCCAACCAGACCGGCGGCTGGGCCCTGACCTGGCAAGGCACGGCCAATACCAATGCCGACTTCCCGAATGCCGACACGATCCTGGCCGGCATCCGCGCCGCCGCCGGCGAGGCCAACGTGCGCTTCAGCGCCGACGGCAAGGGCGTGAATCCGGCCGACTACGACGCCGTCATCGCCGTGATCGGCGAGGGCCCATATGCGGAAGGCGACGGCGACATCGGACCGGCAGGCACCTTGCGCCACAGCAGCCGCTATCCGGAAGACCTGGCCGTGCTGCAGCAGGTGGCGGGGAAGGGCAAGCCGGTGGTGACCGTGTTCCTGTCCGGCCGGCCGCTGTGGGTGAACGACCTGATGAATTTGTCCGACACCTTCATCGCGGCCTGGCTGCCTGGCACGGAAGGCAAGGGCGTGTCCGACCTGCTGGTGGCCGCGAGAGGCGCGAAGGCCTATGACTTCACCGGCAAGCTGTCCTTCTCCTGGCCGAAGACCGTTTGCCAGACCCCGCTGAACGTGGGCGATGCCAACTACGCGCCGCTGTTCGCCTACGGCTACGGCCTCGGGAAGGGCAAGCGCTCCCGCCTGGGCCAGCTGGACGCCAGCTATCCGGCCGGCGGCTGCGGCGCCTCGAACGTCTATCCGCTGTTCGGCCAGGCCGACCGCGACAGTTTCCCGCTGCAGCTGCGCAGCGGTTCGACGGTCCAGTCGCTCGGCGCCGACCTGAACGCCACCGTGAGCCTGCCCGGCATCAGCGTGGCTACAGCCCAGATCAACACCCAGCAGGACGCCAAGCTGGTCACCTGGACCGGTCCCGCCAGCCTGGAAGCCCATGGCGCCAGGGCCCTGGCGCTGCCGCCGGCGGCCGGCAAGGGCGGCGCGCTGCGCTTCGACACGGTCGTGCAGGCGGCGCCGGCCGGCAAGGTCAGCATCGCGATGGGTAATACGGCTCTGGACGCGACCCGGCTGTTCCAGCGCCTGGCCGGCAAGGGCAAGCAGTCGGTCAAGATTCCGCTGGCCTGCTTCACCGGCACGGGGCTGGACCTGGCGAAAACCGACACCCCGTTCAGCGTCAGCAGCGGCGGCGCCTTCACGGCGGCCTTCGGCAATATCGACGTGGTCGGCGGTGCCGCCAGCGACCCGGACGCGGTGCGCTGCGGGGAACTGCAATGAGCGATCCGGCCTTGCGCCTGTTGGCCGACATCGGCGGTACCAACGCCCGGTTCGCGCTGCAGCGGGGCGGCGCCGACGGCTTTGCCGACATCGAAGTCCTGGCCCGCGGCGACTACCCGGCCATCGGCAATGTGGCGCTGACCCTGGGCGCCACCGGCGGCATGTATGTCGGCGGCGGCATCGTGCCGCGCCTCGGGCCGCTGTTCACCGGCTCCCGCTTCCGCGAACGCTTCGAGGGCAAGGGCAGGCTGTCCGGCTACCTGGCGCGCATCCCGAACTGGCTGATCAGGGAGGAATACCCGGCGCTGCGCGGGGTGGTGGCCCTGCCGGACCAGGCGCCGCAAGGATAACGATAGCGATAACGAGCACCAAGGAGACACCATGGCACAAACCGCACACAATCCGGCGCACACGCCGACCTCCAACACGGCGGGCAGCAATACCGGACCGCTGGTGATCGTCACCATCCTGTTCTTCATGTGGGGCCTCCTGACCTCGCTGAACGACGTCCTGATCCCGCACCTGAAAGCCATCTACACGCTCAGCTACGTGCAGGCCATGCTGGTGCAGTTCTGCTTCTTCGGCGCCTACTTCATCGTCTCGGTGCCGGCCGGCGCCCTGATCCGCCGCGTCGGCTACCAGGCCGGGGCCGTGGTCGGCCTGCTGATTGCCGCGGCCGGCTGCGCGCTCTTCTATCCGGCGTCGAAGAGCGGCTACGGCCTGTTCCTGTTCGCCTTCTTCGTGCTGGCCAGCGGCATTACCGTCCTGCAGGTGGCGGCGAACCCCTATGTGACGGTGCTCGGCCCGGCCAGCACGGCCTCGAGCCGCCTGACCCTGACCCAGGCCTTCAACTCGCTCGGTACGACGATCGCCCCGGCGGTGGGCGGCATGCTGATCCTGTCCGGCGCGGCGATCGGCGCCGACAGGCTGGCGGCCATGAACACCGCCGAGCTGGCGGCCTACCGCGCGCATGAAGCGGCCAGCGTGCAGGGGCCTTACCTGGTGTTGGCGGGCGCGCTGGCCGTGCTGGCGGTGCTGTTCGCGCTGGCGCGGCTGCCGAAGATCGAGCACGGCGAGGAGACCACGGCGGCGGCCGGCGGCAAGGCGTCGGCGCTGGCCTATCGCCACCTGGTGCTGGGGGCGATCGCGATCTTCCTCTACGTGGGCGGCGAGGTCAGTATCGGCAGCTTCCTCGTCAACTTCCTGGGCGAGCAACAGATCGCCGGACTGGCACCGGCGGTGGCCGCCGGTTATGTGAGCCTGTACTGGGGCGGCGCCCTGGTCGGCCGCTTCATCGGTTTTGCCGTGATGCGCTACGTCAGCCCGGGCAAGAGCCTGGCCTTCAATGCGCTGGCCGTCATCGCGCTGGTGCTGGCCGCGATCTTCGCCAAGGGCGCGGTGGCGATGTGGGCGATCCTCTCCGTCGGCCTGTTCAACTCCATCATGTTCCCGACCATCTTCAGCATGGCGCTCTACGGCCTGGGCCGCCACACCGGCCAGGGCTCGGGCATCCTGTGCATGGCCATCGTCGGCGGCGCCATCGTGCCTTTCGTCCAGGGTGCGCTGGCGGACAGCATCGGCCTGCAGACCTCCTTCTTCGTGCCGGCCCTTTGCTACGGCTTCATCCTCTACTTCGGCCTCAAGTACGCCAACCTGTACCGCCAGCCGGATGCGCCGGCCTGAATCGTTTTCTCACTGTCCCTGAGCAGCACTTGCCAGCGGCGCGGCAACGCCCCGCTGGGTTTTTTATCGGGCTTCGTGTAAGATATCGGCACCCATTGGGGAGTAGCCTGCTTCCGCGTCGTCCGGAAGCGCCCGTATCAACATACTCGTCGCCGCTTGATTGCACCCATGCGACGTGGTGCGGGCAGCCGTCTCGGTTGGCAAGACCTTTGGCATTCCGTGCGCTCAGGCTGGGCCGCGCGGCTATGCCATCGTCTTTGCCCGGCCAGTGAGATATTCATGAACGTAGCCGCCACGCTAGCCATCGCGCTTGCCATGTCAACCGACGCCTTCGCCGTCGCCATCGGCAAGGGCGCAGCCCTGCATCGCCCCCAACTCAAGGAAGCCCTGCGCACGGGCCTGATCTTCGGCGTGATCGAAGGCCTGACCCCGCTGGTCGGCTGGGCCATGGGCAAGGTCGCGGCGCCCTACGTGGAAGCCTGGGACCACTGGATCGCCTTCACCCTGCTGGGCGTGCTGGGCCTGCGCATGATCTACGCCAGCCTCACCGCGGACGACGACGACGGGGAAAAGCCGAGCAGCCACTCGTTCTGGCTGCTGGCGATCACCGGCTTCGCCACCAGCATCGACGCCATGGTGGTCGGCGCCAGCCTCGCCTTCATCGACGCGAATATCGCCGCCACCGCCGGCGCGATCGGCCTGGCGACCTTCGTCATGGTGACCATCGGCGTGATGCTCGGACGCGGCCTGGGCCACCTGGTCGGCAAGCGCGCGGAGCTGATCGGCGGGGTCGTGCTGATTGCGATCGGCGCGTTCATTCTTTACGAGCACCTGGGCGCGGCTTGATGACAAGCCCTAACTTGCACTCGCCCCGCAGTAGCGCTCGACATAGGCCTGGTGCGGCGGCAGCTGCCCCACGGTCCGCTCCACCTGCTTGCGGATCCCTTCGAGGAAGCCGTTCAGTTCCTCGTCGCCCATCAGGTCCGCGCTCGGGTGGTGCTGGTCCGGCATGATGCCCTGGCCCAGCATCACCTGGATCCAGGAGTTCTCGGCGAACAGCTCGTTCGACACGCGGAACGAGCGGCCGGTTTCCTTGAACATGTCGATGCGGTGCTGCAGCCGTGCCGGCACCGCCATCTCCGCGGCGTCCTTCCAGTAGGGCGTGTCGCGGCGCTCCGTCACCTTGTAGTGCAGGATGATGAAGTCGCGGATGAATTCGATCTCCGACCAGGTCTGGGCGTTGAACTCGTCCACCTCGCTTTGCCGGATGCCGTGCGAGGGGAAGTTCTGCAGCAGGCGCACGATGGAGCGCTGGATCAGGTGGATGCTGGTCGATTCGATCGGCTCCAGGAAACCGCTCGACAGGCCGATCGCCACGCAGTTGTGCGACCAGGTCCTGGCCCGCTGGCCGGGCTTGAAGCGGATGACGCGCGGCTCGGTGAGGGCCTTGCCTTCGATATTGCCGAGCAAGGTGGCCTTCGCGGTGTCGTCGTCGACGTGGCGGCTCGAGAACACGATGCCGTTCCCGACCCGGTGCTGCAGCGGAATCCGCCACTGCCAGCCCCAGTCGCGGGCCATCGAGCGGGTCAGCGGCACGGCCGGGCCCATCGACTCCGTCTGCACCGCGATGGCGCTGTCGTTGAACAGCCACTGCGACCAGTCCAGGTATTCGACGCCCAGGGTCTGGCCGAGCAGCAGCGAGCGAAAACCGGTGCAGTCGATGAACAGGTCGCCTTCGATGCGGCTGCCGGAATCGAGGACCAGGGCGTCGACGTCGCCGCTCACCGGATCGGTATCGACCTTCGCGATCTTCGCTTCGATGCGTTCGACGCCGAAGTGTTCGCTGTAGCGGCGCAGGAAGCGCGCGTAGCGGCCGGCGTCGAGGTGGTATGCGTAGTTCAGGCCGTCGTTCGGCAGGTGGGCGAACTTCCCTTCGAGGGCGGCCTTCAGCTCCAGGCAATAGTCGCCGTAGTCGCGCGCCAGGCCGCGCTGGCGGCCCTTCATCCAGAAGTGCTGGAATCCGGCGCTCCAGTGGTCGGTGCCGGTGGTGCCGAAGGAGTGGATGTAGTCGCGGCCAGGGGAGCGCCAGCCCTCGAAGCTGATGCCCAGCTTGAAGGTGGCCTGGGTGGCGGCCATGAATTCCTGTTCGTTGATGTCGAGCAGGCGGTGGAAGTGCACCAGGGTCGGGATGGTGGCCTCGCCGACGCCGACGGTGCCGATTTCGTCGGACTCCACCAGCTTGATGTCGACGACCTTGCCGAGGGTGCGCGAGAGCGCCGCCGCCGTCATCCAGCCGGCGGTGCCGCCGCCCGCGATCACGATGCGGCGCACCGGCTTGTGCTGTCGTTCCATGCTTGTCTCCTGCTTGTCTTTATCGATTGATGCGTTGAAGGAGCGTTGCCCTCAGCGCCCGCGCGCGGTCCTCGTCGAGGGGCGCCAGCGCATGGCGGGCGTGCGGCGGCAGGTGGGCTTCGTTGGCTTCGTCCGGCTCGAAGATGTAGTGGCGGAAGATCTCCTGCCAGGCCTGGCGCTGCGCGGTGGGCAGCTCGCGCATGGTGAGCAAAGCGAGCATCAGGGCATTCGTCGGCGTATCCATGTAGTCGGGCGACTGCCGCCACCAGTAGTTCACCAGCACGTTGAAGGCCATTAGCGCTTCCACGTGGTGCCACCACATCGATGGGATGAAGATGGCGTCGCCCGGTTCCAGCTCGGCCGACCGGGCGTGCGTCAGCGCGTCGCGGAAGCGCGGGAAGCGCTCGTGGTCCGGCGCGGCAAAGTCGACCAGGCTGATGGCCTGGCCGGCCGGGTTGAAGTCGAGCGGGCCGATATACAGGTTGGCCAGCTGGTCCGGCGGGAACAGCGTGAAGCGGCGGCGGCCGGCGGCCACCACCGCCAGGTTGTCCGGCAGGTCGTAGTGGGCGGCGATCCGGGTCTGGTTGCCGATCCAGATGCTGGCCAGGGCCTCGCGCCCGTTCAGGTCGATGTCGTTGTGCTCGCGCAGGCCGGGCAGGGCGGTGTCGATGGTGGTCGAGCCGACGTAGATGGCGGCCGGGCGCGGGTTGTCGCGGTAGCCCTTCATCTCGTCGAGCACGGCGTCCAGCCTGGCGCGTACCGAGTAGTAGTTGAAGCCGGTCAGGTCCCGGTTGTAGAAGAAGCGGCCCTCGATCTCCGGCTTGCCCAGCATCGCGCCGACGGTGGCGTCGCGGTAGAAGCGGCGCAGGTAGCCGTCGGCGGCATCGATCGAGGTGCGCGCCGCATCGACCAGCGGCCAGTGCGCCGCCAGGCCGCGCACGACATACGGTTCGGTGGCGCGCAGCAGCTCGTCGGGAAGCGCCGGCCCGCGAACCTCGATCTCGCGGATGCGTTTATCGATTCGAAGCATAGGTGCTGGTCAATAAGCGGTTCTTCCGGTCGATCAGGCCGCGGAACTGCGACAGCGAAGCCACCGCCATGTAGATCGCCTGCAGGTAGCCGACCTCGTGCAGGCGCCCGAGCTGCTCCGGCTTGAGCGCGGCCAGGCGCTCTTCGTTGATCGTGTAGAAGCCGGCCAGGCGGTTCTGCGAGCCGTCGTCGAGTTCGACGTCGAGCACGAAGGATTCCAGCAGCTCCAGGTGCAGCAGCGCTTCGATGAAGCCTTTCGAGGTCTCCAGGCCGTCGTGGATCGAGCGCAGCACGCGGCTGATGCGCTCCAGGTATTCGCTGCTGCCGCCGTAGGACAGGAACAGCGGCTCGCCTTCGGTACTGCTCACGCGCGGGCTGTCGAGGTCGACGTGGATCATCAGGCCGTCGTCGGCGCCGTCGGCGGAACGTCCGATCAGGAAGGGCTGGCGCTCGATGGTCAGCGGGATGTAGGGCGCGTCCCATCCCTTTGTACCGCCGCCGAGGAACAGGTTCTCGCCCTGCTGGAAGCCGAGGAGCGCGACCGGGTCGAAACCGCTGCCCTCGGCGTGCCGGGCGAACACGATCGGATAGTGGGCCTGCAGCTCGCGGAACTCGGCCGGGAAGGTGAGGGCCGACATCACCGCGTCACCATAGGCCGCGCCGCGCTCGGTCTTGACGCGCATCTGCTGGTGGTCGATGTTGTTCAGGAGGGCGTGATTGGGCATGGTGTCTCTTTGTTTATCGTTATCTCAGATGCGGGGCAGGCCGTGCCTGCGGATATGCTCGATCAGTTCGCGGTTCGAGGGCAGGGCCGGCAGCATGCGCGCGGTCAGGCGGGCCGCCTCGCGGAAGGCTTCATCGGCCAGGTCGGGGCGGTCGGAAGCGCGCGGCGCCGCCCTGGTATGGAAGCCCATCCCGTACAGGACGTATTGCCAGCTCGCGGAAGGGAACACTTCCTCGATGCGCGGGAAATCGCGGCGCGAGGGCGGACGCGCGCGCCACAGCTGCAGCAGTTCCTGCAGGCGCGGCGGAATCGAGGCGGCTTCGCGGTGCTCGATCCAGTAAGGGGTATCGCTGCGCTTCGACAGGACGTAATGCAGCTTGAGGAAGTCGATTACCCGCTCCCAGCGGTAGGTGAAGGCTTCGTTGAAGCGCGTGGCCACCGTGTCCATCTCGGCGCGGGTGGCGGGCATGTCGTCGGCCAGCCAGGCGGCCGACAGTTCCACCAGCGCCAGCGCCGAGGCCTCGAGCGGCTCGATGAAGCCGGCGGACAGGCCGATCGCGACGCAGTTGCGGTGCCAGAAGCGTTCGCGGTAGCCGGGTTCGAAGCCCAGCTTGCGCGGCGTGGCGATTTCCGCCGTACCGCCGGATGCCGCGATGTAGGCGCGCAGCTGGCGCTCGGCATCCTCGTCGCTGGAGTGGGCGCTGGAATATACATGGCCGATGCCGCGCCGTCCGGGCAGGCCGATGTCCCAGATCCAGCCGTTCGGCTGGGCGGTCGACGTGGTCTGCGAGGCGATCGGACTGTCCTCGCTGGCATACGGCACCTGTAGCGCCAGCGCGCTGTCGTTGAACAGCACGTGGCGCTGGTGCAGCAGCGCCACGCCGTAGTGCTTGCCGAGCAGGAGGGATTGCATGCCGCTGCAGTCGACGAACAGCTCGCCTTCGACCACGCTGCCAGAGCGCAGGACCAGCGCGGCGATGTCGCCGTTCTCTTTCGAACGGACCGCTTCGACGTGTTCGGCCACATGACGCACCCCCAGCCTGTTCACGCAATGCTCGCGCAGGAACACGCCGAACTTGCCGGCATCGAGGTGGTAGCCGTAGTTGGCGACCGACGCGAATTCGGGCGTGCCGAACTGCTTGGGCGCGCGGCCCTGCACGCAGAGATGGGGCTGGAAGCTGACCAGGTCGGCGAAGGGCACGCCGGCGTGCGCAGCCTGCCAGGCGCCGGCCAGGTTGGCGTCGCCATGGCCCTGGGGCAGGACGAAGGGGTGGAAATAATAGTCGTCGGGCTCTCCGTTCACCGGGGAGCCCGTACGCCAGCCATTGAAGCGCGAGCCCTGCTTGAAGCTGGCGTCGCATTCGCGGAAGAAGTCGGATTCGGAGACGCCGATGCGGTGCAGGGTGTCGCGCATCGACGGCCAGGTGCCTTCGCCGACGCCGATCGCCGGCACCGCCGGCGACTCGACCAGGGTCACGCGCAGCGGATGCTCGGCGGCCAGCACGCCGGCCACCAGCCAGCCGGCGGAACCGCCGCCGACCACCACGATGTGCTTGACCACGTCACCCATGTGCATTCCCCTACGACAAAACCCTGGCCGCATGAGTCTAACCGAAAATGCTGCTCATAAAGCAACTTTTCAGAACTTGTAGCGTGCACCCAGCATGAAGCGTGCGCCCGTCTGGGTTGCGTACTCGACCATCTCCTTGGCGCGGCCGTGGCTGCGCGTGGTTTCGTTGGTCAGGTTGATCGCCTCGAACTGCACGCTGAGCCTGGGCGTGACGTTGTAGCCCACGCTCACGTCCAGCTGGCCGTAGGGTTCGACGTACTGCGGGTTCGGACCGGCGGCGTCGAAGGTCGAGGCCAGGAATTCGCCGCGCCAGTTCCAGGCCAGGCGGGCGTGCCACTTGTCGTTCTCGAAGATGCCGACCAGGTTGTACGAGTTCGACAGGCCCACCAGCGCGAACTGCTCGCCCACCGAGGTGTTGTCGTAGCGGAGGCCCGAGTGCACATAGGTGTAGTTGGCCGACACGCCGAAGCCCGAATTGCCGAACATGTGCTGGAGGTTGAATTCCAGGCCGTTCAGGCTCGCCTTCTTCTGGTTCGAGAAGGAGGTGATCCGGAAGTTGGCGACCGGGTCGCCGGCCTGGCCGACGATGTCGCCGGTGGCGTTGCCGAGGCTGTCGTCGCCCTTGTAGGTCACGCCGTTGGCGCCCGCATGGCGGCGGAAGATGTAGTTGCGGATGCAGGTCGTGTCCGCCGTCGCGCAGCCGTTCGCCAGCGCCTCGTTCCAGAATGCGCCGCCGACCGGCGTGTGCAGGCCGAAGGGCTGCTCCACCACCTGCGACTGGCCGGCGTAGTTGTCGAGGTCCTTGTAGAACGCGTTCACCGAGGCGAAGCTCTGTTTGGCGTAGTACCACTCGAAGGACAGGTCGAAGTTCTTCGACTTGACCGGCTTCAGCGCCGGGTTGCCCTGCGAGCCGGTGCCGCCTTCGACGCGCGCCAGCGTATTCAGGATCTGGCCGCCGGCGATCTGGTCGTAGCGCGGACGGCCGATGGTCTCGCCGTAGCTGGCGCGGACCTTCATGTCCTCGCGCAGGTCCATGTCCCAGTCCACGCTGGGCAGCAGGTTGTGGTACTTGCCGGTCAGGGTCGTGAAGGTCGGGGCGCCCATCAGCACCGTGAACTCGTTTTGCGAGCCCCAGCTGATCCCGGTCGCCGCCGGCACCAGCGCGGTCGAGGTGACGTCGGTCTTCTCGTAGCGCACGCCGATCGCGGTGTGCATCGGGAAGCGCGTATCCCACTCCGTGTTGAACTGCAGGTAGAGGTTCTTGGTGTCCTCTTTGGTGCGCTGGTCGGTGACGAAGTCGGTCTTGGCGATATAGCCGCCCGGGTTGCCGGTGGCCTTGGCGGCGGCCTCGCGCGCCTCGTTGAAGTTGAAGGTGTAGAAATTGTTGAACAGGTTCGGGTTGCCGCTGCCGTCGATCTTGTCGAAGTAGCCGCGCACCGTGGCCGGATGCCACAGGCTGCTCGGGTAGTCGGACGGCTTGGAGGCGCCGCCCCAGGTGTCGAGCTGGTTGTTCACCTCGGCCGAGCGGTTGTTGACCTTGATGGCGCCGAGGCCGAAGTTCAGGTTCGAGGACTCCAGCATGCGCAGGCGGCCCTTGACCTGGTACTGGTCGATCTTGCCCAGCATGTAGCGGTTCTGGAAGTTGGAGCCGGTCACCTGCTGCGGGGCCTTGACGAAGTCGGCGCCGGCGATGCTCAGCACCGGGAAGTCCTTCGAGAAGTCGACCGAGGTATCGCCGCGCGAGAAGCTGGCGGTGCCCAGGGTATTGAAGGAGCCGTAGGGGCTGTCGGCCATCGACTCGGCGGTCGAGTGGTGGGCGTCGAATTCCAGTTTCAGGTCGTTGGTGGCGCGCCACTGGGCGTTGAAGCCGACCGATTTGTTGTCGGTCTTGGTGGCGAAGTTACCGGCGCCCATCGCGATGTCGCTGTTACCGGCGGGGATCAGCTCGGTGTACACCAGCGGCGCGGCGACCGGGCCGTTGGTCCACGACGAGCGCGAGTCGCCGAAGTTGAACCAGGCGGAGACGTCGTTGCGCTTGGTTTGCAGCTTGTTCTCGGAGTAGGTGTAGTCGAGGGTGGTGACCAGTTCCTTGACCGGCGCAAACTGCAGGGTCAACTGGCCGTTGGTGCGCTGGCGCTTGACGCCGGTGAAGCTGTAGTTCAGGTTCTGCGGCACCTCGTAGACGTCGCTCGGCTTCGGATGGTTGGTCGCGCCGGTTGCCGGGATCGCTCCCCAGGTCTGTTCGTCGCCGCGGAAGGGGCCTTTCCAGCCGCTCGAGACCGAAGCCTGGTTGTAGCCCGAGTTGCGTTCCTGGTAGCTGGCGCTGATGCCGATACCCCACTTGCCATCCTTGCTGGTGGTGGTGTAGATGCCCGAGAATTCCGGCGTGGTCGATTCGCTGGCCCTGTCGTCGCCCGGCAGGTTGTTGTTCGAACGGTCGTGCACGGCCTTGATGCCGATGCTGGAATAGGTGCCCAGGCGGTCGAGCGGACGCGCGGTGATCACGTTGATGGTGGCGCCGATGCCGCCGGTCGGGGTCTCGGCGCGGCTGGTCTTGTAAACCTGCAGCTGGGAGATCGCTTCCGAGGCCAGGTTCGAGAAGTCGAAGGCGCGGCCGTTCAGGTCGCCCAGGTTCGAGGTCGGCATCTGGCGGCCGTTCAGCAGCACCATGTTGAAGTCGGGGCCGATGCCGCGCACCGTCACCTTCTGGCCTTCGCCATTGGTGCGGTCGATCGAGACACCGGAGATGCGCTGCAGCGATTCGGCGAGGTTGGTATCCGGGAACTTGCCGATGTCTTCGGCCACGATGCCGTCGACGATACCGTCCGAATTGCGCTTCAGGTTCAGCGACGACGCCATCGACTGGCGGATGCCGCTCACCACCACCTGCTGAACGGGGGCGCCGGCGTCATCCTGCGCATGTGCGGGCACGCCGAACGCCGCGCAGGCGCCGGCGACCGCCAGGCTGATCAGTTTTTTGTTTGCCTTGGGGTAGTGCATTGGGTCTCCTCTGTTTTTCTTCGTTTTTCGTTAGCCACGTCACCGCATCAGCATTGCTCGTCTTCGTATCTCCTCGGGTTCTCCAACTCATCTGGAACTATGTGGAAACGTTTCCATATCAGTTGTCTGAATCTTATGTTCAGTAAAAAAAATTGTCAACGGGTTATTCTATTTTTTGAAAGAAAGCGCGGGGTCGATGCAACACTGCCGAATGGACGCTGGCAGCGGTCGTCCGGGCCGCGTACGTTTGACATGGATTTTTGGCAAGTGCTATAGTCGGCGCCGATAAGGAAACGTTTCCAAACAGGGCCGGAAAACGGAGCGGAAATGAAGACGACAATGAAGAGGGCGGCGTCGGCGGCGGCGCTGGCGCTGGCCTGCGGCGCGGCGTTTGCGCAAGGCGCGCAAGGGACTCCGCAGAGTGCGCCGACGCAGCCGCCGGGCTGGGTGCTGGACTGGAGCGACGAGTTCGACGGCCTCACCCTCGACCGCAGCAAGTGGGTCGAGGAAACAGGCGGCCACGGCTTCGGCAACAACGAGCTGCAGTACTACACGGGGCGGCCCGAGAACCTGCGCGTCAGCGGCGGCACCCTGGTGATCGAGGCGCGACGCGAGGAGTGGGAAGGGAAGCATTACACCTCCGCGCGCATCAAGACCGCCGGCCTGAAGGAGCGGACCTACGGTCGCTACGAGGCGCGCATCAGGATCCCGCGCGGGCAGGGCATCTGGCCGGCTTTCTGGCTGCTCGGCGCCGACTGCAAGACCACCGGCTGGCCGCGCTGCGGCGAGATCGACATCATGGAAAACATCGGCAAGGAGCCGGCCACCGTGCACGGCACGCTGCACGGCCCCGGCTTTTCGGGCGACAACGGGTTCGGCAAGCCGTCCAGCCTGGACCAGGGCGCCTACGCCGACGACTTCCACGTGGTTGCGGTGGAGTGGGAACCGCGCGAGATCCGCTGGTACCGCGACGGCATCCTCTACCACAGCGCGCGCCCCGAGCTGGTCAAGGGCGAGTGGGTGTTCGAGCACCCCTTCTTCGTGATCCTGAACCTGGCCGTGGGCGGCTACTGGCCCGGCAATCCGGACGCCGGCACCAGCTTCCCGCAGCGCATGCTGGTCGACTACGTACGGGTCTACCGCCGTTCCGCTTCGGCGCCCTCCGGCACCGGCAGGTAACGCTCGCGGGCCTCGCGCGTGAGCCGGGCGATGGCGCGCAGGCAGTCGAGGGTGGGGGCGCCGGCGTTCGCATCCGCGCCCTTGGCGTACATGCGCGCCAGCCGGGTCGCAACCTCGGCCGCGCCGGGAATCTGGTCGCGGAACAGCTTGATCAGGCCGACCACGGATTCGTGCACGGGGGCGTGCGAGGCGCGCGCGATGTGGGTGCCGCCGGGGTCGAGCGCCAGCGATTGGGCGATGGTCTGTTCGAACTGCGTTTCCGCGCGCTGGATGAGCATGCGGAGCTGTCCTGGTGTGAACTGGTGTCGCATGATGGTCTCGTCCTTCCTACTGGTCCGCCCGGCTCGGTCCGCGCTGCGGTTCCGGATACAACTCGGGCCGCATGCGGGCATGGAGCTTTCCCGGCCGCACCCGTAGCGGTGCGCGCGGCAGATTGGAGCGGATCGGCGTCAACGGTCCCTCGTAGGGAGCCGTGGCGTGGTCGATTTCGGTGGGTTCCGCGGCGCGGCCCTCGCCGGCCAGGAACTGGGCGATGGCGATCTTGACGATGGCACGGTTGCTGAGTTCGGCCGTGAGCCGCATCTTGCGGTTGTAGTACAGGAAGGTGGCGGTCTCGCCGTCCGCAGTGACGATGTCGACCTTCTTCGGCAGAGAGAAGCCGTAGCGCCCGCTGGCCCACAGCTTGACGGCGCAGACGCCGGCCTTGGGTGATGAAAAAGTAAAGTTCATGCAGGAATCGTAATCCTGCAGTCAGCCGCGCACGGAACGAAATTGTTCCAAACTATTACGAAGGGAACAGTTGTTTCCTGTGGTCAGTGTTTTAACCTACCGTACCGTCTTCAGCATCGACGGATAGCCGACCTCCTCGGTGGCCTTCTTGAGGTCGGCCACGGTAGCCTGGGCGTCGTCGTAGACGATCACGGCTTCGCGCTTCTCGTAGCTGACCTGGACCTTGCTCACGCCCGGCACCCTGGACAAGGAGGCCTTGATCGTGATCGGGCAGGTGGCGCAATCCATGGTCGGCACGTTCAGCTTGACGGTCTGCTGCTTGGCCAGCGCGAAGGGCGCGGCGCCCAGCAGGACGATGAGGGAAACGGCGTTCAGCGATTTCATGGTCGTGGTCTCAATAGAACAGGGGAGCGATCAGGGGGAAGCCCAGCAGCAGGACGATGAACACGGCGCAGCCGGCGAAGAGTTTGCGCATGGCCGGGCGGGCAGTGGCGCAGGCCTGGTCGTCGACCGCGCAGGCCGCGGCCGGCCGGAACAGCAGCCAGCCGGCCCAGCCGAGCGCGCCCAGGGTGAGCGCGATCGCGTACGGGGCCAGCGGCTTCAGCGCCGTCAGGTGCACCATCCAGGCGCCGGTGATGCCGACCAGGACCAGCACCAGCGGCAGCACGCAGCAGGTGGAGGCCAGGATCGAGGCCAGCACGGCGAACGCCATGATGCCCCCGAGTTTGCGGTCGGACGGTTGGCTCATCGTCGCTTCGAGATCAGATGGCGCGCGCGGTGATGGTGTACGCAAAGCTGTCCGGCGCCAGCGAGTCGTAGGCCTCGCCGCGGTTTTCGGCCTGCGGGTACATCAGGAAGCCGACCTTGCCCTGCTTGGCCCCGGGCAGGCGGACGTCGTGGGCGAAGTTGTAGCCCATCCAGTTGCCTTCCCAGCCGCCGAACAGGGCCTGGCGGACCGGGGCGACCAGCGGGTGGTCCGGATCCTTGATCCAGTTCGGGGTTTCCTGGCGCATGACCTTGGCGACGTCGGCCGGATCCATCGCAACCCAGCCGTGCTGCTTCAGGTAGACCTCGGCGCGGCAGTGCTGGGCGCCCTGCAGTGACGCCGGCTTGCCGCCCAGTTCGCGGTAGCCGAAGGCGCTCGGTGCGATGCGGATGCCGTAGACGTCGCGCGCCGGTACGCCGGCGGCCCGGCACAGGCCGACGAACAGGCCGTTCAGGTCGGCGCACTTGCCGCCGAAGTTGCCGGTCTCCAGCATGGTCTTGATGTCGCCGGTGCCGCAGCCGCGCACTTTCGGCTCGCGGAAGGTGTTCAGCACGATCCAGTCGTAGATGCGCTGGACCTTGTCTTCATCGGTCTTCGCACCCGAGGTGATCTGCAGCGCGGTCTTCTTGACGATGCCGTCCAGCGGCATCAGGTCGGTCGGCTGCAGCCACAGCTTCAGGTCGTCCGTCGACTCGGCGCCCGGGGTGCGGGTTTTCCAGTTCTCGGCGCGGTCGCGGGTCTGGACGCGCGAGACCACTTCCAGCATCGGCGGCGCGGAGCCGTCGAATTCGGCCACCAGGAAGCGGGCGCCGTAGTGCGGGTCGTTGCCGACCTTCATGCTGCTGGCGTTGCCCGACCAGTTGTTCGACAAGGTGCGCTGCCAGTCGGTGTCGACCGAGGGCAGGGGAATCCAGACCGTCGACGGGCCTGAAGCGCGCTGCAGGTTCACCCGGGTCACGACTTCGTAGCTCTTCCAGTCGCCGGGGCGCGGGTCGAAGTGGCGCTCCGCTTCGGCGGCGGCGGCGGTCTGCGCCAGCAGGGTGCGCGGCAGTGCGCCGGCCAGCAGGACGCCGGTGGCGGCCTTGAGCAGATGTCGGCGGTTCGTCGGTTTGCTGTCTTTCATGGTCGAGTCTTCCTGTCTGGATGTCGTTGATTATGCGTTCTTCTTCGCGTTCTTCGCGTTCTTCATTCTGCCACGAGCGTGTCGATCGCCGCCTTCAGGCGGGTATCGCCGGCCCCGATCTCGCCCACGCTGCGCCAGCGCGCGCGGCCCTGGCGGTCGACCAGGATGGTGGTCGGCATGACGCCGGCGGTCCATTGCCGGAACATGTCGCCGGAGCGGTCGCGCAGCACCGGATAGGCGAAGGGATGGGCGCCGGAGAAGCGCTCGATGGTGTCGAGCGGCTCCTTGTAGTTGACGCCGACCACGGCCACCTTGTCCGGCTGCTGGCGCGCCAGCGCATTCAGCACCGGCAGCTCGTCCACGCAGGGGCCGCACCAGCTGGCCCAGAAATTCACCACCACCACCTTGCCGCGCAACTGGCCCAGCATCCATTCCTTGCCCTGCAAGTCGCTCAGGCGCAGGGCCGGGGTGGCCTGCCTTGCCGGCCAGGGCTTCAACACGGCATCGGCGGCGGCGGCTGTTGCTGCTGCGGTGCCCGCCAGCAGGCAAGCTGCAACCGCGAGGAAACGGCGGATGGTCCTGGTCTGCATCGGCGTCGCTACGGCTGGGAGAAAGGGCGTCATGATACCAGACTGGCGCCTGCCTGGTTCTGCGCCGATAATCGCGCTTTCGCTCATGAATATGGTGTCAAGATGAATAACTGGGTCTTCCTGGCGATCGCCATCCTTGCCGAGACCGTGGCCACCACGGCCCTGAAAGCCAGCGCCGGTTTCACCCGCCTGCTGCCTTCGGCGCTGGTGGTGCTGGGCTATGGCATTGCCTTCTATATGCTGGCGCTGACCTTGCGTTCAATACCGCTGGGGGTGGCGTATGCGGTGTGGTCCGGCGTCGGGATCGTGCTGATTGCGCTGGCGGGCTGGCTGCTGTATGGGCAGCGGCTGGATGCCGGGGCGATGGTGGGGATGGGGCTGATCGTGGCCGGGGTGCTGGTGATGAACCTGTTTTCGAAGACGGCCGGGCACTGAACCGTCGTTCCGGCCTTCGCGGGAACGATGAAGCATATGCCTCCGCTGTTTTCAAACGTGCAACAGAGCCGCAAGCGGTGCTGTATTCTCGTCGGCAAAAATCAAGGAGACGTCATGCCCCACATCCGTTCCCTGTCCGCGCACTGGTTCGCATTGCTGCTCGCGCTGCCCCTGCTGGCCGCCGCCGAATCCGTTCCCGCCACCCGCGCCTATCACAACCCGCTGACCGTACGCCTGGCCAGCGGCGAACTGGCCCAGAACTGCGCCGACCCGGCCGTGCTGCGCGATCCGCGGGCCAAGAGCCCGACCTGGTATATGTACTGCACCAGCGACCCGGTCAGCAAACGTGAGCGCGACCCGCAGGGCAAGGACGGCGGCTGGCATTTCCGCATGATCCCGATCTACCGCTCCATCGACCTGGTGCACTGGGATTTCGTCGCCGACGCCTTTTCCGACCGCCCGGCCGGACTGGCCGCGCCGACCTCCGGCTTGTGGGCGCCGGAGCCGGAATACCTGAATGGACGCTATTACCTCTACTTCACGGTCACCGACGTGGTCGACGCGCACAGTCCGGAGAAGGGCTGCGCGAACGACAGCGCGATCGGCGTGGCGACCTCGGATTCGCCGACCGGTCCATGGAAGGCCAGCACGATCCCGGTGGTGATGCCGCGCCGCGCCGCGCCCGGCTGCAACTTCCACTGGACCTTCGATCCCAAGGTGATCGAAGACAGTGGCCGCAAATACCTCTACTACGGCAGCTACGGCGGCGGCATCTTCGTGACGCGGCTCAGCGACGACGGCCTGCGCGCCGAAGGGCAAGCCACCATGGTCGGCGCGCCGGGCCGCTACGAGGGCGCCGAGGTCAAGCGCCACGACGGCTGGTGGTACCTGTTCGCCTCCGCCACCGACTGCTGCAACGGCCCGCTGACCGGCTACGCCGTCTTCACCGGCCGTGCGCGTACGCCGGAAGGCCCCTTCCTCGACCGCTACGGCAACGACATGGCCAAGGGCCGTTCGGGCGGCACGCCGCTGCTGCTCCAGAACGGCAACCGCTGGGTCGGGGTCGGCCACAACACCGTGTTTACGGACGCCGCCGGGCAGTGGTGGACCATCTACCACGGCATCGACGTCAACGAACCCTTCTTCAGCGCGAAGGACAAGCTGACCCGGCGCCTCGCGCTGCTCGACCGTATCGACTGGGTCGGCGGCTGGCCGGTGGCCGGCGGCGGACTGGCGCCGAGCGACCAGGCGATGGCGGCGCCGATCGTGCTCGAAGGCGCGCGCGCCGAAGCGCATCCGCTGGCAGTGCGGGCAGCGCCGCACGTGCGCCCGCTGTGGCAGGACGAGTTCCGGGGCAAGGCCCTGAATCCGCGCTGGCACTGGCTGCGCCCGCGCGCCGATGGCGGCTGGTCGCTCGGCGGCAAAGGATTGACGATGGCGACCCAGGACGCCGACCTCTACGTCGACCGCAACACCGCCAGCGTGCTGCAGGCGGCGCTGCCGGATGGCGACTACCGCGTCGAGGCGGAGATCCGCCTGGACGCGCCCGAAGACTGCTGCGCCACCGCGGTGCAGGCCGGCCTGGTGGTGATGCGCGACGACGACAACTACGTCAAGCTGGTCGAGATGGCGCGCGAAGGCCTGCGCCAGGTCGAGTTCGCGAAGGAAGTCGCCCCCGTCGAGCAGTACCAGCCGCGCTACGGGAACACCCTGGCCGGCACGCCGGGCCCCACCACCTGGTTGCGCCTCGATGTCCACCGCACAGGGGGGCAAGAGCGTTATACGGCATATTCGAGCCAGGACGGGCGCACCTGGGTCGGCGGCGGAACGTGGACGCACGGCCTCGGCAAGGACGCCCGCCTCGGGCTCGTCGCGATGGGCGGCGCCGGACGGCACGCCACCTTCGTGCGGGTCGCCGTCGGCAGCCTGTCGCCTTAAAAATACAGGGCGTGAAACCGTTTGTAACTGAGTTCGAAAGCGCTTGCTTTCATGGACGGCGGGTCATTAAATAGGCTTCATAAGAACACCGAAGACCAGGAGTTCATCGTGGAATACCCCCGCCCCCAACTGCGGCGCGCCGCCTGGCGCAGCCTGGACGGCCCATGGCAGGCCATGCTCGACGATATGGCCGCCTGCGCCGACCCTCCCGAAGTGACTTGGGACCGCACCATCGTGGTGCCGTATCCGCCCGAGGCGCGCGCCAGCGGCGTGAACGACCGCAGCTACCGGCGCCGGGTCTGGTACAAGCGCCAGATCCAGCTCGACCCGTCGATGACGCCTTCGCGCGAGGAGCGCCTGATGCTGCACTTCGGCGCCGTCAACTACCGCGCCCGGGTGTGGGTGAACGGGCGCTTCGCGGTCGAACACCGCGGCGGCCATAGCCCGTTCTCGATCGACGTCAGCCGCCACCTCGACGGCTCGCTGCTCGAGGTCGTGGTGCAGGCCGAGGACGATCCGCAGGACATGCACAAGGCGCGCGGCAAGATGGACTGGGAGCCGGAGCCGCACAAGATCTGGTATCCGCGCACCAGCGGCATCTGGCGCACGGTATGGATCGAGAAGGTGCCGCGCGCCCACCTGAGCCAGCTGCGCTGGACCGCCGACGTCGCCTCCTGGCAGATCCGGCTCGACGCCGACATCGCCCACGTGCCCGAGGGCGGCATCGCCAACGTCACCCTGCGCCTCGGCGACAAGCTGCTGGTGGCCGACCGCTGCCTGTTGACCGGGCCGCGCCTGTCGCGCATCTTCCAGCTGCCCGATCCCGGCATCGACGACGCCCGTGCGCTGTGGATGTGGAGCCCGGAGAGCCCGCAGCTGATCGACGCCGAGATCGAGATCCGGTCGGGCGACGGGAACCTGATCGACAGCGTGCAGAGCTACACGGCGCTGCGCACGGTGAGCGTCGAAGGCGACCGCTTCGTCCTCAACAGCCGTCCGTATTTCCTGCGCATGGTGCTCGACCAGGGCTACTGGCCGGACAGCCTGATGGTGGCCTCCAGCGACCAGCTGCGCCACGACGTCCTGCTGATCAAGCGGCTGGGCTTCAACGGCGTGCGCAAGCACCAGAAATCCGAAGACCCGCGCTGGCTCTACTGGTGCGACGTGCTGGGCCTGTGCGTGTGGGGCGAGATGCCTTCGGCCTACGGCTTCTCGAGCGCCACCGTGCACGGCGTGATGGAGGAGTGGAAGGAACTGGTCGAACGCGACATCTCCCACCCGTGCATCGTGGCCTGGGTGCCGACCAACGAATCCTGGGGCGTACCGGAGCTGATGAACGACCGCCGCCAGGTCGACTTCGTGCGCGCGCTCTACCACATGACCCGTGCGCTGGACGGCACCCGTCCGGTGGTCGGCAACGATGGCTGGGAGATGCCCTGCGGCGACCTGGTCTGCGTGCACGACTACGAGCAGGACCCGAAGGTGCTGGTCGAACGCTACGGCAGCCGCGATGCCGTCGCCTACACCCTGCAGCACGTGCAGCCGGACCGCCGCCGCCTCGTCATCGACGGCTTCACCGGGGTCGGCAAGCCGCTGTTCCTGTCCGAGTTCGGCGGCATCGCCGTGATGAAGAACAGCGAGGAGCCGGGTTGGGGCTATTCGGTGGCGAAGGACGGCAAGGAGCTGCTGGCGCGCTACCAGCTCTTGATGTCGGCGATCCACGCCTGCCGCCCGCTGTCCGGCTTCTGCTACACCCAGCTGACCGATACCTTCCTCGAGAAGAACGGCCTGCTGGGCGAGGACAGGGTGCCGAAGGCGCCGGTGGACGCGCTGGCGGCCGCCACGCGCGGCCCCGACGCCCACCTGCACGACTGGTACCTCGACCCTCTCGGGCACGCGAAACGCTGGCTGGCTCGGCGCGGGCCGGATTTCCCGATAGAATGGACGCGCGTCGGAGAAATCGCGGAAGTGATAGCCTATCCGGGCGAGCGCCAGCCCGTCGGTGCCGGATCGAACAGCCCGGGACCGGACGATCCGCCGGCGACGCCGCCGGCGGGCGCCGGCGGATTCGAGCGCCGGAGCCGAGGCGGCGCTGGAGCGCGGCCGCGGCGCCGGGTAGCCTGAAGGGCAGGCAAGGCAGGGCGACGGCGCTCCGGACAAGAACAACGAGACGAATGGAGATGACGTGGCGAGACGAGGCTGGAGCCTCGCCGCCGCCGTCGCGCTGCTGGTGACGCTGGCCGCCGGACCGGCGCCGGCGTGGGCGCAGATTGAAGTCAGGATGTGGACCCTGCTGAGCGGGGGCGACGGCGCCCGCATGCGGGCCCTGGTCGACGACTTCAACGCCAGCCAGCGCGAGGTGCGCGTGGTGAGCACGACCCTGAAATGGGGCGAACCGTTTTATACGAAGCTGATCACCTCCTCGGTGGTCGGCGCCGGGCCGGACCTGGCCACGATCCATTTGTCGCGCCTGGTCAACCTGGCCGGCGGCGGCGTGCTGCGGCCGATCTCGGATGCCGAACTGGCCCAGGTCGGCCTGAAGGGCAGCGACTACCTGCCGCGCCAATGGGAGAAGGCGCGCTGGCAGGACAAGACCTGGGCGGTGCCGCTGGACGTGCACCCGCTGGTCCTCTACTACAACAAGAAGCTGGCCGGCCAGGCCGGCCTGCTGGACGCCGACGGCAATCTCAAGCCCATCGAGGGCGTCGACGCACTCGCCGATGCCTTCCGCGTCGCCACCGAGCGTACCGGCCGCCGCGGCCTGACCATGGAGAGCAGCCAGAGCTCGTTCGCCATCTGGCGCCTGTGGCTGGCGATGCTGGCCCAGCAGAACATCGCCATCGTCCGCAACGGCCAGTACAGCTACGGCCCGGCCGGCGAAGCCACGCTGGCCCGCATCAGCGACTGGTTCCGCAAGGGCTATGCCCAGGCGGGCCTCGATTACCCGGCTTCCACCAGCCAGTTCATGGGCGGCAGCGCCACCTTCATGCTGAACGGCGTGTGGGAAGTGCCGGAACTGGTGCGCGCCACCAGGGCCGGCACGCTGGGCTTCGACTACGGCATCGTCCCGCTGCCGAAGATGTACGCGAACGCCAGCACCTGGGCCGATTCCCACGCCTTCGCCATTCCCGCGAACGCCGGCAATCCGGCCTCGAAGGCCAAGGTGAACGCGGTGCTGCGTTTCGTCGCGTATGTCGGCAAGCATTCCCTAGGCTGGGCCGAGGGCGGCCACATCCCCGCCTACCGCTCGGTGGCGGAGTCGCCGGAAGCGCTGGCGCTGCAGCCGAATGCCCAGTATGCGGAGGCGGCCAACAACGTGGTCTACGATCCGGACGGCTGGTATATGGGCGCGGCGGGACCGCTGGAAGCGATTGCGTCCAAATTCCTGCCGGCGGCCCTGTACGGCTACATGACGCCGGCACAGGCGATCAAGCGCTTCGAACAGGAAGGCGCGCGCCTGATCCGCAAGCAGCCGCCACGCTACTGAGGAGATCGATGAAACCGAACGACTTCGTCCTGGGAAGCGCGCGCCGCGAGGGCCTGCCGGCGACCCTGCTGCTGGCGCCTTTCGTGATCGCTTTTCTGCTGTTTTTCCTGGTCCCGGCCGGCATCACCTTCTGGATGAGCCTGACCGAGAGCAGCCTGACCCGCACCAATGCCTTCGTCGGCCTGGACAACTACCACACCCTGCTGAACGACCCCTCGTTCTGGGATTCGGTGCTGAACACCTTCTACTTTGCGCTGCTGACCGTGATCCCGCTGACGGTGCTGGGGCTGGTGATGGCGCTGCTGGTGAACCGTTTCGTCAAGGCCCAGGCCTGGCTCCAGGGCGTGTTCTTCCTGCCCTTCGTGCTGCCGATCTCGGTGATGACCCTGATTGCCGACTGGATGCTGCAGCCCTCGTCCGGCGTGATCAACCACATCCTCGGCGGCCAGCGTCCCTGGCTGGCGGATCCCTACTGGGCGCTGCCGGCGGTGGCGATCGGCACGGTCTGGTGGACGGTCGGCTTCAATATGCTGCTGTTCCTGGCCGGCCTGCGCAACATCCCGGCCGACCTCTACGAGGCCGCGGCGCTGGACGGCGCGCGCGGCTTCAAGCTGTTCCGCTCGATCACCTGGCCGGCGCTGCGTCCGGTGGCGACCACCGCCCTGATCCTGCAGATCATCGCCTCGCTGAAGGTGTTCGGCCAGACCTATATCCTGACTTCCGGCGGGCCCTTCAACACGACCAGGGTCACGCTGCACTACATGTACGAAACCGCATTCACCCAGAGCGACGCCGGTTACGCGGCGGCCATCGCGATGGCTTTCGTCACCATCGTGATCCTGCTGTCGATACTGCAGGCCGGCGTCGTGCGCTGGCTGGCGAGGAGGGAAGCATGAGGGCGAGCATAATGCGGCGTTCCGACCTGGGCTGGAGCGTCGTCGGCGTGATCGCCGCCGTGCTGCTGGCCGCGCTGTGGGCGGCGCCCCTGCTGTGGGCACTGTCGACGGCCTTGCGGCCCGAGCTGGAGACGGTCTCCGCCGACTTCCACTGGCTGCCCCGGACCTGGACCCTGGACGCCTTCGCCAGGACCCTCGGCGCCGGCAACCTGGTGCGCTGGCTGTTCAACAGCTTCCTGGTGGCGCTGCTGGTCACGCTCGTCACCATGGCGATCAGCCTGATGGCGGCCTATGCCTTTTCCCAGCTGCGCTTCCGCGGGCGCACCATCCTGTTCGGCGTCGCCATGCTGGCGTTCCTGCTGCCGTTCGAGGCGCTGCTGGTGCCGCTGTTCCGCACCATGAACCAGCTCGGCCTGATCAACACCTATGCCGGCATCGTGCTGCCGCAGGTGGTGTCGCCGGTGGTGATCTATGTGTTCAAGCGGTTCTTCGACGAGATCCCGGCCGACTTCCGCGAGGCCGCGACGATGGACGGCGCCGGTCCGCTGCGCGTATTGTGGAGCGTCTACCTGCCGATCTCGGGGAATATCGTGTGGGCGATGGCGATCGTGACCTTCATCGCCGCCTGGAACAACTTCCTGTGGCCTTTCATCATCGTCACCTCGAACGACATGATGACGATCCCGCTGGGGCTGACCCAGACCTACGACGCCTTCGGGGTACGCTACGCCCAGCTGATGGCGGCGGCGCTGCTGGGCGCCATGCCGGTGGCGCTGGCGTATATCGCCTTCCAGCGCCGGGTCACGCAGGGCTTCCTGGCGGCGAGCGGCTTAAAAGGATAATAGAACAAGAAGAGGAGCGGGTATGGCATCGGTAAGGCTGCGCGGCATCAGGAAGGACTATGGGGACAATCCCGTCATCAAGGGCATCGACCTGGACATCGGGGACGGCGAATTCGTCGTCTTCGTCGGCCCGTCCGGCTGCGGCAAGTCGACCCTGCTGCGCATCATCGCCGGCCTGGAAGACGTGACCGATGGCGAACTCGAGATCGGCGGGGTCCACAGTAACGATGTCGATCCGTCCCGGCGCGGCATCGCCATGGTATTCCAGAGCTATGCGCTGTATCCGCACATGACGGTGGCGGAGAACATGGGCTTCGCGCTCAAGCTGGCCAAGCTCCCGAAGGACGAGATCCGCGGCCGGGTCGAGCGCGCCGCCGAGATCCTGCAGATCGCCCACCTGCTCGACAGGAAGCCGAAAGCGCTGTCCGGCGGCCAGCGCCAGCGGGTGGCGATCGGCCGCGCCATCGTGCGCAAGCCCGAGGTCTTCCTGTTCGACGAGCCGCTGTCGAACCTGGACGCCGCCCTGCGCGCCCAGACCCGGGTCGAGCTGGCGCGCCTGCACCGCGAACTGGCCACCACCATGATCTACGTGACCCACGACCAGGTCGAGGCCATGACCCTGGGCCAGAAGATCGTGGTCTTCAACGGCGGCCGCATCGAGCAGGTCGGCACGCCGTTCGAATTGTACGAAAAGCCCGCCAACCTGTTCGTGGCCGGGTTCCTGGGTTCGCCGCGCATGAACTTCCTGGACGCCAGCCTGGTGGGCGAGCAGGGCGCCATCGCCATGGTCCGGCTGGCGGGCGGTGCGGAGGTCGAGGTCGCCGCCGATGCCGCCGACGCACCGGTCGGCGCCAAGGTCACCCTGGGCGTGCGGCCCGAGCACCTGCGCCTGCAGCGGGCGGAGGGCGGCGAGGGCATCCCGGGTACGGTCGGCCTGGTCGAATACCTGGGCGACGTCATGCTGGCCTATGTGCAGGTCGAGGGCGTGGCGGAGATGGTGGCGGTGAAGTGCAACGGCGGCCAGGCGCTGCCGGCGCTCGGCAGCCGCGTCCTGCTGGCTTTCGACCCGGCCCAGGCCTATCTGTTCAGCGCTGACGGCGCGGCGATGCCGGCGCGCAGCCGCGGCGTGCTGGCGGCGGCCACGGCGGGCTAGGAGCGCGCCATGATCAAGGCGGTGCGCGGCCGGCCGACGATGACCGACATCGCCAAGCTGGCCGGCGTCTCGCAGTCGACGGTGTCGCTGGTGATCAACCACCTGAGCGGGGCCAAGGTCTCGCGCGCCACCCGCGAGACCGTGCTGAGGATCGCCCGCGAACTCGGCTATCCGCTGGAGCGCCACCAGGGCCGGCACGACAATCGCCCCGGCCAGGCGCCGAACCTGATCGTCTACCTGACCGACGAGCTGACCACCAGCCCGCATGCGATGCAGACCATGGACGGCGCCAAGGACGGCGCCTGGGACCAGGACTGCCTGGTGGCCGCTTTCGCGACGCGCGGCGACCCCGAACGGGAGCGGGCGGTGCTGGCCCGCATGCTCGACCATCCGGCCCTGCTGGGCGTGATCTACGCCACCATCTTCACCCGCGCCGTCACCCTGCCGGCGGCGCTGGACGGCGTGCCGACCGTACTGCTCAACTGCCACGAGCGCGAGCCCCGCCATCCGGCGGTGGTGCCGGCCGAACAGCAGGGCGGCTACAGCGCCACCATGCACCTGGTCGCCGGCGGCCACCGCCGCATCGGCTTCATCAACGGCGAAGGCTGGATCGAGGCCGCCGCCGACCGCCTGAAGGGCTACCGCCATGCGCTGCTCGATGCCGGCATTCCCTTCGATCCGGCGCTGGTGCGCGAAGGCGACTGGCAGGTGGAGAGCGGTTATGCGCATGCGCTGTCCCTGCTGGACGATCCCGACCGCCCCAGCGCGCTGTTCTGCGCCAACGACCTGATGGCGCTGGGCGCCCTCGACGCGGCCCGCGAACGCAAGCTGGCAGTGCCGCGCGAGCTGTCCGTGGTCGGCTACGACGACCAGGACCTGGCCCGCTATACCCATCCGCCGCTGAGCACAGTGTTGTTGCCAAACTACGAAATGGGCCGGTGGGCGGCCGAGACGCTGATCGCGCTGGCCCGTGGTGGCAAGGTTTCCAATGCTGTTTTCCAGAGTGAGTGCCCTCTGGTGAGCCGCGATTCGGTGGCGCCGCCGGTGGTCTAGAAACAGTCCCAAGCGCGCGCCGCCGCGCCCGGTTTTGCGTTAGCTTCCTGCTAAGAATTATTACTAATATTTTTGGGAGACTCGCATGACCACATTCCAGCTTCGGCCCGTGTGCGTGGCCGTCCTCGCCCTGATCGCCCACGCGGCGGCCTGCGCCCAGAGCGGCACCGGCACACCGCCTTCGCAGCCCGGACAGGCCACCCTGCAGGACCCTGCTTCCGAGTCCCAGTCCCAGTCCCAATCCCAGTCCCAAGACCAGGTCAGCCCGGCGGCGCCGACCCAGCCGGGCCAGATCGTGCAGGTGCAGGTGACCGGCCTGCGCAGCAGTATCCGCAGCGCCGAGGCAATCAAGCGCAACGCCGACCAGGTGGTCGACTCCATCAACGCCGAGGACATCGGCAAGTTCCCCGACCGCGCCACCGGTGACGCCCTGCAGCGCATCGCCGGCGTGCAGGTGGGCCGCGACCGCGGCGAGACCAGCAGCGTCATCATCCGCGGCCTGCCGGACGTGGTCACGACCCTGGACGGCAACCAGATCTTCACCGGCAATGGCCGCCGCCTGTCCTACCAGGACCTGCCGGTGCAGTCGATCGGCGGCCTGGACGTGTACAAGAGCGCCACCGCCAACCAGCTGGAAGGCGGCATCGCCGGCGCCGTCAACGTGCGCCTGCGCTCGCCCTTCGACATAAAGAGCTCGAACGGCGGGGGCTTCAACGCCACCGCCTTCATCGAAGACCGGCGCCAGAAGGTGAACGGCTCCAGCGCCACCAGCGACAAGAACAATCCCAATGGCGGCTTTGCGGTCAGCAACCGCTGGAACACCAGCTACGGCGAGATCGGCGCGCTGTTCGACGTCCAGTTCAACCGCGAGCACTGGGGCTATCCGGTGCAGTGGGTCGACCGGCCGGACCGCATCTTCTCGGTCAGCCCGGACGGCACCGCCGTGCGCCTGAACGACGACCAGCCGATCGCGCCGCTGAAGCCCGGCGACCGCCTCGGCGAGCTGCCCAACGTCGGCGGCATCTACAACCAGGGCAACCGCGACCGCGGCAGCATCCACGGCGCCCTGCAGTGGAAGATCAGCCCGCAGCTGGAAGCCAGCGCCCAGTACCTCGGCACCGGCTACCGCGCCCGCAGCGCAGTCGACTACATCCTCGGCATCGTCACCTGGACCCCGCGCCTGACCAACGTCGTGATGGCGCCCGAAGGCAGTTATTGCAATACCCCGAACGGCTCGATCTGCCCGATCCAGTCGGCCCATGCCGGCGCCGCCCGGTTCGGCGGCCCCTACGATTGGGATCCCTACACCGCCACCTCGACCTGGGGCGTGAAGGAACACACGGTCACCCATTACCTGAACCTCGGCGTGCAGTACAAGGACGGCCCCTGGAAGGTGGCATCGAACTACGCCTGGACCAAGTCGACCTTCGTGAACGACACCGTGATCGTCGACCAGCAGATCCCCGGCGCCAGCATCGACGTCTACACCTATGGCCGCGACGGCCACGGCGGCTACAACATGGTCACGACCCCGACCAGCAGCCAGGCGCTGCGCGATCCGAGCCAGTTCGTGCTGCGCGGGATGGTGCAGAACTGGGGCATCTCGACCGGCGAACAGTCGCAGTGGCGGGTGGACAGCAGCTACCGCCTGGGCGACGGCTTCTTCAGCAGCATCGACACCGGCATCCGCCTGTCGCAGCGGCGCGCCGGCTTCAAGGGCGCCGAAGGCCACAGCGATATCAGCGGCGACACCCGCGCCAGCCCGATCGGCGCCTTCGGTCCATCCTTCGAAACCCTGGTGCCGGGCCTCGATCGCCTCGGCGGGCCGTGGGTGACGCCGTCGCACGACTTCCTGATCGACCAGGCCGATGCCGTGCGCGCCTTCTACGGCGCCGCCCCGGGCCGCGTGGCGGAAGATCCGACCCGCGCCTTCAGCCAGAACGAGAACAACACGACCCTCTACCTGCAGGGGCGCTGGCAAACGAAGATGGGCGACATCGATGTCGGCGGCACCGTCGGCGGGCGTTACATGCACATCACCCGCAGCTTGCTGGGCAACAGCCGGATCGGCGACGTGATCACCCCGATCGACCAGTCTTCGCGCGAAAACAACTTCTTGCCGAGCCTCTCGGCGGTGATCGGCTGGCGCAAGGACCTGCAGTCCCACCTGTCCTTCGGCAAGACCCTGACCTACCCGGACTTCGCCTCGCTGAACCCGGCGCTGTCGCTGATCCCGCCGACCGTCAACGCGCCGGGCACGGGCTCGGCCGGCAATCCGAACCTGCGGCCGACCAAGTCGAAGAACATCGACGCCACGCTGGAATATTATTTCCAGAAAAATGGATATGCGCAGATCGCGCTGTTCCACCGCGACATCGACGGCTACTTGCAGAACATGGAGTCGAACGAGACCATCGGCGGCCTGAACTACCGCGTGACGCGTCCGCAGAACTCGGGTTCCGGCAAGCTGAAAGGCGCCGAACTCGGTATCCAGAAGTTCTTCGACTTCCTGCCGGCACCGTGGAGCAACTTCGGCGCCCAGGCCAACTACACCTGGATCTCGGGTGAGAACCAGACCCTGGTGTCCTCGACCGGCAACACGTTTACGACGACCCCGCTGATCGGCGTGGCGAAGAAAAACTACAACTTCGCCCTGCTGTACGAGGGCAATGGCATCACCGGCCGCCTGACGGCCACCCACCGCGGCGACTACGTCGAGCAGATCGCCGAGCCGCGCTTCGGCCAGGACCGTTACGTGAAGGCTGCAACTTTCGTGGACCTGAGCTTGTCCTACGCAATCAACAAGAACGTGTCCCTGCAGTTTGACGCGATCAATATCACGAAGGAGAAGTACGAAAGCTACCTGAACGACCCGATCCGTCCGCGCGACATCCGCTACAACCCGACCACCTACGGGCTGGGGCTGCGCTTCTCGCTCTGAGGTCTGACGATGCAGAAGACTTACCGGAATCCGGTCTACCCGGACATCTTCGCCGATCCCTTCGTGCTGCGGCACGAGGGGGTGTATTACGCCTACGGCACCGCACCCGGCGGCGCTGACGGTCGCCAGATCCCGGTGCTGCGCTCGAGCGACCTGGTGAACTGGAAGCCGCTCGGCCACGCCCTGGTGCCGGCCGCCGGCATGGAGGCGGAGCAGGGTTATCACTTCTGGGCGCCGGAAGTGGCCAGCCACGGCGGCCGCTTCTACATGTACTACTCGTCCGGCAACGCGCCCGAGGGCACCGACCAGAAGCTGAGGGTGGCGCTGGCCGATCATCCGGCCGGCCCCTTCCTCGACGCCGGAAAGTTATTGGTGCCGGACCAGCCTTTTTCGATCGACGCCCATCCCTTCCGCGACCAGGAGGGGAATTGGTGGCTGTACTACTGCGTCGACTTCCTGGAAATGGCGCACGACGAGCGGATCGGCACCGGCATCGTGGTCGACCGCCTGCTCGATATGTGCACCCTGGCCGGCGAGCCGCGCACGGTGGTGCGCCCGCACCACGACTGGCACGTGTTCCGCAAGCACCGGCCCATGTACGGCATGGTGGTCGACTGGCACACGGTGGAGGGCGCGGCGGTGCTGTACCACGACGGCCACTATTACTGCTTCTACAGCGGCGGCGCCTGGGAGAAGGAGAACTACGGCGTCAGCTACGTGATCGCAAAGCACCCGGAAGGACCGTACCGCCGTCCCGAGGGCGGCCACGAGGCGCTGCTGATGCGCACCCCGGCCACGGGCGAACTGGTGGGGCCGGGGCACAATTCCTTCACGACGTCCCCGGACGGCAGCGAGACCTGGATCGTCTACCACGCCTGGGATCCGGCGCGGACGGCGCGCCGGATGTGCATCGACCGCGTCGACTGGGTCGATGGGAAGCCGGTGAGCGGCGGGCCGAGCTGGACGGAGCAGCCGGCGCCGCGCTGACCCGGCGCCTTCAGACCGGATTGCCGAAGGCGATGTGGCCTTTCAGGTCGCCGATGTTCGCCACACCCACCAGCACGATCGTCGTCCCCGTCAGGTTGATCTGCAGATCGTTCCCGGTATCGGTGACGTACTTCGACAGGAAGGCATCCACGGTCGGCGCCGTCGCGAAGAAATCCGCGAAGTACAACATATCGCCCTCGGCCGCATTGAAGTCCATGATGCGGTCGTTGCCGTTCTGCGGGGCGAACACGAACTTGTCTGCGCCCGATCCGCCGATAAGGATGTCATTGCCCTTGCCGCCGAAGAGGTAGTCGCCTTCGCTGCCGCCGTCGAGCGTGTCGTTGCCGTTGTCGCCATACAGGTAGTCGATGCCGGCGCCGCCGTACAGCTTGTCGTCGCCATTGCCGCCGTATAGCGCATCGGTGCCGCCGTAGCCGTACAGGGTGTCGTTGCCGTTGTTGCCCATCAAGACATCTGCGGCATTATTGGTCGCATTGCCTGACAGGACGTCGTCGCCGTTACCGCCGCTCAGGTTCACGCCCGTTGCGTTCGTCGATCCCTTTATGAGCAGGCTGATCGATTCCGAACTCGACAGGCCGCCGGCGTCCGTCACCGTATACGAGAAGCTGGCTTTCACGACCTGGCCGTCCGAGAGCCAGTCGAGCTCCGCCGGCGGCGTGAGCGTAAGCTGGCCGTCGGTGCCCATGCTCGCTTTCACGCTCAGGGTGCCGAGATCGACCGTCGCGTGGGTCACCGGATTGACCAGGACAGTGGACACCTTGGCGTCGGTGTTCGCCCAGCTCAGCGTGGCGCTGTTCGAGCCGAGCGCGACAGACAGTTTGTCGCCGGCATCCGGATCCGAGACATAGTTGGCCATCTGGACGCCGATCGCCGCGGACTCGATGGTCCACGCGGCAATGCTGGTGGCGATCGGTGCTTCGTTGACATTGCTGATGCTCAGGGCAATCGGGAGGTCGGTATGGTTGCCGGCGCCGTCGGTCGCCACCACGGTGAAGGCATAGGCGTTGACGGCCTCGTAGTTCGGGTTCTCCTTCAGGGTCACGCTGCCGTCGGCGCCGAGCGTGAACTTGGCGGCATCGCTACCCGTGAGGCTGTAGCTGACGCCGTTGTCGTCGCCGGCGACGGCCTTGTACACGACCTGGTTCTCGCCGATGTTCTCGGCGACGCTGGCGACAGTCGGCGAGCCGAAGACGGGGCCCTTGGTGTCGAGGACGAAGCTGGTCGAGGCGGTGGCGGCGTTGCCGGCGAGGTCGGTGTCGGTCACCTCGACGGTGTGTTTGCCCTCGACCAGCTTGCTGGGGTCGTAGCTCCCGACCACGTTGCCGTCGACCTTGACGACGCGGGTGGCGTCGCCGTCGGCGGTGCTGAAGACCAGGTCGGCCTTGTTGGTCAGGCCGTCCGTGGCGTCCTTGCCGCTGTCGGTCGCCAGCTTGAGCGTTGGGGCGGTCAGCTTGGTGTCGAGGATGAAGCTGGTGCTGATGCTGGCCCTGTTGCCGGCGCCGTCAGTATCGGTGACGACCACCGTGTGCTTGCCGTCGCCCAGCGATTTCGGGTCGTAGCTGCCGACGTCCTGGCCATCCACCGTGATCACGCGCCTGGCGTCGCTGTCGGGCGTGTTGAAGACCAGGTCGGCCTTGTTGGTCAGGCCGTCGCCATCGGTGCCGCTGTCGAGCGCCAGCTTGGCGGTTGGCGCCGTCAGCTTGGTATCGAGGATGAACTCAGTCGTAACGCTGGCCGTGTTGCCGGCGGCGTCGGTGTCGGTGACGATCACCGTGTGCTTGCCGTCGGCCAGCGATTTCGGGTCGTAGTTGTCGACTCCCTTGCCATCGACCGTGATCAAGCGCTTGGCGTCGCTGTCGGCCGTGTTGAAGACCAGGTCGGCCTTGTTGGTCAGGCCGTCGCCGTCGGTGCCGCTGTCGAGCGCCAGCTTGGAGGTCGGGGCAGTGAGCTTGGTGTCGAGTGTGAACTCGGTCGTAACGCTGGCCGTATTGCCGGCGGCGTCGGTATCGGTGACGATTACCGTGTGCTTGCCGTCGGCCAGCGATTTCGGGTCGTAGCTGTCGACGTTTTTGCCATCCACCGTGATCACGCGCTTGGCGTCGCCGTCCGGCG
>Ga0308170_10000728_pt1 | contig 37431 bp, 26 predicted proteins | sample PhyBR2_2_FD_202136 | JGI IMG/M metagenome (GOLD analysis project Ga0308170, IMG submission 202136) | Phyllosphere microbial communities from UC Gill Tract Community Farm, Albany, California, United States - DLSLSB.R2 | ecosystem: Host-associated > Plants > Phyllosphere > Unclassified | place... | reverse complement strand
CAAACACTGCATGCTCACTGAATCCAAAGAGTGTTGCACCTGCAAATATTCCCTTTATTCTGTTGCTGTCGTATTTAAATTTGCCACTTTTTGAATGTACAGAGCCGTTGAATTCTAAATAGTATAGATCAGACAATTTCGAAGAAATTTGTTTTTTAAGCAATATTAATTGGTAAAAAATTAATCTTAAAATCGCAAAAAGGAGGCGCCGTAGACTTTTGCTTCGGACTGTTATAAAAGTAATTTAAAATTTTCTCCTTTAGTTTCAAAATTAGAAAAAAGTTTTATCCCCAAGATTAATTATGATAATATTTTTGCCAACTAATTTTACTCCCAAAGAGTCCTTGTTTATTCTTTTGGCTGGTTTAATCTTCGCTGCTACAATAATTGCTGTTTCATACATTTATCACTACAAAGATGAAGTTTTTCAAATGGAATTGAAACTTTTTTCATCTTCTTTTTCAGATTTAGTATATGATGGTAGAATTGATAAGTTACATTATGTTAGGCATGTTGACAGAAAAAAGCTAATAGAGTTGAAAAAACATCAAGATTTCGACCCCTTTTATGATTCTCGCTTTTTGAATGGCTTCATAGATGAAATTGGGAGCATCATGATTCCAGATGATGTTAATTACGGTCTTTGCGCTGTTCTAAGCACCAATTATGATAAAATAAGAGAAGGAATCGTCTGTGAAGCGTTTTTGTCTGAAGCCTTAGACAACCTTCTAAAAGTAAATCGTATGTGCAATAAGAAGAAGCTATACGATATTCTATCGGATCATCAGCGCATGATGTTTTATCATCCTAACATCTCAGACTATAATTATTGGGACCTGCCTTATATATTGCCATTTATAAAGCTCTATTTCTTATATTTATACTCCTTAGAGAATCCAGAATCAGCTAGAAGTTTGGACGGAAGAGATTTTTACAAGTTCAAAGTTCCTAGCAAGCGTTATTATAGATCAGGTAATTTTTTGTATCCACTACACAACTATTACATGTGATATTCTCTTATTGCCAATAAATTCTCTTTTCTAATTAGCATCTTTCATATTGTCTAAAATTTCTACAATTAATGCTGCAATAAAATTTAAGGTTTCAAACTGTATGAATTACAAAAATGTCATGTCATTTAAATAACAAACAACAGTGAGAGCTCTACACTACACAAATATTATGCAGAACCAAGGATAACAAGCCTATGATAAACATACTAATTTTTTTGCCCATGAATTCAGGCATTTATCATGAGCAGCCATTCAACGAAAGCTCAAAAATCAAGCTAAAAGAATTCTCTGTTGAGTTTTCCAAACTAATTTTAAACAACACAACGAGCACATTGGACTACAACGTGTATCTCAAAGGAAAGGAATTAGTCGAGCTAAAATGCCATTCTGACCTGTTTTCTTTTGTCAGAGGCACCCATTTTTTGGAAGCACTCATAAACAATATTGAGAATGTTATGATTCCAACTTACAATTCCTATGGATTTTATTCTATTTTTATTGCAAATTACAGCAAAATTAGGGCTGAAATCACCAGCTCATCATTTTTGCCTGAGGCCAAAGCCAGTCTTTTGCGAGTCTATGATGGTAAGGATGTTGCACAACTTGAAGATACTCTTTTACAGGCCCAGAACTTGATATCAAAGTATGAAAGCATTTTGGATTACAATCATACAGAATTGTCGTTGATTTCGCCACTTATAAACTTTTATTTCTTGCATTTATACTTCTTAGAGATTTAAATGCTAAGATATTTGTTTTTCAGGAGGCTTGATCAGAGATTTTGAATGCAAAATTTTTTACTTCTCAATGTTTTTCACCAAATGGCCTATTTTGTTTTGAATCGCAATCATATGCTCCTTTAAACTTTTATAAACAGTTTTTCCCCTTTTTAGAATGCCCCTTTTGCAAATATTTATCAAACTAATAAAATAAAAGAGTAATTTTTGCCCATAATTCAGTTATAATGACAAACTCAAACAATACATCTGATACTTCTGTGATAGCAACAATATTTGGATGCTTCTTTGGTGGTTTTATAATGATTATTTATGTTTGCGTCCAATATGCTCGTGCAATGCAAATTGGATTGAAGAAATTCTCGTTTGAATTTTCAAAGGTCATTTCCAGGAACAAAAACAGCATGCTAGAATACAACAAATTTCTGGAAGGAAGAGAAACGATAAAAGTAAAAGACCATTCTGACTTTTACTCCTTCAGAGGAACACGTTTCTTTAACAGTTTTGTAGGCGAAATCGAAAATATTAGCATTCCCATTGAAACATCATACGGGTTATGTGCCGTTCTAGTTGCCAATTACAATATAATAAGGCAAGGAGTTATTTCTCCTACTTTTTTGTCTGAAGCTCGATACAATCTTTTGATCACCTATTTTATGTGTGATGAGGTACAGCTCAATAAAATTCTGTCTAAAAATCGAGAAATAATGTTTCGTCACCAGCATGTTCTAGATTATGCATACGACGATTTGTACACAATATTAGAGTTTCTTAAGCTTTACTTTTTGTATTTGTACTCTTTAGAAGATCCAGCAACTGCTAGAACCTTAAACCCTAAAAAATTCTATAGGTTTACTGAGACTCCCCTAACTTCTTCACCTCATCCCCAAAATTATTCAAACCAGCCGACTTATCCACCCTACCCACAAAATTATCCTAATCAGCCACCTTATCCACAAAACTACCCACAGAACTATCCTACTCAGCCACCTTATCCACAAAACTACCCTCAGAACTATCCCACTCAACCACCTTATCCACAAAATTATCCTAATCAATCACCTTATCCGCCTTACCCTCCTCAATATTAAATTTTTTAGAATATCTGATTTTAAAGAAAAAAGAAGTCTGTTATTTTTCTTTATTGGACTCAAAAAAGCTGTTTTATAATGGCGTTTTATATTTTGCTTTAAATTAAGAGTTTAATGATTGCTTTGATAAGATTAAATGAAGATTCTCTATTTTATTAACGATTCTGATGGTTAAATTTTATATATGCAGGCAAAAGCATTCGTATTTTTCAGAAAACAAGAGACTATAAAAACCATCTCCTGCATCTTTTTAGTTCTGTCTTATTAAAAATCACTCATTTCTGAGTTATCATAATTTCTGAACTTTTTACCCCTATTTTTTTGATATTTCTTGTCGTTTTGTCTGCCCCTTTTGTCTTTATTTGTTTCCCTCCTGTGTCTGTTATCTTCCTCACTGTCAGAGCTTATTGTGCTAAATTTATGTTCATTTTCTCCATTTTTGTGATATTCTGCAGGGATATTATTTTTTGATCTTGCAACGGAGCTTTGAGCCTCGCGCATCTTTTTTAGCCTCCTTAAAAGCCTTTTGTTTTTTATTCTGCATTTTTTGAGTCTCTCACTATCTGGCGTGTCTTTCTCTTGTTTATGCCTGTTATTTTCATTAGAACGTTTCTTTCTATTCTCAAAACTGCCTGATATTTCATCAGAGCCTGAATCATTATCAGATTTTGTTTTGCTTTTACGATCCGAATCTTCAAGGCTCACTAGATCATTGTCTCTTAAGTACGAACTTGCCTTTTTTCTACCTTTTGTATCCTCAAAAACTTTTGTAATTTGCCCCTTGCCATCATCACTGTCACTAACCATAGAAACTGAGGAGTTTATCTCATCTTCTTGATGTTTCTTTTTTTTTGGCCCAAAAATAGCCTCGATTTGCTTAATATCGTCATCCTGAATAGACCTACTCTCTGATAGGGCAAGACTCAATAACAATGTTAGGATTGCTATCAGCATTGATTTGTTGATTTCAAGTTAGAATTTATTTTCTCTTGTTTCAATTTAAAACAAGATTTGAAGATTGCACTCCAAGGCATTTTTGCCAATTTATCACTAAGAAATTGGCACTTATTCCTAAAAATATTCTTTCCAAACCTGCATCTCAGCTTAAATATCTTTTAGACATATTTTATAATCTGTTTTATTCTGTAAGATAGTGTAAAAGATATTTAAGCTGAGATGCAGGCTTGGAAAGAGTATTTTTAGGAATAAATACAGACCGAAGATAAAAAAATAAGATGCTTTGAATGCACTCTTGATAAAGCATTGTAGAATATTTTATTTACATTGTGATTACATAATAAAGGAATCTAGCCTCTTTTCTAGTTCAAGAAGCTTGTGTATGAGAATGTTCTGCTCTTCAATGTCGTTTGCAAGATATTCATAAATTTTAGTGAGAGTAGGATTATCAACAGTAGGTATATCAATGTCCTTGAAGCTCAAGTCCAAGTCCGGGAATTTAAATGAAAAATCATCACTCATGGGCTAGCTGTAAGAAGTAAAAATAATTCTACAGAAATTCACAATTAAACCATTTGTAAGCACAAATAAAAATCAGAACTTTGATTGCGGATTCAATTTGTATAAATCAGATAAAATTTTAGAATATAAAATTGTTCCTTTGCTTGTCCAATATTCTTCACATTCTAAAGATTTTCTCTGATTTATACAAAAATATTGCACAATCAAAGGAGAATAAATTTTAATGTTTGAGGAAACATTGCAAATCAAAGATTTTGTTTAGAAATTGTCAAAAGAGTATTTATTATCCTATATTTTGTAGTAAATAAGTGGGATTTTCAGATTTTTATTATAGAAGATTAATCTTTATGTATGACTTATTTAGAACATTGCTATTCTACAATATTTTTAGTATGGAGATCTTTTTAAATTGAACATTGACATTGAATTGGACTTTCTTAAGGTGCTTTTTTTATTTTCAGATTGCCTTTTCTCAAATGATGTGTTTATACTGAGCTTGTTAATAAAACTATCAAGCTCTTCTGCGTTGCATGTGTCCACAGGAACCTCAAAAAAGATCGATTTTGCAAAGCCTAAGTTGTATAGGCAGTAGATAATGAGAAGAAGATTTATAAATTCGTACTGAGAGAATTGATAAAAGAAAAAAACAAGCAAAGTACATCGTATGAAGCTCAGTGAATATCTTCTGTACTCGATATAAAGAACAAGGGCTGGAAGGGTTGGAAATACAGGAAAAAATCTGATTAAAGCACACGCGAGAACTAAAAGAAAAAGCGTATCTTTCAGCTCAAAAATGCGCTTCACCTTTTTGTATAGTATAAAGCTTTTGTAGTAAAAATTTTTTATGAAAGCTTTGTTTATGATCCTGCATTTTTTACAAAATGGCAGGTTTTTATAGTATTCAGAAAATGTCTTAACACACACTCTTCTGCTGTTTTTTGTGCTTTTCATACATTTGCTGCAGAGATTCAATGATCTCTGTTCTATCTCTACCAAAGGCAACGACTTAATATATTGCTTCCCATTTCTGACAACATAGTAAATTTCACAATTTGGACAGTATAAAATGCCATCCTTCAGCCTCTTGATGCTGCTTGAATGGCAGAATTGGCAATTATCGGAGAACATCTTCGGGGTATCACAAATATTGGAATTTTATTTGTAATTGAAAATTAAAAGTATAACGAGAAAGCTTTTTTCTTCAACTACAAAACATTAAGAATTATACAAAACATTGCGAGTTTAAAGCATATATTTTTGCACAGCCTTGCAAAGAATAAAATTCTTATTTTAGACAGATAAAAGCATAAGAGAGAGCAATACTTTATCCAAAAAAGACATTAGAATCCAACAATGTGGGGATCAGCAAGCTGCCTGAAATCTAAAATAAAATGTTTTTCTGAGCTTCTCATTTATTCCTATTTAAGACGAGAAATTAAAGTAAAATAAATGATGATACTGACAAATGGCATGCCAAATATTTAAATTGTTAAGCAAATTTCGTCCAAAACTTAACAAGCACTTATAAAGACGTTTAACAGACAAAAAAGACATTGTTTGCAAAACTAAACAAATTATAAAACAAAAGGCTAATATAATATTTATTTAGAAAAAGTCAACGACACCTGAGCTTTCCTCCTCTGGTTCGGATGCTTCCTCTTCAGCCTTAGCTGCCTCTTGAGTATTTGCGGCATCTGCTGAGCTTGGGGCTGAAGAGAATTGAGACTTCATCAACTCACTTCCGGAAGCCAAAATTTCTGAGTAGGTCTTGCCCTCGATTTTAGAGAGGAACAAGTTTAGCGACTCTTCAGAGACCTGAGCACTAATGCTGTTCAGCAAATTGACCAATGAGGACTTAGTTACCTCCTGATTGTTCTCGGTTAATAGGATATAGGCTGAAATAAACTCCATTTTGTGGGTAAATTTTTATAATTATTTTTGAGGAACAAAATTTCAGGAAACACTGGGAATGCGAAGTACAGAAGCAGCATATTGCTGAAGGTGGAAGGACTGAAAACGTTTTTCTTGCGGACTTTTTGAAGGTGGAAGTAGCTATTAAAAAAGCTTTAAAATAAAAATTAGAAAAAAATGTCCCAATGATTGACAATGTTCAAAAAAAACTAGAAAGCATGGCAGTTGAACTTGACAGCTATTATAGAAGAAAAGTATTCACTAAAAAGGAGATAGACACAATTATATTGACCAGGAGGAAATACGAAAATAAAATAAACAGAACAAGCAAGAGACTAAACGACTTTATTTTCTACATTGAGTCAGAAAAGAAGCTAGAAAAGATAAGAAACAAAAAGGTTTCGAATCTTGGTTCTGGTTTTGAAGAGTCTGACTTATCTCTGCAGAAAAACATAATTCTGATATATTCTAGAGCATTTCACTATTTCCCAAACAGGAAACTTTTAGAAGACTTTTCTGAGTACTGCATCAAGAAAAAACTCTATGAAGAGCTAAAAACAGTGTTTTCTACAATATGTCTAAAAAGTGTCTCAGACATGGACTTGTGGGTTTATTGTGCCAAAAAGCTGTGGGAAATAGAAGATATTGACGGATCTCGTAGCATTTTCTTAAAGTGCTGCGGATTCTGTCAAAGTTTTAAAGTTTATTATGAGTTTTTCAAGATTGAATGCCAATATGCACAGAAAATCAACAAAATTAACGAGTCCCTTGGTGTTTTAGAAGAAGACAAGGATGATATAGAAAAAGGTGACATTGCCTTGATGGTATTCAAAGAAATTATAGGCCTGCCTGTAAAAATTACAGATGAAATGCTTGATGAGTGTTATGAAACATCAAAAGCTGTCGCTGGACTGACTGAGAAAATGAAAACACTGATAAGTTCTAGTTTGGATTAAAGAATAAAGCAGTAAATATACAATTTTGTCTTTTTATACAAATGTTACATTTTTTATCTTTTTCTTATCTTTTTTACATTCCAGCATTGGCATTTAATTATGGAAAAGCATCTTGCAAGCCTATTTGCATCTTTTCTTGCAATAACTTTTTTATAAAAACAAAGAGACAAAGATAATTATTGCAAATAAGTTCTTGAATTGAATTTTGAGATATCTGTATCTCAATCTCTTAGGAAGAACTATTTGAACATGAAAATTTCAAAAATAAATTTTTTATTAATTTTGTCGCCCAATGGCTAAATATGATAAAAGAAACAAGTTGTTCGCAGAATTTGACGAATATCTCAAAGAAATTATGGAAGAAGAAAACTATTCGTATTCTGAGGATTCATTTGAGCAGGAAATAGAATGCGAGATCTTGGATAACGTTTCAGACAAGGAATTTGAGAAGGAAGAAGATTCCTCAGAGTCGTGCTTGAGCATGGAATGTGTCCCGTTTGCACCAGGACAGATTATAGACATAAGTGCTGGGAAAATATCAAAAACTAGTCCTACAGACAATATTGTTGATGCAAAAGATGATTTTCCAGCCGAGAAAGATGAATATGAAATGGCACCGCCTTTAGAAAGCTTTAGAAATCTAAATATTGGCAATAAAGAAGAATACAATAATCTAAGGAATATTATAAATCCAAACAAAATCAAAAAGAGATGCAACAAGCGGTGCCAAAATATCGATTAGAGGAAATTATAATATCGATCAGAAAACAATAATATCAGTAAGAAAACAATATTATCAGTAAGAAAATATATTAGGGCTTTTTTAAAGCCTATCAGATACGTGGAATCACTCCAAAACTCTACTGTTCTTTGTTTTGAAACTGTGAACTTTTGGCAAAATTTGTATTGACTACCACCATGTTTTTTATTGAACCTGAAAATAAAATTTTACGTTTTTCTAAAATAAGATGTTTTCCAATTTTATGAGTTTTTGTACAAATTTGTATGTTGAAATAGAACAGACTTTGTTTTTAAATAGCCAGTATTTAGCCTTGGCTTACTGTAACGTGTTTTAAACCTTACTTTTAGTATTAGAAACAATAATCTGCAATCGCTGTGCCAAAATACAATTTTCTGCATGCGGTTGCTGCAATTTAGACTTCTTGGCTTTGGAATAAAATAGCAATGCTAAATCAAACCCAATGGATGGCAAAAAAGAAAAGCTTTCGTTGAGCAATTATGTCATTTTCAAAAATGCAAATGAGTGTTTGGAAGGCAGAATAAGCGGCCTCCCTTCTTCTAGCACCTCAGATGTATTCAATATATTCTGCTTCAACACTTTTACAGAATTCAAAGTGCCGATTACAGAGATTGTTTGCAATGTCAGCCAAGAAGTTAAACGAAAAATGAAATCATCGCCGTTTTTTGAGATTCCCAATAAGACACACTTTCCTCCTGGACTGAAAAACGTTTTGATTGTAGATAAGGAGTGGTCACAGGAAAATATGTATGACCTTCCCCACAAAACCAATGTTTTAGTCGTTCTTAAAAATTTCAGAGATTTTCTAATGGCGTACTCAGGCATTGCTGACTCAGACGAAGTTGGAGAGGTGATCAAAGGATTTACAATGTGCTTCAATACGTTTTTTAAAAAATTTTTGATTTATGAAGGAGAAAAATCTCAGATTATGAGCTTGAAGGGGGAGCCCAGTGAATATTGTGGGCCTCTGCATCTTCTCAGGCTCCTGTATTTTTTACAAAAGGAGACTGGAAATTATGTGAGTGATTTATCGACAAAATGCATAGTCTTGGATTATACGGTATATCTTTTGGACTTTCTGCTGATGAAATACAAGGACTATTTCTAGATTTAATTTAACGTCTGTGATACAATGAATTCTTGATAGTCTTAAACAATTAAAATCTGAATTTGGCAAAAACCTTACAAAGTCTAAAATAAATTGTGTCAAGTCATTGTCTTTGAAGAACAGCTGCAAATTATTTACATTTATAAGTATTTTAGATAAAACTCAGGACTACTCTGGCATATCCTATTTTTAAACTACGAAAATGACCAAACCTATTTAATTTTTCTTATAATCTAATTTGCTCTCTAACTTCTTAGATTCCATCAGTTTTCTGGCACTTTTGACAAAATCTTCATGTACTACAAAATCCCTCTCTTCTCTGACAGCCATAAGTCCTGCCTCAGTGCAGAGGTTTCTAAGATCGGCACCGTTGAATCCCACCGTCAGTTTCACAAGATTGTCAAAATCAATCTCTTCGCCTTGCTGGATTTTTGCCGAATGAATCTTCATGATCTCTTTTCTTCCCTTCTCATTCGGCAGCGGAATTTCAATCTTACGATCTAATCTGCCAGGTCGCAGCAATGCCGGATCAAGAATATCTGGCCTGTTGGTAGCCATTATTATTTTGACATTGTCAAGGGAATTAAAGCCATCCATCTGATTTAGCAGCTCCATTAGAGTTCTCTGAACTTCTTTGTCACTCGAGTTTGAGTCGTTTGATCTTTGTCCGCCAATAGCGTCGATTTCGTCAAAAAATATTATGGCTGGTGCCTTGCTCCGTGCATATGCGAACATTTCTCGTATCATCCTGGAAGACTCTCCAATGTATTTCTCAATCAGTGCTGAGGAAACTATCTTCAAAAATGTCACATCAATGGTGGCAGCCACTGCACGTGCAATGAGTGTCTTTCCAGTTCCAGGCGGCCCGTATAGAAGAACACCTTTTGGCGGAACAATTCCTATCCGCTCAAAAATCTGCGGATTTTTCAGGGGAAGCTCAATCACTTCTCTCACCTCTCTAATCTGCTCCTCAAGGCCTCCAATCGAATCAAAATCAAGATCGTGGGGCTTTTCTTCAGCCATTGTGTAAATCATTGGGTCGACTTCTCTCGGAAGTATCAAAGTAATAGTCAAGGTAGTGACATCCAAGGAGACACGTGTTCCAAGCTTCAGCTTGCTTCTGTCAACATCTTTGGCACAGCCAACCACATACCTGGGGCCAAGTGACGTCTTGACAATAAACTTCTCATCGTCCATCTTCTTCAGAACCTCTCCAATGTTTTGCCCAACAGTTTGGAGTGCTTTCATATCAAGCTCGCTTTTCTGGAGCTGCTTCTCTGTGTGCTTGAAAATTACTCTCTCTGTCTTTAACGATTCAAGCGCTGCTTCGTGGTTTAGTTTTGCTTTTTGGAATTCTTCGTAAGCTTTGTTTCCGGCCATGGGTCAGAACTTGGAAATGAATAAATCCTTTACTTTGCATGGTGCAATAAACCAAAAATTAAGTGACACTAGACCATGATAATAGACTTATCTAGTTTCTAGTCTTACCAACAAATTGCCGAGACAACTTATTTTCTAGAACACTAAAATCTACAAAAGCTAGCATTCAAATCCAAAACAAAGATTGTTCATAGCAGCATTATGCTGCCTACTTTTAAGGTGTCTCTTTAGAACTTATTGTTTCTTTACACTTTCTCTGATGAATTTAAAAACAAAGGCCAAAATTAAGAGACTATTTGATCACAAACCTTACAAAATATAATAGATTTTGACTTTTGTTTTTATATTTTGCAATCAAACAATTTTTTATTCAAAAATTTGCCAACACTTTAATTATTTTTAACAGGTACTTCACCTGTAAGGTAATACAAAACTGTAGATTCGTCGATGCGCAGCCCTTCGATCACGAAATACATTTCTTTAGATTTAAGATTCGTAAACTCGTTTTTTGACTTCTGATTTGCGGGTCTGCTTTCAAAAAAATTGTCGTAGACAAAGCATTCTACTTTCCCTTCAAAAACAATCTTGAATGACGTCTGCTTCTTGCTTGAGCCATCCTCAAAATAATCTATTGTGCATTCGATATCAGTAATATCAGAAATATAAGTCTTAATCAGAAATTTCTTGGTTTCATTCAACAGCAAGTCTTGTTTCTTCAGGTCTTCAAGAGATACAGCATATGGCTTCATAAACAAGTTAAAGTACACATCCTGGCTGTGTATTGTTTCTGTCCTGCTATAGTCAAGCACATCTGCAAGAGATTCAAAATTATCAGGAATAAAGCCAATAGCTCCGAAAATGCATGGTGGGCAAGTGTTGGCCTCGTTTTCGTGGATTTTAACTCTCTTGATATTCTCAGTATCGCCTTCTGTCATCTCAAATTGTGTGTAGATCGTGCTGACGTAGAACTCAAATCCCGCTCTATTTACTTTCCTCATCTCGTTTATTCTGATATTGGATTTGACTCTGATGTTGTAAAAGTTAAGATCGGAATTGTAGAAAAGAACTACATTGCGCTGGCCAATCCTCATAAGCACATACTCCATCAGAGAATCATTGATGCTGTACCTCATTAGTACGCTAAGGTACTCGACCGTCCCCTCTACACTCGAGAACAAGCTGGGAGACGGGCCCTTCTTGTCCACTTTAATCTTGACCAAATTCTTTACGGTTATTTCCTCGCAATTGAAATACACGGATTCGGTAAATGTATTTAGCTCTACCCTCTCCTTGTAAATATATTTCTTCTTAGCTTTGTATTCAGTCACCATTATCACTTCGCCAACTTTAAGGTTACTGAAGCTTCCAAGATGCTCAGCCCAAAATACCAGCTTTAAATAAATATTGTTCGAAGATACAATTATAAAGAAAAAGGGATTGAAAACGGTGGGGTATGTGTTGATTCTTGTTTTTTGGTGTATTTTGGCCACGAACGTGCTGGGGAGAGGCATTCTTATGTTGCTGACTTCATCGTCTCCCACCATATACTTTCCCAAGAATGTGTTGTTCCTAAACATGGGATTTGCTTTCATCTCCACGATCTCTTGATTGCTATAGGGTAAAACATCACAAAGATACGGAAGAAAAGTATATTTGACATTTGTATTAGGTGTGACTTGGATTGGAACTTTTCCGTAGAAAACCGACATTTCGTCTTCTATGTTTGAGGGTATGTTTACATTATCTCTCCTCTCTCCTTCGGCTATCTGGAATATAATCCCATCATCTGTAATGTCTGTAATTGTGACTTGGTCTTCAATGAATATCATGCCTTTTGACATCCTTGTGCTTAAACTGCTATCCACTACAAAGTACTCGATTTTATCACTGTATAACGCAATGGCATATTTCATAGCCATGCTATTGATCCGATAAATGTTTATCACAATATATATTTTGTCCATCCTTATGGGCTCTCGAATTTTTTTTTAATTATAATGTTAGTTAGTTATAATATGCTAGATTTACAAATTTTTAAAAATATAAAAAGATAGAACAAAATTTGAAATGCAATGTCTTCAAGAATGTAGAGCTGGTCTCTAGCTGTGGTTTAAATGCACAAAAACAGACACTAGTTGACTCTTTCTTGACATCTGCTGCAGCATTGCAAAAATAATCTCTGAATTGAATTTCTTCTGGAGCATTTCATAAAAATTTGAGACAAAATTTACATTGCAAAGCTTTCAGCAAACTAATTTAAGAATTAAAAAGTAATTTATAATTTAATTCAAGCTATAGGTGAACCTTAAAAAGGTAAAGAGAACCTTTGATAACCGTATTCAACTTACAAATACTTGCTTTTTATACAGGAAGTCCACATCTGTGCAAAATCTAAATTTAAAAGTTATCTTAAATAATATGTTCTATTTTTCGTAATTGAGATAAAATACTCAGTTTTTCGAACAAAAAATTATTTATTTAATTCAAGTCGCAGTACTTCTATTTTAGATTTGCTTTTTATGAGCAAAAGCAGCTCACAGAAATGTCATTTTTAAAATTAGTCAAGAAAGTAAATTAATGAGGTTTCTGGTAGGTGATACATTTGTGAATAAAGACATTGTAAAATCTTATTGATCTGATGAGGTTGATAATATATTTTAGCTATTGCCGTATCAAAAGACACTTGTAAAGATCCCTTAATAGATAATTGAAAGAAGACTGTAAAAGTGTGAGATGCTCTATTCTGGCCAGAAGTTGTTATTGAAATTCAAATACCTTACTTCAAATTTAAAAAATTTTAGCCACGGAATTGCTTTGTTTGCATTTTCTAAATTACATTTTACGATAAATTATCCAGCACAAGTTGAAGGTTATGTCACAGAACTCAGAAAATGCTGTTTACAACAAAAAATAAGCCATTTTTGAAAATTACCTGAATAACAGTGAGCCAATTTGCAAAAAAAGGAGAATTTGTTCTATATCATAAATATAGATTCCAAATTGATGGTGGCATCTTCCAAAACAGATGTTTCCTTTTGTAATGCAATATTTTTGCTTTTCCGAACAATAAATTTTGACATTTTGAGTTGTGGAATATCAAATATTTTTTTCTTTTCTGAACAATAAAATTTGACATTTTGAGTTGCAGAATATGAAAATTTTTAAAAAGACTAGCAGAAAGAAAAATGATCTTGGCTATTGTAATTCAGACTAAATAAAGAATGCAATAGAAAACAGAAAAAATAAAATACCAAATTTCTTACTTTTAGGGATTTTATAATCTTGCCTCAAAAAGTCTCAGCCTACACTTAAAAAGTTTAAAATTAAAGATCTTTTATTGCATTTTGAATTAAAAGAAGAAATGCTGTTCTAAATCAAATCAGCAAGTGATAAATATTGCTGCTTATCAATAAAAATGGCTATTTAGACTTTAAATTGTGAATAGCCTAAAGCTAACGTAAAAACGAAAGAAGATCAAGTAATTAACTTAATCTAATATGGTTCTCAGCACATAGTGAGGAAGAAGGCTAAATTTGTCTAAAGAAGCAATCGAAACAAAACAAGAGCTGTATTTTTACAAAATTTTTTTAAATTTGTTGCAAGTTATTTTGATGGCAAGAAAATTGGGCATTTAGGTTGGCTTTCAGCTCCCTATTCTGTTCAGAATTTGTTTTATGCTGAGCCACCCTAAAAATGGAAAAATCTGATAAATATCATCCAAGCTTATTTTCGCGAGAGCAGGAAGTCTCATTAGATTCGAAGCAAGAGGCGGTGATTCCGCAAACGACGTTATATGACATGCCTATTCAAACCAACTCTACACCGGCCAAGAAGCATCTAATAGTCTTTGGCTTTTCCTCATCAAACAAGAAGAATGTGCTGGAGCAAATTCAAAAATTAACAGACAACTTCAGAAAGGAAGAAGGCAAAAATTATGTCAAAATATGGGCAGACGACATGTCTTCCTTGGACGACATTCTCAAGTATAATCATAAAATGATAAATGGGGAAATTATAGGAGTGTACAGGCAAAACTATGGTGTTATTGAAGACAGCGACATATATTTAAAGAAGAAAGGTGTATTCAAATTGGCTTTGGAATATCTTTTTGGAGAGTAGCAGTTGTTCTTGATCAAATAAATCTTTCAAAGACAGTTTGTTGATGAAACAGAGTATTTGTTAATTTTTGTAAAAATTGTATTTTTCTTTGTTCTAAATTATGTTTCTTAATTTTGCTATTGTTTTTCGATTTCAAAATTTTCAAGAAGTTCTTCAGCAAAAACCAAAATTGTTTGTGAAATCTGGTCTCTAAACTATCTGTAGAATCCTATGCCTAGAATAAAATGTGCAATTATTTACTGGTTGAAAAAAACAAGGAAATCTATAAACAAATTGATTTTAAGGTTAGATAAGGTTCTCTCTAGAAAAAGTTTGAAAAACAAAGTCCTAAGTTTTGAGAAGAAAATTTTTAGAATTGCAATTAGAAATAAAGTTAAAAAATTATTTTAGAAAGAAAAATTTAGAATAATTCTGCTTGATGATCAATTGTAAAAACTCGACTCGTAAGCATGTAATCACGAATTTCTTTCTTTTCATCACCAATGATAGTGAATATCGGCAATTCTTGGAATTTTACAACAGATCGAAATATAACTTGGATTGTAATTTCTAGTGTCGAACAGAGTCTTGGTTCGTTGTTAGTAAAAGTCAGAATCTGAGTACTAGTAATTTCCGCCGTGCCATAAATTTGATATTCTGTCTTCCTATGTTGAAAATTCAAAAATTACTCAACCTAGCTAGGTTTGACTTTTAAACTAAAAAATGGTAAAACAAATTGTAAAAAATATAAAAAAGCCAAGAAATTACAAATAAGCGAATGTTTATGCTAAGTACAATGTAAAAAAATTTACATTTGTGATAAAAAATTGTAGCAAGTGATCAAATGCAATAAAAGTATTAAAAATCATAGTTTATCTGCTAGCAGTCTATATATTTATTCAAAAATTGTAATCATCTAAAAATAAGTCAAAATATAGAAAATTTCATTATTTTTTGGGAAAAATTTTCCACTTTAAATTAATATAGCAAAAGTATGAAAACAATCAAATTTACAGAATTCTAAGAAATTTGATTTCAAAAGTTCTTCTACATAATTAAAATGATATTCAAATATTAAAATTTGTGAGTACGGGACAATTCTTTTTTAACTGACTAAAAATAATTTAGATGCTAAAAAAATAAATCTAATATTGCCAAATTCGCAAATCGTTATTTATGATTGTATTTTGCCGAATATCTTTTTTTTTGGTATTCTTTGCTTTTATATTGAAGTGGCTAACTAAAAATTTTTACTAACAATATTTGTCAATGATATAATAACAAAACAAATCCTATAATACAATTAAAAAAGTAAGACAAGAGAACTGTATGCTTAGGTAATCTGAATTTGACTTTTCTGTGGCTTTTACCAATCAAATTCAGATATTTGCAATTTATACTCACATATACTTTATCATTTTTTTAAAAAATTATATTTTTACAATATTAAAAATTTAATAAATGTATTTCCATATTGTTCATCATTTTTTAAATTTAAAATTGATGAATTTATAAGTTTTATAGTCTATTTAGACTAAATTAAACTTGCTGAGAGCCAAGACGCTGTTTCAGCAGGCTAAATTTGATAAAAGCAGTAGCATTTGGCTATTCTAAGACATAGTTTTGTTTTATTTCAGAACTTTTGCCGAACCTTTATTAGGTTTATTATGTAATTATTTATTTATTTACTAAAAAACATTAATATTAAATCAGAATGTCGAAATTCATGATTCACATGAAATTTAACACTTGAAACTTGCATTTGGAATTTGTAGAAGTTTAACAGTTGATTTGCTCCAAAAATTTATAATTTTTTGATTTCAAAAAACTTTAAATATATCATGTAATATCTGATACCCTAGGAAATGAAGAAAATTACCGGATATATTAATAATTATGAGGAGGCAATACTAATCATGCACGCATCAAGGCTGGGCTTCTTCGAGCCTACTAAGCAAAGGCTTTCTAACGATGAGCGCGATAGGATTGAAAGCGGCGATATTTTTTGCTTCATAGAAAATGAAAGCGGACTGAAAAGATGGACAGATGGCAGGATATGGTCTCCATCAAAGATCTGTGGCGAGTTTCTAGTGTACCAGGAAGTCCCCCGTCATCTGAGCAAAAATTCAATAAAAAAGCGAAAAAATGATGAAAAGAAAGATCTGGAAAAATTTGGCCTCCACAAAAAGGAGGATGCCGTAGATCGCACAACCATGCACAAGAAGACTATTTGCATCAAGTATGAAAACAGCAATTATCACATAATAGCATACTACAGGCCGATCTTCGTGAATAATTCGCTGATGGACATGCCATTCTTTCAAAAGCTGAGCAATGCTCTGAACCTGTTCCCAGTATTAAAGAGTGACAAATACCTATCTGAAAACTCGGACAAAAAAAAGACATTTTTCGAAAAATTTCGTTTGGAAAAGGAATATGAGCATGTTGTGCTGGAAAAAAACAAAAGAGCCATGCTGGAAGGGATAGCTATCGAGGTCCTCAGTTCACTTTCTAAGGATTCAATGAGAAAAAGACGACAAATTGAGAACAATTAAATAAAATGTGAAAAACTGTTTTGTTTGAATTTTCAAAAAGTTCATTATCTTTCAATCTTTGCAAAGGCAGATTTAAATTATGTTTATACAATTTATTTTTTTCAGAACTACTTTTACACAAATTTTTTATGATGCCACACGAAAAAAATGATGCTGTCTGCAATCAGAAAGTCTATTTTTAATCAAAAAGACAAGAAAAAGAATTGAAAATAAATGGCGGTTTTATGAGTAAAAATTATTGAAACATCAATATTTGATACTTGAAATAAAATGCTTTTATTTTGAATATTGTAAATTTCAATGGTGTTCAAATCTCCAATAAAATTTCTAGAAGCTCAAAAGAACTTCGAACATATGATTTGTTTACAATAATTCAAGAAGCAAAAGCCAATGAAACTCTTGCCCAGCAGATGATCTTGCGAATCTAAAAAACAGATTCTCGGTTTCTAAATATTGTTTGTTTTGCTTAAATTTTTTTTGAAAAAATTTTATTTTTCCACTAGAACGAATTCCAAAAAATTCAGATAAAATTTGAGCAAATAAACTTAGGAAGATTAAGAAAGACAAAAACAGAAGTTCAGAATTCTTTAGATTAAGTTCTGTTTTTACTTTGTAATTCAACATAAAAAATTAACACTTCTTGCACAGACAATGAATTTAATATTTATGGTATTTGCATTGCAAAAGAATAACAAAAGTTTTTATAATAAATATTAATAGTCCTGCAAATGGACAGCAAATTTTATCACCAGAGAAATTATTCATTTCTCTTGCTATAACCAATCTTCAGCAAAAATATCAAGAGTTCTATTACAGCATAAAAATAACAGAACTTTGCTAAAATTTTTATTTCTCTTCATTCGTCTTGAGAATCTCATAAAAAAAGCACAGTTCTGTAGATGGAAATTTTAAAGCATAAATTCAAATGCTAGATCCCTTGTTTAAATCCCAAAATTTGTTTTATTTTTCTTTCTGAGAAAATCTTAAATTATACAACTTTTAAAGCGCTGTTCAGATATTTGTTGTTTTGAGGCATGTGTACTGTTTTTTTCACAGGATTATCCCCATTTTACCGAATTTATTTTGCCATTTGATCAGCTTTAAACGAAATAATCAGTAAGGAAATATTTTATAAGTACAGCCAACCCTCAAAAAGCATTTTATTTTTTGAATAATTTTTGTGATTGCAATTTTAAGAATAAAAAAATGATAAGTCAAAAGACCAAAAAATTTGAAGATATAAAAACTATGCAGAAATCACATGGATGGATTTAGTTCGAACGCAAACAGCTTCCTGATCTAAAAACCAAAGCACAGGTCTTAATTTACACCAAGTGCATGCACATTCTTAAAGCATTATGCGCAAACTGAAAACATTGTCTCCTTTTTAAAACAGCTGTATGCGTTAACTCAGATTCCTTGTATATCTACGTAAGATTGTACAAAAAACACTAAAATATTCATCAACGTAAAAATTTGCTCAAAATGTAGCAGCAGCTTAATCTTCACGCCGATGAATATTTTAAACTGCAAAAGAGTCAATTTTGTTTTGGAAATCCATAACACAGCAAAAACGACAGAATTTTAATTCAAAGAGCATAATTGACTGCTAAAGCAACAACCCAGGATCATTTATTTAGATGCTACAGATCTGTTAATTTTAAGCAATAAATACAATTTTCTATTTTTTATTGTTTCCAAAAGACTTGACAAATCTTCATAAATAAGCTTCTTGATTATCTTTATCTTGTAGTAAAATACTTTTTGTTTAGTTTGCAAATCTTACTTTAAATACAAATATTCATTAAGACATCCCTATGAGAACCATCTGCAATCACATTTTTTTTCTTGCTGCACTTCTTCTTCTTTTTAAGAAAGAACTTCAGTTTCTAGCTCCCTTTATAGACACATTTCGCCTAGCAACTGGGTTTGTGTTCCCTAGCCCTTTCATATGGCTTTTTCTTTTGGTTGTTTGGATCGCAGTCCCAGTCTTAGCAATACTAAATTGTTTTGCCTTTTTGTGCAAATACAGTATAATTGAATCCAAAAAGAATGCCAAGTTTCTGAAAGTCGTGTTGAAAGATTACTTTTTCAATTTTTTCTATTTATTGTGTGTCATTACAGCTACAGTGATGAATATAATATGCTTTACAAAGCATAAGTACTTCATACTCATGACTTCCGGGCTGAAGCACAACAATCCCATAATACATATGCTTAGTTTCTCATACATATTTGCCCAAGCCATTTATACGAGTGGATGCCTCGGGGGAATTGTCTTTATAACGTATATCTCATATAAGAAAAAGTTTTTCACAGGAATCTTACCTACTACTAACTTCTATCAAAAAAATATGTTGATGGGCATTTCTTTTGCAATGATTTTTGTGATTTTTTATGTTTATATTGGCCTAATCATAAATAAAATGCAAGCATTTACAAAAAATACGAAGAATGACTATTATGGTGACATATTGTTAATTTTGATGTTTTCGTACTCACTCAGTGGCCTGATAACTAGTATTGGCTAGGTATATTGCAACATAAGCACATCAATCTATGCTTCATTTAGTCAAGTCCAGTACAAACAGAATACTTTTACGACAGTTAAATCAAAGTAACTGATTTCTGATCATAGATCAAGGTTTATTTGCAATTTGTTAAAGTATACAACATATTATTAGGACTGTTTGACGTATTTGTAGGAGTTTTACTGTCACTAAATAAATACAACACGATTTAATAGATATTCTTATAAATATCGATATTCTATTGATCAACTTGTCTTTTAGGATCAGTCTCAAAATTTTGACAAAAATATTTAAAACGAACAAATTAGGATAAAAAGCTTTAAAAGAATAGAAATTTAGCAAAATCATATTAAAACAAAAATATAGCAAAATCATGCTAAAAATAAAAATTTAACAAAATTAATTAGAAACATTTATTTAAACACTGCCATATCTTACGATCTTATAACATAAGTGTAATCTCCGAAGTCTTCTCCACGTTCGCCTTCAGCATTTAAATAGCACATTATCTCCGATGGCTTGTCATCGATCTTTTTGTGCACAATCAGGTGAGTGATTGCAGTGACAAAGTTATCTTTGACAAACCTTTTTGCTATTCTGGCTCCAAAATTTGAAGAGCTGCATTGATCCACGGCAAACTCAGCCACCGCAGTTGAAACACTGAATTTAAGATTCTTTTCCAGAAGCTTCTTGTTGAGGTCATCCAATTCCTTCTTGAAAATACGCAGCAAAGAGTCCCTTGAAAGATGATTGAAGTATACTACATTATCAATCCTGTTGATAAAAGGGTGTCCAAACCTAGAAAGGATGCACTCCTCAATCTTCTGCCTGTCAATGAAGCCTGGTTTTATATGTTGCTGTCCCAGGTTAGAAGTCATAATAACAACGGTATTCTTAAAGCTTACCTTGACGCCTCTTCCGTCGGTCACCCGGCCTTCATCCAGCAGTTGGTACAAAATGTTCAGATTGCTTTGATGAGCCAAGTCAATTTCGTCCAAGAGGACTACGTTGTACGGCATTTCCTTCACAGGCTCTGTGAGAGTACCACCTTCCTCGCATCCGACATATCCTGCAGGAGCTCCTATCAGCTTGTTGATGCTTATCTCGCTGACATAGTCGGACATGTCCAAAACAACCATGTTTTCACACGTATCGTTCAGCTCTTCACAGATCGCTTTCGAAAGCTCGGTCTTGCCCACACCTGTCGGGCCTAGAAACAAGAAAGATCCAATAGGCTTGTTTTCATTGCCCAGTCCAACCTTGGATGCTAGTATCGAATTTGTAACGGTCTCAACAGCATTATCTTGCCCAAAAATACGTTCTTTAAGCCTTTTCTCCATAGTTATCAATTTGTCATTCTCTTTCGTTGTCAGCTTTGCCACCGGAATGCCTGTGAGTCTTGAAATGACTTCAGCCACGTGCTGTGGATTTATGACTACCTCAATTTGCTCCATTTCTGCCAGCTTCTTCTCATATATCGGAATAATGTTCGTCTGAAGATCGTACACCAAATACCTGTTATTTTCCCTTTTGGCTATCTCAACCTGGTTCCTGGCATCATCTAACTTCTTCTTCAGCTCCCTGACCTCAATCGTGTGAGCGCGCTCAAGGTTGTAGGCGTCCTGGATAGTCTTCAGCTCATTATTAATTTCTTCAATCCTCCTCTCCACAGCTTTAAGATTGTCAATCACACTGGGATCTCTCTTCAAGTCAATCTCGATGCTGGTCCTTTCAAGCTCCAAGCTCCAAATTTTGTTTTTAAGGTGCTGAATCTCTACTGGCTCGCTGTTAAGATTAATGATTGCTGCCGCACAGGCAATATCTATTAGCTCAATGGCCAAGTCAGGAAGCCTCCTGTTAGCCACATATCTCTTTCCCATAGCTGAAGCAAAGACTAAAGCCTTATCTGATATCTTAACACCATGATGAATTTCAAACCTCTCCCTAAGTCCTCTCAATATTGTGATGGTGTCCTGTATGCTAGGCTCTCTCACGTCCACCCTGACAAATCGTCTTTCAAATGCTGGATCCTTCGAAACATACTTCCTGTATTCATCGTACGTAGTTGCACCAATAACCTTCAGGGTTCCGTCTGCAAGAACTGGCTTCAGAATATTGGCTGCATCCATCGACCCTTCACATTTTCCTGCACCAAGAATGGTATGCACCTCATCAAGAAACAGTATTGTCTTCTTATTGGCTTCAGCTTCCTTGACAAGTCCCTTCAATCTCTCTTCAAAATCTCCGCGGTGTGAGGCACCTGAAACCATCCCAGCTATGTCAACATTGTAAATCTTAAATCCCTCAAGAGTCTTGCACTCGCCCTTTGCAATCAGCTGCGCCAGCCCATTGATAATTGCTGTTTTTCCTACACCTGGCTTTCCAACCATAATTGCATTGCTCTTGGTCTTCTTGGATAAAATTTCAGTTATTTGCCTAATTTCATCTTCCCTGCCAATGACGGGATCAAGCTTGTTCTGCCGAGCTAGCTCTACTACCTCAACGGCAAACTTGGTCATCTTGTCTTCGGGATCATCGCTGTTCTCTGAATCAAATTTAGTGCTTTTGATCTCCTCTGAAATACGCTTTTTGACATCCTCAGAGTTTTTAAAAAGCTTGGCTATACTGGAATTCTGCAATAAAGCTAACAGCAAAACTGGGACCGACACAAAATCCGCAGACTTTTTACTTGCCTCCGTTAGAATATTCACCAAAGCCACAGACAGCTGGGGCGCTGGATTGCCCATCACCTTTCCCAGGCCTGTGATTGCATGCGATACTTCAGATTGTAGATCTGCAACTTCGTTCTCATTCAAAATCTTATTTAAAACAGACCTTGTATTTAAGATCGCTTTCAACAAATGAGGCGGCTCCACCGTAGCATTCATGCTGTTGCTTGCAATCATAATAGAGTTTTCAATTATTTCTCGTGCTCTGTTCGTGTATTTTGCGTTCATGGGGTTTTGGGAATTTTCCTGTTAAATAGCTAAAAGGATCTAGAAAATTCTAGAATGTTCTAGAAAAAATCAGTTAAACGTGAAGAAGCTTATAAAAATAGATTTAATGCCAGTATTACTCAATGATGCAATATTGATAGAGAAATTTGCTAAAACAGGTATTACTAGAACAGTACACAGAATTAGGGAACATACATTCTGATTAAAATAGCTTTGAAACTGTAAAATAATTATTTTGACTTGCCCTTGCTTTGTTAAATGAGATTGCAGCAACATATTTTACAAATTTATCAAAATGCGTATTTTACAGGGACTGATTAATTCAAACTAACAATTAATTTTGGTATTGAAATACTTTTAAATTAAAAAAATTTAGATCACAATTAAGGTAGGAAAGGCTTCATATTTGATTTATTGAATATTTTACATTTTTACAAGTTCATATACTACAATACCGAAGAATAATCTACTTCTTGCTCTATGTTCTTTAAATCACAAATGTTTCGTAATTTTAATACTTCTTAATTTTACTATTGAAATACTTTCTAATTTTAATACTAAATACTTCTAATTTTATATTAAAACACTTCGTTTTTCATACAAACACAAATTAATTTTTAATTTAAAAACAATAATATCTTGTTTTTTAATTTAAAATTAATTATATCAAGATATAACTTCCTATTTTTAGATATCTCTCATTTCTGGGCGTCAAGTCTCATGCCGATGCAAAGAGAGGTGTCATATCGGACTAAAAATTTTCAGGTTTCAAATTTTCCCACTTCCTGAAACAACAGCAAAAGATGTAACAAGAATACTCATGGCAACTAAAATTAACTATTGTTTGTTGCTGTAAATAAACCTGTTTATTCAGATTGTTGTTATTTATTTTTAAATTTAGTTTTATTTATACTTCGTAAATAAAAAAATTTGAAAACGGTTCTTCAAAATTAAAAAAAACTCAAAATTAAGAACAAAAATAAATACAATTTCATCTCACATTGGAGACTGCAAAGCCCAAGCTTATTCTTCTTTTACAAACCGATAAGCATACCTTATGCAGTTTGTTTTACCTATGTACTACAGTGGGAAACAAAGCAAAAGGTTGCAAGAGAATTTTAATTCAAATTAACAATTATTTGTTTATAGACAGCAGGCATTTTATAAACTTGCAAGAAAAGGGAACAGTTGAGGCTTTGACTATTGCAGCTATGCTCTAAATCGACTATTTTAGTTCTTCACGATAAACTAGGCTAGCATAATTTATTAAACTTCTTTTCTTTAATTTTATAGTACTCCAGGCAAATTATCTTATATGTTGATTAAGCTTAAAGCAAAGTCATTTTTGCTCTTGAATTTGAAGTTTTTTAAGCTATCATTCAAAAAGTCTTGCTAAAAGCATAACTACAAGCATTTCAAAGAGACAAAACAACAATTTTGAATTTATTAGAAAAGCCGGGGTGCCTCTTTCATGCAATAGTCTCGCTCAAGCCAAACTAAACTGGTTGAGCTGCGCAGCTTCTCTGAATTTAATTAAAATTTTTACATTTCATTCTTAAAATTTTTCTAAATTTGTTTGTATTCAAACATTGAATATATTAGAAAATGCCGTAAATAAACAAGGAGATTACTTTTTAATGTAAAATACAAACAAATGTCTTTTTGATGCAGAGAGCAGCTTTTATTTGCAATATTTATGTTTTGATGCTTTAACGATCAAATTTAAGTTTTAAAATTCCATTTTTTGATGGAACGAAAATGATTAAATATTTAAAAAAAATTTTGTTTTCTAGGATTATGAGCTATAACGGAATAATCTTCAATTCCAAAAAGATTATAGGTGTAGACAGAATGAAAGAAATGAACAGCAGACTGCCAAGGATGGATGAAGGCGAGCCAAGGCAAAATTATTTGCTCAAAAATCACCACAAAATTTTTTTAGATAAATTCAATGCTGGGAATTTTTCAAAAAAAAGTCATTTTTACAGCTACCACGCTGCAAATAAACACTTGTATAGAGAAGTAGAGGGCAAGAGCAGCCTAGAAGGCAGGGATGCTTACTGCTGTAAAAATGCAATTCCCGAGTCGAGAGCCAAATATAATGATCTTGGTGACAATAGTGATTGCTATTTCAAAAGCTCGCATGCTTTTAGCCCAGAAGAGAGTAGTGCAGCAAATTACGGCTCAAGCCCTGATTTAAGGGATAGAAACTGTCCCAAGGTCCGCTCTTACAAACATAAAATGGAGAGTTATGACAGTTTGAGAATGAATATTTTAGACAGTGAAATAGAAAGATGTCTGAGCTGTAATAATAAATTAAATAGTGGCTGCTTAAAAGAAAGCAAAGTCCCTCATGGCTACGACTCTGAGCTAAGTCTCAACAGCTTGATGAATTTTGCCAGTACCGCACCAGGAAGCGACAATGTAATACATTTAGAAAGGTTTTTAACCAATAATATTTACAGTTTAAATAACAGCAATAAGTTTTCTGGGATGAACCTCTCATACTTCATAATTGTGGCTATTATTGCAAAGCACATTGGGTTTCAGAACAAAGGCTTGGCAACTCCGAACCTTTTTAGGTCCTGTTTTTTTTTTCTGCCTAGAACCTTGGTTCTTGCCTATATTTTACTTAAAAGGTATTTGGAAGCTAAAAAAATTGAGAATACAAGTGATTTGGTAGATTTATTTTTTATTTGCTGTGTAGTCTCATACAAGACACAAGCTGATTATAACATAATGAATCGCCATTTGGTGCAGAACAAAGAATTTTCACTTTGCAGGATCAATTACTTGGAGGCACTGCTTCTGAACTCAATAGATTACAATATTTCTGCAGACGAAGAGCAATTCAAGGAGGCAATAAGGGAAATATCAATTTTTAATTCATATTTATAGACTAACAACTTAGCATAATTCACATTTAGTTCATTTCAAATAAAAGGCTTTACATACAAGTTAATTTGGTTTTATTAATTTTTCAGAAATAAAATTTAACCTTAAAAATTTTATTCAAAATTTGAGTTCAAGCTTAACAATTTTAGGAACCCAGTTTATTTTGCTGAGCAGTTTTCTGTGATTTTCAAGATCACTGACAGTAAATTTTATCATATTGCATGTGATTAATCATTGGATTTAGTGATCAGAAATAAATTTAAGCATCAAATTATAGGAATGTTTGGAGCACAATTTGTGAGTTCCTTTTTATCAAAAACAGGCCTTTTTCTTGTTCAATAGTAAAATTTGAGCCAAAATATTTGTTCAAAAGGAAAATAAAAGGCTCAAAAATTGAAAAGTCATTTACGTTGTCAAAGGCCTGAATACTAAAGTATTTGTGAGCTACTCCTGTGAGATTCAGGAGATGATGGACTATGGCTTCGAATCTGAAATTGTCATAACTTGAATTTCTAACATGTATTTTGATTTTGTTTGCAGAATTGTACAGACAAGCACTAGACTCTGGTATTTCCGAAGCATCGGCTATGACAAAATGCAGAAAGTCGTCTCCTTCCAAAACTATGCTCAAGTAGTCGTCATGTACATCCTCTGATATAATTTTAATTTCCGGCATAAACGAAGGGCAAATTCCTATGCCAGCCAAAACGTAAGAAAAACTTAGCATAAATCAGTTTAAAGCTAAAAACAATAAGACTAAACAAAAACCAAGCATTTTATTCCTCTTTTTCCATTTTCTTGGTCAGTTTAACAACAGCCGCATCCATATTGCCTTTTGTTTCAACAAGTACGGACAGGTTGGTCTCCTCATCAGGAAATCCCATGTCCTTCAGAAGCTCAATCTTCGAAGCATAAACTTCTTTGGGATCTCGCTGGCGCAATACACCATCAACATTCTTCAAAGGATAGTATCCGTGGAAGCATGGTCCATCGGGAGGAGGGGGTGCCATAAAATAGGCATTCTGCATCGCAGGATTGCCCATCATGGGACTTTGCATCGCAGGATTATTCTGCATCATATGGTTGTTCATCATTGGGTTATTCTGCATCATGGGACTCTGCATCATTGGGTTGCCCATCATTGGGTTGTTTATTTGACTATAAATCTGTCGGATCATCTCAGGATTCTTTTTCATTAATTCTATGTTGGACTTCAAAAATGCCTTTTGCTCTTCTGGCATGTTTGGCATCTGGCTTTCTATCATCTGCAAAATAGAATCAGGATTGTTGATAATCTGTTCAATCAATTGCTTTTCCAGGCCGCTGGGCACGCCCATTCCATGCTGGTTATTCATGAATCCATACATATTTGGGCTGTTCATAGCATTATACATGTTGGGATTGTTCATCATGTTCTGCATAAACTGAGAATCATTTGGCTGGAACCCAAACCCATTTGGGCTCTGATGCTGCTGCTGTGGAATATCTGCAGTGCTCTTAGCCTTCTCAGTAGCGTTGTTGTTTTCAACACTTTCACTAAAAGATTGAGTAACAATAAGAAAAATGGTGCTCTCATCTGTAATCTGAAGATCTTGGCTGTCTAATTCTTTGTCGTCACTCGCTAAGATCTTTTTTTTGTTGAGAAACAAGCTAAGCCTGTTCATCTCAATGTCCTTCAATCCGCTTATTGTTTTTTTTATATGTTTCTTCAGTGATGCTAACGTTGGAGGATCCAAATCCTTTATTCCTATCGTATACTCTTTTGTTTGATATTTTATCTTCATTCAGGAAGGGATGAAAAGTGCATAAATAAATATTTTACAAAATTAAAAATAAAAAGACAGCAAAGATCTTGAGCAAAACACAGGCTCAAACAAGACATTTCTATAAGTTTAATTACAATTCCCATCTTTGGGTTTACAGCTGATCCCTGCTATGAACTCTGACTATGCTCAATTTTATTGAGCGTCAAATTGGAAAGAAGAAGCCAAAAAGATTTTCATAGGCAAAGTTTTGCAAGTTGTATGTTAATAAGTCTTATAGAGTTGAAATGGTTGGCATATTAAATCAAGTTTATGTTGTATCAATTTTTAAGATCAAGTTTATGTTGTGTCAGTTTTTAAATCGATCCAAAAATACTGAAGACATAAGAAAGTATTGAAATTAACCTGAGAACTGGTACAAAAAATATTCAAAAAATATTGAACTAAAATAAGAACACAATTGCAATGTGTTATGTAAAGTATTGGAGTTACTAATGTGTTTTGTAAAGCAGTAAAGTTAATAACATGTTTTGTAAAGCAGTAAAGTTAATAACATGTTTTGTAAAGCATTAATATAACTATTAAGATCTCACTTAATTTGATTAATCCAAAGAAAAATAAGAAATATTATTTATTTCTAGTGAAGGAATCATATAAAATAGCACACATCAAACATAATATTTCATTTTGGGGTTTACTCAGACAAAAACAATCGCCTATTCACAGCTCCAAGAACTTTGTCATACCTTCTTTTCAAAAGGCTCTTTTCTGCAGATAGGGCAGCACGCATTGCCCTTCATTAACCATCTGTCTATGCATTTCTGATGGAATTCGTGATCGCATCCAAGCTTTCTCAAGCTCTGCTTTGGTTTGAAGTCATTCAGACACACCGGGCACTCACAGGGTGCCATGTTCTTGGTAAATCTGTATGGTTTATTCTCTGTAAGCTGTTTTCGTATCTTTTCTTTTCTCCTTAAATTATTGATTAAATCTTTAAGAAATCCAGTAAACGGATTGGCCGAAGCATTGCTTGCCTCGTTTTCTGCGCCATAAACAATGTCGCGGATAATGACAATGGGAATAATGTGGTTTTCTAATGTAACTCTGTTTGGGAATGCTGTGTCAATTGAAATGTAAAAGAAGGCATTTACGTTTCTTGTGAAAAATTCCTCCAGTGTAGAGTTGATAGAGCTTGTATTCCTCTCGTCATCATGGCTATTCCTGTTGTTATTAGATCTGTTACGTGAGTTATTATAAGCCATTGTAATAAAGGGGAATTGTAATTTATTTATATTTTTTCTAGAAATTTCTAGAATTTATTAAATTTACAATCTAAGATGAAGCTTACAAAAAAAAGGAGATCAGGGCCAATGCAAAATCAATCAAGAATGTGTGAATCTAAATTTTACAGAAGTAAAATAAAATTAATTAAGATGTGTGAATCTAAATTTAACAGAAGTAAAATAAATGTAAAAAGCAAGTTTTGATTAGTAAAATTCTTAAAAAACACAAGATTTTCGTCTAATTGTAAATCTACTTACGAAAATAAATTAATAAAAAAGTATTTCATAAAAAAGAAATTCATAAAGGGAAGTTTATAAAAAGGTTTAAAATATAAGTAAGATATCACAATGATAGATTTTGAATGGCATCCGCTCTCGAAGAATTTCTTATATCAAATCTCTGACGTCTGATAGGTCTTCCAAGTCTAAATTAATCAAAATACTGAAAAACTGAACAGAAATCCCTATTTCATCCACATTCTCAAACATTTCATTTGGCGTAAAAGTCATGCAAAAGATATTGCAGAGGCTCTGCAAGGACATTTTTGTCTTGTCGCTGTTCTTGTCAATCATCAGAAAAAGCTCCTGCAAATTCAAAAAACAGCTTCTTCTCATCTTATTCATAGAGAATATTAAGTATTTGCACTGCTTCACTGCCTTGTCAAGATCATTCTCTTTTATAGAGGCAAATATCTTTATTAGAAGCTTTTTGTCAAAATACCCATTCATATAATCCCTAACGTATGATTTAAGTCCAGAGGCAAGCTCTATAATGGTGTATCTTTTGTATTCGATTCTCTCGTTCTTGGACAATTTAAGCATGATTTCTGTGTACTTGCCTCTTTCTCCTTCTTTCCTGAAAATGCTGGGCTCTCTTACTCCATTCTTCTTCAAAAACAATATTAGATCGAGAAAGCTAGCTGTTGGGGTTCTTGCAGAGATAATGTTGGAGCCTGCGCATCTGAAAAAGTCGGAAATGGTAGGCACCTTGGGAATGTAGAGCTTTTCCAGGCATCTTCTTCTCAATATTCCCTTATGCAGATCAAGAAGTCTTGAATAAACAGGAGATTGCACATGGCCAGCGCATTTCACATACAAGTAATTCTTCTTCAGCAAACATTCTTCTCGTTTTCTAACCTCTGTCTCCTTTATGTTCTTCAATAATATTTCCAGTCCCTCATTCTTGTCTGAAGTGTTGTGTTGCATAAAGGCATAACAAAAAGAAAATAAAAACTTGGGCGAAAATTACTTAAACAAGTAATGTTTATCTTTTATTGTTAAAATGTCATAGCTTTTTAAGCTTAAACAACGCAGTCATGAATAAATTTATTGAGCAGACAGTATTTTGAAACAGTCTGAGACTTATAAATACACGACTGGCCTATTATTTGATCAAGCAGCTAAAAATAATCACAAACTTGTTCTTTTTAATCAAGCACCTGAAAAAATTTTCAGATCAGAATAACAGTTTGCAAACTACTCAATATTCAAGACATAAATAGAATATGCATACATCATCAGGAAATTAATCATTAATGTCTCTACTAACTTGTCTGTGAACCCAAGTAGCTTATTGTATTCTCCTTTGCTAAATTGCATGAAATTCCTCTGGAGAAACACAGACAGAACAGTATTAAACAATACGAATGCTGCAACAATAGCTATTATCTTTATGTTTTTTAGAACAAACTTCTGCATTGTGATAGTCACAATCATAAGCTTAAATGTGATCAAAAGCTCTGTGATCAAAAATCCAATCATGAAGCAGCTGGACTGGAATATTAGGATAAAGAGCAGGTTTGACATAAACGAATACGGGAAGTAGCTGTGAAGAAAGTAGTTAGAGGTTCTAATCCTGAAATAAAACAGGCTTTTAAAGGCTAGGTTGATGAAGAATCCTAGGATCTCAAAAAATAGCAAGAAAGTGTATGAAATACAGATAATGCTGACGATGGACCTGTAGCTCTTTTTGGCATCTTTCGAATGGTTGAAAATAAACTTTTTAAAGCTTGCCAAAACTAATAGGGAAGACAAGGTTGGCAATACAAAAAGGCTTATGAAAATCAATGTCAATGAAAGATAGCTAGGTAAAAGCTCACCTGTCAAGATCGACAAGGTTTTTGAGATGGAAGGAAGAGACCAAAACTCTACATAAAGCAGAGCATACAGAATTCCGTTTATGGCTAAGAAGAATAAGGCAACTTTATCAAAAATCATAGATTAATGGTGGATCAAAATAGATTCGTACAAACAAAACCATAAATAAACAAAATAAGATTAAATGATCGAGATAAATTAAAAACAGAGACAAATGAATCTTTCTGTGCGCAAAATGCTTTTAGTAATGTTCAGGAATAAGTCTAAAGAAGAATTAAAATAATTTTAAAATCAATATGATTGACATCTTGCTATTAATACCCAATTTCAAATATTTTAGGTCTTGCAAAAATTGAATATTGTTCAAAAAGCTAGTTCATTGAGCATAAAATAATGTAAACAATTTAAATTTTTATCTATTTTAAAAACTCAAAGAAATAATTTATTATTCTTAGCTAAAAGGCTACACACTAATTTACATTTTAAGACTCTTTTGTAATATTGATTATAACAACAAGAGTTAAATCAATTTTAACACCAAAAATAACATGATAAAATTAAGTCTGTTTTATAAAAATCTTAGGCTGTACTGATCTGTGAGAATACCTTTTACTTGTTTTTCTGTCGAAGGCGAATAAAATCTTCACCGTTTATTGAATAAAAAACTAAGTAAAAGACACTATTGTCGTTATTCAACTGTCCTGCTTTGAGATCATCAGCCTCCAAAAACCTTATTCCTTTTGCATGTCTTATTTCTGCAAAATCTTTGGCCTCGCCAATTTCCACAGGAAACTTCAGCTTTTCCCCACAAGGATCATAAAAGTTCTTCAACTGTCCAATTTTATAAGCCAGCAATTTTAAGCAGCAAAATGCATCCTCCTTGGAACTGTGTGATTTTTCTTGGATTACTGATCCAAAAAGCTTCTTGCTCAGCTGAGACAATTTAATTTTGTATCCTTCACTGCTCAAAAATAAATAAGATGTGTCAATCAGCTTTTCTGTGTAGAAGTTCATGGCTTCGAGATCATTCTCAAGCCCGTGACCTACCAAAAAGGTTGTAGTGCCCACGATTTCCAGAATATCACGGTGCATCTGGCCTATATCAACGCCATTTCCAGTATTTGTACTATTTAAACCTGAGTATTTCTCCAAATAATCAACAACTTCAGACTGTGGTTTGATGTATGTGTCGTATATCACACTTCCATTGTTATCTAGGATGGTTATTCTGCCGAGCTGTTTTCCATTCTTACAAATCATCATTTCACAGTCTATTGCCACGAGAAAATACGGGGTTATTTTTACAGGCTTCAAATATGTAGTAAAAGTGGAAATGTCGAAATCTGTCTGGCTCTTTATAAAACAAGAATATGAGAACATGTGATTTATGTCGTGTTTTTCAATCAGATTCAGATTTTCAGGCGTTATTAGATTCAAGGTGGTTTTGTGCACATCTACAGATTTTAACAGGTTTTTAAATAAATCATTCAATTTTATATTTTCATTGATGTGAGCCCTAAAGTCAAGTCTCAGGTAGTTAAAAACATCTGCTTCGGTTTTTAAGTCTTTAACGCTCTTTCCATCAGCACTATTTTTTTCTTTTATTTTGTTTGTCTCAGAATCTAGATTCTCTCTTGAGCTTGATGCCACAAGCTGGGACAAGTCTTGGCAATTTTCATGTTCAGCTCCAGAAAACTCTGTTTTCAAGTTGATTATCACAACTAGCCTGGGCTTTGGGTTCAGTTGAACAAAGTGTGGCCTCTTGTGTCCGTTGAAAATGTAATTTAAAATCTTATGAATATCGCAGATTTTCATATATTTTGGCTTTCTCAGTCCGCTCATAGGGCAAAAATTGCAAAAAAGATAGTATTTACTATGTAGAGTAAAAAGTAATAATAAAATAACGCTAGTAAGTCTTTTATTGCAGCAGTCTGCTTCGAACAATCTGTTATTTGGCTGCTATTTTTTAAAATATTTTTAATAAAGCTCTGAAATACAAAATGAATGAAAGCCAATTGAGAAGAAGAATAGTTACAAATGCAAGATTAGCCTGTCCCTTAGTGTATCAATTAGTTATAATGCTTCGCTCAAGAAAAGAGATGATGTACCTGTGCACTAGATCGAGCCTTGCGCTGCGTATCGCTGGCCTATGTGATCTGTGTTTGCAAAATGCAATAGAACTGAACAATAACAATGTAAAAGTATTGAAGAATGTAGAAGACAATGTGCTGAAAGAATTCATTTATGCCATCTCGGATACAGCGTACGATCCAAAGAAGCTGGTAAAGGCGCTTAATGGAGAGATGAGGCAGGGAGGAATCAAAAATCTAAGAAATAAGGTGTACAAAGAGATGGCAAAGCGAAACCTGATTAAAACAAGTAAAATGACAGTCTATAAGAAGATAATTGTTCAAAATGACGAGATGTGGCAGTTGATCAATTCTAGCATAGCAGAGGAGATAAAAATAGATTGTTTGAGCACTAGAAACATAGTCCTGCTGATGTGTCTTGACTATGTTAATAAAATGGAGAGCATTTTGATTGCTAACAATGAGACGGTAGCAAAGCTCATTGTTGATTTTGTTAAAGCACAGAAAGACAAAATTATAAAAAGACAGTATTCTCAAGATGAAGAATTAATTTATGAATTTTTGCGATTTTTGATCTGAAAAAATAAATAATTCTGTTCTATTGTGAAGCCAATTCAAAAAAGATTTAAAATTTGTAAGTTTTTGTAAAAAGAGTCTAACAAGATACAAAAACAAGATTAAATATGTATATCATAATCATTAGTGTTTTAAATTTGTTGTCATCATTGCTCTTCTATGTTTAAATATTTTTTACCTTACAGATAAATATTGATTTTTTCAATTTTCTATAACTCTTGTTGTAGCACATATGATTAAAATGTAATAAAGATCTGTCTTTTATGGCATATCATCTGCGAATCATGCTAAATTCAACAACATCCAAAGTGCAAGCTGGGTTTGGCTGAATTTAAAAATTGCACAAATTCCTTCCCATGGACAAGTTTATATCAATTGACCACTTTGAGTTGGGAAAGCCCCTTGGGACAGGGAGGTTTGGACAAGTTTGGCTGGCAAGACACAAGGAAAAAGGCTACATTGTTGCCATTAAGATGATGCAGATGAGCGAAATCAAATCAGAGGTAGATGTGAAAAATTTGAGGAGAGAGGCCGAAGTCCATCTTTCTCTGAACCATGACAACATCCTTAAAATGTACGGATACTTTTATGACAGTCTCAAACTGTACTACATTCTTGAATACGCAGGAAAGGGAGACATTTGGAAGATTCTGAGACAAAATGGCCATTTTTCCGAAAGCCAGGCTTCTAAGTACATAAAACAGGTCTGCTTGGCCTTAGATTGCATGCATTCCAAGAATATCATTCATAGAGACATAAAGCCAGAGAATATTCTGATAGGCTGTGACGAGAAGCTAAAGCTGGCTGATTTTGGGTGGAGTGTTTGCAACAATGACAAGAAAAGAAACACATTCTGCGGCACGGCTGAATACCTACCTCCAGAAATGTGTAAAGAGGACATTTATGACTTCAAGGCAGACATATGGTGCATAGGAATACTGTGCTATGAGTTTTGCACAGGTTCTACACCCTTTTCAGGGAAAAATACTCTAAGAGCCACAAAACAGAAGATTCTAGTGTCGGAATTAGAATTTCCGCCTTACTTGAGTGACGAATGCATTGAGTTCATAACACTGTGTTGTAAAAAGAATCCTAATGAGAGAATTTCGTTGGCGCAGGCGATGAAGCATGACTTTATACGAAAGCATGCTGTCGATAGTGCCTGAGAATGAATTAATAAAGCAATTAAATACTTAATAAACTCTTAATTTTAGCTTTACACAAGACTTTAACAAATAAAACACTTTAGCATTTACAAGACATCTTTTTCTTAACTATTTTGTACTCAAATATTAAGAATTATAAACAAGTGTGTTTCCCATAACATTCCAAGGGCTAATAAGCAGAACAACGTTTTTTAACTATTCATGTCTGCAGCCGGATAAGGCTAAGGGTTTGTTGAAGTTATAAATGTCTATTGTGCATTAATCCTAATTTTCAGGCTTTGAAAGTTTTGTGAAACTTTTTTTTTGATTTCTCTCTGATATTAAAGATAATTAGCAGGATTGCTGTTACAAGTGTTACAAAGACAATGCCATTGTACAAAACCTTTATTAAACTTAAAAACATGCGAAATTTAGTTGACTGAGAATTTTTCATCAAAATTTGATCAAAACAATTTGTTTGTTGGGATAGTCAGCACAATGGTAAGTCTGTGGTAAGTAAAGCAATCCTAAGCAGTATTCTTTTGGATCGGCCACTATTTGGAAAAAAATATATTTTACCTCACATTAAACTCAAAACAGTTGGCAACTCAGCCGTCTTTGGTTGGAAACCATGTATGTAGCCTAGCAAGCGATACTTCCTATAACCTAGAACGCCAATCGTGGATGATGCCCAAGTGTCAGACTCTTCCCATCTGTCTATGCACCAAATCCTAATAAGGATAAGTGATTTACTTCTCCCAGGACTCTTAAGAAATGACCAATGAATAGCACCAGTGGGGATCGAAATTCAGGTGAATCAATAAAATTGAGATTAGATGAGTTAGCTGGAGATATTTCGCAAGAAGCCTTGATAGGTAGGTGAGCTTCTGCGTGTATTGTCGCAAGAACAGGCAATTAAGCGGCAGTGACTCAGCATCGCTCCCCTGGAATCGAAGCCGAAACTGTATGATCGAATTATAGAGCAAAAGGTAAATGTGAGTTTAGTGAGTAAAAATTTTACGGTTCCTAAAAAGGGTCTATGAAGAGTCTTTCTAAACTGCACACAAAAAAAGCAAAAAAAAACTTATTTTATTTTTTTTTAGTAGTTTTATCATAATTCATTGTTCTTTTGTCTGATTGCTTTGAACATCTACTTTGTAAAAGAATGCTCTGCAGATTTTTGTTGAGACGATATTATGAAAAATGCTTTCTTCAAGAATATTTTGAATAGAGATTGGATTTATTTTAGTTTTGAGATTGTGAATGCAACAGAAACAACTGGACTAATATCATATTAAGTAAATCTACTACTAAAAAAGAAACAGTATATAAGAAAAGGTTATGGCAAAAGCCATTTTTTAGTTTTTTCTTTTTTACAAAAAATTTTGACCCATAAAAAAGATGAATCTTATTGCAAAAATATTGCTTAAAACATTTATTCTGTGCAATCTACTCCTGTTAGCAACCAGCTCTAATATTGACTTTTCACAAGCAGAGATAGATGACTTGGCCCATCCAGACAATTTTGTGCATACTGGAAATCTTTCTGAGCTTGTTGATATTGTAGAACCTAACAATGATAATATTAGTCTACATCATTCGCAAAATCTTACGTTTACAAGTGCTCACAGCAATCCACCAAGCAGTTCTGAGGGTCAATACGTAGATCCTCAAAATCAAAGTGTTGAGAACATCTTTACAATACCAGAACACCTTCCAAGGAAGCATAAATTAAGTTCAGAAACTATTACTGACAATATTGAGTATCAACCTCCTGATAAATGTAGAAAAGTATCTGACAACAATCAGAGCAGTTCTCCTAAAGAAAATGCATTTGTTTATGCAGATGAATTTAGTCATAAGCATTCAAATTTATTCTCAAAATCAGAAAAGTTTTTCAAACTAGAAGAATACAGAGCAGTTTTTAAATATTATTGCAGATCTTTTTTTATTGAAGAATTCTGCGACGAAGATCAATTACAGTCTTTGCAATTTATTGGCATTTCTTGGTCTGAAAACTGGAATGAAGGAAACTTTGCAAAATTAGAAGTTTATCTCAGAAGAATGATTTTTGAGAATGTGGTAGCAAAAAGAAAAGTTAACCAAACTGCTATGTACGAATATCAAACTATTAATATAATGCTTGATCCAGAAAGAACAAAAGAGCTTTTTTACCTTCTGGTTTACAGCTTCTATGAAACTGGGATGATTGGATTGCCAAGAAGCAAGGCTGCTGTGAAGAAGATTCTAATCAACATTGTCACGCATACACGTTTAACGGCATACATTAACAATGACAGCGTCAAAAGAGCATTGCAACTAAAAAAATCAAAAAGGTCAAAAAGAATATACTCAGCAATGCCAAAATCTAAACAAAACAATTTCTCGCAAAGTAATTTCAGATATACAGATTTTACGAAAGTTTTGACGGGAGCATGTTTTCCTAAAAAGCCATGTTTTTGATTAATGCTGATAAGGTAAAGAAGGAGATAAATGACAATATACAGCTGATAATTAACCGAGAGTTTAGTGACAATACTGGATATAAAAGACTGTGCAAAGACTACAACAGCAAGGTTGTGGAATTCAACAAAAACATACTTTTTGAGAGATTCCCTTTTAGAATCGGTAGGCATGTTGAAAATAACTATTTATATCAGGATATTGACTATGATAGCATTATTTATGCCAATGGCTATCCTAAGAACATTCTGTCATACTTGATGGATGCAAATACCAGGAATCAAATAGTAAGCTTTACTGACATCAGGCTCAAGTCTGTTTTTATTCTGATTTTTATCTCTAAACTCTGCTTGTGCAATGTCACTGATCTATGTACACTGCCTGAATATCTAATTTTGATAGAGTCTCTACAGAAGGCATATTTAGAATACAAAGAAACAAACATTGTGCCTAACAACTTTCAGTCTCTAGTTTCTTACTTTTTCTCTTTAGATTATCTTGATGACAGCTGTGGAAGCTCTGTGAATTATAGAGAAAGAGCAA
>Ga0308170_10000725_pt1 | contig 37509 bp, 49 predicted proteins | sample PhyBR2_2_FD_202136 | JGI IMG/M metagenome (GOLD analysis project Ga0308170, IMG submission 202136) | Phyllosphere microbial communities from UC Gill Tract Community Farm, Albany, California, United States - DLSLSB.R2 | ecosystem: Host-associated > Plants > Phyllosphere > Unclassified | place... | reverse complement strand
TTGAGATCACTGAGCGGTTACACCTCGTCTGCATCAGCAAAAGTTCTTTTTCCGATTAGTTTCGCACTGACCAATTGGCAACTCTTGGGCCAATTAGCGACAATTGATGGCAATTAGCTACGAGTTAGTCTTGTCTGCCAATCAGAGTGCTATTTGGGTAGCGATTAGACAGGTTAGTAGCATCGATACAAGATGGTCCCCCTTTGGCTTTGCACAAGCTTTCGAAGAACAATTGTGCTTTCCTTGCACAAGTCAGGTAGAAATTCACGCTCTTTCGCACGTCGCTCTGACCGCTCTCGCCCGTGTCAGGAAGGCAGCGATAATGCTGCGCTGAAGAGAATGGTATAGCCAGTAGAAGTAGCGAGCTTCAAACGAAGTTTGACGTTTGACGCCGGTCAAGCCAAAACGTGACTTTTGTCGTCGCGCTGAGCAGCTCGAGGAATATTACGTCAACTATTCGTCGACGATTTGGAAAGATGGCACATCGAAGGGACGAAGAGGCGAAGAAACGAAAAAGAGAGTGTTGCGATGAGGCTGCTCCGGGGAGGTTTTGATAGTCGAGGCGCGGGACTTGAGGCAAAATTTGAATGTGAGAGTTTTTGAGGGAGCGCGCCTCGGGTTTCTCTCTCTCCTTCCTTCATCTCACTCCCTCAATCTCGACATCACTCCCTCGACTCCAAACGCGCGCACAAGCACTCAGATATTACTCAATAACACTACACAGCAATCGCCGCTCCTTCAAGTCGGCTCCTTGCGCGCTGTGAGTCATTGTTTACCTGACTCAACCGCGTCTTTCCTTTGTTTATTCCCTCGCAGATCTCGCCGTTCTCTCTCTGTTTACACCGTAGCATGTACGTCCTCCTCCTTACTGTCTAGTCTTCACGATTTTGCAGTCGTTGCGGTCCCCTAACTTTGCCGACTTTTTTCCAGAATGTTCTCTCAACCCGAACCGCTCTTTTAGCTATCGCGCTTCGTCTGTCTCTGGCTCCCTTCTGCTCTGATATGATCACTCTCCCGAAGCCCGCTCGAGTGCCCCCGCCACGCTGCACTCTGCAGTCGTGTACGTGCTCTATCCTTCCTCATCCCTTGTCAACATCGCAAACTGACGACTCGATCCCGACTGTTGGCAGCCTTATCAACCGTGTTTCATCCGACACCATGTACGCGCCGTCAGCTACGACCTACTGCGAGGCGTCTCGACCTCGTTTCAGTACCGTCGAGTAAAGAGAACAGGCACACTGTGAGGATTTTGCTGAGCTATTGGAGGACTCGTCGGAGTCCAGAGATTCCCTCTTCTTCTTCAGTAGGATCTTCTGTCTGTAACGCCGACGATTTTCGGAACCAGATTTGATTTTCGCGAGAGCTTTTCACTGCCGACTGGCCGCTTTCTATCCTTTCTCTCGCCTTATCTCACGCCTATGGTCTGCTATTCCTGAACAAGAGAGCTCATTGTGACCAATCCTCAGCTGACGAAGTCCCCAATTGTCGTCAATTGGTCGCTAATTGGCGAACGACGAGCCAATTATCCGAGCTCCGGACATAATTGTCACGACATAGACAAGCGGCTGCCAACCGACTAATCGTGACAATTGCAGTCAATTAGCGACCTATTAGCTGAAGGTAAAAATGCTGATGAGAGAGGTTTCGCAAGTCGTTCGCAAAGGAACAGCTCCGTCACCGGCAAAGTATAGATATCTGCAGTCGATCCCATACACTCAAAAAGGGTTTCACGGGTCATTCGAAGCTCTGTAATGGGACGAAAGCGAGGAGAAGAGAGGGAAGGAAGCTTGCTCGCGCCAAAGTCAAGCACCGATCGAGAGGCGTCGCTGCATGTGCAGCTGTGAGAAGCTGTGTTGCCACACTATATCTCAAAGAGGCTTCAGACGAAAGACTGAGCGAAGAAGCGATTGCAAACGTCCGACAATCTTCGACCAACGCTTCCTAATCCCATCTCTCTTCTTCCCCTTCATCCCCTCCTTTCCGCCAGTCCACTGTCAAGAGCTTCTCCGATCAGCTTCCACCAACCTTCCTCAATCATCCCCACTCCCGAGCTCTCAAAAGCCGTACGAAGACTCTGCAACAACATTCGAATTTGAGCCTTTTCGATCCTTGTCGGCGTGTTGAAAGTCTTCGAAGCCCGGAAGGAAGGGGCGAGGTGGTCGAGAGTATGCCATGTCTCCGAGTTGTCGACCATGAGGGGAAACATGAAATCGTTTTCTCCTTCGTGCTTGCCGAGTCCGAGCGAGAGTAAGAAAGATTCCAGTGAGACGTCGTCGGATGAAGTCGATTGCTGAGGGTTTGCTTGATGTGAAGTGGAAGTAGAGAGATGGGCACGGGAGCTTGAAGCAGTGTTGCCGTTGGAAGCGATTGGAGCTGGAGCGACTCGAGCTTGCTTTAGGAGATACTGTCGTGCGATTGTGAGAAAGCTGTCGCTGACAATGTGCGAGCGGGAAGGTGTAGACTCACATCGGATTTCCCTCGATTGACAATAGCAGGCGAAGGCTTGACGTCCTCATCATCCGAATCGAGCAACCAGATAACATTCGATTTCTCGCGAGGAGTCGGAACCGGTGCGGGAGCTGGAGGCGGACTTCCTTCATCCTCCTCGACTGAGGCAGAGACAGAAGAGTGGGCACGTTTCCTAGCAGGAGTAGGCTAGAATGAGAAACGAAAGAAGAGGTTTGTCGGCGACTGCAGATGGAAACGAAGGAAAGAGAACGATAACAACTCACTGCTGGAACAAGAGGCAGAAGAGGATGATTGTGATACCAATACGAGGCCTCCTCGTCGATGATCCATCGGCCCTTCTCGCTTTTCGATTCATCGCGAATCAGCATCCACCCACAACGAGGCATCTTTCTCCCTTTCGAACCGTTCCGAGTACCAAATTTGCACTTGTACACATTGTAAGGACCTCCGCCTCCGATCGCCCAAGGAATAGATCCCGTCCCTTGTCGCACCATCTCCTTGATCTTGATGATGTCGTTTTCGCACGAGGAGAAGTCGGGCTTGTAGTGAACGAGGGGAGCCTTAGCGAGAGAGGACTCCTTGTTGATACGTTGAGGTGTATGCTGTTGATAATATAGGATGATGAGCGGAGTACAAGCTGTTGATCAGAGCAAAGGGTACTCACTTGATCGATTTCTCCGTCACTATCGTCGCTTGCTGCACTCAATTCATCCAGGTCGCTCGACTCGTTCCTTTCCATCTCGCCTAGTACACCCGCTACAGCCCCTTCTCCTCGATTCCCTCGATCTCGGGCTGACAGATTGACGCTGTCTTTGTGACCATACCGATCTGGTCTCCTCGTTTTTCGACGCGATGCTGACCTGTCTTGCGCCGAGCCCGTCGAGGTTGCAGATGTGGAGGCGACAGGGACTGATGGCTTGTCGGAAGGTGCTGGTGAAGGAGGAGGAGGAGCGAATTCGCGAGTAGACGAAGGTTTGTCGAAATGGGGAAGAGAGGGACTAAGCCGAGCTGCCGTGGAAGTGTTCGAGGTGGTAGGTCCAGGAAGGCGGAAAGGCGTGAGGTTGGGAAGTTGCGAGTCTGTAGACAGGGATCAGATTCAGCAATTGCTAGCTGATGAAATCGGAAGAGAAACGTACCTTGTTTTGCCGGGTCACTCGAAGCGGAAGGAGGAGCGTTGGTTGAGGTAGGGGTCTTAGTCGATGGTGCTGGTGCCGGCTTTGACGAGATGTCGGGAACTGTTGAGCGAGCGAAGGTGACTGATCTGCCGTCGGCGCCATTTGGAGGGGGAGGATCTGTCGAGACTGTAGCGCGAAGAGACGGCTATCTTATGCGCGAGCTGTCAGCAAGACTTGATCTTTGCCTGCTAGCGAAGAAAAGGGCACCGACCAAACCTTTTGGTCTGTTGTTTGTGATGATCGAGTTTCTCGAGGTGACGAGTAATGTCGGAGGGTAAGATGCTCGAGCTCTGGCACGGTCGTTGGCCATGTTGAACCGTAAGGAGGGCGCCGAGGGGATAGAGATTGTGCTTAGCTCGAAGATAGAGACAGAAATACGAGTTCGAAGCGCTTTCGAAGCTTATTCCGGAGCATCTCAGAGTCGCGTTCTGAAAAGTAGGAGGAATGTGAGAGCGAGAAGTCGAAGCTAGCATACATCGAAGCCATAGCTGGTAGATCCCGAATCGAGAGAGCGAATCTGAGCGGTTGCGAAAAGTCGAAGACACGATTCGAAAGGTGAGAGTTTCCGCCGAGGAAGCTCTTCATTCGGATTGAGCAAGCGGTTGGTTGTAACCTATCTACCTATATGACTCGCCCTGGGTTAGCTCAGAACCCATTCGTCGACTGAATATGACGGCGAGACTCGCGAAATGTCAACTCACCGGATCAAATTGAATCTCCTGCAGCCATGTACATTCACTACTATCAGTCTATGATGTATTCCTGACCCACTCCCGCTTTCACAAAGCATCTCCCTCTGTTCCTCGAACCCTCAACACGAATAATTCCCACTCTCTCTGCTTCCGTACCCGATGAAACGAGTCTGGCAGCTTCCGTTGGTACTAGACGCGTGTGCTGACCCGCTGGGTACCTTCTCCATGCGCGGGCATGCTGCTGTCGAGGCTGAGAGAGACGAAAGTTGAACGAGCCAAGTTGAACGATTTCGAACTCGGGAAGAGGAGAACACTTGATGCTGAGTGGTCATGTTGATCTAGCGGGCTGCTGTGTAATGTCGTACTGAAGTCCTGAATCAGAGTGAAGTGGGAGAAGGAGAGGAGACGAATCTCAATCTTAACTTCTTTCCAACACCTCGACATCAGCTTGAGAAGATCAAACACGCCTTTCTACTACACTCGATAGCTGAGCAATTCAGCACAAGTCGAACCAGCTCTCAAACATCTCACCTCTCCGTCAATCACCTCAAGTTCAATTATTTCGCATTTAGTCACTCGACCGGGCTAGTCTGGTGTAGGAGAGCTGTAGGATAGCGTCAGGATGTCATGGTATTATGAAGCTGGAGACTACCGAGTTCGTCTTCTTCTGCTTTCTCTGCCTTTTCGTTTCGCGAGCTGATTTCTTAGAAACCTCGCTAGGACTCTACCTACGCGACTTATCCAGCCTTCGACCCGTCGTCAGGCTCACAAGGCAGGATAGACTACACGCAGGCATCTACGGTCGCTTCCACTTCCGCGATTCCGTACACTCCACCTCTTCTCCCTCAGAACTCAGCTCCTCCCGCTCAATTCGTTCCACACTATCGACCTCCTACGACAACGTTTCAGTCCTCTGCCCACCTTGATCGACCTGCTCATCCTACCCCTACGCTCACGCCATCCTTCGCTCCTCCTCCTCTACCTCAACAATCCTGGAATTACGAAGCAGTTCCTCCGACCTCTTCAGCTCCCCTTCCTCCTACCTATCCACCTCCGGAAGCTTTCTATCGCGCGGAGAAGAAGTCGCAGCCGTCGCCGACAGCTCCATCTCGGAGTCTAGAAGGTGGAAAGAAGAAAAGGACCAAGAAACCTCTCGCGGACCGTTCCTTCGCACAGAAGGCCAGTGGGGTCAAAGCCTTCACCAGCTCGATAGTCGTCCTCGGACGTCCTAACCAGATCACGTCGATTAAAAAGATTACTTCATGCGATAATCTGGCAGATAAGGGCTATAGAAGCTTGAACTTCGAGGAACTCAAATCACTCTCGGATCTCGCCAAAGCCGCTCGCAAGAATTATCGAAGTAGAGACAAGAGGGAAAGGCGGATTGCGGCTTTGAACGTCGTGGCGCCCGTACAGGAGAAGGATCCGGACGCGAGAGAAGACGGAGAAGCAATCGACCCTACGATGGGAATCCAAAAAGTGAGCTCTGCTCCGATTTCCAGACTCCTCGAGTGTCACTGACTAGTATTTCGCATTCCGCTCGTTCCAGTCAGATTCGTTTCAACCTTCAGACGACGAAATCCGAGAACCGCAATATCTCAGTCTTCTCGATTTCGCACAAGCCACGATCAACGAGATAGTCAGAAACGAATGTGAATCGAATCGGGACGGCTCTCGACCTCGCGACCTCGCTCACCCATCTCAAATCGGATCGAGGTTTGCTCATTCGAAAAAAGAAACCCAGGCACCTCCTCACGCGTCCACACCACTCATCGATTCCCCGCAAATGACTTTGACCATCTCCGTCATTTCTGCGTCTCTCTCTATCAACTCTAGCGATATGAGTCGAGGCATGAGCAAGGGTTCCGAGACTTCGCCTGTACCCGATTCGACTCTTCCCTCATCTGTCGCTCCCATGATCATCGATTCAGCCTATACAACTTCTCTTTCTACGCCTCTACCGGCTGTCACTACCGTCTCCTCTCTTCCGAATCCCGATTCACCCCCTCAAAGTCGCATCTCAGCCGTCCAGCAACCTCCTCTTCGAAATTCTTCTCTCGTTCCTCCTCTCGTTCCGTCCCTCGTCCCTGCCGAAGTCGGAGGAGGCGCAGATCTCAACTCTTCCCTCGATCATCAACCTATCGTCGCAGTCAGTCACGAGACATTTGAGGGAACAAAGTCGAAAGAAGGAGAATCTCGAATGGGTCAAGACGAAACGTGCGAGCTCGAGGTCAAGAAGGAAACCACAACTTCAGCAGAAGATCCTCGAGCGATCAAGGAGGAGGAGGATCCAATGCGATTCGCGGAGGAATCAGCACAATCTTTCCGATCGTCGAATGCCCTCGTCGAACTCACCTCAACCCCTGTCGACTCTGGCGCGACTCTCAACTCGCTCGAGTATCCACCGCAATCGGCCGACACGTATCGACACTCAGACGTTCCTATAGCAACGAAGAGAGAAGATTCTCGAGTTGCGAGAGAAGGAGTTTCGACTCGCTTGAACGAGAAGGAACCTCCGAGTAGCGATCTGAGCGACGTCGATGAAGGAGCGATCACGGAAAGCGGATCTGATGACTCTGGCGCCGACTCGATCACCGAAGTTCTCGCGAAACGCAAAGCTCGGAGAGAATCGTCAGCTTGTGAGTTCTCGTATCGCTTCCACGAAGTAGCGCCCAAGCTGACGATACAGCTTTTTGTCGCAGCTACGATCAGACTTTCTAAGAAACAGGCGGTCGTCGCGCTCACTCTATTTGATCATTTGAATAATTTGCTCGAGCAAGAGGGTGAGCTCTATTTTTGCCTCTCAGAAGCGAAACAAACTCACAGCTTCACTTCGCACATAGATATGTATACTCTCTGGTGCTCGGATCCATCGGTCTCGACTCTGACAAGAGCCTTCGTTCAAGAAAGAAGGGAGATCTTCCATCGCCAAAGAGCTTTCTTAGATCGTGAGGATCTTTCGCTGATCTCTACTTGTGACTGCGCTGATACATCGATTGCTAAGTAGCCGTAAAACAGCGTGAAGCGATAAGGATAGCTACTTCTGCTAAAGGAATCAAGAAGTCAACTCTTCGAGGCTATCTCGGATGCTTTGCGAGCTACTTCACCTTTTGCACGATCGCCGAGATCCCCGCCTTTCCAGTGACTACGTCTTCGATCGCGCTCTTCCTCTACCAGTACCGAGTGAATTGGCCCGAGTTGAGCCGAGGCGTTCATCCTTCGGCTCTTCGTTCTTTCGCTCGTCGAACGGCGCATCTCTTCGAAGACTATCCGAACGAGTTCACGGAACTCGACTCCTGGCCCGGCGCTCAGGACGTCGTACGCGAACTACAGAAACCTATCGCAGCTCGTTAGTCTTCTCCAGCCTCAGTCTTCTGAACATCCACTGACATCTGATTACTTCCACATTCTATGTACAGTACAAACAGTCTCAGCTACATCGATTGAGCGCAAGACGACAACTGCGTCAAGAACGAATTCTCCCGCTGTTCAGTCGAAACCCACTCCTCCTCCTTCGAAACCTGCCATACTACAACCCATCCCGGCTCGTCCTCATTTCGATATCGTCATACCGCAACGTCACCGTTCAAGACGAGCACGGCGCCCTTCGAACTCGCCAATGTTCATCGAATCTTCGATATCGTTCGCATCCCCAAAATCGGCAATCAGCAGTGAACTTGTCAGTGACTTTCTCTCTCTGACCCGCTCATACATCGTAGCTTACGATTCACCTTCTACAGCGGAATATTCCTGTCCCGGAAAACGGTGATCGCTTCAAATCCCTCCGAGCAGTCAAGATGTCAACCGCTGTCGCAAACGTCTTCTCGCAAGGATATGAAGTCTTCACCACGTCAAACTCTACCTCCGCCTCTCTACGCTGTCTAGGTCCGGGTTCATCCGACGACAAAGGCTGCACTCACCGAATCCACGCTACTCTGAACTCGCTCGCAGAGGAATGGGTGATCGACGAATGCAACGAAGAGCACACTCATGGACCGTCTCAATCTCTTGACGATGAAGAATGGAGACCGTTCACGATGGATAGGGATACGATCGAAGCGATGTGGCAGGTGGACAGACGAGGACAACTCGACGAATCACTTCGCAAGCTCGTAGTAAGCTCATCCTCTTCTCGCTCTCGGTCTCCTCTAAAGCTCATAACACGCTCCCTGTAGATTCGGAAACGCTCACGAGATCCTCCTCAAGATGACGCCCGACCTTCGAAGAAAGTCCGAACTTCATCTCCTTCCTCCTCCTTGGAATTCAGTTCGGAGCAATCTTTCCTCGCACGTTCTCCCATCCCGCCGCGATCTCCCGTCGAACCCTCACGCAGTGATACCTCGTCAAGTTCATCCCTTCTGCAGAAATCGCATCTATCGAACGAATCATCTTCTCCCGCTCCCTTCACCCACCCCATCACAAAAGCAGAATCTATCAACATTTCCCTTCCACCTTCACTACCTTCCGACGACCCGAACAACCTCGATCTCTCCACTCCGCCAGCTCCTCGAGTCGTCTCTTAGCTCAATTCGCTCGACCCTTCCCTTGCGCCTCTTGCACCTCTCCTTCACGCCTCCGGCTATTCGACTCTCGACTATCGACTCTCTGAACGCACTAGCCGTATTTTGGAGCAGATACCAGGGAAAGAACGGATCGAGAACTTGTTGTTCGAGGTGGAAACGTCGATCCGGAATAGTTCGACTTGCTGGAGCGCAGACTTGTCGGAGCTTCAGAAGGTGACTGGAGAGACTGATTGGGGGTACATGGCTTTTATTGCACTCGCGTTCTTGTTGATTGTACGTTTTACTTGCATTTTTCTTTCAGTACGCTTGCGATCCCCAGTCGTGTATCTTGCCGTCGTGACTCGCAGCTGAGACTAAGTGACTCTCAGCTCTCGTCGATATTTGTGCCCAACGCGTCGAGGAGGCACAAAACAGTCATTCAATTTGCAAACTACGAAAGCTTTTACCAACCCATTGTTCCCTTTGCGTCTCGATGGACAACGTCAATCTTGACTGCTTGATCGAGGTAGTGAATGAGGTCCATCTCGAGTGCCTCGAACGCGGTTGAGAGGAATTGGCGCTCGTACGGACTCCCACCAGTCGAAAGCGGGAAGAAGTATTTTTCGAAATCGGATGAAGCGAGTTCACTGGCGAGTCGTCCGGGACCTTTCTTCATGACAGTAGTTCCATTAAACGTGGCGAGTGCCTTGGGCGAACCGTTGAGATACTCGTGTAAAGAACGAACTGTCCAAGGTTTGTCCCTTTGCAAAGTCGAGTCGGGCAAACTCAGAAGGATAAGCCACGAATAGAGGACGCCGATGAGCTGACGAGGAAGACGTCGTCGGTGAGTCTCGATGCTGTAAAGGAGTAATTGAGAAAGGCATGCGCACCTGAGCGAAGTCGAATTGGCGAGGTAAAGCACGATCGACGACTCCCAACGCATGAACCACTTCCCTCGTAACTACGGAGTTCGCTAATTCATCGACGTGAGAACGCCAGTTATCGTTGACCTTGAGTTGCCTAGCGGATCCGCGTCCTTCTGCATTTTCCACTTCCGGATTCTGGTTGACACTCGTTTGACCTTGACTAAATACCTCTGAAGGTGAGGTTTCGACGAGATCGCCTTCACATATGTCGTCTTTTGATGCGGATCATGCGAAATCGAATCAGTCGAAGCTTTAGTAACGAAAGAAGCTCGTAAAACACACTTAGTGAAGATGCCATCGTACAGGTCTCAAGCTGGGATGATCTCGGGCTGAGGGAGAAGAGTGACAAGAACGAAAGCGAGCCTTGTACCGTCTCAAAAGGGGGATTTTGACCTCCGAAAAAAATCCGCGGACTAGTTTCGCCTCCTGTATTTCTGGCTCGAGCTGAGATCACTCGTCGCTCTCGAGAATACAGTGTCAGCGTCAGGTATGATCAGATACGCGCTCGCCGAGTTCGACTCTCTGCCCCAAGCTGATCCCAATCCTCGAATCGATTTCAAGTCCTCTGATCTTGTGTCCTCTTCCGGTCGTGAGCTAGTCTTCCTTTTCGACTGTATCTAGCCTGATCGTCGGCCAGCGACGAAGGCTGCAGAGTGAACACGCTGCGAGGCTTTGCTTTGTTCATTCTCTCTCGTTGAATGTCTGAAGTTTCGCTCGCTCGCTTTTTTGTGCTCAGTACGTCTTTCGCCCTTCTGTTTTCGACGTCGCCGACTTCCACCCTTCTCGTCATCGATTCGCGCGACTGTAAAGGATCTTCTAGCGTCGGGACCGTTGGAGTCTTCGGACCTTCGCGATGCGCGATGCGAATTACCAGTCTTCAAGTTCCTGCGCTGTGTCGAAGCAGTCACCATCTCGTTGCCAGCGGTCTACATGCTAACTGCCTTGTTGATCTCTCATGAAGAGGGAGCGCTTTCACCGAAGATAAGCTCTTGTAAAGGATTCCATCACTGTACTTCGCAAAACTCCATTTTCTTCTCGCCAGGTTCCTTCTTCTCCCTCCCCTTTCGAGCGTTATTGTCCGTTGACATCCCTTTCGACGTGATTCTCACTAGTAAGAATAGTACACCCTCTTATGCTGCGTTCATTCGACGTGATTTCGCGCTAAAAATCCGAAGCTTCTTTCTTCGCGAAACGATCAGAAGGGGGAGTGTTCTCGTCGCTGCGAGGTCAACACACTGCTCTCTTTACTTCCTACTTCCTCTCAAGCTTCCTCTTTCTTTTCTCTCTTCCTCTCAATACCCCTTTTCCGCAGCTCGCATTTTCCAATTCGGCTGGAACCGAATCCCTCTCTCTTTCTACGATGTCCACAACCGCGTACACTTCTTCAGCACATCTCAAGACTCGTAGACAATCTCAGATCCCCCTCCTAGGCTTGTCGATGCCAATCGGAGGAGAATCAACTTCAACAACAAGTCGCCGATTAATTCGAAATCGTTGGGTCAAGCTGTTGGTAGGAAGTGTAGCGGTACTATGGGTGCTCAGCTACATAGCAAGTAGAGACAAGGGCTCAACGATCAGCTTGTGGAGTGAATCAATGTTTGGTAAAGTGAATGGCTGTGAAGCAAAGGGAGAATTCTCGCGATGGAGGAGTGAAGACGAACAGAGACGGTTGACGATCAGGATACAACCTCAAGCAGATGGAAAGGCGACCGAGAACCCAGACAACACGATCCTTACCCAACCTTTCCACCCGATCCTTTCTTCGCAACTCCCTTCTTTCTTCGACAACTCTTCCGATTACCTCCCTCCTGCTTCCCTTTCCCTCCACGACCAAACATGTACAACTCCAGCGACTCACTCCCTTCCCCTTCTCCCGAAATCTCGAGTCACTTCCTCTTCTCCAACGATCTTCTTCTCCGTCTGTACCGCTCCAGAACGAGCTCTCACCTATGCCCCAGTCTGGAAACACTTCATGTCGGCACCCGAGTTTGTCAAGGGAGAGGAGGAAGCTTCGCTACCAGCTCCAGGCTGTGTCGTCACAGATGCTCAAGGAACTGGCGATTCGAAGGGAATGTCGAAAGCAAACGCAGAGTTCCGTCGACAAGGTCTTTCGTGCACGATGAAAGAGTCATCCCGAGTCGGTCAGCGATACGAGATGAGGGTACTGGGATTGATCAGAGATGCTTGGGTTGAGAGTGAGCGCAGGAGATGGCAAGAAGGTGCTCGACTCGTCGAATGGTTGTAAGTCTCTGCTTCTCTCTCGCTCTCTGCCGGACTCAATGCTGATAGTACATCATCTCTGTAGCGTATTCGGTGATGACGACACTTGGTGGAGCGACGCTGGAATGCTGAGGGAAATGCTCGCAGCTTTTGACAGTCGAGAAGACCACTTCTTCGGTTCATTCTCGGAGTCTCGAGGAACGATCGAACACTTCGGACGTATCTCATTCGGAGGAGGAGGGACGATCATCTCGAGGGGCCTCGTTCGGAAGATGCAGACAACGATCGATCGATGCGCTGAAATGTTCTCCGACGTCTTCGGTGGAGACGGTCTGATCGTGAGTCTCACTGTCGCGTTTCCTACTTGTATCCGAGCTGATTCGATCCCTTCGTAGTCCCATTGTGCGGCTTTCACTCGCGCCGAGAATCTGGAGAATATTGTCGAAGAGATTCCGTCGATGCGCCAAAGTGAGTTTTCTCGCTTCTTGCCTCTATGCTCTTCGCTGATGCATCTTTCCTCTCGCAGTGGATCTTCGAGGCGACGCCACTGGTTATCTAACGAGTGGTCGAACCCCTTTCATGTCCCTGCAGTGAGTTCAGCCACATCTTCTTTCCTCTCGCGCCCTGCTCACGGATCCTCATTCTCGATAGTCACTGGGCGAGCTGGTTGTCCCTCGTTCCCGATCGACCCGGTCTCTCGACAATCGAGCTCTTCTCTCGTGCAGCCTCGATTCTAGGAGGTCCAAACTTCCTTCGTCGCTTCCTCTTCGACTCTGGATCAGTCGAAATCACTCTCGGCTACGCTGTCACTCTCTATCGCTATGCCCTCAAGGAAGAGGATCTCGGAGCTGCTGAGCATACGTGGGAGGCTCACGATCCTTACCTCCCCGTGAGAAGAAAGCTCGAGGAAGGTACTGAGAAGCTCACCTATTACATCTGTACGTTTTCTTCCTTCATATCCTCATCGAACCTGGGCTGAAGAGTACGGTCTATAGCCTCTATCGAGCGCATCTCTCCCAACCTCGCCATTTTCCACCACACTTGCTCCCATCCCTCCGTCTCTTCTTCCTCCCTCAAAACTTTCTCAATCCTCTACGACACTCGCACTGCCGAAACGACTTGGTCAAGTCGATTCTTCGGCAAAGATCGAGCAGCTCAAGCAAGTCCTCGATCAAACCTTTCCGACAAACAACGACAGAGAACTCGACGAATCACTTTTCACTCCTAGACCTCTCCGCTTCTTTTCGCATTGTATATACACATCTCATCGCAACTCTTCATATCACCCCTGTTCATATCTGCCACCACTACCTCCCCTCCTCTCCCTAGACATCTTCAGAAATATTAGAAAGCTTAGTAGAACTCGACGAAGGAGCGCTGGAACGCTACCTCTTTTCTCTTGATTGCACAGATCCATAGAAGAATCTACTGTTGATGAGGAACTGAAATGGTTCTATGTCTTGTCTTTCCTTCTTTTTTGCGAGCTTCTTCCTGAAGCGATTCAGAACATGCGTTGACGAGGACGATGAACGGCATTGCTCTTACCTCTCCCTCCTCATTTGCGCGGTCATGGGTAAGTAAGTAACGCGAGTGAAGTGAGAGGGCAAGCGTAGCTTGACGGGCCGCAGAAGCCCAGAACCCGGTTACGGTGTATACAATCTTTTTGGTTTCATTTCGTTCCCCAAACAGCGAAACGGTCTATTCGAGATCTACAATCCTACTCTTCATGACCTTGATACTCTCCTTCGGCCTACCCACACCAACACAAAATTCCCTCATCAGTCTCCAGACCTCAATCGAACGCAAACGAGAGAGAAAGCGTGCTTACCGATCTTCCGAATCAACTGCGACAGCTCCCAATCGTTGCACTACATTCATACCGGTCAAGACTCGTCCGAAGATAGTATGTTTCTTGTCGAGGTGAGGTGTGGGAGCTGAATATCGAATGAAAGAGAAGAAGAGTCAGCAAATCCAGACGAGGGAGAGTTTGCCAAAGAGGAGAGGAGAGGGGAGGTGTGTCGGAGGAGAGACATACCGAGTGTGATGAAGAATTGTGAACCGTTTGTGTTGGGTCCAGAATTAGCCATCTGTGAGGTCGAGAACGAAAACGGAGAGATCAAGTTAGTACGGTTCTCTCTTCGATTGATAACCTCGTAAACTCACGGCTAGGATTCCAGCACCAGTGAATCTCAGTTCGGGGTGCTATGTCGATTTACCAACTGTTCATCAGCTCACGCACAAAGCAAGGATGGGAGAGGAAGAAAAAGGACATACGATTTCATCTTCGAATCTATCCCCATAAATACTCGTTCCACCTCTTCCAGTCCCCGTTGGATCACCGCCTGTGACTCAAGTATCCTATTCAGCTTCCTATCGACGAGAGTGAGGCTCATCGGAGAGAAGGGAGGACTCACCTTGAATCATAAAATCCGAAATAATTCGATGAAAGACCGTTCCTGCGCAAAGTACCCTCCTCCATCAGCTTGGCGAGTCTTGAATAGTAGCTGTGTAGGGAAGGGAGTAAGACGTACCACTGTAGTAACCCCTCTTGCATAACTCTTCGAAATTCCTACATGTTTTCGGTGCGTGATCTCTATACAACTCGAAGGCGATCTACACGCGGCATTCGGTGGGATCGTACATTGGTTTGTGAGGTCGTTTGATGAGAGTAGGGAGCAGGAAGAGGTGGGGTTAGAATGAAAGAACCAGTTGGAAGAGTGAAGAGAGACGGAACATACAGGACCGAGAGATGTCTCTAATACACAAGCTACGACCATCTTTTGAGCTGATGAAGGAGTCGGAGCTATTCGAAGTGAGTGGGAAGAGAATAAGAGGACTTCTCTTGCATTCTTCGCTTCATCCAACTCGATCAACATCTCTTCAAACACCTCTAGATGGCTCTCGTAGTCGCATCCAGACCATCGATACTCTCTAATTGCCGACACGCACTCCCCCGACTCAGTAAGAAGCCTAGATTAACTCGACTTTCATCTACATCTCGCCCGAAAGATTTCTACGCAACCACTCCCATATTCTACGTAAATGCCAGTACGGTCACTCTCTTCACACCTTCCTGTACTCCCCCTGGGCTGACTACGACTGGAAGGAGAGAGTAGATCCACACATCGGACATTTACATTCGAGTTTATTAGCAGACGTTTATGTGAGATGGAACAGGCTACGACAACCTGAAAGAAACAGTTGGATGATGACGGGTACGGATGAACATGGGTTGAAAATTCAAAGAGTCGCGGAACAGAGAGGAGAAGACCCGAAGGAATTGTGCGATAGAGTTAGCGAGAGGTTTCGGGTGAGTTCCCTTCTCCCTGATGAGTTGGGATGAGGCTGATTAGAAAGGGAAAGGGTAGGACTTGGTGAAAGCTAGTAATGTAAATGCAGAGGTGTTTATTAGGACGACTGAAGAGAGACATCGAATAGCTGTTGAACAAGTTTGGGTAAATCCCCCCTTTCTTCCTCTGACACCTCGAGATTGAACTGATTCGAGAGTGAGCGAGTAGAGGGAGTTGGATAAGAGAGGGTTTATATACAAATCGGCTTATGCGGGTTGGTATGCTGTGAGCGACGAGGCGTATTACGCCGAGAATCAAGTTGAGGAAACGATTGATCCTAAATCGGGAGAAAAGTATATGGTGCGCTTCCTGTTCCTCAATCAGTCGAGTCAAACTCTACTGATGAGTTCGAGGCTGTACAGGCTTCGATCGAAACAGGGACGAGAGTAGAATGGATGGAAGAAGAGAATTACAAGTTCAAATTATCAGCTTTCAGAGGACCTCTCCTCAAGTGGTTGCAATCCAAACCGAATCGTACGTCCTCCATTCTCTTCCTCCACCTTTCTGTCTCAACTCACGTTCTCTCCCTCGTTTAGCCGTTCAACCCCCATCTCGAACCACGGCACTCCTCGCTTCCCTCGCCCATCCTTCCTCGACCGACTTGTCTGACCTCTCCATCTCCCGTCCCTCTTCACGCCTAACCTGGGGGATCCCAGTACCCTCCGATCCTTCACACACGATTTACGTCTGGATTGATGCGTTGGTCAATTACCTGACTGTCGCTGGGTACCCTTGGAAGGGATCTCAAGAAGCTACGAAAGTGTGGCCACCTGATTTACAAGTAGTAGGGAAAGATATCATACGGTACTTTCTCTCCCCTCCTCTGCCTTCTCTCTCGAGCTGACTCATGATCGAATTAGATTTCACGCACTGTACCTTCCAGCTCTGTTGATGGCTCTCGAACTTCCTGTACCCAAGACACTCCTCACGCACGGTCATTGGACGATGGATCGATTCAAAATGTCTAAATCCCGAGGAAACGTTGCCGATCCGTTCTCTGCCATGTCTCTCTGGTCGACCGACGCGATTCGAATGTACCTCATGACGAAAGGTGGTAACAGTTCGAGTGACGCGGATTACAGTGAGGCTGAGATTGAGAAGTTTTACAAGAAAGAATTGGCGGGACAGATGGGAAACTTGTTGGCGAGAGTTACGGGTAAGAAATTGGTGAAAAAATTAAAGGGGAGAACTGAATTGCTTTGGACTATGCCGGAAAGGTTTGAGGAAGAGGATACGGAACTCGTTGGGTTACTGAAAGAATTACCTGGTGGGTTTTTTTTTCACCTTTTCACCTTTTCAACCTCCTTTTCTTAGATCTCGCTAACTTTGACCTTTATTCAAGATGCTTTCGCTTCCCATCTCTCGACTTTTGAAATCCACCGATCCCTCTCCCTCCTCTTTGAAGTCCTCAACACTTCCAACAAACACATCTCGACCTTGTCTCCTTGGCTCCCTTCTGCTACTCCTTCAGAAATCCATCGTTCCCTCTATCTCTCCTGCGAATCCCTTCGAATCTCGGCTATATTACTACAACCTTTCATGCCCTCTAAATCGAAGGTTCTATTAGATGCGTTGGGAGTGGGAGAGGAGGAAAGGAAATGGGAAAATACTGGATTTGGGAAAGGAGGGGAGAGGAAGGAACCTAGTCTAGTTCAAGGGGGTTTGTGGCCTGTCGTTGAAGTATCGAAGAAAGTGTAAAATCTTTGGACGAACGAACGAAAACTCTCAGACTTTTTTGAGAGAGAATGCACGAACCTGCGAATGCGCTCCAACTGAAACAAACGGACAACCTCTCTTCTTCCCTTGTTCTCTCTCTCTCTCTCTCTCTCCACTTCAAACGTTTCTCGCAAATGAACTAGAGCTGGTCCTCTATACTATACATTGCCTCGCTAGATGCGTCTACCTCTCTCCCGATCAATCCAGCTTCTTCTCTCGTTCCTCTTCCACTTCGACTCTCGGTTTGTGTCCGTCAACGCGAGGACGACATACTTTAGTCCTCAAGATGTAGCAGTCAAGTATTCACCTACAGAAGCATGGGGCTCAGCAGGAGGTGAAACGGTCAGAGCTATTCAAGAGGGAGCTAAACTCGAAATCAGATTCGCAGGTGAGCTCTACTTCTCTTCAGCTGATATCACACCACGTGATCTGAAGAATGCAGTTGTCACAGGCGAACAAATCACGTTATTCGGACAAACTTCTTCAAACGTTCAATACTCAATCGAATTGGACAATCAATCGTTTCCTTCTTCTTCTTTCGAACCCTCAAACTCGGCAAGTCCTTCAAGACTCTTTCAGGCGAGTAATTTAGAGAGGGATGAGGAACATAGGTTGGAATTGACGGTGGAGAACGGGGGTACTTTCGTTTTGAATCGAATCGCAATCGCTTTCTCGTAAGTCTCCGTTGCATTCAGCGAACTTCTGGATTTCGCTGAAGTTTTCGGAAGATATTACAGATCGTCGAACGATAACACTCCCGCTTTGCTTTCGATCGGATCGACCTCCGCCACGACATTATCGACAAGCTCAATTCAAGCTTCAATTCTCGCTTCTCCTTCCTCCGCTGCGAACAATTCTCTCGACAATCGTCCCTATTCCTCGTCTCCATCTTCTTCGGTAGGCGTCGTCGTAGGCGCAACTTTGGGATCTCTCGCAGCTTTCGCTCTCCTCATCGCTCTCATCCTCTGTCTCCGTCGACGACGCTCATCCTCTCCCTCTTCGAACAATTTAGCTCACAACGTCTCACCCTACATCAACCAAGAGACCGGGAATCGACGTTCTTTCATTCCAACCGCGTTTCAAAGACGATCCTCTTCCGTTCTCCCCTGGTCTTCAACTCCTCGCACTCCTCTCTCTCCCTCTCCAATCTTTCTCAACCCTATCAACGGAGGAATCGGTTCCTCACCGCGCCAACCAGAGTCCTCCTCTTCTCCTTCGACACCAGTCATAGTAGGCTCTCAAACTTGGCAAGCCAAATTAACTCGAGCTGCGAGTTGGAGGAGGAAAGTCGAGAGGTTGGAAGAGACTCGAAAGTTTTACGGGGTTGGGAAAGGAGGGAATGGGAATATGCCGGAACTGAGAGGTCCACCTCCTGCTGTTCCTTTACCGAGACCACCTGGAGCGACGAGGGATGGACCGAGGGAAATGGAGGAGAGATGGAGGAGCGAGGGACCTAGATTGGAAGTCAAGAAACAGGAGAGGAGGAGGAGTTACTCACCTGATTTGAGCGTCAGTCCGTACTTGATCGCTACTCCTCAAGATTCGGATCAAGGTCACGAAGTAGAGGAGAGAGTTCAACACGCTTACGGACAAGCGATTTCAACAAACGACGTTTCCTCAATTCGAGTTGTTTCACCTACTTCCCCTTCCCCCTCTTCCTCAATGCAACATCTTCGAAAACGAAGTAACCCCATCTCGCCTTCCTCCTCCTCATCTCGTTTCTCATCCTCTGCGATCGCTCGACCTTTCCCACTACCCACTTCTCCCCACTCGACGCTCCATCAGAACCCTTTCACCCTCACCCACTCCCTAACCGATTCCGACGCATCCCGTTCCTCCCTCGAGAACGCCAAAATCACACGAGCCCAAACCCGCTCAATTGGAGCTGTAGGTGCAAGTCTCTCCAATTCCAACCTCGATGCTAGTAGGTCGACTCCATTGAGATCGAGTTCGATGAGAAGTATGGTCGATACCGTGAGAGCTGGACCGGGGGAAACTGTGAGAATGTTGGGAGAGGGACAAGTAATGGTAGAGAGGAAACCTAGTTTGACTAGAATTGTTAATGGGAGAGTAGCGACGAATGCAGAAATTGGAAGAGAAGGGAGACATCGAAGCGTAGCTGGATTGATCGAGGGTGTGGCCGACGTTGCGAATAACGAAGCGGGAGGTATGACGAGAAGGAGAAGGGAAGAACCGGAATTGCCGTCAGAGGAGGATAGACCAGATTATTGGATCAAGAGAGATGTCATCCCAAAGTATGAGGTCGAGAAAGGGGATCCGAGATTGAGGAAGTGAAGCAGAAGGAGAGATGTCAGTTGTTTTACGTTATATCTGCTTTTGAATACCATTGCAAGTCTGTCCCCACAAATTACGAATCGAGAGGCGCTCCGCGAGGGCTGCGAGACGGAAAACGAACAGGAGGGGTTTTTCCGTTCTCTCCTTCCCTTGTTAAACTCGTCACTCGTTCGGCATGTCGTCTGGTAGTCGTTCTCCATCTCCATGGGGTCAAGGAGGTAGTAGAGCATCGAATGCGACTGTCGGTTCACCTCCTCCAGCCTCTTCCCTCTCCTCATTCTCCCCAACTTCTCCTCAATCTCTCGAACCTTCTCCCGCATCTTCCCAAACTTCCCTAAAAGTGCATTCTACTTCACCCCCTTCCAAACCCCAACTCCCACCTTCTCCTCGTACGGCACAACCGATCACTCCTTCGATTTTATTGAATCCTTTACCTGCTTCTCATCGATTAAATTCACCTCCCTCGGCTTCAACTTCCCTCCTCAAACGACTCCCAGGAAAGAGGAGACAATCACTAGTAACAGTAGAAGTACATCACTCACCCCCGCCGGCTCATTTCTATCAATCACAAGAACTCGAACACTCTCGAGAAGATTTACAAGAAGAAGAAGACGAGGCGGAAGAAAGGGTTGGGAGATCCACGAATAAGATCGATCAAACTACTACTACTACGAACCCTTATAGCTACAACATGTCACCCCCTCGACCAGATTTCAGTGGAATGAGATCAAGATCCGCTTCGCCTATTTCTTCAACTCCTCGTTCTGCTTCCCCGATTCACCACACCTCCTCTCAATTCCTCAGCCCCACTTCTACCTCTCCCATCTCGACAACATCTTCCACTTCGCCTTCCTCCTCATCATTCGTTCCTCTAACTTCAATCATCTCGAATCGATCAACTTCTTCTCAAGCTTCAACCTCGACGACGAGTAACGGAAGTAACGCGAATTGTATAAGGTTCGCTCCTTTACCACAAGGGAAACGACCGAATCGATCCAATTCGATTAGTTTAGGAGTCGCTTCGAGAGCGAGAATGATTAATGCTCAAGGAGGTCAACCTAATGTACAACAAGCTCGTTATGCTGGTCAGTTTTCTCCTCTCTTCTCTCTCTTCCTCATGATTTGTTTTGACTGATCCGAAAGAAATGAGAGGTGTAGGTCCTTTACAATGGTATGAAGGGGGTGAAATGCCACCTGATGTTTATACCTGGCGAGATGCACAAAGAGGAATTTCTAAAATTTGGAAGAAAGTGAATGGGGGAAAAGAAGCTTCACCTAAAACACGTTCAGAGTCGATGACGAGTACTACGAGTGGTGGGAGTGTAGAAGAAGCAAAAAGGATGGAGAGGGAAGCTAAGAGTGGTGGGAAAGGAGAAGTCGAACATGTTGAGGAAGCGGCATTGGTTGAAGAGAACGAAGAGGACGAGGGGAGTGAGGATACCGAGAGTGAAGTAATGGCTCCTAGAACACCACCTGAAGGGAGTGCGTTAGGATTGAGTGGTGTTGGGGAAGACGATGTAGAGTTGGAAAAAGAAAGGAGGAGGAGAGAGAAAGGGAAAGGGAAAGCTGTACAGCATGTTGAACGAGCTGTCATCGTTTGATTCCTTTTAGATCTTTTATGGATATCAGTATCAGTTTTTGTTTTGTGCGAAGGATTTTCGTTGTTGTCAATATCGATATTACTAGTTTTGCTCAAATGGATTCAAAACGGCGGTTGAGAGTCTATCTAGGCTGGACGACGACCCATAGAAGGAGGACGGGAGAGAAGAGTTGCGGAGAGGAGAACGAATCTCTCACAAGCTGCGGCGGTCGATTGACGCACTCACTTTCCCACCATCATTCCACTCCATCGACTTCCGACTTGAGGATGGCACAATCACCTGATGGATTGCAACCTATCATCAAGCGATCTTTGTCGCCCCACGCTGCCGTGAGCAATGCAGCAGCGCGATCTCCTTCTTTCATCAGTTCTCCACCACCGACATCTTCAAATTCACCAAACTCGTCCACTCCTAATCTGAACACTACAGCAAATAACACGCCACCTTCATACTTCTCACAATCCCACGCTGGGTCAACCCCGATGTCAGGATTCAACTCTTCATCGTCAGGTCATCAATCTCCCAATAACCCTCCTCCTACTCCCGGAATCTTATTGAACAAACACGATAACAAGTCTACTACGACTCTCAAAGATCATCGCACTCAATCCCCTCCTCCATCCGATTTATTGAGAGTTAATTCACCAACTTCCGCTTCAGATTCTGGTTTCTCTTCTACCTCTCAAGAAGGAGGTACAAACTCCCCTCCACCAGCACTAGGATCCCCAGTCAATCCCTCCTCCTCTTCACCTACCGCAACCATGCCGAGTCACTTCAAACCCGCGTTGGAGGCAGTCTTGACGAGCGATTTCAAGAGATCTACTCCTTCACCTCCCAGTCCTCATTGTCATTTCGCTCCTTTACCGAAACCTGATGAACGTCCTCAATCGAGGAGGAGCTCGATCGTCAGTGGCAGAGTCAAACCTTTCATTCCTAGACCTCCAGAAAGAAGTGATTCAATGTCGACTGCAGGTACGTCAATCCTCTCTCTGTCTTACCACGACGGGAGCTCGCTCACACGCATCGCCACAATCTCACAGTAGGAGATAACGATGAAGCACTCGCATCAGGAGAGTACACCCCTTCCCTCTCTCCTACCGTTCCCGGTTCCTTCTTCCCCTCTCACCCTCCCCAATCCTCCTCTGAGCACTTCTCTGCCCTCTCCCAACGCCTCTCATCCTCTCTCACTTTCGCCGCCCCAACCGCACGTCACCCTTCCTCACCCTCTCGACCGACTTCCCGCCGTTCATCTTCTTCTCGTCGATCAAGATCCCCTTCACCTCCCGGACTCTTCCGCGAGAGGGATCGAACGAATTCTTCTACTTCGCGTACTCACTCGCCTAACCTATCTCGAAGACCCTCGACAGACGCTCTCAGTCTCCACTACATCGAAGGAGGAGGATTGGACGGACATCGAGCCGTGAACCTCTCTCGACAGAATTCTCGAGCAGGTTCAGAGAGAGGTCCACCTCCAATTGACGACGCTTTGACTATGTCGCCTCCTTCCGGAAGTGGGATTAGTAGACCTCGATCAACAGAGAGGAGGTCTACTTTCGATATGACCAAGAGTCCGAGTGGAGTGGATAAAGATAAAGAAGCTGATTTACACCGATTGATGGAGAAGGCTCAACATGGGAATTTGGATGCAGAGAGAGCGGTTAGTCCTGCTTTACATGCGAAAGAGAAGAGGGAGAGGGAAGCTAGTGTTGGAAGAGGAAGGGGGGAGAGGGAGACGGGAACGGGGAAAGAGACGGAGGTGGTAGAGGTTCCGAGAGGTGCAGAGAGTGAGACGGAGGAATTGGAGGAGGTTAGGGAAGAAGAAGAGGAGAATATCGAAGAGGAGAATGAGGAGGAGGAGGAAGGTAAGTCGTCTGATTTTGACAATCTCTACTGTTCTGAGTGATTGTTGATTTGAAGTTCGATTTGCAGATAACGACGAAGAGAACGATTCTCAGGAAGATGAGGAGGATGAGGAAGAAGAAGAAGAACCAGATCGAAGTCGAGACGAAGATGATGACGACGATGAGGATGATGAGGAAGAACCTGCGGAAGAGAGGAAGACAAGTAAAGGTGCTGCAGTAGAGGTGAGGCGTCGAGTTTTCCAATCCAGCTCGAAACTAACATGCTGATTGTACACTTTGAACCTCACAGGTCGTTCGTTGGCATCGAGATGATCCTCAACCCGCATCTTCGACGAATGATACGATCCCTGAAGATTCGTTAGCCGAACAAGAAGCAGAAGAGGAGACAATCGCACAATCCCAAAACAATTCTCGTCGACCTTCTGCAATCGGTACTCCCATCTCCACCGACTAACCTCTCTCTTTCATTCACGTTGTAAATGCTTGACCCTCTGGATGTACGTTCCCTCACATTGATGTAGTAATCCTCTCTCTCTTTCTTTTCCCTCTTTGGACTTATTCTACTCGCTTCAACCCCATATTACATTCTCCCTCATTTCACCTGATGTGCGCTTTGTTTTTGTATGTAATGGTTGACTTGTAATCCTTTTCCGACCTCCACTTTTAGCGAAGATGGCGAGTCAACGAGGGGACGCTCGAGCAGAGTTCGGTTGCGAAACTTCGCGGGGAACAGAGAGGAGAGAAAAGGGGACTTTCCCTGTTGAGAGCGAGTCGGCCCTCGAGCTTGTGAATCAAGCTCGACATCAACGAGCTGTTATTCGGAAAGAGCTGCATGAAAATACAAAAAAGCAAAAGTTTGCGAAGCTGGCTGCGGGAAATAAGTCCGAACCGAGACCGCAGATTGAATTTCCCTGCTCTTTCTCTCCCTACACTCTCCTCCATTAAAACCAGACTAAGGGGAGATTGAATGGACAACCGAGTCCTCCCTCCTCGATTCGAATCCACTTCAACTATTCGATCGAGTTCCCCTTCAACTTCGACTCCTTCATCTGCACGGCCTCAACTCTCACTCTCTACATCCTCGACTAGCTCGAACCAGCCGATATCATCACCAAACAACACTGCTTCTTCAACCGATACGATCAGAGGTGGACAGTGGGAACTTAGAGGAGGAGAAGGTAGAAAGGTTCAGGACGTCACTCTACAACCACCTCAATCACAGAGAGCTCATTCTCATACGAGGAGTTACTCAATGAGTGAACATCAATACTCTAGTGGACCGAGTTCAGTAGGAGGAGGAGGACAGGGAGGAATGGAAGGGTTTAGTTCATCGGGATATCCGAGATTCGATTCAAACTACTCGAGTGCTGGATCGAACATGGGAGATTCAGTCATCAGTGGAGTGACGACCGTGAGCGGAGGAGGGAATAGTGGAGCAGCTTTGACGAGGAGGAATAATACAGTTGGTGCTTCGAATAGTAGATTGGTTAGGTTGGAAAGGAATAGGGCTAGGATCGCTTTGTAAGTCTCACTCGACTCGATCAGCGTACCTATAAGATAGCAAGCTGAGGATTTGGGAGAACTACAGACAAGGAGCGGGATTATCGGAAGAAGATCAAGAATTCTATGTTCCTCCTTCACCAGCTCGAACGGGTCCTTACGCGAACGTACCCTGGTCAGACGTCGGACATGGATCATCAGATTTCGATTCGACTTTCCCTTCTCTCGTTTCGCCAACGGGTAGCAATTTTGATCGACATTCGAGATCGTTCAGTAATCAAAGCGATGTCGTAGCGGCAGCGGCATGGGCTCGAGCAGGACCTCCTCAGTCAGCACAATCTCAAGGAGGTAGTCAAACTCAAGGGAACGTACCGGAACCGAAGAGGAGCTCATTCGTCGTGCTGAGAGGTGGAAAGGGAGATTCGAAATTGACGGAACGAAGACCCGCTACTGCCACTTCCCCTCCTCCGACATCTTCCTCTTCTTACAACGACGACGACTCGACAAATCAAGCTGAATCCCAAGCTGTCGATATCGAAGGAACCGGCGGATCGACCACTCAACTTCGACACAAGAACAGTCTCAAACCTTTCTTGGATCAAGAGCGAGAAGAACGGGAGCAACGAGGTCGTGCGGAAGAAGATTGGGAGAGGGGATTGATGGATGAAAGAAAGAGTGGTGCTGAAGGTGGAGCGGAAGGAGAACTAGATCATGGAGATCACGCATGGCTTCAAAACGATCCTTATGCTACTTTAAAGACTCCCCCTCTTTCCTCAAGCTTCCCTACTCAGCTCTCGTCACCTTTCGGATCGACCCACTCGAGATCTTCAACTTTCCACGCTCCTGCAAGAGGTCAAACCGATCCTTGGTCTTCTTCTTCAACTTCGAATGGATTCGACGTCAACGCTGCAGATGAAGAAGCTTCGATTCGTAGACATCAATCCCTTTCCTCGTTCCGACATCGAGAACCCACCGATCCGAATCAGTCCCTTTCGACTTCTCCTGGTTCTTCTTATCTCAACGACGAACCTGCTCATCTCGAAAGAGCTCACTCTCTCACTATCGCCGCATCACGTCCCCTCGGCTCTCTCGCTCTCAACTCGACTTCAACCATCGCGGGATTCGGTTCACGTTCTCGATCGGGGACTTCTCCAGCTCCTCTCACTTTACACCACTCGCAATCTCTCGGCCACGCAGCTTCGTCACAGCGAGCAGGATTGAGTCACTCGAATTCGCTAGGTTCCAGAAAGTCGTCCTCGTCAGGAGGAACTGCAGGAGGTCAGGGAGGAGGATCACTGAGCCCTTCTCTCAGCGGCGCTGTCAGCGGTCTCAAGAGTCCCTGGAGTCCTACTGAGGAAGAGACGAAACAATTAGGAATGGGAACGATCGGAAGTGGAGGAGCGGTTTCACCTAATGGTACGGGTAGTTTGAGCCGAGGTGGAAGTGGAAGTTCTCGAGGGAGTCAAGCGGCGGGGGTTGGAAGTTTCGTCGTTGATGAACAAGTTGGGAGACTGGGTGATCAATTGGGAGGAATGCAGATGAACTACGTCGAGAGGGCCACTCCATCACCTTCCCTTCAGCAGCAGTACGCTTCATCCCCTTCTCGAGTCCCTCCTCCACAATCGTCACTTCCTCCCCCTTCGAATGCTTCTCGTCGTCTCGCTCCTCTCGTTACGAACACCGAAGGTTTCTCTCCGAACTCTCAACAAGCTTTCCTTTCACGTCAAGGTCCAGCTTCTGCCGCTGCTTTCGTCCCTCCTATTGGTCACTCTCATCAACCATTCGCAAGGGGGAGCAGTTTCGGAAATGGAATGATGGGAATGGGAGAGATCAGTGAACACCCTTCTCCGAGCTTCATCGACCAGAACCAGCAGAATGGATACCCTTCAAACTCGTCTAGTAACAATCAAACTCCTTTGGCTCATCCCATTCAATTTCCTCCGCCTCAACCCATCTACGGAAACTCGATGCCTCCTCCTCCAGTTCCTCCTGTTTCCAACTCTCTCCCTCAATCCTCCTTCCCTTCCCAACTCCACCCTCAATACGCTTCAGCTTTTCCCGGAGGTCCTTCATCGACAGAATGGTCTCGTCAGAAAGATTTCCTGATGGGAGGAGTTTCATCGAATGCCGGTCCCATGTCAGCTTCAACTCTCGTTCCTCCCGCTTCTCTCCCCTTCTCGTCGACGAGCAATCCTCCTCTTCCACCTCAAGGATCAGCCCCTCCAGCAGATTGGAACTTGATGCAACAACAACAAGCTCAAATCTCTCTACTCCAATCTCAAATGGCTCAAGCATTGAAAGCGATGGATGCGATCACCGCCAAGAATGGTTCATCTCAACAATCAAACTCAACCGGTCGGGTAGCCGAGAAGGAGCGTGAAGAAGTAGCGGAGACCCCGATCGATGTCAACTCGTTGATTCAGAAGAAAGGTTACAACCCTACCATGTTCGATTTGAGGCCTCAGAACGCGAGGTTCTTCGTCATCAAATCTTATACAGAGGAGGACGTACACAAGAGTCTGAAGTATGAGATTTGGGCATCGACGGATTTGGGAAACAAGAGGTTGGACAAAGCGTTCAGAGAAAGTGCTGATAAGGGTCCTATTTATCTATTCTTTTCGGTCAACGCTAGGTAAGCACTCTTCACTCGTCTGTACCAGTACATTGAACTGATTCGTCCCGTCTTCGTTCGATAGTGGTCACTTTGCTGGAATGGCTCAGATGTTGACTCCCGTCGATTATTCGCTCACTTCGAACGTTTGGGCTTCCGACAAGTGGAAAGGAGTACTCAAAGTTAGGTGGATCTATATCAAGGATGTTCCTCTCAACGCTTTGAGGCACATCCGATTGAACAATACTCCCGAAAACAAACCAGTGTAAGCCTCACTCTTTCTTACTATGAACTGTATCCTCGTACTGATCACTTTTTCGATCGTAGCACATCCTCTCGAGATACTCAAGAAGTTCCTTACGATGCCGGTCTCGAGGTTCTTCGCATCATCGCAACTTATCAATCTCGTGCCTCTCTCCTGCAAGATTTCGCATGGTACGAAGCTCAACATCGACTCGACAAATCAAATGAAGAAGCAGGAGGAGGGTCCGTTACAGGTGACTCAGCCATACCACCTCGACAAGCTCACTATGCAAGAAACGATCGGAACCAACCTCAACAACCTCCTTCGAATAGCGGAACTCCCCCTCCTCCACCGCCTTCCTCCTCGAATACCAATCAGCAACAATCTCAGAACTACATCGCCCACGAACGACAGCATTCTCAAAACTCTCAAGCTTATCCTCAATTCATTCCTCCTACTCCACCTTACGCCCAACTTCCATCTCATGGTTTCTCTCCTTCCCCTCCTCCTCATCCTCATCAAGCGCAACAAAATCAGCAACGTCAACCTTTCCGAAGCTTCTGGAGTAGAGGAGGTAACGGGAACTCTCCTCAACAATATCCAAACGGGGGACCTCAGAATCAACAGCAAAACTACTCGATGAACAACGGTCAATACGACGGATCTGGTCTCGCTTTCTGAACTCTTCCCTCCCTCCTCTCCTCTGTCCATAGTGTACATTCCTGTTCTCTACTCACTCGACTTTGTTCAAAACCTATAGAATCAATCTCCCTTCTCGCTTCACTACTCATCATCTTCTTGCCTTAATGCTCTCATCCAGATGGACCCTAGCTCTTTCTCCTCTACTAATCTATACGAAAAACGCGCCGCGCACGAGCTGTCTTCTTTCCTCCTTCTCTCTTCTTCGACGTTTTATTTGCCCCTTTTAGATTAATACGATAGACACTCGGAACACACTTTCATAGGGCACCAATCTAAGTAGCTTGTAACTCGGAAACCCGATTCATTCTTGCGAGACCTTTGGAAACGAATGTTTGCGAATCGCTCTCTTTCACTTTCGCTTCACATTCGCTTCTCGCTTCGACTTTCGAAACTCGCCGGACAAGATAAGCAAGCTCGAAGATTGCTATGGAGGTAGCGTCGACCTCGCAGACTACCTCTTCAAACTTCGATGCCTCTTCATCACCATCAATGAACAATCCCGACTCACAGCTACCAACCTCAATTGATGCTCCTCGAACAGATACAAGAGACTCGAAGATAGTTTCTGGACATAGCGATTTGATCACAGTGAGTCCTGTTGCTCTTGATCGCGGTGGACACATTCTGTTTGCTCATTAGCTTTCATCCCCAGACTCACACAACCTCTGGGACTGACCCTGACGCCCAGCACCCGCAAGATCAGGCTACTGCTCCCCTCACCTCGAACACGTCGCAAGAGATGGCTGCTCAAGTTGATTTCGCTTCGAATCAATCTCCCTCAGACTCAATTTCGCGGTCGGATCCACCGCAAACTCGACTCGATGTGACTCAGTATCAGAATACCAAGCTGGACGTGAGTCGAACCTGAATTGTCTCTCGAGACGAAGATACTGACATGAAAGCGATTCATAGGTTTCGCTTCACATGCCTTTCTCGCTCGCTTCTATCGTTCAACAAGGCCACGTCCCCGAATCTTCCAGCAGCCGTATCATTGACACCTCGAAGAGTCTACCGCTTCCTTCAGCTATCGCGAATCGTTTCCCATACCTCAAATCGCATTTTTCGAATCTACTTCTACAAAATCGTCATCCTCCTATCGCTTCCGCACCCACTTCCACGACTGATCGACCGATCACCATCTTCTCTAAAGCGCATATCTCGAGACCGATCACCGCCGAGCAACCGCCTTTCTCTTCTTTCACTGCCCTTTTCTCACAAACCGATCTCGACGCTTTCCCTCTCGACGACTATCACGCTCAATCGCCTTCAATTCGGCTCGAGACGACCTCGACGACAGATTCATCGACCTCTGCAACTATCGAGCCTCAAGCTGATTTTGACGAAGGCATGATGGACAATCAAGCTAATTCAGAAGATAGAATCGAACTTGATCATCGAACAGAACTCGAGGAACAACGCAAACGACGACTCGAGGCATTTGCTGAAGGAGATGCTCGTGAAGCGGAAGAGGAGCAACTACGGAAGAAGACGAAACGCGAAAGGAAGAGGGAGAAACAGAAAAGAAGTAAACAGAGGAAACGAGCCGCTGCTGCAGCTGCTCACACTGATGCAGGAGCAATTCAACTGGGGGAACATACTGGGTCGACCGAGTTGATGCTTGCTGACGTAGCTGAAGTCGAAGAAGGAGAGATCCGGGAGGAAGATCCAGTGAGCTCCCTCACGCTTCTCTCGAGCGAGGTCTGACCCTGTTTGTTCCCCCCTCTACAGTCTACTCTGCTCATCTCGTCGAACTCGACTCGCGGTCCGCTTCGACCATCTCGAGACGTTCCTCCAGCATCCCACTCAGAATCCAACCACTCGAATGCGACTCTGACGGAATCTCAAATCACTCCGGATCAGACTGCGATAACCCAAAACAACACTCGTACCAATACTTCGATGACCGCTGCGACTCGACCTTCTCCGCTTTCTTCTCGTAGTCCTTCGCCCGTTTCACCTCAGCATCCGACTCTCTCTCTATTCGTCCACCAATCGAGTTCGAACGAGATTACTTCTGGAGTGAACGCAAGTGCTGATGAAGAGGAAGCTGAGGAGGAAGATGAGGACTCGGCGCTTCTCACTCTCGAACAAGAGGTAGAGTTCTTTGCAAGATCCAGATCAGCATCGGTCGACCACAGTCCAACTTCTCCTTCTCAAAGTCAAGAAGTTCCGAAGCAGGCCGCACAACCTGCTCCCTCTGGATCAGGTCAAGGACGTTACGAAGATGTCGGGCATCCGACAGTCGCAGATTCTTCGAGTCTCGAGACAGGGCAACTCGGAGAACCGCTCAGCAGCGATCTTAGCGAGTTGGAAGAAACGAGCGCGGACGTCAGTGGAGAGGGAGAGGCGCAGCTGGTGTCGAGGGAAGGCTTGATGGATATCGACGGATCAGAGGGTGACCAAACTGTCTCCAGTTGTAAGTCTCTCGCTTTTCTCCTCTTTGTCAGGAACCAGGCTATTCTGAGTTGCGACTTGATCCAACAGCGGATCAAATTGTACCTCGAATGGCGCTAGCAGACTACCTCGATCAAGCGCTCGCGAAGGAGATGAAAGGTAATCTTCGCTCGTTCTTCACTCGACTTCGTCATGAGCTGACATCGCTCTGAACCTTCCGTAAACAGACGTTTACACTCCTTGGTGGGAAGAGAATGCTTCTTCGTCTTCGCTGAGAAGTCTGCTAGCAGACCGAGATCGAATCTTCAAGTCGCAGCGAGGTCAAGTTGATGGTGCGCCCTGCGTACCTCTCGTCATCCGCAGCGAAAGTTGCTGACAACTCGAGACACGATCAGACAAGAAGCAAGAAGAAGCTATCAAAGCAATTACCAGCCCGAAAGTCAGTATTGGAGAACAAACTCAACGACATTACCTCTCTCACTTCGCCGAATACATCGCTTTCTGCCGCATTCTCGAGGTTCCCGCCTTCCCTATCACCGCAGAGCTCTCGATACTCTTCCTCTATCAGCATCGAATTCAATGGCCCAAGTCTTCGCGAAAGATCAACGACGTTGCTCTACGCACCATTGCTCGCTGGACTAGTGATATCTTCAGCGATGAGGACGACACTACTGCTGTAGACTGGAACTCGGACAAGGAACTCATCGGAGTGCTCCAAGAGTGCGTGTCTACGAAGAAAGGTGCGTTACTTATCTGCTTTTGACATCGCGCGGGAAGCTGATCATAGGTTCGTTGCCTAGGTTCGAAGCAAGCCAAAGCACAACCTGTCAAGACTGCTACGACTACGCAAGCAGTTCCGCCGTTTCGTTCGTCCATTTCGGAGCACCCGCCTCGATCGAACATCGTTCCCCTCAGTCCAGCTCCTGCACCCAACCTCTCTTCCTTACCTTCAACGATCGGAGCTCCTGCTGTAACTACCTATCGCTCAGGAAGATGACCTCCTAACTGACCACTTCAAAGCTCGATAGGCTTCTTCGCCAACTGCTCAAGACACGACAACAGCATCATCAGATAGTCGACGTCTGCGCTCTCGTCTAGCTTCTACCAAGTCAACCTTGTCGTCCTCGCCTTCGAAGATTGCAGATCGAAACGGAGTTGGGAAATCCGTTGCGAAAGAAAAGGAGTTCACTTCGACTGTATGTTCCCGCAACTCAGGCATCGATCGAATGGAACTCATTGCGTTGTGATTGATTCAGAGCTATCAACAAAGCGCAGCTTGCTCAAATATTCCAACAGCGCAAGAGATTCTCGAAGAAGGAAACAGCTCGAACGCGAAATCACCGGTTCTCTCACTTCCTCAACCCTCGAGCTCGCTCGCGAGAACGAGCAACTCGGCCCTTCTACCTCCACCCCGTCGACCCTCCGACATCGTCAAATCATTGAATCCGAAATCGACTGCCACCGCTCAAGCCCGATTCGCAAAGTCGAGCCCTCATCCAACTTCACATCGCCAGTCGATGCGCGCAGCACAAACCGACTCCATGACCTCGTTCTCGTCTCTTCCCGCAGTCTCACTGTCTAGTAATCCTATCCCTCGCCTCGAAGTCCTACATCAACTCGTGCCGCAACTACTTTCTTTCCTCAACGCTCTCGATCGATCTCTCTTGCCTCTCGCGCCACTATTGCAAGCTGCAGGATACCGCACCCTCGACTCGTTGGTCGAATTGGCTTCACTCGAACCGTCAACGAGGAATAGGATGTATCAGGAAATCATTGCTCGAGCTGACAATGTCGATGGAAAATTGTTCGCGCTGTTGGAGTCGAAGTTGATCGAGGCTCAGGAAGGTGATTGGAAAGATTAGCGAGCGGAAGAGTGTTGTCGTTGTTGCTTGTAGTGTTTTCCTTTCCTTCGCATGCAATCTTAGATTGCTGTCTCTTCCTTTGACTTTCCTCCCCGATCGATAAGCGAGAATTGAATCCCTTCGGCAGACAATAGCGGAGCGTATCGAATAGAACTTGACCATTCGTGCGAAAGTCTGGGAATGAATTTGCCCATTCCTCTCTCTTCCGCCTTCTCTTCACTACTTCAATTCGCTTCGACCACAGCTCCGGCAGAATCAGACAAACAAGCTCACAGAAGCGCAGGAAGGTCGTATCAGTCTCGCTCGCTGCTTCCCTACACCACAGCGGCGCTTCATCAATTTCAATGAATAATCACGATTCTCAGCCGTTCAACACGCAAGATCTATCTGAGATGGATACAGCTTCTTCATACGAACACTCTCTACTTACCAATCCAACTTCCGTAAGTCCTGGGTAACTGCTGTAGGAGCCCGAATCACTCGCTCACTCTCTTTGTCTCCGCAGACACGATCACCCTCCAACGCGTTTTCTCTTGCTGAAACAGACCTATATCCAACTACTTCAACTGTGCAAGACGTCCCTCTCAAGCGGAAAGACAATCTCGAATCTATCGTTCTCGAAACCTCTGCTTCCTCGCTTCCTCCCGTCCCACATCAGCTAGTCAACTATGGCGACACCTACACACCTGAAATAGATGTACATGGCTCGAAGCCGATGCTCACGCTCGCAGTTGATGGGTCAGAATCAACTCCGACTCGAATACAAAAATGTTCACAACTTCAAACTCCTCCAACTTCCCCCACTTTCTCCTTCACTTCCAACGCACGAAACATTAGCGACTCTATAACTACCGATCCAATGCCCAGCGCCTCTCAAGACTCTTCGATTCGACTTCGACCAGATTCTCCTTCGCTTTCTCCAGAAATCGACTCTGCTGCTTCCGAGATTCTTCACCGACTAACCATTCCTTCAACCTCACTCACCGCCTCGAATACTGTATCTCAATCGACAGAGCAAGTTGCCGCTTGGAATACTTTACCTCGCCCTTTGGAGCAAGTACCCGACGAGCAACCGAATGGAGAAGCCGTTCTCGATCATGGAATGCAACTAGACGAGCATCGAACGAAGAGGATCCGAGCTATGGAAGAAGAAGAAAAGCGGCAAGCCAAGAAGATCAAGCTAGATCAACTTTGGAGTGACGAGAGGGATGAAAAGAGACAGAAAAAACGAGCAAGAGAAGCTGAAAGTGTCGCAAATCAGTCTGACGAGGGATGGCACGAGTCACCATCTTTCTCGACTTTCCGTGAACGCCAGCTTCAAGGCGGTACTGCGCAACCCGAAGAGTATGAATTAGAAGAAGGCGAGGTTAGAGAATACACTGCAGTGAGCCTTTCCAAACTCCTCTGACCCGAGAGTATCGCTTACTGTGCTGTGGACCTCTTCTCTCAGATTGAGATTAGCCTCGCTCTATTCCCTATTGCTCTCTACGACATCCCGCCTCATCTGCTCCCTTCTGCGGAACAGGCGAATCTCAAAAGCAAAATTCCCGAAACTCTTGAACTTGAACCCGCTCCAAGCAAGAAGCCGAAGAAGAAGAAAGAGACCGGAAGCGAAGGGGAGAAGAAGAAGACTAATATCGATCGAGTGAGCGACAATGCTTATGTTCGAGAAGTTCAGAATGTAGCAACGGAAGACAATGTAAGCCTGTTCTCGCTCGCGACCTACCTATCTTGCGCTAATGATCAGTGTGAGGTGAGGGTAGGCTCACATCGTTGCATCTCCCTCGGAATCTGCTGCTGCTCATCTTCTCGATCTTTCGGAATTGCCAGCTTCTCACCTAGTTCGATACCTCAAGGGTCTCGACAGCTCTCTCGAGCCGCTCGCACCTTTCTTACAAGCCTCAAGTGTCGTCTCTGTCGATTCTCTCGTCGAAATGGCTTCGCTTGATCCATCACTCAGGAAGAGGATTTACTCGGAGATCGTTGCTCGAGGCGAAGGCATCGACCCGAGTCTGTTCGTGCTACTCGAATCGAAATTGATTGCAGTCAGTGAGCAAGAGCGGAAGGGATGAAGAAGGAAAGATCCTTTGCTTGTCGCTTGTAACGTTCTTCCTTTCTCGCATGCAAAGCAGAACTTCCACTTTCACCTCCCAGTGGCCAGAGTCTGGGTGGCTCTCTGTCTCTCGCTCTCTATCTCTCACTCAGGCTGAACTTGATCTCATTCACCGACTGATTCGCCGCCTCGTTCAGTAACGATTCTCTCGCAACGAAGAAAATTCGTTCGAGGTTAAAGTCGGTCTAGATCGTATATTTGCGGTTCTGTCTTCTCGTCCCCTCTTCCTCCTCCCTCCTTCTTCCCTCGCCTGCACTCCCCGTCCCACGCTTTCCGGCTCATCGGGCTAAAGTCGATTGAGCTCGTCCAATTCCGTCTCCCTCCCGCCTCGCAAACTTGCCCCTCTCTTCGGAACGCGTCCTTCCCTTTCGAAAGATGGATGGAATCCCTCTCGACCCTTACGTCCAGCTTACTCTCACTCCACAACAAGTCCATCAATATCTCGAGAGAATCCGACTACCGCCTTCGACTTTCGATGAACGTCCGTCTTTCGAATTGTTATCGAAACTCTTACTGGCTCAACTAGAACACATACCGCTCGACACCTCTCCACTACACGTGCCAGAAGCAGATTGGGAATTAGAGAAGCCGATCGAGTTGAGTAGCAATTTCACGGGAATGCCGGAAGGAATTGGTGCTTTCGAAAGATTAGTTGTTCAAAAGAAAGGAGCTTTCTGTTTCTGTGAGCTGCTTATTGACTATTCAAGCCATGAAAGAGGGAGCTGACAAAGGAGGAACAGCGAGGTTTCAGCAATCAATGCGACATTCTCAGCATTTCTACGAGCTTTCGGATTCAGAGTCAGTGAACTGGTAGGAAGAGCGTTCAAGTCCCTCGGGAATGACCCCTTGACACACAAGGACGGATACAAATGGGGGACTTTGACTCACCAAGTCATGCTCGCGGATTGGGAAGGAAGTGAGGAAAGATATTTCGGTGAGTGTGAGCGAATTTCAAGACGCTCTACCATACTGATCTGTCGTTTTGTGTCGTTGTAGTCGATGGTGGATGGGGTCCTTGGGCTGTACCTGTACCGTAAGCAGTCTCAGCTGCGGTTCCTCGTTTCGCGAAGCTGAAACATTTCGTCAAAAACCTACAGGATCAAGCTGTCCGATAAAGAGACGGTCCTAGGACTCAATCCCTACGAGGCTTTCACTCTCCGCCACGAGCACCTTCCTCTCCTTCCCACACAAACACAGCCGATCGATTCAGGTCCGAAAGGTTGGACTCTTTCTAGACGAATCACACCTTCCGGTCAACCTGTTTCGTTGCCCCTCGACTCTGATTCAGCCGGCTACTGGTCGCCTCTGTTTCATTTCCAAGTAACATCTGCCTCGCTACTCGATTTGCGATTATACCATCATTTCTCAGCGTCGCACGATCTCGCCGTTTTCACCGCCTTCTGGCTCGTGACGAAGCTGATCCCGAATAGTGGAGGTGCAAGGAGGAGTATGTTGTATGCTGATAAGGAGGTGAAAGGGAGGAGAGCGAAAGTGTACACGACAGGAGGGCATGAGGCGAAAGGGAGTTTGGAGGGAAGGGATGTCGAGTGGGTCGAGATGGAAACGAGAGTGATGAAGGAATATTTGAAGAAGGAATTTGGGTTTGCTTTCTAGACGTTCCCTTGTTCTTGAATAGAGTTTGTTGTTTCTCAAGTTTCGTTCGTGCATTTCCTCAACTCCCTTCTCTCCTCCTCGTTCAAACCTTCGAGCATCGTCTTCCAGCTCTTGAGAATCTCCTGATCCAGCTCTAGCCATTTCCGCAGCTTCTTGATTGGCTTTGGATCCAAATCGATAGCTTTGACCTTTGTCTTAATCTCTTGCGTTTCCTGATCCCTCTCGACCCTGACAATGATGGAACAGTCCTTGAAGGTTGCGGAGAGGAGGAAGGAGAGGATTGATTGTCTGAGGTCGAGAGGAGAGGAGGATTGGTAGGAAGTGAGGAAGGAACGCCATTCTTCGATTGATGATTGTGAGCCGAGAGAAGTGAGATCCGCTGAAGGGTCGAAGACGTCGATTGAAGTTTGCGAAGTAACAAGTGAAGCTATTCCCTCTATGTCGAGCGGATCGAGAGAGGATTGAAGACGGGAAAGGGTCGAGAGGAGAGGCGAAGATTGGAGGGCGGGAATGAGGAGAGATGTGGCGAGGAAGCGAAGGGAGGGATTGGTCGAGTTGACTTTGGTGTAGCATGTGAGGAGGTCGAGAGCCGACGCGATGGCTGAAGACTGTTCGACGTACAATGAAACGAGAAACGAAGAAACAGACTCAGCCTAAGCGTGATCGAAGCGGAGAGCAAAGCAGAGTGAAGGAGCGCACATCGTTCGGCCTGATGACTTGACCATTCGCAAAGATTCGCAAGTTGTTGACTTCACCTTGACTCGTCTCCCAGATTGAAAAGAGCGAATCAACAGCTTGTCGAATTCTCATTGAATCCCCGCTGTAGAGGTCGAGAGGACAATAGCCTTCTTGGTGATCCTTCAGCGACTTTGTTCGATGGTAGCGATGCATACAGAATCTACAGTAGGTCGTCTTGATTGAGCGAGTCGAAGGAGAAAGGTGAACGGGAGAGGGGAGGAAACCCCATTTCGGCTGTGGAATCAACGATCATCGACACAGTTCTCACTCTGTAGAGGTAACGTGGACTCACCTTGATCTCGAATGCGATTGTGCGTTTCCCTCCTACGAGATCTTCTGCGATTACTCCGAATCGACTCTCTGAATCAATCTCATCCTCGTCTTCCCTCTCTCTAGGTCTACTCTTTCTCTTTACTAGTATCTCATGCATCTCTTGAAGCCATCCTCGATCCAATTGAACCAATTCCATCTCTGTAACTTGATCTTTCCCCAACAAAGGTTCAACTATCTCCTTTGCAAAGTCGATATCTGCTTCTCCTGCTGTCGTAGTGTGATGTAGCTTCTTCCTCTTCCTCAATCGTAGTACTCTGCCCTTGTAAGCTGGTTGTGAGCCAGAGTAAGAGAGGACTAAATTCGCTCCTCCTTCAGCTAAATACTGCCAGTCTAGAGGGTTTGTAGAGTCGAGGGGAGGTAATCGAGACATCTTGGAGTACACTTGAGGCTGTTCGAGCTGTTCCGAAGCTGATCTGAGGCGTCGAAGTGATTGGTTCAAAGTCAGAAGTTGAGAGATCGTTTCTCTCCATTCCTCCTCCTCCTTCAGAGTAACCTCGCTCTCATTTCGCTGTTGAGATAGCTCATAGCTGTTCAGTGGTTCTGATGACGCTTTGAAGTGGTCAGCGTTGAAACAGCAAACTTTCGCGCTC
>Ga0308170_10000722_pt1 | contig 37639 bp, 30 predicted proteins | sample PhyBR2_2_FD_202136 | JGI IMG/M metagenome (GOLD analysis project Ga0308170, IMG submission 202136) | Phyllosphere microbial communities from UC Gill Tract Community Farm, Albany, California, United States - DLSLSB.R2 | ecosystem: Host-associated > Plants > Phyllosphere > Unclassified | place... | reverse complement strand
CGTCCGTTGCAGCAGCCTGCCCAGCGCGAGCAACGTCCTGGGGACAACCTCACAGCCGCGCGCAGCCGCCCAAGCCCCTCGTCCCCTCGTCGCTCGCCCCACCTCCTCGCGTTCGCCCGCCGTTCAACTTTCGACCTCTGTCGCGCCTCGCCCACCAGGAGCTTCCGCCAGGGCCGCCAAGTCCCGCACTCGAGCACACACGCGCCATGCCGCCGCGCAAGAAGCCCGCCGCAAAGACGACGAGGACCGCCGGCAGCGACGACGAGAACGACGGCCCCGCCTCGCGCGAGCACCTCGACCTGGGCCTGCCGCCGATCAGCAACATCCACGACATCTTCGACGACGTCGTCAAGCGCAACGCCGACGCGCTCGCCGCCCTCTTCACCGCCCTCGACCGCCCGCTCCGGGTCGCGACCATGTGCTCCGGCACCGAGTCGCCCATCCTCGCGCTCAAGATGATGTTGCGCTCGCTCGAGGCGCAGAAGGGCATCAAGGCGTCGGTCGAGCACGTCTTCTCGGCAGAGATCGAGCCGTTCAAGCAGGCCTACATCGAGCGCAACTTCCACCCGCCGCTCCTCTTCCGAGACGTCCAGGAGCTGCCCAACGACAAGGCGCGCACGGCGTACGGCGCCTTCGCAAAGGTTCCGCAACACGCCGACATGCTGTGCGTCCCTTCTCGTCGTTTTCCTGCCTGCGCTCCCCCCCCCCCCCCTCCGCGCGCCGTACCTGACTCTCGCCCTTTCTCCCTTCGCCCTCTTTTCGCCGTCGCACAGCATCGCCGGCACCTCGTGCGTCGACTTTTCGACCCTCAACAAGCTGCGCAAGGGCCTGGAGGACGATGGAGAGTCCGGTGCGTCCCATGCCGATTCGCCTTGCCAGCCCGAGGAGACTCTGCCGGCGCTCGAGCTGACCACGTCCTCCCCTCTTTCTCCGCACGCAGGCCGCACCTTCTTCGGCATGTTCCGCTGGGTCGAGAAGGCCCGCCCAAAGGTCGTCATCCTCGAGAACGTCCTCAGCGCCGAGTGGAACGAGATGGTCAAGAACTTCAACTCGATCGACTACAGCGCCACCTTCGCTCGCCTCGACACCAAGAAGTACTACGTCCCGCACACGCGCACCCGTGGCTGTGCGTCCCTCTCCCACTGTCTTCACGAGCACGACGAACCTGGCTGACGCCCAGCTCCTCCCGCACAGACCTCGTCGCCTTCCCTCAGCCCGAGCACAAGGGCGACTTTGGCTCGGCGCTCGCGAGCGGCCGCATGACCGAGCGCTGGGCGTCCAAGCTGCAGAGCCTCGCGCGCTCTGCGTCCTCGCCGGCCGAGGCGTTCCTCCTCGACAGCGACGACGTGCGCGTGCACCGTGCGCGCGCCGAGCTGTCGCAGCGCCGCGCGACGGCCCTCCTCAGCAAGCAGCGCGACGCGACCGACTGGGCCAGGTGCCAGCAGCGCCACTCGATCGCGCGCTCGCTCGAGAAGCTCGGCCCGCAGAAGCCGCTCACGGGCTGGTCGGCGCAGGGCGGCAAGCCGACGATGCCGGACGGCGCGTGGCAGGACTGGGCCGAGGCGCAGACGGAGCGCGTGCTCGACCTGATGGACATCTCGTTCCTGCGGCAGGCCCGCATGGGCGTCGACATTAGTGCGCTCCCTCTCTCTCGCTCGCGCTCGCACCTCCCCCTCGGTTGTTCAGTTCCCTGACCTCCTCTCCATCTCTCTTCCTCGTCCTCCTCTCGCAGTGTACAAGTCGGCCATCTGGAACCTGTCGCAGAACGTCGACCGCACGACGTCGTCCAAGCTGTTCGGCATCACGCCGTGCCTCACGCCCAACATGATCGCCTACCTCACCAACCGCGGCGGGCCCGTCGTCGGCGTCGAGGCGCTCGCCCTTCAGGGCCTCCCGATCGACGAGCTCCTCCTCACGCGCGAGTCGACCGACCAGCTCGCCGACCTCGCCGGCAACGCCATGAGCTCGACCGTCGTCGGCACGGCCATCATCTCGGCCCTCCTCATCGCCGCCAATACCTTCGACGACGCCGAGGCCGTCAAGAAGGCGCTCCACGGCGCAGGCGCCGAGGACACCGACATGGCCGACGTCGCGCCTGCAGCCTCGCAGTCGGCGAGCCCGACCGACGACGACCTCGAGGCGCGCCTTCGCGGCGCCGACCGCCTCACCGAGCACCCCGTCGACCTCGCCTCGTCGCAGCCGGCGCCGCCCGACCTCCTCGAGCGCGCACACCGCTCGGCTCGGCAGTGCCCGTGCGAGGGGCCCCTCGACGTCTCGCAGAACGCCATCTCGACCTGCGCCGGCTGCGGGCACTCGGCGTGTGCGCCGCACCAGGGCAAGCCCAAGCACCGCTACGAGGCCTCGACGGCGACGCGCGAGGCGCCCGCCCACTTTGAGCGCGACCTCAAGACGCTCCTGCCGATGCGGGTCACGGTCCCGGGCTTCAGCCGCGACGAGATCGCGCTCGTCGTCGAGCGCGCGCTCGACAAGGGCGGCAACGTCGAGCACAAGTTCATCGACAAGTACCTCGACACGATCGCCGACACGCTCGGCAGCGCCGAGTTCCACTTCGAGCACGTCTCGCGCCGCACGCACTGGACCGCCATCTACGCTTCGGACAAGGCGCGCCTCGAGCTCTTCTTCGCCGCTACGGGCATGGAGTGGCGCATCTTTGTCGACCCGCCGCGCGAGCTCGGGACGCTCGACCCGCTCCGCGCGGCGTTCGAGCAGCCGATCGCGCGCGTCAAGGTCGTCGAGGGCTCGACCGACCTCCTCGCCGGGCAGTGGCACTTCTCGATCCCGCTGTCGCGCCTCAAGACGCACGTCGACATGGAGTACGGCGACATGGTCGAGTCGTGGCGGGCGCGCCTCGGCCTCGAGGAGTTCAAGGACGAGAAGCGGCCGGCGACGATCAAGATGACGTTCAAGGGCGACGCTAGCCTCCTCGACCGCCAGCTCGACGGTACGTACCAGCTCGAGGCCGAGTGCGGCACGGCGACCAACGCCCTGTACCGCCGCGTCGAGCCCGCCGAGGCGACGCCGCTCTTCTTCTTCTTCGACCCGTCGCCGTACCTCGAGGCCATCCACGACCGCTTCGTCTTCGCCGAGACGTGCGCCCGCACTAGCACGGTGCGCCCGCTCATCGCCTCGCTCGAGCCGGGCTGGCGTCTCAACGGCACGGTCGAGGGCGGCGACACGGCCAACCGCGTCTACACGCCCAAGGACTCGTCGCGGCGCCCCGAGATCTTCGTCTCGCACTGCTGGGAGCCGCTGCCCGGCGGCAAGCTCGTCGCAGGCGCGAGCGACGTCAACGAGGCGAGCAAGTTCTCGACGATCGGCGCCGGGTTCGAGGTGTCGGTCGGCGACGACAAGTGCGCCCAGGCCGAGGTCCTCCTCACGGCGCACGTCCCGCTCGCCAAGTCGCCGAGCTCGATCTGGGCCAAGGAGGCGTGGCACGACGTCGACCTGCAGCACGAGGGCGCCGAGGTCTTCACCAAGCTCGGCTGGATGCTCGCCCGCATCCCCGAGTGGGACACGCTGCACGAGTGGCAGTCCGTCGACGACAAGGTGCGTCCTCGTCCTCGCTCTCGTCCTCGTTCTCATCCTCGACGGGCCAGCGCATCGTGCTGACTCGCGCTCGCCGCTCCCCCCTCCCCTCGGGCACTTCCCTCTCGCAGAGCCTGCCGACGCACTCGTGCTTCCGCTGCGCGCCCGACGTGCCCGAGATCGAGTGGGTGCGTCGCTGGAAGCTCGGCTTCGGCACCAAGAACCCGTGGACCGTCAGCATCACGGCGCGCGAGGACGGCCTGCAGGCTGCAGCCTACGAGACGGTGCGTCACCCTCCTCTTTCTGGGTCGTGCACAACCTAGTCGTCGCTCGTGTGCTGACGAGCGCGTCTTCGTCCTCTCGCAGTCCCTCAAGAACCGCCCTTCGCCCCTCCTCGTCCACACCCGCCAGGTCGGCAACGGCTTCCAGTTCAAGGTCGCCCTCAACGCGGCGAGCCTGTCGCACCGCGTCCTCGCGCAGCTCCCGCCGCTGCGCAGCAACCTCGCCGAGGCCGGCGAGCCTGTCCTGTCGTGGCGCCTGCTCACCGAGGCGAGCGCCGACCTCGGCCCCGCACCGGGCGTCAAGTTCTCGCTCCGCTCGAACCGCACCGACCCCGAGGCGGCCAACCCCAAGCTGTTCAAGAAGCACGCGCTGCGGCCCGAGCAGCTGCGCTCGCTGCACTGGATGATCGAGCAGGAGGCGTCGCCGCGGCCCTGGGTCGAGGAGGAGGTCGCCGAGGCGCTCCTGCCGCAGCTCGGCTGGCAGGCCGAGGCCAAGGCGACGCGCGAGGTCGTCATCCGCGGCGGCGTGCTCGCCGACGCTGTCGGGTACGGCAAGACGTGCATCACGCTCGCCCTCATCGCCGCGCGGCGCAAGCACGACGCCAACCTCCCCAAGTCGGCCGACCGCATCCCGCTCAAGGCGACCCTCGTCGTCGTCCCCAAGCACCTCTTCGGGCAGTGGGGCACCGAGGTGCAGAAGTTCGCCGGCTCGGGCCTCAAGTGCATCGCCATCAGCGACGTCGCCAAGCTCAAGCAGTACTCGCTCGCCGACTTCCAGGACGCCGACGTCGTCATCATCGCGCAGAGCATCCTCAGCTCGCCGCGGTTCTGGCCCTACACGGCCGACTTTGCCGCCTCGCACGTCGACATCAAGACGGACGACAAGGCCGGCCGGTACTTTCGCCACTGCGTCGCCGAGACGATGGACGCGCTCGGCACCCAGGTCAAGCGCCTCGTCAACGAGGGCTCCAAGGCGGCGTACGAGGCCATCCAGACGGCGCGCAAGAATCGCCGCAACGTCTCGGCCGACGAGGAGTTCATCCCGCTCACCCGCAAGATGAAGGTGCGCCCGCCTCTCGCTCGCTCTGACCCTTCCCGGTTAGCTCTAGGACGCTCGACTGACTCCTCTCCCTCCCTTGCGCGCCCGCAGAACAAGCAGTCCAAGGTCGTCGACCCCAACTTCAAGGCGCCGCCCAAGCCCGACGTCGGCCGGCAGGGCAAGGAGCAGATCGAGGCCGACCCGTGGGGCCTGCGGGACCAGTCTGTGCGCCGGGACTGGACCGAGCTGCAGGGCCCTCCGCTCGCCATGTTCCTCTGGGCGCGAGTCGTCCTCGACGAGTTCTCGTACATCGACGGCGCCGACCTCGTCGGGTTCCACACGTGCCAAGGTCGCTCGCGCTGGATCCTCTCGGGCACGCCGCCGCTCTCGGACTTCTCGCAGGTCAAGTCGTACGTCCTCGTCTCCCTCTCTCGCCCTCGCCGCCCTCTCCCTCGCCCTCGCCGTGCTCGCTCTCCTCGAGGCTGACCCGCTCGGCGTCGCAGGATCGCCAACCTCCTCCACGTCCACCTCGGCATCAACGACGACTCGGAGGGCGTCGCCGACGCCGTCAAGACGCGCAACAACGAGGCGACCATGGCCGAGAAGTTCCGCTCGTACTGCGACGTCCGCACGAGGGCGTGGCACGTCCGTCGCGACCGAGTCGCACAGCGCTGTGCGTCCTCGCTCTTCTGCTCTCGCCCTCTCCCTGCACTGCCGCACGCAAGCTCACGTTCGCGCATCGTCCTCGCAGTCCTCGACCAGTACGCCCGCCAGAACGTCGCCGAGATCGACGACATCCCCCTCGAGGTCGAGCTCATCGGCGTCCGCCTCCCCGGCGCCGAGATGGCCATCTACCGCGAGCTCGAGCACCACCTCACCGCCGTCGACCCGTCGCTCGCCAAGATCGCCAAGGTCAAGGTCGACAAGCAGTCGGACCGCGACAAGCGCCTGCGCGAGGCGCTCGGCCAGAGCAAGACGCCCGACGAGGCGCTCCTCAAGCGCTGCTCGCACTTCTCGCTCGACCTCGACGAGGACGAGATCGCCGGCGGCGAGGCGCCCGACGTGTGCGACTTCATCCACGACCTGCGCGAGCGCCAGCTCGACGACTGCAAGAAGCAGGTCAAGCGCCACCTCGTCGCGACGGCGTGGCTGCACCGAGCCGTCGAGAAGAAGCGCCTGTACGACCACGTCCCGGGCGCCAAGAAGAACTTTAAGATCTGGGTCGAGCGCCTCTACGGCGACGGCTTCGGCGACGCGGCGGCCAACGCGTGCCTCAAGGAGCTCGCCGTCGCTGCCGGCGTCAAGGACGGCAAGATCGGCGACGACGGCAAGAGCAAGCCGGTCGCCAAGGACGTCGCCGACTTTGACGATCGGCCCGACAAGTACAGCGACCAGGAGTTCATCGCGCACCGGGTCAACCTCGTCCGCATCGCCGGCGTCACGCTCAACAAGCTCACGACCGAGCTCGTCGGGCGGTACCGCTCGGCGCGCTACTTCGACAAGGTGCGCAACGTGCTGCGCAAGGGCGACGACGTCGCGACCGAGGACGCCATCCTGTCGTGCTGCGGGCACGACGGCAAGCTCGCCGACGTCGAGGAGGCCGTCGCGCGCGGTCGGTGCGTCGAGCCGTCGTGCGGCGCCGAGGTCGAGCGCCACAACCTCCTCACGGCCGAGTCGCTCGGGACCGACCGCGACTCGGGCCACTTTGGGTACAAGCTCGAGACGCTCGTCACCGTCATCGAGCAGACGCCCCAGGACGACCGTGTCATCGTCTTCGTCCAGTTCGACGACCTGTTCGACAAGGTGCACGAGACGCTCACCGTGTACGGCATCCCGACGGCCGTCGTCAAGGGCACGGCGAACCAGCAGTCGACGGCCATCACGGCCTTCCAGTCGGCGACCAAGGCCAAGAACCAGAAGGTCCTCCTCCTCCTCGCGACCGACTCGTCGTCGTCGGGCGCCAACCTCACCTCGGCCAACTGGGCCATCTTCGTCTCGCCGCTCTTCACCGACTCGAAGGAGCAGTACAAGGCGTGCGTCTCGCTCTCTCTCCCTCTCCCGCCCCTCCCTGCTACTCGCTGAGGCGAAGCTGACTCTCGTGACCCTCGTCGTCGTCGTCCGCAGGCTCTCGACCCAGGCGATCGGGCGCATCCACCGCTACGGCCAGCTCAAGACGGCGCACGTCGTGCACCTCCTCACGCACGCGACCAAGGACATCGAGGTGTTCGAGGAGCGCAACGACGTCGTCGTCGAGGCTGTCGTCGAGGCGCAGCAGACGCAGCGCGGCGAGATCGTCAACCCGCCGCGCAGCAAGAAGCACCAGTTCGCCAAGAAGGTCAAGGCCGAGAAGAAGGCCGCGGCGGCCAAGGGCAAGGTCAAGGCCAAGGTCGACTCGGACGACGACGAGGTCCTGCTCGCCGCCTCGGACGACAACGAGAAGAAGCCCGTCAAGAAGGCTGCGGCCGCCGCCGTCCCCAAGGTCTCGCCGGCCAGGGCCAAGGGCAAGGGCAAGGGCAAGGCGGCCATCGTCGAGCTCGCGTCGGACTCCGAGGTCGAGTTCGAGTCGGACGCCGAGTCGTCGGCGGCCGAGGAGGCCATGTCGGACGACGAGTCGGACGCGGTCAGCACCGCAGACGAGGCGACTGAGGTGCGTCCCCTCTCTCGGCCGTGCTCGCGCCTCCTGCCGAGCTCATCGTGCTGACGTTGCTCCTCCTGCTCGCAGAAGCGCAAGGTGCTCGCCAAGGACGAGGACGACTTCGAGCTGTCGGACGTCGACGCCGCCATCTCGTCCTCGCAGCGCCCCAAGCCTCGCCCTCGTCGCTCGGCAGCTCCCGCAACCATCGCCATCGACGATTCCGAGGAGGACGAGAGCGAGGAGGAGCACGCGCCGCCCACAAAGGCGAGTACGGCAACCAAGGTGCGCTCGCTCTCCTCCTGGCCCCTCGCAGCAGCAAAGCGCTCTAGCTCACGCCTCGCTTTCTTCTTGCCATGCAGCGCAAGCGCACCGTCACTGCCGCCTCCGACGACGAGGACGAGCAGCCACGAGCGTCGACCTCGACGGCGAGCCGGCCCGTCGCCAAGAAGCGCAAGACGACGACGGCGGCTTCGTCCCTCGTCGTCGAGGTGCCGTCGCCCAAGAAGAGCCAGTCGACCCTCAACCTTTGGTTCAAGCGCGCCGAGGCGGCCAAGCAGGCGCCGCCGCCGCCGTCGTCTTTGGCCGGCCGAGTCGGGTCGAGCCAGCCCGAAGGCGTGCAGGCGTCGTCCACGAGCACTGTCGAGGACCGGCAGCCCGTCGACGAGGACGTCGACATGCGCGACGAGACGCCGAGCCCGAGCAAGAGCCCGCCTGCGGTCGCGAGCGACGCACCGCCGGCCGAGGCGCCCGCTCGAGCCTTGACACCCGCACCAGCCGCAGCCGAGGCAGCGCCGGCACCGACATCGCCTACCGCACCGCCCGCTTCACCGACGCGCGCATCCGCCGCGCCCGCACCTGCATCCGCACCTGCGCACGCACCCGTCGCAGCCGAGGACGACGGCGCCGCGTCGGGCTCGGGCACGGCGTCGAAGCAGTCCAGCCCGACTTGCGAAGCAGCGTCCGTCGTCGCGACCGAACAAGAAGACGAGCTCGACACGGCCTTGACGACGCCTGCGCATGAGCTGGCGCGTGAGCTGGGCGTCGAGTCGGCCGACGAGGTCGAGCTGGAGTGCGAGGAGGACGCGGCGATGTCGACGACGCTCGGCACGGGCGAGCTTGTGTGACCTCCCTCTCTCGTACTATTGGGCTTGTAGCGTTGCTCTGGTTGTAAAGCTTTGACCCGGTCTGCCTGACAGCTCGAGCACAGCGCGAGCTGGACCGGTTCCTTGGCCTTCTCGAGTTGGGCCGAGAGGGCGAGGAGCGCGCGCTCTTCCTGACGGCCCTGTTCCTCTCGAGCGTGCTGTCTGGAACCCATCGAGTGCGCCCTGAACGAGGCAAGGCGCGCGAAGGGCTGTGGGCGGCGCAATCGTCGTCTGAGTGCCGAAGGAGAAGGTTGCTCTCCAGCTCACATTTCTGCTCGTTCTGGATCCAGAGAGCGCATTCTGAGCACCTTGCGACAGCGTTCAGGCGATGAGCCGAGCCGAGAGAGTGGGAGAAGGCGGCCTTGGAGAGGGTCCGAGCGGGCCTTCTCAAACTGGAGGCTCTAAGGCGAACCCGCTCGTTTGCTACTCTTTCGCTTCCGGTTCTAAGCAGGCCTGACGAGCAGCACTCTGAGCTGTAGAAAAGCCGCTCAGCCGAGAGGTAGGAGCGCGAAGAAGCGCAGCGAGTCGACCCTCCTCCTCGAGCCACTTCCTCCAGCCAAACCTCCTGCTCACTCGCTCAAGCGCTCACTCTTCGCTGTTGAGCACTCGAGAACGTGCGCGTGAGAGCATCGAGTGCACGAGAGGAGCTGGCGCAAAGGCCGAGCCCGAGCCCGAGGTGAAGGCGGAAGAGCAAGGCGAGGCACGGCCCAGCGAGCTGCTTGAGCGCGATTAGCAAAAAAGACAAAAGGAGTGCATAAGCAAAAAGTCAAGTGGGCGAGCGGCTCTCGTCCGCTCGGGTCCAGAGGGTCAAGCACCTACTCTCGTCCGCTCGGTAATCCGAGGGTCAAGCAGATGCGTCCGCTCGGACCCCGAGGGTCAAGCACGCTCACATTATCACTTGCATTAGCCCAGTGTCAGGCCCCAACGTCTCGAGGTCGTCCTGCAGCTTGTTAGTGGGAGAGGAGCCAATGAACCCACCGTAATTAAACAAGGAACGCCCTACTTTGCAAAGAGACGCAACACGCGTTCGGTTCACCTCCTCGACGGTCCTCCCCCTCGCACCTCGACACGCTCGGACTTGGGAAGGTCGCCATCGTCTCGGGCATATTCTGCTGCGTGCCTGAGTGCGCGACACGAGCCCCCCTGAGCGAGACGTCGAGCGAGGAGAGAGGAAAAAGGCCGGACGACGAGGTCGCGCGCGCCACCTCGGCTCGACCCTTGCCCGCTTCCTCGCCCGTTCGGCCTCTCCTCGTGCTGCCATCGAGCCCAGCTTTGTCCACGAGTTGGCTCTGATTGCTAGTCGACTCGGAGCGAGGCCTCGCAGGCAGAGAGCGAGCGATAACCGTGACGATTTGGGCTCGAGAGGAGCACAGGCTGGCTGCTCACTCGAGCTGTGCTCCTGATCCTGCTCCTGCGCTTCCGAGACGCGTGCGACGACACGGTATAGCTCAGCTCGAGAGCCTCGTCCACCGCGGGCTGGAAGGTCCGAGCGGTCCGTGCGTCGACTCGAGTGAGGAAGAGAAGGTCCGGTCGCGGGCTCGCAGTTCTGCTCTTCCGGGACCCAGAGAGCGCTCGATCGTCGTCTCGAGACGAGTACTCGGCAGCAAGGTTCTCTCGGCGACGAGCGGGAGAGCTTTGCCGCACGACTTTGAGCCGAGAAGGTCGGGTGAGGAGGAGGAGGAGGGTCGACCGTGAGCTTGCAGTTCTGCTCGTTCTGGTTCCAGAGCGCGCATTCTGAGCACCTTGCGACAGCGTTCAGGCGATGAGCCGAGCCGAGAGAGCGGGAGAAGGCGGCCTTGGAGAGGGTCCGAGCGGGCCTTCTCAAACCGAAGGCTCTAAGGCGAACCCGCTCGTTTGCTACTCTTTCGCTTCCGGTTCTAAGCAGACCTGTCGGGCGGCTTTCTGAGCTGTAGAAAAGCCGCTCAGCCGAGAGGTAGGAGCGCGAAGCAGCGCAGCGAGTCGACCCTCCTCCTCGAGCCACTTTCTCCAGCCAAACCTCCTGCTCACTCGCTCACTCTTCGCTGTTGAGCACTCGAGAACGTGCGCGTGAGAGCATCGAAAGCACGAGAGGAGCTGGCGCAAAGGCCGAGCCCGAGCCCGAGGTGAAGGTGGAAGAGCAAGGCGAGGCACGGCCCAGCTGTGCGCGATTAGCAAAAAGGTAAGGAGTGCATAAGCAAAAAGTCAAGTGGGCGAGCGGCTCTCGTCCGCTCGGGTCCAGAGGGTCAAGCACCTGCTCTCGTCCGCTCGGTAATCCGAGGGTCAAGCAGATGCGTCCGCTCGGACCCCGAGGGTCAAGCACGCTCACATTATCACTTGCATTAGCCCAGTGTCAGGCCCCAACGTCTCGAGGTCGTCCTGCAGCTTGTTAGTGAGAGAGGAGCCAATGAACCCACCGTAATTAAACAAGGAACGCCCTACTTTGCAAAGAGACGCAACACGCATTCGGTTCACCTCCTCGACGGTCCTCCCTCTCGCACCTCGACACGCTCGGACTTGGGAAGGTCGCCATCGTCTCGGGCATATTCTGCTGCGCGCCTGAGTGCGCGACACGAGCCCCCCTGAGCGAGACGTCGAGCGAGGAGAGAGGAAAAAGGCCGGACGACGAGGTCGCGCGCGCCAGTTCGGCTCGACCCTCGCCCGCTTCCTCGCTCGTCCGGCCTCTCCTCGCGCTGCCACCGAGCCCAGCTTTGTCCACAAGTTGGCTCTGATTGCTAGTCGACTCGGGGCGAGGCCTCGCAGGCAGAGAGCGAGCGATAACCGTGACGATTCGGGCTCGAGAGGAGCACGGGCTGGCTGCTCACTCGAGCTGCGCTCCTGATCCTGCTCCTGCGCCTCCGAGACGCGTGCGACGACATAGTACAGCTCTGCTCGAGAGCCTCGTCCGCCGCGGGCCGGAAGGTCCGAGCGGTCCGTGCGTCGACTCGAGTGAGGAAGAGAAGGTCCGGTCGTGAGCTCGCAGTTCTGCTCTTCCTGGACCCAGAGAGCGCTCGATCGTCGTCTCGAGACGAGTACTCGACAGCAAGGTCCTCCCGGCGACGAGCGGGAGAGCTTTGCCGCACGACTTTGAGCTGAGAAGGTCGGGTGAGGAGGAGGAGAGGGTCGTTCCTGAGCCTGCAGTACCGCTCTTCCAGGACTCGATAGCGCTCAGTCGCGCCGCACGACCCAGGGAGCGAGCCGTAAAGGTGTGAGCCTGTCACCTATAGGAGAGGCGGGCCTAGCATGTCCAGCTCGAGCTCGCTCTCGACCTCTCTCCCGGACGTGCTCAGCGAGAATGGCACGGCTGCTAGCCATTGCACGAATAGAAAAGAGACTGCTGCTCCCTCTCAACGTCCCGACAGGTCGCGCTCAGCGCTTGCGCAGGCTCGGCTTGGCCCAGAAGTACCTCGCCGCCTTGCTCCTTGCACCGCGCACGCGCTTGACGAACGGCTCGAGGGCGGCGACGCGCTCGGCGGACGAGTCCTGGTCGGGGATGTAGTACCAGTGGGGCGGGATCGGGTGACCCGAGGCGTCCTGCGCGACGAAGAGGAGAGGTCAGGGAGGCTCACGAGAGGCGGAGCGTGAAGGAGAGAGAGAGAGAGAGACGCACCTTGAGGCCGGCGTTGTCGATCATGCCGAACATGCTCTCGTGCACCAGCACGTCCTCGACGATGGAGCGCCAAGCAGCGACGGCGTCCTCCTCGGCCTCGGGCGTGTCTTTGCGCCGCTCGACGACAACGTCGTCGTCGCTCAGGACCCGCCACATGCCGCCCGACTCCTTGAGGAGCGCCCGAATGACCTCGTCGACGGCGACGGTCGAGCGCGCGTGGAAGACGATGGCCGACGCGACGAGGCCGGCGAGGTCGAGGTTGAGCGAAGCGACGAGGGCCGTGGCGCGCTCTGCGGCGAGGGAGGACGAGGTGGGCGAGGACAAGTGAGAGATAGCGGGGGGGACACGAGGTGCGGCTTCGGGTTCGGGCGAGAGGCCGTGGTCGTTCGAGTAGTTGTAGGCGGGGGAGGAAGCGCGAGACGGGGAGCGCCCCCGGCGCAGGGCGTCCTCGTCCTCGTCGTCGTCGAGGTACGACGGTCCCGGTCGGCGCGCCGCCGCATGATGGTCGCCGTCGTCGAGGCCGAGTTCCGACTCGGCGACGAGGACCTTGGCGTCCCAGCCCCAGAACTTGAGCCGGACCGCCTGCCCGGCCTCCTTCTCGAGGACGACGACGCTGCCGGTCTTCTTGACCTTGCCGTCCACCTTCATGCCGTTCTGGCCCGTGACGCGCACCTCGACCTCGAGTGCGCCGTCGAGCTCCTGCTCGGTGCGCGACACGATGCGGATCGAGCAGTGCACGCGCGACGCGTTCTTGGCCGACTTGGGGAGGATGACGGGCACGTGCGTCAAGGTCGTCGCCCGATCGCGGGGGAGGGCTTTGCGCGCCTTGCGGCCAAAGTAGAGGACGGTGCCGCGCTCGAGGTGCCACAGCCGAGGAGTGTCGAGACCCGGGTCGCGCGAGGTGGATGGCGCCGAGGAAGGAGAGGTGGCGGCGCCTGACGCGGCGGCGACAAGGTCGTCGAGGGCCGTCGTGCTCGAGATCGGCGCTGGGGCGAGACCGAAGGAGGGGGACGAGGGCGGGAGCGAGGCGATGGAGGAGAAGCGTTGGACGGGCGAGGTCGGGACGAGCTGCTTGCCGGCGTCGAAGGCCGAGCTGGGCGAGGTCGGCACGTCGAAGGCTTCGAGCCTGTTGCGCTGGAAGAACGGCGACGACGAGGTTGCGGCGCCGCGGGGGGAGGAGGACGACGAGGTCGGGGCTGCGAGAGGACGAGCACAGGGGTCAGCTGCGGCCGGCAGGCTGCGGGGCTGGGGGGACAAGAACGCACCGAGTCCACGCTTGTAGGGCAGCTTGGCTGGCGGCGCAGCTTCTCCATCCGAGCTGGGCTCGATAGGGCCTCGCGGGCGGGCGCGGCGGGCGGGCGGTTCGAGACGTCGCTGAGCATGGTGGTGCGGGTGCTCGGGTGGGCAGTTGGCGTGGTAGGGCGGCCCAGTGCGAGGTGCGAGGGGCGAGAGCGAGGCGGGAGAAGCGAGAAGGAGAGCGTCGTCGCCGAGCTGTTTGCCCGGCTCGCCCGCAGCCTCTCATCTCTCGAGCGTACCGGTGACTAGCTGAGCCGATGCATGGAGGAGCCATGTACAGTCTGCAACACACCGACCTGCGCTGCGAGGGCTGTCGGCGGCGCTGTCTCCGCTTGTTTGTTCCCTCCTCCGTCGCGACGCGTCCCAGCTGGTCTCGCTCTTTTCGGCCGCAACGACGACGCTCGCAACAGGCCCCAAAGGCGAGAGAGAGCTGCGAAAGCACCTGCATTGAACTTCGGCCCTACAGCAATACAAGAAGTACACGCTTCGTCTGCGGCAAAAAAAAAAACGCCTCGTCCTCGTCCTCCTCGCTCCTCAACGGCCTCGAGCAATCGGCGACGACAGCGGAAAGGGTACGGCTTTGGATTTTGTTGTGATCAGGAAGTGGAGAAAGAGGAGAGAGTACGGAAGAGAGAGAGGCGATCGGTCGAGTCGAGGAGGAGGAGGAGGAGGGAGGAGGCGGAGGAGGAGAGGTCGCACGAGGCGCGCTCAGAAGCCGCCGTACTGCGGCGTCGCCTGCTTCTGCGCGTGCTGCTGCTGCTGCTGCACTTGCGCCGCCATCTGCGCCGCGTACAGGCCCTGCGCCTGCGCCTGCGTCAGCGGGCTCCCCCGCCCCTGCTGGCCCTGACCCGGACCCTGCCCCTGCTTGGGCCCGTGCGCGACCATGCCCGGCGGCGGCGTGCCCATGCCGCCTGCGCCGCGCATGCTGCCGCCGGGCGAGAGCGACGGCAGCGGCGCGCCGCCGCCCATGTGCGGCGAGAGGTGGTGACTCGACGCGGCGCTCGTCGGGCGAGACGGCGCGCCGTTCGACGACATGGGCCGGCCCTGGAGCTGCCCTGCTGCGGCTGCGGCGGCGGCGAGCTGAGCCTGCTGCTGCTGCTGCTGCTGGATGGCGAGCTGGAGCGCCTGCGGGTTGGCGTACGGCATGCCCTGCAGCCGAGCGCCGGGCGGGAGGCTGTTGACGCCCTGTCGCGGAGGGAGGGGCACGCCGTTGGCGCCGAGCGGTGAAGGCGGGAGCTGACCGGGATGTTGCGCGGCGGCGAAGTTGGGCGAGAGCATGACCTGGCCCTTGCCGTCCTGGCCGACGACGACGCCGTTCATGCCGACGGCGCCGAGCGGCATGCCGTTGTGCCCGAGCGGCGAGTGCGGCGACCCGCTCGCACCCGACTGGGACGGCGTGCGCCGCATCGAGTCGGGCGTGCCGCCCGCCGCGGCCTGAGCGGCGGCGAGCGCTTGCTGCTTGCGCATGGCCTGCTGCTGCTGCGCGAGCCGCATCGCCTGCTGCTGCGCGAGCTGCGCCTGCGCGTACGCTACGCTCGCCCCGGGCGCCTGCGCCTGCGCCTGGGCTTGAGCCTGCGCCTGGGCTTGGGCCTGCGCTTGGGCCTGCGCCTGGGCGAAGGCGGCGCTCGCGCCCGCTGCAGCCTGCGTCGGTGCCATCTGGAGCGGCGGGCGCTGCGGCGGGCGGCCGACGACGATGGGCGCGGGCGTGTTCTTGTCCGGGTCCTGCGCCGCGTACCGGAACGCCTCGTCGAGGTACGCCGAGTCGAGCGTGAGCGACTCGATGTCGGCCTGCTTGAGGAGGCCGATGCGGCGCAGGAGGTACGGCAGGTCGTAGTCGTCGACGAGCGTCGGCTCGTCGGCGGCGGGAAAGTCGAGGCCGGCGTCCGTGTCGTACTTGAGCCGCTCTCGCCGCCGCGCAGCGAGCCACTCGTCCTCCTCGCCGCCGACCTCGCCGTCGTCGTCGCTCGCGGCGCCGTCGCCGTCGAGCAGGACCCGCTTGAGCGGCGGCTCGTCGTCGGCCTCGCGCTTGACGGCGCCGATGCGGTCGAGGAGGATGCGCCCGCCGCGGCCGACGCGCTTGCGGAAGCTCGTGCGCACGCGCCCGATCGGCGGCTGGTACTGCGTCGCGAAGCCGAGCGCCTCGCGCCGCCCTGCCGGCCCGTTGAACGGGACCGAGTTGGGCACGGGCTCGACGGCGCGCCAAAACCGTGCCGGCGTCGGCGGCGGGCGCGCCATGTAGGCCGAGTCGGTCCAGTCGTCCCACTGGGCGTCGGCCTGGCGCTTGCGGGCGAGGTCGCGCTCGACCTGCTTGTGGATGAGGTCGTTGCGCTGCTTGCGGGCCTGGAGCTCCTCGAGCGGGAGGACGAGCGACGCAGGCGTGAGGACGTTGACGTCGGTCTTGCGAAGCGAGACTCGGACGGCGCTGCTGCAGAGGAGGAAGCGGTAAAAGGGCGGAGTCAGCTCGAGGAGCAAGCGCAAGGGGAGGGAGCAAGAGAAAGACGGGGAGCAAGGGAATGACGAGGACGTACCCGGCGACCTGCTCTTCTCGCCTGCGCTTCTTCTCCCGACGCGCGATGAGAAGCTCCTCGTCGCCGTCGGGCTCGTTCAAGCGCCGCTTGAGGTCGCGCATCTCGCAGCGCTGGTCGAAGATGGCCCGCTCGAGCTGGAGCGCCTCGAGCTTGATGCGCTCGCGCTCCTGCACCTTGACGAGGAGGGCGTGTGCGGCGTACAGGTCGTTGCGCAGCCGGACGAGGCGCTCGAGGTTCTGCTGATCGGACCGGCGCGTCTTGCGGGCCGTCTTGACATCTCGCCGCCTGAAGCAGACGTACGGGTTCTGCTCGTTCGACTCGTCGTACTGCGCGCAACGAGCATGTCGTCGAGTCAGCGTCCGGCTTGCGAGAGGCGAAGAGAGCGAGGGAAAGAGAGAGAGGGAGAGAGAGAGAGAGAGAGCGGGACGCACGTCGAGCTGCGGGATCACCGACTTGCCGCCCCTCGCGATCCTCCTCGCTCGCCAATGCACGTAGACCTCGCGCGCGTAGGGCCGCAGCCGGGCGAGCTCGGGCGTGAGCGGGTCGAGGAGCGCCTCGTCCATGTCGTCGAGCCGAGGGATGAGCGAGAGGTTGACGTGGGCCATCGGCGCTTTGCGCTCGGTCGTCTGCTCGAACAGCTCCATGAGCTGCTCGAAGTCGTCCTCGGAGAGGGGCGCGGTCGGTGAAGGGAGAGCGTCGAGGGCGGCGGAGGACGAGGCGGAGGAGGGACCGGCGACGGCGGCCGACGGCGACGCGACGTGCTTGTTGTTCTTGCGGCCGCCTCGGCCGCTGCCGCCGGGCGTCTCGGGGACGTCGTCGGCGGCGCTCGACGTCGCGGGACGAGGCTTGGCGCCGGGGAGGAACTGCGCGTTGAAGTCCTCGAGCCAGTCCTCGTCGTCCTCGTCCATCGTGTAGCCGATCGCGCCCTTCTGCGTGTCCTCGACCGTGTCGGAGAACCGGATGTACGAGATCGGGTCGACGTAGCCGGTCGAGTAGAGCGCGCGGTACTCGGCCTCGGGGATGGTCTGGCTCGAGCGGGTCGGGATGAAGGCCGCCTCGCGCTTCTTGCCCTTGTCGGCCCGGGACGGGGTGCCGCCGACGTACGCCGCCGCCGAGGCGATGACCTGCTGGAGGTGGACCTCGCCCTCCTCGTCCTTGTCGACGCCCGTCTCGACGCCCTTGTGCGCCTTGTCGTCCTCGATGTCGAGGTCGGCGTCGAGCGGGTCATCCTCGATGACGACGCCGACCTCGACGTTGATGCGGGTCTTGAACCCGAGCTTGCGGTTGCGGAACCGGCCCGAACCCTTGGCCATGGCGGCGCGAGGAGGAGGGCTCGCCCAGCTGACGAGAGGCGACGACGACGGTCGCGGCTCGGGTCGGGCGATGCAGACGAGGGTGCTGAGGCGACCTGGGCGAACGGTCGAGCGCCTTGTCGGAGTAGGGGCGAGTCAGGCGGACGAAGGGGAGGCGGGAGGAGGGGGACCGGCTCTTGGCGACGACAGGCCGTGGCGCGCCGGTTGCGGCGGCAGTGGAAAGCTGAGGTGCTGCAAACAGAGATGCACGATTCAGCGTCGGCTCGCGAGGCGTCGTTGTCGAGTAAACGCGAGCGGCGAGGCTGAGACACGATGAGGCCGTGGTGCGATGCGCGCGAGCCAGGGCCTCCCTCACGCCCACTGAGGCCTCGGACGGGGGTGCAGGGAGGAGTGAGGACTTACTGGAGCTACTCGGGCCCGCACAACGGTCCTAGAGAGGCCGAGACGAGGTTGCCGGGTGGTCGCGACGTGGCTGCGACGAGCGTTTTCTCGCGCTGCTCGAGGTCCAACGAGCCGCTCCGACGGTGATCGACTGGTCGTAGGCGAGTCGATGAGCGCTGGAGAGCAGGTCGCACTGCACAGCTAGCCCTCAGAGAGCGGAGGAGCTGAGCTTGTGAGGAGGAGGGCGGGCGGGCGCCTCGAGCTGAGACGGCCAGCCAACCCCAGCTCGCCTCGAGCTCGCCTCAGCCAGAGCTCTGCACGGGTCGGCGAGCGGGACCAGCGAGCTGACAGCAGCTTAGCAAGCTCGAACGCGAGGCGCAGAGCCGACGACGAGGGCCGCCGCTCCGTGCGCCGCTCTGACCAGATGCGGGGGAGAGCGGCGTCGTCGCCCCTGCCCACAGCGACAGGGGCCGGCCCGCTCGAGCGCAGAGCACTCGAGACAGCAAGCTGCGAGCTACTGCAGTGGCACGAGCCGCCGTACGCCGTCTGCTGACGGCGAGCTAGCTCTTCCGGCCGAAGCCACGCTCGGTCGGCCTCTCTGCAAAGGGCTGCTCGGGCCTGGTCAGCTTCCCCCGTCTCACGGTGCACTCCAGAGAGGGGCACAGAGGACGCACCGGTGGTCGACAAGTCGCGAGGCTGGACTGAGTCGGTCGATCGGGCAGCCGGCGACGAGGCTGAGGGCGGCGTTGCGCGGCGAGTGAGGCGTGCGGGCGATAGGGCGGGTGAGCAGGCGGTGCAGCTCCATGCTGGGAGTGCTGGCGCGAGATTCGAGGGCGCAAAGGCGGTGAAGGGAGGGAGAGGAGGGCGAAGGCGGAGAGGGAACAAGGCCGCGAGGGTGGGCGAGAGCGGCGTTTTGGGCTCTGGGCGATGGCGGGCTTGCTGCTCGGTGCGCTGGATGCTGCAGAGCTGCTGCTGCGGGTACGAGCGGCACAGTCGGCGGGTGCGAGCGAAAACAGCCGGAGCAGAGGTCCGTCCGAGAGAAGGCGTGGCTCTCGCCGAACGGCCTCGCTCACGTCGTCGACCTCTCTCGGGCAACTCTGGGTCTGCGAGGAACAGGGCATGCTTGCGATTGTCAGGCCAAGAGCTAGCGGATCGAGAGAGACGCTGTGCCTCTCGACTCGCTCGCGCACTCTCCTCGACAAACGACGACGACGAAAGGAACGAGGCGAACGAGTGGCACGTTACAACGAGGGAGCGCACTCTGCGCGACAAGGAGAACCGCCTACTGGTACACGCCGACCGAGGTCGAGCGGCTCAGCGACTCCACTGCGTGCCGCCGCTCTTGAGCTTCTCCCTCCGCTCGGCCCCCTCGCGGTAAAAGTCCTTCTCCTGCTTCCGCCCGCCCTCGAGCTCGCGCCTCTTGGCGTTGTTGGACCCGCCTCGGCGCGCCATCTTGGCCCTCCGCTCCCTCGTCGTCTCCTCGTCCTCCTCGCTCTCCTCGTCGTCGTCGTCGTCGTCCGAGCCCGACCCGCCCGCCCCGCCGGCGTGGTCCTTGCGCTTCTTGCCGCCCTTGACGCTGCGCCCGACGTTAATGTTGACGCTCGGCGGCGTCGAGAAGCCGAACGCGCGCGCCACCTTGGCCAGGTCGAGCGCCGTCACGTCAAAGATCGTCTTGAGCGAGTAGGACGCGTACGCCTGGATGTAGGCGCGGAAGCCGTCGCGCGCCGACTGGTGCAGGTAGTAGTTCTTGGCGATGAGCTTCTCGAGCTGTTTCGGGCGCGAGCGAGAGAGTCAGAAGGGGCTCGAGCGCACTCGGTCGACTCGCACGACGAGCAGGAGGGGACGCACCTGGCCCTGGACGTTGGCGATCTTGTCGTTCGGGAACGAGTACTCGTTGAGCGGGACCTTGGCGGCCTTGAGGAAGCGAAGGAAGCCGAGCTCGCTCGGGAGGAGGAAGAGGAGGCTCTTGCCCTGCTTGCCGGCGCGGGCGGTGCGGCCGACACGGTGGATGTAGTCGCGCGGGTCGTCGGGCGGGTCGAACTGGATGATCCAGTCAACCTTGGGGATGTCGAGGCCGCGAGCGGCGACGTCGGTGCACAGGAGGATGCCGGTCGGCGCGTTGCAGAACTCGAAGAACGTGTTGGTGCGCTTCTGCTGCTTCTGCTTGCCCTGTTTCGTCGGGAGCAAACAGATGGGTCAGCGGGCTGCGCGACCTTCCCCTCGAGCGAGCGTCGAGCGTGAGAGAGAGAGAGAGAGAGGGACGCACGTGGAGGTCAAGCACCGGGACGTCGATGTAGTTCAAGAGCTCGCCGTGGTACTGGACCGACTTGCAGCTCGAGAAGAAGACGATGACCTTCTTCTTGAGGTTCTTGCGCAGGAACGTGAACAGGAGGAGGAAGCGCTTGTCCGACTCGCACACGACGTAGCCCTGCTCGAGGTTGTTGGCGGTCGACGTCTCGCTCTTCGTGTCGACGTTGATGTAGAGCGGGCCCGGCCGCAGCGACATGCGGGCGAGGTCCGTCACCTTGGTCGTCTGCGTCGCCGAGAAGAGCATCGACTGCCGGTTCTCTGCGTCGAGGGAGAGGGTCCGAGTCAGCTCGGAGTCCGGCTGGTGGCAGTGAGGGAGGGAGAGAGAGACGCACCCTTGGGCAGCAGGTTGATGATCTGGCGCATCTCGTCCTCGAATCCGATCTCGAGGATGCGGTCGGCCTCGTCGATGATGAGGGCGCGCAGGTTGTTGAAGACGAAGCCCTTGGTGTTCTGGAGGTGGTCGAGGAGACGACCCGGCGTGGCGATGAGGAGGTTGACGCCCTTGGCGAGCTTCTCGGCCTCGGCCTTGCGGTTGGCGCCGCCCATGACGATGGCGAACGTCTGGTTGTGGTGCTCGCACAGCTCCTTGGCGACGCCGAAGATCTGCAGCGCGAGCTCGCGAGTCGGCGAGACGACGATGGCGCCGGTGCCTGCGGGCGACGGTCCGGATCAGCTGCGTCCTCGCTGCGTACGCGAGAGAGTGAGACGGGACGCACCGTTCCTCGGCTTGAACTTGAGCTTGTTGAGCATCTCGATGGCGGGGATGAGGAAGGCGAGCGTCTTGCCCGAGCCCGTCTTGGCCGCTCCGAGCACGTCCTTGCCCGCGAGCAGCGGCGGGATCGTGCGCGCCTGCACCTCGGTCATCTTGGAGAAGCCCATGCCGTCGAGCGCTTTGCGCGTGCCGTCCGACAGGTCGAGCGACGCGAAGTCGAGCGTGACGGGCTCGGGCGCCGGCTTGGCCCCGGTCATGAGCGCGAGCGCATCTGCCGCCGCGTCGCCCGTCTTGGCCGCCCCACCGCTCTCCTGCTCGACCTCGAACCCAGCCGGGACGCCGCCGGGTGCGGCCGCTGCGCGCTTCTTCTGCTTCTTGCGGTCGCCGGCGGCCTCCTTGTTCTCCGGCTCGGGCTCGTAGAACGGGTCGATGAGGGGCTCAACGTCGTCGTCTGCTGGCTCGGGTGCGGCTGCTGCGCGTGCAGGTGCTGGGGCGGTGTCGGACGAGGGGGCGGCGGCGGCGGCGTCCGAGGTGGAGGGCTTCTTGGCGTGGGTGCGTTTGCGTTTCCGCTTCTTGGCCTCGAGGGCAGCGGCAGAGGTGCTCGCGACGGGCGGCTCGGCAGGCGACATCTCGGCAGCGGTGCGCGAGGGGTTGTTGAGAGAGCGGAGGAGCCGAGGGAGCCGACCAAGCCGTGCTCAAGCTCGACCACGCTCACCTCGCTCCACTCGCCCGCTCCGCCCTTTTGAGCCGGTTCGATGGCCCTCGATTACTCTACAGAGCTACCACAGAGGAGTGCGCCCTCCAGTCAAGCCGCAGCAGCCGTTCGCGGGCCCACCCCGATCCTCATCAGCTCGCAGTCGCGCGCAGTTTCTCTCCTTGCGCACGGCTCGGACGGCGGTGCTGCTGAGTGTATTGCGCCGACGGGCCTGAGCTACGGCTGCGCCCTTCACCGGTGCAAAGGCGGCCAGTCTTCCCTGCTCGGCTCCCTCTCTCTGGGCGCGGTCCACCTCGAGTGCAGCTCTCGCTCGCTTGTACGGCTGGCTTGGTTCTGAGACGATCAGCCCAATCTGAATCTATCTGCTCTGGGCTCGAGGCTATGGCTGCTCGAAGGCGCGGTCCACGCGCGCCATCGAGCAGTCTGGCTCGTCAGGCTTGCCCGGCTAGCCTTCGCTCTGGCTGCATCCTCTCGAAGCGCTGCGCTTCTTGCCTGGACTCTCGAGCCTTAGTCGAGCCCCAGGTGCGAGCCTTCAGCTCGCTTCATCAAGGCTCTACACGCTCGTCGAGCTCGACGCCTCCCGTCGCGAGGACGACCTTGCCGCAATGTCGCGGGCAAGGGCGGCGAGCATAGGCTCGCCCATCTTCTTCTTCGTCGCGATGCACAGACGGAGCCGGCTGTACGAGCGGCGCGAGTTGCTCTCTGCGCGGTTCTTCCAGACATTGCTCCGCCTGAAAGTGCGGTTGCGGCAACACGCTGCTCATACTGCTCGGGCGCACATTCACTCGAGTGAGGACGCTCGTTCCCTCTGCAAGGACGAATAGACCTGCTAGACGCAGCAGCACGAGCAGGACGGGCATGTCGAGCGGGCAAATGCTGTCCTTAAGGTGACCTTCTCAAGTCGGCCACTCGAGCTACCGCTTCGTCGGGCGCAGCGTAGCTGTCCCACCGAGCCCGAGGCGTTCTCGAAAGATTCACGAGCGAGCTGCGCAGTCTCGGCTAGGCGAGGCCAGCTTCATAGAGCGCCGAGAGCAGACCGAGGCAACCACAGCGAGGAGGAGCGTGCACAGGCGCTCGCCGCTCGACCTCCCCTCTGTAGCTCGCTCAGGCAACGAAAGACATGGTCCAACCGGTGCGTTCGGGGCAAAGACCTGATGCTGCGAAGCCGAAACGGCGCCGAGTCGAGGTGAGCAAGAACGGCAGCCGGAAAAGCGAGCCGCTTCCGCGCTCGCCCTCTCTCTCTCTTGGGCCGCACCGACAGCAGATAGATGAGAATAGCTGAATTGCATGCCCGAATGACTGTCGAGCGCGTGCCTCTGCAGTCGCGCAGCCGCACAAGTCGTCCGACCCTACGCACGGAAGCAGTGCCGCGCTCCGCCGCCAGCTCCACAATGCCTGCGTCCGGGCAGCTCGAGGCCACTGCATCGTCGAGGAAAGTACCAGCGTCGATGGAGGAGCGTCGAAGGGCGATCGTCGAGGCGGGAGGGCGACGCGAGGCAAGTGGGGCGATGAGGAGGTGGGGGAAGGTGACACCGGTGGCGCAGGCGTTGCTGACGAGCGCTAGCTGCACGGCCGTCGTGTATCGACGAATGATGAGCGGAGGGCCAGCGACAAGCGCTCCTGCGAGCTGGGAGAGAGGATCGGGTCAGCTCGCCAGGACGACGCGACGGGGCGGGAGGGAGAGCTGGAGCGCACCTAGGCGGATGCAGACAGGCTAGACCGACGTGATCCAGGCGACGAAAGCTGTGCGCGCCCGCATCGCGCCCAGCGACGCCGTGCTGGCGGAAACCACTGAGATCGCGCGGCGGAAGGTGGAGGAGAGAGGCGGGTCGGCGGGTTGTTCTCGCTGTCGCGGCCTCCTGGCGGGGGAGGAACGAGTTCTATGTCGTGCTGGAGGTCGACGGGCGAGCAGGTTGGCGCGTCTGAGCCATGTAGACGCGGCGCGGGTCGATGGTGCGAGCAGAGCTTTCGCGCGGGGACGGTCGGCGAGCTCCTCCACGCTCGCCCTTCGACGCTCTCCTTGCTCTCGACCCGCTCCTCTCGAGGACATGCGGCAGAGCACCTCTCGGAGACGCGCACCCAAGAAGCAGCCCGACCACGTCCAGTTGCACCAGCCGTCCCCGACTATCCGCCTCGCCCTGCCCGCTCGTTCATCATCTCGGCCTCGGTTCTTCGACCATGCGGCGCCAGCACACCCTCCAGACCGTGCGCGACCGACGCCGCGAGCAGGCAGAGCGAGGTCGGGCTCGGACCGCGTGCGGCTGAGCCGGCCACGCGCCGCGACAACTCGGCGCACCCACGCCAGCGCCTGGCCCCCCTCTTCCAGGGGCCGTACCGCGCTCGCTTCGCCTCGCACGCCCGCATGAATCCCCCTCGACGGTCCACCGCGCGCTGCAGCGGCGTGCAGGCTGCCGCCGGGCGAGAATGCGGGGGAGCTCGTCGTCGCACGAGCTCGCCGCCTCGTCGAGCGCCGTCGGGTGGTCGACACGGCTGCACCAGGTTGCGCCCATGCGTCGCACCCGGCGGAGCAGGCGCCGAACGTCGGGCAGGAGCGAGGCGAGGGCGTTGGGCGTGGGACCAGAGCCGGCGCGCGCGCGAGCGAGGCGGGCGTGCGAGACCGGCGCCCGCTCGCCTCGCTCTCTCCTCCTCCCTCCTCACTCGCCCCTCCCCTCCCCGAGTTAGCCTCTCTGAGCACGCCTGCCAGCTGCCAGCATGAGTGCCTACGAGCTCTTCGCGACCCTCCCCTCGCCCACCCTCCCCCTCGCCGCCTGTGCGACCTCCCCTCCCGACCCTCTCTCGCCCTTCGCCTCCTCCGCCGTCACCTTCGCGCCCTCGCCCTCCACCTCGTGCGACACGCTCGACACCCGCGACGAGGCTCAGGCAACCTTCGAGGGCGCCTTCGACGCGCCCGCCTTTGACGACGAGGCGCTCAAGCTGCTTCAGGGTGCGTCCCACTCTCTTCGTGTGACGGACGCTCTTCGCGCGCTCGCAGACGCTGACGCGGTCGCCTGCGCGTTACAGCTTACTCGAACACCCTCGACAATGCCGTCATCCGCCCTGCCGGGCTCGCCAACCTCCCCCTCGACGACCGACGCGCCGGCCGACCCGCAGCCGTCACGCCCGCCGAGGTCCCCTTCCCGCCGCTCGACTCGGCTCTCCGCCGCGCACCGATCCCCTCCTCGCTCATCAGCCTCCTCACGCCTACGGCTGCGCCCACGCCCTCGGCATCGACCTCGGCCTCGCCCTCGACCGCCCTCGCCCGCGCGCGCGCGCCTGGTCGAGCGCCGCGCGCCGCGCCGGCGAAGCGCAGCACGGCTGGGCTTCTCGACCGCCTCGCCGAGAGCCCGCAGCGCAAGGTCGCCCCCGGCCCTGCCGCTGCGGCCTGGACCCTCTCGACGACGCCCACTCCGGGCTCGTCGCACACCGGCACGCCGCTCAAGCGCAGCCGCAACGACGTCGGCGGCGAGGACGACGAGCAGCCGCCGCGCGCCCTCAAGATCGTCAAGGTCGTCTCGCCCTCGTCCTTGGGCATCGACAAATCGCCGCGGTCGCACCCGGCACCGACGCCGCGAGCTCGCGCGTACCCGCCCAGGCCCAAGCAGGCTCACGACCGCTCGAACGCGTACGACGGCTCGACGCTGTACAAGTCGCCGACCGACTTGCAGCCCAAGCGCTCGCGCTCGAAGAAGACCAAGCGCGCCGCTCAGCCGCCGACCTCGTCGGTCCCCAAGGCGGCCGCCTCGACCGCGGTCTCGCGCGCGCAGGCGCACCCCGAGCCGACGAACGCCTGCGGCACGGCCCTGTCGGCCTCGCACACGCCGTACGCCGCGCTCGCCGCGCACATGCCCGCCGCCCCGACGGCCCCGACGACGACGCTCGACGCCCACCAGGACTTCGACGCGGCGGCGTTCCTCGCCCTCCTCGACACCTGCCCGGTCCTCACGCCGACGCACCCGCTCGACACGTCGAGCTCGGCGATCGCGATGCAGGCGCCCGTCGCGCACCCCTCGCTCGACAACTGGTCGACCTCGCCGCTCTCGACCCTCCCCTCCCACGACTACTCGCCCTCGCACGACGCGTCGCGCTCGTCGTCGATCGGCAGTAACTCGTCGTTCTGGTCGACCGTGAGCGGCTCGTCGAGCTACTCGGCGCACTCGAGCGTGTACAGCTCGCCGCCGCTGCCGCTCTTCCTCGCTGAGGGGGCGAGCGCGAGCGCGTTCGAGGGCTACTCGCTCGGCTCCTCCGCCGGCGCTCAGCACGTGTACGCGCAGCCGTGCTCGCTCCAGGTCGAGCAGCCGCTCGGCTACCTCCTCGCGCCCGAGCAGCAACCGGCGACGCTCGGCGCGCCGTTCTTCCTCGGCGACATCCCGGTCGGCTCGGCGGCCGACTACGAGTACACGCCTGCGCCCTCGCCCTCGCCCTCGCAGGGCCTCTACCCCTCGGCGTACGAGTACGCTTAGCAGTCGGGCTCGCGCTCGTCCCGACCGAGCCTCTTCTTCGCTCCTTCTGCCCCGGCCCATCCTTGCTGTCGACCTCAATCTTCTCGCCGCTGTCTATACCTCGCGCCTTGTCATGTTGTAGCTGGTCTTAGCCGTGCTGTCATATCTCTTCATCCACGCCTCGTGCCTCGTCGTCGTCGTCGCGAGCGCAGCTGCAAGCGTGAGCTCGAGACGGTGAGCAGCCCTCGTTCGCCGGTCGAACCGGCCTTCGAAGCTACATAACGAGAGTTCTCGAGTGTGGCAGAGCAGCCTGAGCATGCGGAGCCTTGCGCTGCTGCAGCCTGCGCGGTCTCCGACAGCTGGCCGCCGCTGGTCGCGACGAGAGGGCCGCGCACCTCCTCCCCACTTCTCGACCAGCCCGAGCACTTGCGTGGCCTCCAGCACTGACGAGGCACGCTTACGACCCAGCCAACCGCCTGCGCACCCAGTGCGTCGCTTTCCTCGCTCCCACCTCCCCCTCCCCGCCCCGCTCGCTCACTCGCTTACGATGCGCTCACTCGTCAGCTCCAGCTCACACACCGCCTCGCACGGCGACTCAAGCCCCAGTGAGTCCTCTCTGTCCTCTCGGGCTCGGGCACTGGATCGTGCACGTCGAGGCGAGCGGTCTCTGCGGCTCGCGACCTCTCATCGCTGCCGAGCCGCGCACTCCCTCAACCACAGCTCATCGTGCTCGACGGGGCCGCCGCTGACCTGCTTCACACCCTGCAGTGGAAGACGACGCCATCCAGATCGACTCGCCCGAGCAAGAGCCCGTCGACGACTTCGACGGCTCCGACTTCGAGGAGCTCCACCTGCCCGGCACCCCTTCCCCGTCGGTCGAGCGCGCCAACCCGTTCGACACGGCCGGCCGCAGCAAGACCACCTCGCCGCAGCAGGCCGCCAAGAAGCGCCGCCGCCTGCGCACGCCGAGGGAGAAGCCCCGCAGCGAGCAGCTCGACTACCAGAAGTCGCTGCCGTACCCGACCGAGAGCATCGAGGACATGGACAACAAGCTCGAGGAGATCGTGCGGCGACTCGTCGACTGCGTGCGCGCCAAGGACTAGTGCGTGTGCAACCCTCTCTGCTCCTCGCTCCTCCGCCTGCGCTGACCCCCCTTCCTCCCTCCCTCCCTCCCTCCTCGCCCGCAGCGATGTCGGCTTCGTCCGTGCGTCCACATGTCCCTCACCTTCACGACGTCGATAAGTTGAGTCGAGCTAACGCACACCCCGCGTCGCAGAGTGGAACCACCGCCTCGAGTGCTGGCTGTCGCTCAAGTACCCGATCAAGCGCGAGCTGCGCGCCAAGCTCGCCCGCCTCTACTTCGAGCTGTCGGTCCTCCCCGGCATGGACGCTCGCCTCGTCGACATCGCCGTCAACCAGGCCATCATCCTCCTCGAGCCCAAGAAGAAGATCGACATCAGCGACCTCCAGCTCCCGTGGCGCCCCATCTACGCCATCCTCGAGAAGGAGCTCTTCCCCAAGCAGCGCAAGACGGGCATTACCAACCTCTCGACGACCCTCCTCTCGCTCGTCGAGTACTCGCAGCGCTTCTTCCCGCCGCACGAGATCCCGGCCATGCTCGCCACCTTCCTCCCTCGCCTCTCGCCCAACCTCAACAGCATCGTCGCGACCCAGGCCTTCTGCACCCACTTCCTCCCCGTCTCGCACCCCCAGTACTACCTCCCCGCCGTCTTTCGACTCTGGGAGGCATTCTCCTCCGACATCTACGACGAGCAGTGGCTCGACTTTGTCGACCGCCTCGCCGTCCTCCACATGGACCCGCGCACGTCGCACCCGGACATCGTCGACGAGCTGCGCCAGATGGTCAAGGACGCCGGCGAGTCGGCAAAGGACGAGGACTCGGCGGCGGCGGCGGCGGCGGCGACGAGGGTCGAGGACCTGCTCGAGGAGCACGCCTACTCGCACCGCAAGGCGGGCGTCCCGGCCTACATCTTCGGCATGGAGGAGGGCTTGACGACCCCGGGCGGCGCGCCGGCCGTGCCCAAGTGGCGCGGCATCCGCAAGGACGTCGGCATCTTCACCGAGCAGCAGTTCGCCTTCATCATGACCAAGTGCTTGCGCGCAATGGGTGCGTCCAGCCTTTCCCTTGACTCGCTCGACGTCTAGCTCTGCGACTGTGACGCTGACTCGCTTCTTTGCTCGCAGGCGTCCCCGTCGGCGGCGGCACCAAGGCCGGCGCATCCGGCGTCGCCGCGTCCGACTTTTCGACCCAGGACCAGCAGGCGACCGGCATCGCGCTCGCCATGAAGCGCCCGACCGAGAAGCTCGGCTCGTTCGCCGCCGTCATCGTCTACTCGATGGCCGCCGACGCCGTCCCGCAGGGCGCGACGCCGTTCGGCTCCAAGGCGCCGTCGCGCGCCGCCTCGCCGCCGCCAGCAGGTGCACGCCCGAGTGCGAGCGCCAAGGTCTCGTCGTCGTCTACGGCGGGCGGCGGCAACGGCCTCCTCGGCGCGTCGCTCGGCATCAAGAAGGAGCGCACCTACCTCGCCGGGTCCAAGGCGCTCGACGCGCTCGCCAAGCTCATCCAGGCGACCGAGGGCTACTTCCACCCTTCGAACTACGGCCGATGGGCGCCGCTCCTCGGGCGCTTCCTGCAGACCCTCACGTGGGAGTTCTTCAAACGGCACACCGAGGAGCAGCGCGACGACTGCCGGACGCCGCTCGAGTGGCGCCTCACGCCCGAGATCCGCCGCGAGTTCGTCAAGACGATGCGCACCGTCGCCCTCCTCAGCATGTTCTCGCGCGACGCCATCACGATCGCCAACGCGCAGGCCGCGCTCAAGACGATGGCGCTCCTCGAGCCCGACCTCGTCCTGCCGTCGATCCTCGAGCGCGCGTACCCGGCCCTCGAGACGCTCACCGAGACGGACCGCACGAGGTCGTGCATCACGGCGCTGTCGACCGTCTCGCCGGCCCTCCTCCGCCGCGCCAACTACCCCGCCGGCGCCAAGCACCTCGTCCCGCTCCTCGAGCTATGCCTCCCCGGCCTCGACGTCAACGACCCGATCAAGACGATGGCGACGGGCATGTTCGTCCTCCAGGCGTGCTCGCAGGTCGTCCTCGACGACCTCACCGGCCTCGACATGGGCTCGGGCGGCGGCGGGTTCGGCGAGTACGGCATGGAGCTCGACTCGGCCGCGGCGGCGAGCGTCCCAGAGATCGAGCTCGGCGAGGACGGCGAGCCCAAGCCGTCGCGGCAGGATGAGGACGACGCCGTTCGCACCATGACGGCCGGGATCCCGGACTGGGTCTCGAGCTTCTTCCGAGGCGTGCTCGCCGTCTTCGAGGCGCTCCCCGAGCCGGGCAAGGGCAGCAGGAACGGTGGCAAGATGGAGGACCAGATGACCCAGACGCTCATTGTGCGTCGTCCGCTCTCGCTCGTCGGCGTCGGTTGACCTTCCCAAACTGACGCTTTGCCTCGATGCGCGCAGGCCACGTGCGACTTTGTCTGCAGCCAACTCTCGCCTTCGCTCTTCGACCTCGCCCTCGACATCGTCTTCCAGGAGGCGACCTCGAGCGTGCGCACCAACTCGGCGCGCGTCACCTCGCAGCTCGTGTCGTGCTTCGCCCGCGCCGACACGGCCAAGACGCTCGACAAGTTCTTCCACCTGTGCGACCGCCGCATCCGCCAAGAGCTCGAGAGCGGCGCCGGCAGCACGAGGAGCACGAGGACCGACCACGCCATCGAGAGCGACGCGACCCTCAACTGGTGGATCGGGCTCTTGACGGGCTGCATGGCCAACGCCGGCGAGCAGGTGCGTCCTCTTCTCGCAGCCTTCATCCTCTCACTCTCTGCGGCGCTTGACTGACGCCGTCGCTGCGCACCTCTTGCAGATCCTCGAGTACAAGAACGACCTCAAGGCGCTCATCCAGACGATGATCGAGCACTGCAAGAGCGAGCGCGGCTACACGACGACGGCGCGGGTCCTCGCCATCACGCTCATGACGCTCACCAACACGTGGGTGCGCGACTACCGCTCGGTCAACGCCGACGAGTGGACCGACCCAGGTGCGTCCACTCCTCCCCCTCCTCCTCCTCCCGCCGCCGACTTGAGCTGACGTTTCGTCTCGCCGATGCCCCTGCAGACTTCCGCAAGCGCTCGCACGAGTCGTGGGGCAAGGTGTACGACGTCAACGACGTCAAGGTCGAGTGGCACGTCGCGACGCCGGCCGAGATCGAATTTGTGCTCGAGCTCCTGCGCGACATCGTCGTCCCGCTCCTCGACAAGCTCGACGCCCTCCTCACCGAGTCGCTCGTCGATGGCCGGCTGCGCACGCCCGAGTGGATCAACGACTTCTGCCGAGTGCGTCGTCCTGTTCCTCTTCCACTCCAGCCCGGACGACCACGAACTGACCCTGCTCGACCGCGCAGTTCTGCAACGTCGTCCGCTCGGCACTCTCGGGCATCTCGAGCATCGCCTTCATGCCGCCCTCGAAGGACCCGGGCGAGGTCGCGAGCGACGCAGGGTGCGTCCTCCCTTCCTCCTCTCCGCTCCATCCCTCCCTCCTCGCCGCTTCTGACGCCTGCTCCACCCTGCAGCGACGAGGTCCCCGAGTTCATCGACCACCTGCCGACCTGCAACGCCGGCTTCCCGCTCTCGGACCCTCAAGACCCTCGGCACCAGTTCATCGCCGACCTGCGCACGCGCGCCGGCCGCTTCCTCCACGACGCCGTCCAGACGCTCAAGTCGACGCAGCAGCAGGACACGATCGACTGCATCAAGATGGTCATCGCCTCGATCCGGGTCCTCGAGCTCGACTACCCGTGCGACTCGTCCAACCACGGCTCGGTCAAGAAGTCGTACGACTTCGCGCTCAACATCTCGCGCGTGTCGCGCAACCAGAAGCTCTTCCCGCGCTTTGTGTGGGTCCGACGAGCGGGCCTGTACCACGCGTCGCGCCTGCGCCTCAACAGCCTGTACCGCCGTCGCTCCAAGCTCGACGACCTCCTCATCCACGACATGTGCGAGCTGTCGCTCAGCGTCTATCTCCAGGTCCGCCGCTCCGCTCAAAAGGGCCTCGACTCGATCAGTGAGCTGCACTCTCCCTCGCACGAGCCTCGTCGCCGTCGCTCGTCGTGCTGACGCTCCCCTCTCTCCCACGCCAACAGTCCGCTACTTTGACGGCACGCGCATGCTCATCTACCCTCGCCTCTTCAACGCGCTCAAGTGTGCGTCGAGTCCTCTCTCGTCGTCGTCGTTGTCGTCGTCGTCGTCGTCGTCGAGCCATCGCTGACCGTTGCCCCTCGTCCGCAGCCGGCACCGACCACGACGTCATGAAGGGCGCGCTCTACGTCCTCGGCAGCAAGGCGACGCAGAACCTCGCCATCCTGTGGTGGACCGTCGGCCCCGACTACCTGCGCGCGCTCCTCGGCTGCCAGCACCAGGAGCGACCCTCGGTCCAGGCGCTCGTCCGCACCGTCACGCACGACTTCATCATCCGCCTCGGCGAGCCGAGCACGCTCAAGAGCTCGGTCGACTCGCACGCCCTGCAGCGCGCTGCCGACACGGTCGAGGCCCTCATCGCCGTCCCCGAGGACAAGGACCTCGTCGCTCGCGTCGCAGAGACGGCGCGGCAGCGCACCGACCAGAAGAACGCAGCCTACGACGAGCTGGTGCGTCCCCCTCTCTCTTCCTCTTGCACCATCACTACGACCGAGGTGCTGACCCTCTCGTCGCGCCTGCTCGCAGCTGCCCGAGCTCCTCAAGCTCGCCGCCGACCCGTCGACGCACCACCGCTACGTCCTCATCTGCACTCGCCTCGTGCGCGCCATGATCCGCCGCGACCAGCCGCAGCGTGCCAACGTCGCCGGCTACATGGCCAAGCAGCTCATCTCGGAGCTGCCGAACCAGCGCACGCACGCCATGCTCGCCCTCACCAAGCTCCTCCACTTCGTCAAGCTCCGGACGACCTGCGGCGCCTCGGGCGAGGACCTCCTCCTCCAGAAGTCGTCGAACCCGCTCAAGCACAAGACCGAGCTCCCGCGCCCCCTCCCCGCCGACTTCACCGACAAGTTCATCGCGAGCTTCTCCGAGCCGATGACCAAGGACACCAAGCTGAGCGACAAGGCGTCGACGGGCTGGCTCGTGTGGGGCGACTCGGTCGAGCTGTACGACGTGCCGCCCGAGGACGGCTCCGTCTTCGAGTGGGACGAGAGCTCGGCCGACACGCTCGCCCTCCTGCGCGACATCATCATCCAGCCGGCCTGGTGGGAGGCGTTCATCTCGCACCTCTCGATGGAGAAGACGGTCGACGTGCGTCCCTCTCACTCTCTCTCTCTCTCTCTCTCTCTCCAGGTGCCTCTCGACGCTCGACGCACCGCACAGAGCTGCGCGCTGACGGTCTCTCTCGCTGTCTGCAGTACCTCGCCGCCGACGTCTGCATGGTCATCAAGTCGATCTTCCAGGTGTTCGAGGACGCCGCCTGCGAGTGGGTCCTCCCCGCCATCGACGGTCTCGTCGCCGACAAGAGCGACCGGCACAAGCAGCGCGCAGCAGGAGAGCTCATCGCCGGTGCGTCCCTGCTCTTCGACTCTCGAGGCTCGACCGAGGTGAGGGAGCTGACGCCTCTCGCCTCTCGCCCCTCGCAGGCATCGTCCGCGGCAGCAAGCACTGGTCCCTCAAGAAGCAGGGTGCGCTCTGGGCCTGGCTCACGCCCAAGCTCCCCGGCATTTTCGCCGGCGTCACGCCCGAGACGCAGACCGTGTGGGAGATGTGCGCCGAGTACATCCTGTCGGGTCGCGACCCTCGCCGCAACCAGCCGCTCGTCGACTTCCTCACCTCGCTCAAGATCGACGAGGAGTCGACCGAGGCCTTCAATGTTTCGAAGCAGCAGGACCGTGCGTCCCCGTCTCTTTCGCCCTTCCTCCCTCCTTCGCTCCTCTCGCTCCCTCCTGACGCTCGTCCTTCTCCCTCGCAGTCGTCGGCACCGCCATGAAGGCGCTCGGCTGGCACTTCTCGCCCTGGGCGTCCGACTACCTCGAGATGTACTCGGCCAACATCGCCCACCCGTACCAGGAGGTGCGCGGCGCCGTCGCCGACAACCTGCGCGTCCTGTCCGAGCTGCGCCTGCACCCGAGCTACGGCTCGGTCGACGAGTTCCTCCGCGACGCACAACACCCGCACGCTCGCCGCAGCCTCGTCAGCGTCGACGCGACGTACGAGGCTCGGATCGACGACTTTGGGCGACAGCTCGCGCAGTGGCGCCTCGAGCGCAAGCCGGCGAGCGAGGGCACGTCGCAGTACGACAAGGCGAGCATGACGATCCTGACCTGGATCTGGGGCTCGATCAGCGAGGTCCGCACGAGCTCGGCGTTCCCCTTCATCACCAAGCTCCTCCCCGAGTTCTTCCGCATGCAGGAGAGCACCGACAACCAGGTGCGTCATGCTCTCGCCTCTGTACCGGTGCTCCTGCTCGCTGAGCCCGAGCTGATGCCCTGCTCCACCCCTCGCACCTGCACCTCCTCTTTGCGCTCGCACCCCGCAGGAACTCTCGCGCATGGCCGGCCGCGTCCTCCTCGCCTGCGCAGCGCTCCAGTTCCCGCAGCACCTCGTTCGCTCGCTCATGCAGCAGTTCATCGGCCTACTGCGCGAGTCGGAGAGTTGGCGGGTCCGGCTCGACGTCCTCCTGCCTCTGCAAGGTGCGTTTCCCTCTCCCCCTCGCACGGTTTCTCCCTCAACCAAGTCGTCAAGCTGACTCGGTGCTCCTGCGTGCAGTCTTCTTCTACCACCACCTCTTCTTCCTCGACGACCTCATCATCGCCGAGCTCATGGACCAACTGTGCAACCTCCTGCGCGACCCCAAGATCGAGGTGCGCGAGGCGGCGGCGTCGACCTTGTCGGGCATCGTGCGCTGCTCTCAGCGCAGCGCCATCGTGTCGCTCATCAAGCGCTTCATGGACACGCTGCGTGCGACCAAGATCCCCAAGAGGAGGGACGCCGAGGGCAACGAGGTCGCCGGGTACCAGGAGGCGCTCGTCGCGGCCCGTGCGTCCACTCTGAGCTTGTCCGAGGCGGGCACACCGACCTTGAGCTTCTCGCTGACGCCGTACTCGTCTCCCTCTGCACAGATTCGGCCGTCCTCGGCATCTCGTCGCTCGTCAAGGCGTTCCCCTACGAGGTGCCGCCCTTCATCCCGTCCATCCTCATCGAGTGCATGTCGAAGCACGCCGCCTCGCCGCCGCCGCTCTCGACTACGGTCAAGGCGACGCTCGCCGACTTCAAGCGGTCGCACCAGGACAGCTGGGAGACGGACCAGAAGGCGTTCACGCCCGAGCAGCTCGCCGACCTGCACGACCTCCTCACGGGCTCGAGCTACTGTGCGTCCCTCGCCGCCTCTCTCTCTCCTCACGTGCTCGGCTGAGCTTGAGCTTGCTTGCACGCAGACGCATGAGCATCCGCTTGCAGCCATGGATCGCCTTCCCCTCCTCGTTCTCCTCGTCCGCTCGACCTCGTACATATGCAGCCCCTTTGGATGCCCTTTGCCCGCCTCGCTCTGCAATCTCACGTACTCCTATCTGCGTGTCTCGTTCAGTGAGCGCAAGAGAGCTGGGACAAAACTCCGCTGTCGGGAGGTCGGCGAGGCCCGGAGCGAGCGCGCGCAGCGGCTCCCCTCTCTCTCCTCCTCCTCACCGCCGCCCGTCCTCCCTCGAGGCTCGCTGGCTGCTACTAGGAGGAGGTGGAGACGCTCGAAGGGTCGCTACTGATCGCAGCACCGCACACGGCGAGCTCGTCTCGCTCGAGGCGGCGCTCGCTCACCTCGTCGGCTGTGGGAAAAGGTTCGTGCCCGCCTCTCTCTCTCTCTGCGCGTGCACAAGAGCCTTGGGACACAGCACTGACCCTCTCTCACACCTCTCGCCCGCAGTCCCCGGACCATCGAGTGCCGCTCCTCCAGCCCGTCTGCAGCCCTCGACCGCGACCCGTCTCCTGCCTCCCTCGCCTCGCCGCCTCGTCCCTCGCCCTCGTCGCACGCCTCGTCTCGACCCGCGGGAGAGCCGCCGCCCTTCATCCGGCGGAGCTGGGTCGAGCAGGCTGGCACGAGGCAGGGCTGGGCGTGCGGGCGGGAGGACTCAGCAAAGGGAGCGGGCACGGTCAGGGCGAGGGTGGGAGCTCCTGGGGTGCTGCCCTCGCTCGTCGACTCCTCTCAAGGAGGGTCACGGCGAGTGCTCGCCCTTGCTCCCAGAGTCGGCCGCAGGTCGGCCGCGTTGCTCGGGCGCCGTCGTCTCAAGGCCGTCCCGGCCAGGTCACGCCCGCAAGGGCAGCCCGTCTCGGCTCGGCCGGTTCGTCGAGTATCGCTCTACCCTCCTGCGCAGCGAAGATACGAGCTGCGAGGAGGAGGCGGTCGCTCGGCGAGTCGGCGCTGGGCCGAAGTCGGGTCGACCTGGGCTCACCGAGTCGGCCGCACGAGCGTGTCAGTGCGCCCTCGAGCCGGTCGACGACCCGTTCGTCATGCACGCACAGTTATGCGACCGCCTCGTCCAGTGCTCCCCTCTCAAGGAGGGCGTGCCCGCGGCGAGGTAACGGAATGGGGCTTACTCTCGAGCGTCTCCTCCCTCCCTCCTCGGCCTTCTTCCTCGCTCTTTCTCCTGTCTCTCTTTGTCGGGCTCGGCGGGCGGCGGCGGCGGCGAGGCAGCAGCATGGACGTGCGGCGACGAGCGAGCGCGGCTCGCCTCAGCACACAAAGGCGAAGCCGTGCCTCGACCTCGTCCGCCTCTCGTGTCGCCGCCGTCGTCGTCGGGCCTCTCGAGGGCAGGAGCAGGGCGAGCGAGGGGACCACACACTGCCACGGACGATAACCTACACAACAACAACTTGAATTTCTTCAGCATAGGCGCCTTCGCCGGCGTCGGCGATGAGCTCTTTTTAACCCTGAGGCAGTCCCTGTGGTCCCACCCTTCTCTTCTCTCTCTCGAGCGCAATGCAGTCTTCGTTCCTCTTGCTTCTGCGTCTTTGTCCGAGCGAGAGCAGAGCGGGCGAGCTGAGAGAAGTCGAGAGCCCGACGAGCCTTGTCGCTGCGAGCGCGACTTGGTGAGCGAGCGCGGGCGGAGAGCAGCGCCTCCCTCTCGACCAACGCTCGCAGCCTCGCCTCGCTGCTGTGCCGTCTCGAGTGCGATGGACGACGTCCAGGCACGGCTACTCAAGGAGCTCGACCACTACCTCGCCTTCTTCAAGCGCCGGTGAGCACCCTCTCATCGTCCTCCCGCCCCCACCTCGACCGAGCTGACTCTCGCTCCTACACCGTCACGCAGCCAGGAGATCGAGCAGGACTACGTCGACTCGCTCAAGAAGGTGCGTGCTGCCACCGTGCCCACTCGGCGGCCCCTCGCTGACTCGCTTCGCCCTCCCGCAGCTCTCGCTCAAGACGGCCCAAGGCGACGCGCAGCTCGGCGACGAGTGCGCTCAACTCTCTCAGTACAGCCCTCGCCCTCTCAGCTGACTCCTCTCGGGTGCCTCGCAGACTTCACGCGCAGCTCCCGACGTCCTGGAGAAAGGCCTGGGTCGCCGTCCGGTTGAGTGTCGAGGACGAGGTCCTCGCGCACCGTGGCGCGGCGGATGGCCTGGATCGAGTCGTGCACAAGCTCACTTCTTTCCGAGACGACCGGGTGCGTCGACCGTTTCTCTTCAGCAGCCTGTGCCCGGGCGGAGCTGACGTCGCTCGACCGTGCCGTCGACAGGAGCGCACCCGCCGGAGAATCCGCGAGGATCTCCGCTCGACGGCGACCGAGTGGGCCGACTACAAGACCGTCGTTTATCGCCTCCGCAAGACGTACGAGCGCAAGGTCGAGGAGCTCCAGCACCACGAGGAGGCCGAGGCGATGCGCGACCAGGAGCACTCGCCGGCGCCGGGCTCAAGGCCCGAGGCGGGTTGGCCGCCCGAGCATTGGTCGCAGGACACGTTCGTCGGCGGCCGCAGCCGCAGCGACTCGGCGACGTCGTCCAAGGGCGGCGCAGGCGCTAGCGACGCCGAGTCGCCCCCGCCCACCGTCACCTCGCCCGGCCTGTCGTCCCCCTTCTTCGTCTCGGGCGCCACCTCGTCCGCCTCGACCCCTTCTGCCTATCGCGACGCGCCGACGGGCAAGCAGAACGTCTTCGAGGCGATCACCAAGCGCGACTGGGCGGGCGAGAAGCACCGGGTCAACTCGATCGTGCGGGCGGTCGGCAGCTTGGCCAAGGGCAACGACCCTGTCGGCGCGCTCGGTCCGGCCCGCCAGCGCAGTAGGCAGTACACGAGCAAGCTCAAGCGCGAGGCCGAACTCGCAGGTGCGTCCCTGTCCTCGTCGTCGCCCCACCTGCTCGACTCGCCCGAAGCTGACGGCCGAACCTCCTGCAGATCGCGACTACCGCTCGGGCATCTTCCAGCTCGAGACGCTGCGGCTGCAGAAGATGCGCGTGCAGACCTCGGCGCGCGAGAGCCTGCGCGAGTTCGTCCTCGACCTCGCCTCGAACCTCAAGTCGGCGTTCGCGGCTCGGGTCGACGAGCAGATGGTTCTGGGTCACGTGCAGGGTGCTGTGCGTCCTCGCTCTCTCCTCCTCACTCTCTCCTCCTCGCCCTCTCGGAGCTGACGCAGGGACACCCTCCTGCAGATCGCCGAGCACGTCAAGCCCGAGGTCGACAAGATCGACGCCGAGCAGGACGCGAGCACCTACTTCATCACGGT
>Ga0308170_10000711_pt1 | contig 37931 bp, 32 predicted proteins | sample PhyBR2_2_FD_202136 | JGI IMG/M metagenome (GOLD analysis project Ga0308170, IMG submission 202136) | Phyllosphere microbial communities from UC Gill Tract Community Farm, Albany, California, United States - DLSLSB.R2 | ecosystem: Host-associated > Plants > Phyllosphere > Unclassified | place... | reverse complement strand
GCACTGGAGGAGTTGAGTCATGGCGAGTGAACATCTGGCGAGCGTCATGGTGGAGGCCTTTATTGCCGCAGTCGATGCCGGCCTGGACGTGGTGCCGGTGGTCAGTGACTCCACTTCCACGGCGAAGATCGGGCCGTTTGTGCAGCGCTTTCCCGAGCGGCTTATCAATGTCGGCATTGCCGAACAGTCGTTGGTCAGCGTCGCGGCGGGCCTGGCCCTCGGCGGTAAGATCGCTGCGACCTGCAACGCGGCACCGTTCCTGATTTCGCGGGCCAATGAGCAGATCAAAGTCGACGTTTGCTACAACCAGGCCAACGTCAAAATGTTCGGCCTGAATGCGGGCGCCAGTTATGGACCGTTGGCCAGCACGCACCACAGCCTTGACGATATTTCGGTGATGCGCGGTTTTGGCAACGTGCAGATTTTTGCCCCGGCCGACGCGCTTGAGTGCCGGCAGATCGTTGATTACGCGCTGCGCTACCAGGGCCCGGTGTACATCCGTCTCGACGGCAAGGCGTTGCCGGATGTGCACGCGGGCGACTACCAATTCGTACCGGGGCAGGTGGATATCCTGCGCCAGGGCGCGGATGTGAGTATCGTCGCCCTGGGCTCGGTGGTGCACGAAGCGGTGGACGCGGCACGGGTGCTGGCGGAACAGGGGATCCAGGCGCAGGTGATCAACCTGTCGTCAATCCGGCCGTTACAGCGTGACGCGTTGCTCAGCGCCCTGAGTGGCACGCGCGCGGTCATCACCGTGGAGGAGCACAACATCAATGGGGGCGTCGGTAGCCTGGTGGCCGAAGTACTCGCCGAAGCCGGGCTGGGGATTGCCTTGGTCCGCCTGGGTATCGGCGATGGCGAATATGCCGCCGCCGGCGCCCGCGAACCGACCCGCGCCTTGCATAACATCGACGCGGCTGGGATTGTGGCGGCTGCCACTCGGTTGCGGTGAATGCGATGACCAACGACACTCCGCTGATACTGGCGATAGATGAAGGCACCAGCAACGCCAAGGCGGTGCTGGTCAACGAACGCGGGCAGGTGATTGCCCGGGGCTCGCGGGCGCTGAGCATCCATCATCCGCAGCCTGGGTTTTCCGAACAGGACCCGCTGCTGATCTGGCACAGCACCCTGGCCGCCATTGAGGAGTGCCTGGCCCAGGTCGATCGGCCTGTCACCGCCCTGGCTATCAGCAACCAGCGTGAATCGGTGGTGGCCTGGGACCGTCGTACCGGCGAAGCCCTGTCGCCGTGCATCAGTTGGCAATGCCGGCGCTCCACCGCGCTATGTGCCCAATTGCATGAGCAGGGTCATGAGGCATTGATTCTGGAAAAGACCGGGTTGGCGTTGGACCCGATGTTTTCGGCAGGCAAGTTTCGCTGGATTCTCGACCACCTTGAGGACGGCCACGCGCGGGCTGCCGCCGGCGATATCTGCCTGGGCACGGTGGACAGCTGGCTGCTGTGGAAACTCAGCGGCGGCCAAGTGTTCGCCACTGACTTCTCCAACGCGGCGCGTACTCAACTGTTCAACCTGCACACCTGTGCCTGGGACCCAGCGCTGTTGGCGCTGTTCAAGATTCCGTTGGTCGCATTGGCCCCGATCCAGCCGAGCGCCGGCTTTTTTGCTGAAACCGTCGCGGTGGGTGGTTTGCCCGCGGGTATCCCGGTGATGTCGATGATCGGCGACTCCCACGCTGCGCTGTATGGGCAGGGCGGGTTTGCGCCGGGGCTGGTGAAGGCGACGCTTGGCACCGGTTCGTCCTTGATGACGCCCATGAGCGGGCCGATTGCGTCGACCCACGGGCTGTCCACCACACTGGCCTGGCATGACGGCGGTCAACCCACTTTCGGTATGGAAGGCAATATCGTCCACACCGGCGCCGCCGTACAGTGGGCCTCGCGCCTGGTGGCGGGTGAATCCCTGGATGCCCTCACCGAGCAAGCCGCGCAACTGCCGGACAACGGCGGCGTATATTTTGTGCCCGCGCTGTCCGGGCTGGGCGCGCCGCACTGGCAGGCCGATGCACGTGGCTTGATCTGCGGGCTGACCGAAGCCACCTCCGGCGCCCATATCCTGCGGGCCTCGCTGGAGTCCATCGGTTATCAGATCCGGGATGTATTCGAAGCCATGCAGCAGGACATCGGCAGCCCATTAAAAGAGCTATGGGTGGACGGCGGCGCGACGCGCAACCGTTGGCTGATGCAGTTCCTGGCCAACCTGCTGCAACGCCCGGTGGTGCGCAGCCTGTCGCCCGAAGTCTCGGCGTTGGGCGCGGCGCACCTTGCGGGGCGGGCGTTGGGTGTGTGGTCCAGTGATGACGCGCTGGGGCAGTTGGAGCGTCAGCGGGAGCGGTTCGAGCCGCAGGATGACCCTGCGATGGCTGGGCGATATTCGGCGTGGAAAAAGGCTTTGGCCCGGGCACTGTTGTGACCGGGATGCACAGGTGCTGCTACGGCGCTGGGCTTGTGGCGAGATGTAACGGATACCCCGCGATCCAAACATGTGGGAGCGGGCTTGCCCGCGAAAGCGGCCCGACAGCCAACCACTATCTGCCTGTCACCCCACGACCCAACTGTGGGAGCGGGCTTGCTCGCGAAGGCGCCCTGACAGCCAACCACTCTCTGCCTGTCACCCCGCGTTCCAACTGTGGGAGCGGGCTTGCCCGCGAAGGCGGCCTGACAGCCGGCCTGAATGTTGGATCAGACCGGGTACATATCCGTTATTTAGGTAACGGCTGCTAGGGGTTCCGCTCTTACAGCGGGTCACTTTGGAAAAGAGCCCCAAAGTAACCAAAAGGCTCTTGCCCCAACACTCGGCACCTCGCTCACGCTCGGTGTACCCGTAATCCGACAGTGATTTGGGGGGCCGCCGCCACGCGCCTTCCATGGCGCGGGGCGGCTAAACCGGCATCCCTGCCGGTTTACCCCCCAAATCCCTGTCGAATTCCGGCCAGCGTGTTTGATGGGGCGTCTGAGATCAAAAGCAGGATCAAGAGCAACAGCGGCTCGCTTCGCATCGTGGGTGGGGGGGAGGGGCCTGTATGCCACCTTTCGCAGGTGGCGAGTGGTTCCTGTTGTGTCCTCAAGGCTTCCAGGTCTGCACATCCTGGGCGTCCACGGCCTTGGGTAACAACCCTGCCTTGAAGAAGGCATCGGCAATCTTTTGCTGTTCGCCCAATTGATCGATCGTTACCGGCTGCACCTGATAACTGCGGTGCGCATTGGCCGCTTCAACGGTCGCCACATCGAGGTTGCCCCACAGCGGGCCGAGCACGCTTGCTGCGTCCTGTGGGTGGGTTTTTACCCATCGGCCGGCCTTTTCCAACTGCTCATACACCACCTTCAACACTTCCGGGTGTGCCTTGGCGTAGGGCGTGCCGGTGAGGTAGTAGCGCTTGTAGCTGGCCAGCCCGGCGCCATCCGCCAGGGTGCGCGTGGGCAGTTGGTGTTGCGCGCTGGTGAGGAAGGGTTCCCAGGTGACCCAAGCATCCACCTTGTTGTTCTCGAACGCTGCGCGGCCATCGGCGGGTGACAGGTAGGCGGGCTCGATATCCGAAAAGGCCAGGCCCGCCTTGGCCAGTGCGGCAATCAGCAAGTAGTGCGTGCCGGCCGCCTTGGTGACTGCGATCTTCTTGCCCTTGAGGTCCGCCAATTGCTGGATCGGCGAGTCCTTGCGTACCACGATGGCCTGGGCTGAAGGCGAGGGCGCCTCCTGGGCGAAGTAGGTGAGTTTGGCCTGGGCCGCCTGGGCGAAGATCGGTACGGTGTCGGCCACGTCGGCGCTGATGTCGACGTTGCCCACGTTCAACGCCTCCAGCAGCGGCAGGCCGCTGGGGAACTCGTGCCAGCTCACGTCGATGTTGTCGGCCTTGAGGGCTTTTTCCAGAGTGCCCTGGGTTTTCAGCAGGGTGATCAGGGTCGAGGATTTCTGGTAACCAATGCGCACGGTTTCTTGGGCGTCGGCGCTGACGGCGACAGAAAAGGCCAGCAACCCGAGTACGGCGGCGAGGGGACGACGAATGGACATGGCGTGCTCGATCTCTAACGAAATAAACCCGAGCTTAAAGTTCTAAAAAATATTCGTTAAATACTCTTTCGGTCTTAGCTTAGGGCGCTTTTTCGCGGATCCGATGAATTGGGCATAACGATAGAATTATAGGGTTCTTTCATATTTTGACGTCATTAATATAATCGAATTGACGCTACTGCGAGGCCTTACGCGGTTTTTTGGCATAGGCAGCCGTCTTTCCCACACCCACGCCAAGGCTCTTCATGACGTTCAAGACACTTATCGTCGCCGCCAGTCTATTGTTCGCCGCAGCGGCGGCCCATGCCGAGCAAACCCTGGATATCAGCTATCAGCGTTCTTCGACCCTTTGGATCCTGCTCAAGCAAAATGGCCAGTTGGAGCAGCGCCTCAAGCCCCTCGGTTTCACAGTGAACTGGCACGAATTCAGCACCGGCCTGCTCAGCTCGTTGAACGCCGGTAGCGTCGACCTGCATGCGGATGTGGCGGACGCGTTCGCGCTGTTCACCCAGGCCGCCGATGCACCGTTGACCTATTACGCCCAGGAAAACTCATCGCCGGGCGCCCAGGCAATCATCGTCCAGGACCCATCACCGATCCACAGCATCGCCGACCTCAAGGGCAAGACCGTCGCCGTGTCCAAGGGCTCGGGCAGCAACTACCTGCTGATCCGCGCGCTGAAAAAGGCTGGGTTGACCCTGGCGGATATCACCCCGCGTTACCTGGAAGCACCGGACGGCGGTGCGGCCTTCGCCAATGGCAGTGTCGATGCCTGGGTGATCTGGGACCCGTTCCTCGCCAGCCAAGAACTGGATCACCACGTACGGGTGATCGCCGACGGCAAGGAAGGCCTGGCCGACTACAACCGTTTCTACCTGGCAACGACGAAGTTCGCCAAGGCCCACCCAGGCGTGTTGCAGGTGACCTTTGACACCCTGCGCGAAACCGGTCAATGGGTGAAGGCCCATCCCAAGGAGGCCGCCGACATCCTCGGCCCGCTGTGGGGCAATATTGCTCCGGCCACGGTGGAGCGCGCCAATAGCCGCCGCAGCTACGACATCATCCCGGTCAAGCTGGAAAACCTCGCCGAGCAACAGCGCATCGCCGACACCTACCACGCCGCCAAGCTGATCCCCAAGGCGTTGAAGATCAACGACATCACCGTATGGACACCCAAGCCATGAGCCGCCAAATCCATTTATCCGCGTTCTTGTTGAGTGGGCCAGTGGTGCACAGCCATGCGGTGTGGCGCCACCCGGAAACCGTCGGCAACTACCTCGACCCCGAGTACTACGCACGCGTGGCCAAGGTGGTGGAGGAGGGGTTGTTCGACTTCCTGTTCTTCGCCGACCGCCTGGCCGTGGGCGATCAAATGGGCGGCTCCCGCGAGTTCGCCTTGCGCTACGGCGCTCAGGACGCTACGCGCCTGGACCCGTTGCCGATCCTGTCTTACCTGGTCGGTAAAACCAGCAAGCTGGGCCTGGGCGCGACACGTTCCACCACCTACTACGAACCGGCGCACATCGCCCGTGAATTCGCCACCCTCGATCACCTGTCCAAGGGCCGCGCGGCGTGGAATATCGTCACCTCGATGAACGACAGCGAAGGGCGTCTGTTTGGCAAGGACAAGCACCTGGAACACGATCTGCGCTACGACCGCGCCGATGAGTTTGTCGAAGTCGCGTTGAAGCTCTGGAACAGCTGGGGCAAGGACGCGCTGAAGCTGGATCGGCAAAGCGGTGTGCTGGCGGACCCCGAGCTGATCCGTTCGGTGCAGCATCAGGGTGAGTGGTTCAAGGTTGAAGGCCCGTTGAATATTCCGCGCACGCCCCAGGGCCGGCCGGTGCTGATCCAGGCCGGATCTTCCGGACGTGGCCGGCGCTTTGGCGCGCGTTGGGCCGAGGCGATCTTCACCATTCACCCGCATTTGGCGGCCATGCGCGCGTTCCGTGACGACGTGCGCGCCCAGGTGGTGCAGCAAGGTCGCGAGGCCGATAGCTGCAAAGTGCTGACGGCGGTGATGCCGTTCATTGGCGGCAGCGAAGCCGAGGCCCGGGCCAAGCGCGATCAGCACAACGCGCTGGCACGCCCAGAGTTGGGGCTGGTGACATTGGCCTCGCAGTTGAATGTGGACCTGTCGCCATTCCCGCTAAGCGCGACATTGGCCGAGATTGCCCAGTCGCCATTGATCCACCCGGCTGCGGCTGAAAAGCTCTTGATGCAGGGCCCCGAAACCACCCTGGAAGCACTCGGGCGGATCTTCGCCAGCAGCGTGCGAGTGCCGCAATTGGTTGGTACCGGGGCGCAGGTGGCCGACCAGTTGGCCGAGCTGTTCGAACAGGGTGGTTGCGATGGGTTTGTGATTTCTCCGGGGTACTTGCCGGGCTCATTCACGGCGTTTGTCGAGAGCGTGATTCCGCATTTGCAGCGCAAGGGGTTGTTCCGCAGGGCGTACGAAGGGTCGACGCTGCGCGAGCACCTGGGCCTGTGCGAACTCTTGGGTTGAACGCGGTCGATGTGGGCACCGGCTTGCCTGCGAAGGCGATCTAAACGCACTCAAGCCTGTTCCTCCCCGCGTAACTGAACACTCATTTCATCACAGCTGTGCGCCCAATCGCTGAGCCACTGCGGCAGCGGTGGCGATGTTTCATCCAGGCCCAGCTCGCGCACAAAATCGCTCGGCGGCAGGGTGCCCTTGGCCGAGCGGAACAGTCCGCGCATCACCACCACGCCGACCACCCGGCCGTTGCTGACAAAGCGGTGCTCCATCAGGCTCCACTTAGGGTCCCAGCCGAGCATGCGGGTGTGCACCTCGAAGACTTCAAACAGCTTCAACTCCCGGCGGAACTTGCCCCAGGTGTCGCCCACGATCGGCAGCGCCTTGTTGCGCAGTGCCACGCGAAAGGCGCCGGTGCGCAACACAAAATCCATGCGTGCAACGTCCGCCAGGGAAAAATAGCGGCCATTGGTGACATGCCGGTTGATATCCAGGTCCAGCGGCCAGACGCGCATGCGCACCACGGTGGTGGCCAGGCCGTGCACGGGTTTGCGCCAGGGGCGTCGGGACAGCATGAAGAGCAAGCGAAACCAGAGATTCATAAAGACGCCAGACAGTTGATCAGTGGCAGCACTGTAGAGGCGTGGAATCGGCTAAGGTAGGTGCACAAATGACTTATTACATGCGAAAAGCGCAACCGGGTTCCCGTCATGCATATCACTTTGCTCCTGGCCGATCGCTGCTCCGCCGCCAGTGCCACCATGGCCCTGGAGATGCTCAGCGCCGCCAACCTGTTTGCCGACAGCCCGCCCTTCGACGTAGCGGTTGCCTCCCTGGATGGCCAGGCCGTGGATGCCTGGGGCGGCCAGCGTTTGCAGGTGGACTGCTCGATAGCGCAGATCGCGCGTACCGACCTGGTACTGGTTCCAGGGTTTCTGTTCACCTTGAAGGAAGCGCTGCCGACGTTTCCGGCCTATGCCGCCTGGTTGCGCGACCAACACGCAAGCGGTGCGGTATTGGCGTCGATGTGCACGGCGGCCTTTCTGTTGGCTGAGTCGGGTGTGTTGCTGGGCCTGCGCGCCACGACCCACTGGGCGCTGGCGGAGCTGTTTCGTCGACGCTACGCGGACGTGAACCTGGATGACACGCAGATCCTCTGCGAAGAGAACCGCGTGATCACCAGCGGCGGCGCCAGTGCAGCGATGGACTTGATGCTGCACCTGATCCGCCGTTTCGGCTCGCCGGAGCTGGCCCACACCTGCGGTAAATACCTGCTGATCGATAATGTGCGCAGCGAGCAATCGGTGTATGCCATGTGGTCGCTGCCCAAAAGCCATGGTGACAGCGAGATCTTGCGCGTGCAGTACTGGCTGGAGCAGCACTTTGCTGAGCCGTTGGTCATCGACGACGTGGCTCGACGTTTCGGTTTCGGCGTGCGCAATTTCAAGCGGCGTTTCAAGGAGGCCACTGGTTACACACCGATTGCCTACCTGCAGACCCTGCGCCTGGAGCGGGCCAAGCAAATGCTGGAGTCGACCCGCATGACCCTGGAAAGCATCACCTACGCGGTCGGCTACGAAGACAGCAACTCGTTTCGCCGGCTGTTCCAGCAACGGGTGGGCCTGTTGCCGGCGGCGTATCGCAAGAAATTCCTTGTCCGTCCGGCCTGATCCAGCGATGTCACCGGCAACAGATCAGCAAGGCGGTGCTTGGGGCGGACCGCGACCTGCATTAACCCCAAACTACAGGCGAAAAAAAACCGGCTGATCAGGCCGGTTTGGGGTTCCCGCCAGCAGCGCGGGATTATGCGTTGTTGCCTTGCAGGCGATCAGCACCGCCTTCAGCCAGGCCACGTTCTTGCAGGCGATCAGCACCACCTTCAGCCAGGCCACGTTCTTGCAGGCGATCAGCACCGCCTTCAGCCAGGCCGCGTTCTTGCAGGCGATCAGCACCGCCTTCAGCCAGGCCGCGTTCTTGCAGGCGATCAGCACCGCCTTCAGCCAGGCCGCGTTCTTGCAGGCGATCAGCACCGCCTTCAGCCAGGCCACGTTCTTGCAAACGATCGGCACCGCCTTCGGCTACACGACGTTCCAGCAGGCGGTCCGAGCCATTTTCGGCAACACGGTTACCTTGCAGCCGGTCGGAACCGCCCTCGGCAACACGACTTTCGATCAGGCGATCCGAACCGCCTTCAGCCACGACAGGATGAGCGAATGCGTTTGCAGCGAGTACCGAGAAAGCGAGGCTAAGCAAGATTTGGCGTTTCATGAGAGTGTGCTCCGAGTGTTTTAGTTGGGTGTTGCCGGGTATGGGTTTGATGTTACGCGTTGCATTTTTTAAGAGAACTTCATTGGAATGATGGTGACTATCGACGCCAGCGATGGCTCGTCCTGGCGAGCCATCACAGGGCCGGTCATGGCATCTGCGGCAGTTCCTGCGGGCGCAGGTCGAACACCAGCACCTCGGCGTCGTCGCCGTGGCTCAAGCGGATCTGCCGCTCCTCACGGACCCGGGCGCCGTCGCCTTCCTGCAAGCGCTGGCCATTGACTTCAACACTGCCCCGGGCCACATGGATGTACACATGGCGCTCCGGTGGCAGGTCCAGGGTCGCGGCCTCGTCACCGTCGAAGAGCCCGGCATACACCCGTGCGTCCTGGCGCACGCTGAGGGAGCCGTCGTTGCCGTCTGGCGAAATGATCAACTGCAAGCGCCCACGTTTCTGCGCGTCGCTGAAGTGCTCCTGCTGATAACGTGGCTCGGCACCCGCCACGGCGGGCACGATCCAGATCTGCAGGAAGTGCACGCCACGGGTCTGGCTGTGGTTGAACTCGCTGTGGGCCACGCCGCTGCCGGCGCTCATCAGTTGCACATCCCCAGGGCGGATCACCGAACCGGTGCCCAGGGTGTCCTTGTGTTCCAGGGCGCCTTCCAGCACATAGGAGAAGATCTCCATGTCGCGGTGCGGGTGCTGGCCGAAGCCTTTGCCGGCCGCCACGCGGTCATCGTTGATCACCAGCAGGTCGGAAAAACCCTGTTCATTCGGGTTCCAGTTTGGCGGCGCCGCGTTCGGAAGCTTTGCGAAGGGTCAGCATGGTCTTGTCCTCAAGTGGGAGCGGGCTGCGATATGCAGGGCTCCGGCGTTGAGAAGAAGATTAATGGTTACTGTGAAATTCATTAAGAAGCTAAAAACTGAATAACTGTCTCCTTTAGGTTGACAGTTGCAAGCGTGGCATAATGCCCGCCGCCTTCCTCTCCGATGGACCTGACCTGATATGAAAACCGTGGCCATGGCGCTGTTTCCGGACTTCCTGCTGCTCGACATGGCCGGGCCGCTCGAAGTGTTCTCCATCGCCAATCGCTACCTGCCGGTGGCGCAGCACTACCAGATCCTCACCATCGGTACCGAGCCCGGGCCGTTGCGCGCCTCCAATGGCGTGGTGGTGCAGGCCGACCTGTTGCTGGACCAGGCTCAGGACAGCTACGACTTGCTGCTGGTACCCGGTGGTCCCGGTGCCTATAACGAATGCCACCCTGCTTTGTTGTCCTGGCTCCAGGTGGCCACCCCAAGGGCGCGGCGCTTTGGTTCTATCTGCACCGGGGCCTTTGTACTGGGGCATGCCGGCCTGCTGGACGGTCATCGCGTGACCACCCACTGGCACTACACCGAACGGCTGATCAAGGCATTCCCCCAGGCGAGGGTCGAAACTGATCGTATCTATCTGCAGGACGGGCGGCTGATCACTTCGGGTGGGGTCACCGCGGGTATCGACCTGGCGCTGTCGGTGGTGGCTCAGGACCATGGCAAGCAGGTTGCGGTGGAAGTGGCCAAGGTGCTGCTGGTGGTGATGAAACGCCAGGGTGGGCAGGCCCAGTTCAGCCCGATGACGGCGGCGGTAGCGCCCCAGGAAACCGCGATTACTCGCGTGCAGAACCATGTGCTGGAGCATCTGGACCAACCTTTCACCATCGAGTCCATGGCCGCGATGGCCGGCATGAGCGCGCGCCACTTTGCGCGGCTGTTCGCCAAGGACGTGCAGATGACCCCCATGGCCTTCCTGCAAGGCGCGCGCATCGACCGTGCCCGGCAATTGCTGGAGACCACCGACCTGCCGCTCAAGACCGTGGCTTTCCATGCAGGTTTCGGCAGCGTGCGGCATATGCGCTTTCTGTTCAGCGAGAAACTGGGTCTCAACCCGACCCAATACCGACAGCAGTTCAGTTAACGACAGAATGTCCGTTTAGCGCACCCGATTGTCCGTGTCGCTCCCCGTGCCAGCATTGTCGTGTCAACGCCAACTGGCAAGATAGCGTCAAGCCCATGGAAAAGGATGCGCAGATGCCCAAGGCCGGGTGTTTCAGCGCTATGACACAGATGAACAATCCCCAGGCGATTGACGCGGATGGCACGGTTCGCTTCGGCGATTATGTCTTTCACCGGCAACAACGGTTGGTCAGCAAGGCTGGCTGGCCGGTGCCGTTGGGCGGACGCGCGCTGGATATCCTCGCGGTACTGCTCGAAGCGCCTGGGCAATTCTTCAGCAAGGCGACACTGATCGAGCGGGTCTGGCCGCACAGCGTGGTGGAAGAGAACAACCTGCGCGTGCACATCGCGGCTTTGCGCCGCGCCCTTGACGGACAGCGCTATATCCTCAACGACCCCCAGCGGGGCTATTGTTTCGCAGCCAAGGTGCAAGGTGGCCTGCTAGCCACACTGCCCCGGCACAATCTGGTGGCACGACTCAGCGCGGTGATGGGCTGCGAGGCATTGTTGGGTGTGCTGGTGCGACGCCTGTCGGGGCAAAACCTGATGACCCTTACCGGCTGCGCCGGCGTTGGCAAAAGCACCCTGGCCCTGGCGTTGGCCGAACATGTGTTGCCGCGCTACCGCGACGGCGTGTGGTGGGTCGACCTGGCCACCGTCCAAGCGCCGGTGACCCTGCTGCGCCACCTGGCCGCGGTGCTGCACCTTGAGCCCAGTGCCAGTGCTGTCGAACTGGGCCGCCAATTGGCTTCGCGTCAGCTCCTACTGGTGCTTGATGGCGCCGACCTGCTGCTCGGCGCCTGCCGGCACCTGGTGCGCGTACTACGGGAAACAGCCCCTCTGGTCAGCGTGCTGGTCACCAGCCGAGAAGCCCTGCACGTTCCCGGCGAATGGGTGCAACGCGTGCCTCGGTTGGCGGTGCCTGCACCAGCGGCGCTGGGCAGCGTCGAACAGGCGATGAGTTACCCGGCGGTGCAACTGTTCGTGGCACGCGTTCGTGCCGGTCAGCAGGGGTTTGTGTTGCGGCCCCAGGACCTGGCGCCACTGCGCGATATCTGCCGGCGCCTCGATGGCATCCCCTTGGCCTTGGAACTGGCCGCCGCCCAAGTCGAGGCCCTTGGCGTGCGCGGCTTGCAGGAGCAGTTGAGCAAGGGCCTGCAAGTGCTGACCCGGGGCCGGCGCACGGCGGTGGAACGTCATCAGTCCCTGGCGGCGGCGCTGGACTGGACCTTCCAGCGCCTGAGCCTGCCGGAGCGCTGGCTGTTCCTGCAATTGGGGTTGTTCAAGATGGCGGTGACGCTGCCAACCCTGAGTGAACTGGTGGCCGGCTCCGAGCTGGAACACGCCGACCTGTCCTACCTGCTGGGGCGGCTGGTGGACGCGTCACTGCTGACCCTTGAACCCGGCCCCGGCCATGCGCGCTACCGCTTGCTCAATTGCGTGCGCAGCTATGCACTGGCGCACTTGCGCGACCCGGTGCAGGTGGCGCGTTTGCAGCAGGGGTATGGGCATTACCTGGGACCGTATTCAGGCCGGCCGTTTGTCTTGCAACTCGTCGAGCAGGCGGCGTACGCGCACTAGATCCGGGGTGGCAAAGCCCTCGGTGAAACGCCCGTAGATCGAGTTCAGCAGATCGCTGGCGGCCTGCACACGACCTTGGGCCTGCCAGCGTCGCGCCAATGACGTTGCGCAACGCAGCTCCCAGGCCAGCGCGCCTTGCTGGTGGGCCAGGCCCAGGGCCTCCAACAGCAGTGTCTCTGCTGCGCGGGCGTCGGTCATGCTGTCGGCGCGGACCCGCAAGATCTCCGGGGCGCACCAGCCCGCGTCGCCCGTGCGGGCGCGTTCGACGCACGGGTCGTCCACTGCGTGGGAACCCAGGGTGACCAGGATGTCCTGGATCAGCCCCAGGCCTTGCAGGTCCTTGTGACCGAGGGTGCCGGCGTAGTGCCCCGACCAGGTCTGGAACAACTGCACCGAATGCTTGTGGGCATGCTCCAGCAGCAATGCCTGCAAGGATTGGGCGGTGTGTACGTCCCCGTTGTAGCGGGCGATGACCACGGTCGCCAGGGCCAGGGTGTAGCAGATGGAGGTGCCATGATTGATTTGCTGCGCCAGCGTCAACGCCTGGCTGGCGGTGCGCCAGGCTTGCTCGGGAAAACCTTGCAGCCACAGGATCCGCGCCAACACCGTCAGTGACGCCACGCTCTGGTCGTATTGCACACCGATACCGTGGGCAAACCGGTTGAGGTGGCCGCTGTGCGCCATGCGCTGGATCACCTGCTCGGCGTTGTGCCGGGCGAGGGCCTGGTTGCCGTTGTAATGCTGGGCCAGAACGCGTAGGCGTTGGGCGCTGATGTCCAGTTGCGGGTCGGTGCGCGGGTCGAGTCGATCGAACTGCACGCTCTGTGCCAGCGCCTGGCGATACAGGCCCGCACACAGGTTCACCGCCATATGCCCCGAGACCGCGCGCAGTTGTCCCGCTACGTCCTGGCGCTCCTCGGCCAGGCACCGGGCACTGGCAAACGCGGCAATGGTCTGCGGGGCACCGCCCATGGCGTGATACGACAGGCTGCCCAGCGCCAGTTGCAGTTGCATGGTCAACCGCGGGCACGGCGAGCGGGCCTTGCCCATCAGCGCCAGTGCCTTGTCCACATACAACCGGTGCTCCCTGAGCAACGACAACTCTTGCCACAGCGGCATTGCACTGACTGTCAGACGGATCGCCAGCAGGTGTTCACCCGCGTCCGCCAGCCCCCAGTCGAGGGCGGCACGCACGTCTTCGCGCAGGGGGGCGTAGCGGTCGATCCAGGCTTGGGTTGCAATCAGCTCCCAATCGTCGCGCGCCTGCTCCATCAGTGCCAGGCAGCGCCCGGCATGGCGCTCGCGGGTGGCGTCCAGCTCATTGGCGACGCTGAGCTGTTCCAGGGCATAGGTGCGGGTGATGTCCAGCAGGCGATAGACCATTTCGTCATCACCGGCCTCCACATTGAGCAAGGACTTGGCGACCAACTGCGTGATCGAACCCAGCACCTCGGTGGGTGCGACCTGCTCCCCGGCGATCACCGCCGCCGCGCTGGCCAGGCTGAACCCGCCCCGGAACACCGCCAGGCGCCGCAGGCAGATCTGCTCGCAGGCCGTCAGCCGCTCGAAGCTCCAGTCCAGCGTGGCGCGCAGGGTTTGATGACGGGGCAGGGCGCTGCGCCGACCGCGCGTGAGCAGGCGGAAGTTATCCTCCATCTGCACCAGCAATCCGGGCAGGCCAACGTGTTCGATCTGCGCAGCCACCAGCTCGATGGCCAGGGGAATGCCGTCCAGGCGCTGGCAGATATCAATCGCCAGCGGCAGTTCGGCCTCGCTCAACTCAAAGTTGTCCTGATGGGACATGGCCCGCTCGATCAACAGCTGCAGGGCCGGGTAGCCCAGTGCCTGGGCACGATTGCCGGTGGCAGGCGGGCAGGCCAGGGGGGCCAGGCGCTGCACGTACTCGCCTTCGGCGCGCAAAGCCTCGCGGCTGGTCGCCAGGATGTGCAACTTGGGCGCGTGGCGCAGCAGGGTTTCGCTGATCAGGGCGATGTCGTCCAGCAGGTGCTCACAGTTGTCGATCACCAGCAGCAACTGGCGATCCTGCAGGCTGCGCGCAAACGCGACCAGGGGTTCTTGCCCGGCGTGGGTGAGGTCCAGGAGGGCGGCGAGGTTGGGCAGGATCATCGATGGCGTGCTGAGGGGCGCCAGGTCAAGCAGGCGGATACCGTCGCGGTAATGCCCGATCAGCAACTCCGCGACACGCAAGGCGACGGTGGTCTTGCCAATGCCACCAGTACCGGTCAGGGTGATGAAACGTTGTTCAGGCAGTCGCTGCACCAGGCTGTCGATCAAGGCCTGGCGACCGATCATGCGGGTTCGGCGCAAGGGCAAATTGTGGCACGGGCGCTGTGGGGCACCCTCGGCGGGTAGCGTCATCGGCTCGATGCTCAGTGGTGCGACAAAACTGTAGCCACGCTGGGCCACCGTGACGATATAGCGCTGCCCGGCCTGGCCATCGCCCAAGGCCTTGCGCAACGCCGCCATGTGCACCCGCAGGTTGCCGTCTTCCACCACGCTCTTGGGCCACACACGGGCGATCAATTCCTGCTTGCTCACCACATTGCCGGCCTGCTCCAGCAGGATCAGCAGGATATCCACCGCGCGTCGCCCCAGGCGCAGCGGGCGGCCAGCTTCCAGCACCAGGCGTTGACGCGGGTGGATGCGGTAGGGGCCGAATTGCACAGCCTGGTCGCTGAGGTCACTCATGGGGGCCATGCTTGGGAATGGGGGAGCGGCCAGCATATTCCAGCCAGCTACACACCACTAGGCCGCAATCACTTGGGGCTTGTGGCGCAATTGGTGATTTCGCCAGGTCATCGGGTTGACGCCTTCGCTGCGAGTGAACATATGACAGAAGTGCGCCTGGTCGCAAAACCCGCATTCGAGGCTGATTTGGGTCAGGCTCAGGCTCGAACCGGTGATCAATTCCTTGGCCCGCTGGATGCGCTGCTCGCGGATCCATTCCTGCGGCGACAAACCGGTGGTGCACTTGAACGCCCTGGAAAAATGACTGCGCGACAAAGCGCACGCCTGGGCGAGGTCGGCAATGGCCAGGCTTTCGCCGAGGTTGGCCAGAATCAGTTGCTTGGCGATACGCTCGCGCCGGGGGCACAAGCCACCGGTGGCGGACAAGCGAGGGGTATATTGCTCGAGTCGGGCCATGACAATTTTCCGCAGTCGATGGGAGCGTTCCCGGTGAATGGATGCAGTGTAGACCGGGCTAATCTTGTTGCCGGACCGTTTGGCTGACGAGTTAATCGTTGTTAATTTCGTCAGGTGCAGGCTTGGAAAAGACAGCACAGGCATGCAATCCGGATAACGGGTTGCGTGCTTATCTGTGAGCTTGCCAACCGTTTGGGTACCACCATGAACCGCAACGACCTGCGCCGCGTCGACATGAACCTGCTGGTGATTTTCGAAGCGCTGATGTTCGAAAAGAACCTGACCCGGGTCGCCGAAAAACTCTTCATGGGCCAACCGGCGGTCAGCGCGGCCCTGGGGCGACTGCGCGACTTGTTCGACGACCCATTGCTGCTGCGCAACGGCCGGGGCATGGAGCCCACGCCACGCGCCTTGGCGATTCTCAAGGAGTTGCAACCGGCCATGGACACCATTTCCGGCGCGGTCAGCCGTGCCAAGGATTTCGACCCTTCCACCAGCTGTGCGGTGTTCCGTATCGGCCTCTCCGACGATGCCGAGTTCGGCTTGTTCCCGCCGTTGCTCAGCCAACTGCGTGAAGAGGCGCCGGGGATCATCGTGGTGGTGCGCCGGGCCAATTACCTGCTGATGTCGTCATTGCTGGCCAGTGGTGAAATCACCGTGGGCGTCAGCTACACCACGGAATTGCCGGCGAATGCCAAGCGCAAGAAGCTGCGGGATATTCCGTGCAAGGTGCTGCGTGGGGACACCGGTTCCGAACCCCTGACCCTGGATGACTACTGCGAGCGGCCGCATGCGATGGTGTCGTTTTCCGGGGATTTGAGCGGCAACATCGACCTGGACCTGGCGCGCATCGGCCGCTCGCGCAGGGTGGTATTGGCGGTGCCGCAGTTCAGCGGGCTAAGGGCGCTTCTGGCGGGGACGCAGATCATTGCGACGGTGCCGGATTATGCGGCGTGTGCCTTGACCGAGGGCACTGCTTTGCGTGCGGAGGATCCGCCGTTTGCGATTGATGCGGCGGAGTTGTCGATGGTGTGGAGCGGGGTGCATGACAATGACCCGGCGGAGCGGTGGTTGCGGGCGCGGATTGGGGAGCATATGGCTCGGGTGGTCTGATAGTTTTTTGATGGGGTGAATACCCGTTTTTAGGTAACGGCGGCTATTTGGTTCCGCGCTTACAGCGGCTCACTGTTGGAAGAGCGCCAAACGTAACCAAAAACGCTTCGCCCCAACACTCGGCACCTCGCCCAGGGTCGGTGTACCTGATGTACCGAGTTGCCCGCATCGCAGTCAAGCCAGCTCCCACAGAAAACCATTCTGCGGCGCACGCACCTCCAAACAGCACGTACATCCAATTTTCCCCATCCCATCCCCCCGCACACTCCCTCATCGCTGAATCTTCAAGGCAGAGGGACACCCCATGGACCCAGCAGCAAAACCAGGCCCCGATGAAGTCGTCACCCTAGTGGTCAAACACCTCGTCAAACCCGGCCTGGAGGCCGACTACGAGGCCTGGCTACGCCGCATCGTGCGTATCGCCGGCGCACGCCCTGGCCACCTCGGCGTCGATGTGGTGCGTGGCAAGCACGGCAAACTGGCGCTGTTCACCTGTGTGTTGCGCTACCGCTCCACCGACGACCTGGAAACCTGGCTCGACTCCCCCGAGCGCAAAGCCCTGATCGCCGAAGCCACCCCCATGCTCGCCGACGGCGACAACACCGAAATCGGCGCGGTCAACGAATTCTGGTTCAACCCCGAAACCCCAAGCGCCGCCAAGCCGCCGCGCTGGAAGCAGGCGGTGGTCACCCTGTTTGTGATCCTGCCGCTGACGTTGCTGGTGCCTATCGTGTGGGGCCCGGTGCTGCGCCTGCACCCGTTTCTCTCCAACTACGTGGTCGCCACGTTCCTGGTGACCCTGACCATCGTGTTGCTGGTGGTCTACCTGCTGATGCCGGCGGCCACCCGCCTGTTCGCTCCCTGGCTTGAAGCCTCTGTAAAGGAAACCCTATGAACGCCGATCTGATTCTGTTCAATGGCCAATTCCACACCGTGGACCGTGAAAACCCGCGCGCCACTGCCGTTGCTATCCGCGAAGGGCGTTTTGTCGCCGTGGGCACCGACGGTGAAGCCATGGCCTTGCGAGGCAGCGGCACCCAGGTCATCGACCTCAAGGGCCGCACTGTGATCCCCGGCCTCAATGACTCGCACCTGCACCTGATCCGTGGTGGCCTGAACTACAACCTCGAACTGCGCTGGGAAGGCGTGCCGTCCCTGGCCGACGCCCTGCGCATGCTCAAGGACCAGGCCGACCGCACGCCAACCCCGCAGTGGGTGCGTGTGGTGGGGGGCTGGAACGAATTCCAGTTCGCCGAAAAACGCATGCCGACCCTGGAAGAGTTGAACCAGGCCGCGCCAGACACCCCGGTGTTCGTGCTGCACCTGTACGACCGCGCCTTGCTCAACCGCGCTGCGCTGCGCGTGGCCGGCTACACCAAGGACACGCCGAACCCACCGGGTGGCGAGATCGTGCGTGACGGCAATGGCAACCCCACCGGCATGCTGGTGGCACGACCCAACGCAATGATCCTGTATTCGACCCTCGCCAAAGGCCCGAAACTGCCGTTGGAATACCAGGTCAACTCGACCCGCCAGTTCATGCGTGAGCTCAACCGCCTGGGGCTCACCAGCGCCATCGATGCCGGCGGTGGTTTCCAGAACTACCCCGATGACTACGCAGTGATCGAGCAACTGGCCAAGGATGAGCAACTGACGGTGCGCATCGCCTACAACCTGTTCACCCAAAAGCCCAAGGAAGAGCTCAGCGACTTCAAGAATTGGACCGGCAGCGTCACCTTGCACCAGGGCGATGATTACCTGCGCCACAACGGCGCCGGCGAGATGCTGGTGTTCTCGGCGGCCGACTTCGAGGATTTCCTTGAGCCACGTCCAGACCTGCCGCTGACCATGGAGCAGGAGCTGGAGCCGGTGGTGCGTCATCTGGTCGAGCAGCGCTGGCCTTTCCGCCTGCACGCCACCTATGACGAGTCCATTTCGCGCATGCTCGATGTGTTCGAGAAGGTCAACCGCGACATCCCGTTCAACGGCTTGCCGTGGTTCTTCGACCACGCCGAGACCATCACGCCGAACAATATCGAGCGTGTACGCGCCCTCGGTGGCGGTATTGCGATCCAGGACCGCATGGCGTTCCAGGGCGAGTACTTCGTCGAGCGTTACGGCGCCAAGGCCGCCGAAGCCACGCCGCCGATCAAGCGCATGCTCGCTGAAGGCGTGCCCGTCGGTGCGGGCACGGACGCCACGCGGGTGTCGAGTTATAACCCGTGGACCTCGCTGTACTGGATGGTCAGTGGCCGTACCGTGGGTGGCCTGGAGCTGCACGCCGAAGGCCTGCCACGCCTCACGGCGCTGGAACTGTTTACCCATGGCAGCGCCTGGTTCTCGTCCGAGCAGGGCAAGAAAGGCCAGATCAAGGTCGGGCAGTTGGCGGACGTGGCGGCACTGTCGGCGGACTTCTTCAGTGTCGATGAAGAAGCGATCAAGTGGATTGAATCGGTACTGACCGTGGTCGGCGGCAAGGTGGTCTATGGCGCCGGCGATTTCGACGAGTACGCGCCGCCACGGATTCCGGTGCTGCCGGACTGGTCGCCAGTGGTCAAGGTACCGGGGCACTGGCGCCCGGGTTCGCCGTTGCAGGCTCGCGCGCACCAGTGCAGTGGCCCCTGCGGCGTGCACGCCCACAGCCATGAAAAAGCGCGTCTTTCCAGCGTGCCGGTCAGCGACTTCCAGGGTTTCTGGGGTGCGTTTGGCTGCTCGTGCTTTGCCTTCTAATCAAACCCCCAAAGGAGTTACCCCATGACTTACTCGCGCTTGAACAAAGATGATGCCGTTGTCCTGTTGGTCGATCACCAGACCGGCCTGATCTCGCTGGTCCAGGACTTCTCCCCGAACGAATTCAAGAACAACGTGCTGGCCCTGGCGGACGTTGCCAAGTTCTTCAACCTGCCGACGATCCTGACCACCAGTTTTGAAGGCGGTCCTAATGGCCCCCTGGTCCCAGAGCTCAAAGCGTTGTTCCCGGATGCGCCCTACATCGCCCGCCCTGGCCAGATCAACGCCTGGGATAACGAGGATTTCGTCAAGGCGGTCAAGGCGACCGGCCGCAAGCAGATCATCATTGCCGGCGTGGTGACCGATGTGTGCGTTGCCTTCCCGACCCTGTGCGCCCTCGATGAGGGCTTTGAAGTGTTCGTGGTCACCGACGCCTCCGGCACTTTCAACGAAACCGTGCAACAAGCTGCCTGGGCGCGCATGACCGCCGCCGGTGCGCAACTGGTGAACTGGTTCGCCGTAGCCTGTGAGCTGCAAGTGGACTGGCGCAACGACATGGAAGGCCTGGCCAACCTGCTGTCGCCACGCATCCCCAACTACCGCAACCTGATGAACAGCTACTCGGCGTTCACGGCCAAGTAACCCGTTCTGCATAACGCCGCTGCTCACGTGTGGGAGCGGGCTTGCTCGCGAATACGGAATATCAGTCGACAGATTAATGGACTGATCCACCGCATTCGCGGGCAAGCCCGCTCTCACATTTTGGTTTGTGGTGTGGCCACTGACAGGCTATAAACCAGCCAAATGTCTACTGAGAAGCGACAATGAACCCCTTCGAAGACATGCGCCTGTTTTGCCAGGTCATGGAATCTGGCAGTTTCACCGCCGCCGCCGAACAGTTGGGCCTGTCCAAGCAGTTCGTCAGCCGCCGCCTGATCCAACTGGAAGACCGCCTGGGCGTGCGCCTGCTCAACCGTTCCACGCGCCGACTGGATGTCACGCCACTCGGCCAGAGCTACTACGAATCCGCCTTGCGCCTGCTCGGTGAAGTCGAGCAAGTGGAGCAGGGCATCGCCGGCCAGAACAGCGAGCCTCGCGGCACCATTCGCCTCAGTGCGCCGTTGTCGTTTGCCATGGCGCACCTGGGCTGCCTGTTGCCGCTGTTCTTGCAGCGCCATCCCCAAGTGTCGGTGGAGGTCGACTTGAGCGACCGTCCCGTGGATCTGATCGGCGAAGGCTATGACCTGGTGTTGCGCATTGGCACCCTGGAAGATTCCACCCTGATTGCCCGCCGTATCGCCAGCATCCCGCGGGTGTATTGCGCCAGCCCCGACTACCTGGCCCGGCGCGGTACGCCGCAAAAGCCCGATGACCTTGCCGAGCACGACTGCCTGCCCTACGGCCATGGCCGCCAGGTGCAGTGGCGCTTCAAGGGCAAGGTGCAGGCGCTGAATGTCACTGGGCGCATGCGCGTGAACAACGGCGACCTGCTGCGCGACACCGCCATTGCCGGCTTGGGCGTGACGTACCTGCCGACCTTTATCATCGGCGACGCCTTGAAGGAGGGACGCCTGGTGAGTGTCCTGGATGACTTCGCCCCCGAGGCGCTGACGCTGTCGGCGGTGTACCCGCAGCACCGGCAAGGTTCGCGGCCGGTCCAGGCGCTGGTGGAGTTTTTGCGCGAACGCCTGGCTAGCGGCTGTTGAACAGCTGGCGGATCAGGTTGGGTGTGCTGCCGGTCCAGCGCTTGAACGAGCGACGGAAGTTCGCCGCGTCGTTGAAGTTCAGGTAGGCCGCCACTTCATCATTGCTGTAGCCCTTGACCTGATACAGGTGCAACGCCACCTGCTTGCGCACACGGTCGACCTGTTGCTGAAAGCCGGTGTTGTGCTTGTGCAGTTTGCGCTTGAGGGTGGCCGGGCTCATGGCGAAGGCGTGCGCGGCCTGTTCCAGGCTTGGCGGTTGGCGCACGTGCTCGCGTAGATAGTCGTAGAGGCAGTCGAGGAAACTGCCCGCAAAGCCCAGCTGTTCGATCTGCTCGCGGGCTTGCTGGCGCGCCACCTGACCTGCGGTGGCGGAGGCACCCGGCCAGGCGCGGGTGAGGTGTTCACGCGAGATACTCATCATGTCCAGCGGCCGCTCGAAGCGCGTCTCTTCGCCGAGGTGCACCCAGTATTGCTCGACGTAACGCGGTTCGGCATGGCTGAAACTACACACCCATGGCAGCCGCTCCCCACCGAGCCATTGGCTCATGGCAACCAGCGAGGTCATGCTGGCCTCGAGCAAAAAGCGCCAATGCTCACCGGCGCCGCAACTGTCCAACCAGTACAGGTAGGCGTGGTGGTCATCCAGCTCCAGTTGCAGCGTGACCAACGGGCTGAGCAACACTTGTTGCTGGATCAGGATCTCCAGCGCCTGGTGCAGGTTCTGCGCATGGCCCAGGGCATGGCTGGCTGCGCCGTAATAGCCCGGCAACAGTCGCTGACCAAAGAGAAAACTGCTGTCGTCGGCGTCGAGCCATTTACGGCTGTTGCCGATCAATCCGAGGAACTGCTGCGGGCTGAGGCGTGCAGTACCGGCGAGGATATCCTCGTGGAACAGCCCGGTGCCGCGCAGCAGGCGATGGCTGTCGATATCCCGGGACAAGGCCAGGTCGATCAGCGTGGCCGGTTGGTAGTGCCCCGGTATGAAGCGGCTGTCGGCTTCATACCAACGGGTCTTGACGGCCATCTCAGGCACTTTTCGCCAAGGGTTGCTTGGCCCTGGCCAGGGCCAGGTTGAGGCGCTTGAGCAAGTCATGGGGTGGCTCGTCCAGGGCCATGACCACAGCAGTCGTCGCCGCCAGTTGCAAGCGTTCACCGTGCAGCCGGGTTTTGTGCGCGAGGCCGCCTACCGCGTGTTGCAACTCCAGCGCGAGTTCCTTGGCCTGGCGCTCGCCGGTGTTGGGCAACAGCACCACAAAACGGTCACCCGCCAGGCGACACAGCAGGTCCTGGCGGCGCAGGTTGAGCAGCAACAAATGGCTGAGGGCCTGCAAGACCGCGTCGCCTTCGGCATGCCCGTAGGCCCGATTGATGGCGGCGAAGTTGTCCAGGTCCAGGGCCAGCAATGACAGCGGTTGCTGCTGGTCGTGGCTGTCTTGCAGGCTGTCGGCCAACTGGCGCTTGAGGTAATCGGCGCCGGCCAATGGCGTGAGTTTGTCGAACAACCGATGCTCGCGGAACAAGCGTTCGCGTTTTTCCATCTGTGCGCTGATCGCCAGTTGTTCGCGGTGCCAGTGGTAGATGCCGATCGTCAGCAGGATCATGCCCACCGGCATCGGCCCTGACTCCAGCCAGTGGTCCCAGGTGATGCTGTCGGGCAGGCGGATAAATTCGTCGAGGCTGTCGATCCACCAGGAGAAGAAGATGCACGACAGGCCCAGCGCCAGGTATTGGGTGACGCGTCCGGCGGGGCGGCTTTTCAGCACCAGGCCTAGCCAGACCAGGGCGAGGAGGGCGGAACCGCCTTCGCCAAAGATATCCAGCCACACCCACTCGCTGAAGCTTTTCAATTCGCCGCAGGCCAGGTGCAGGATCAGCCCGAGGTTGGCGGCGATCAGCAACAGGGAGAGTTTCCAGCGGTGAAGCTTGAGCACGGAAAACATGGCCGCGAGTCCTTGGGCAAATAAGCGATGGGCGCCAGCACAGCAGATGGATGTGACATTCGCGTGACGGTCGGGAGGGGTCGAATCAGCTCACGGCATAGATACATTTTTTCGCCAAACACAGCGCCAATGTGGCAGCTGGCTTGCCGGCGAAAGCGCTGCGCCAGCTAATCCAGCGCTAGCAGACAGACCGCTGTTGCAGGCAACTCAACGCCCACTTCGGATTGGGGTCAATTCAGCTCATTTGTTCGCTTCACACGGCTCTAGACCAGGGTTTACGGGCCTTCGCGCCGATCCCTGTCACAGAACCGTCATCCCTCGCCCCTAGCGTGCCCTCCCAGTTGCCGGGTCTCTTGCCTGGCGCCAACGGATTCTTGGGGAGGATTGCATGTACAAGCGCACCGGGCTCGTCAGCTTCACGCTTACTGCCTTGGCCCTGGCGATAGCCAGTGAGCGGCTCAATGCGGCCGAAGTGGCCAACACCGAGCACGTCGAAGTGGTTGGGCAGGCTGCTGCCATCGACCAGGCGTTGAAGGAGCAGCGCTCGTCCGACAGCATCAAGAGCGTGGTGCATGCCGATGGCGTGGCCCAGTTGCCGGATGAGAACGTCGCCGAAGCGGTGCAGCGCCTGCCGGGTATCAGCGTGGAGCGCGACCAGGGCGAAGGGCGTTTTGTCAGCGTGCGTGGCCTGGGTCCGGACCTCAACAGCGTGACCATCAACGGCACCCTGGTGCCCGCCCCGGAGAGCGCGCGGCGTGCCGTAGCGCTGGATGTGCTGCCGTCGGAGCTGGTGCAGTCGCTGTCGGTGATCAAGACCCTGACCCCCGACATGGACGCCAACTCCCTCGGCGGCACGGTCGACGTGCAAAGCCTGTCGGCCTTCGACCACAAGGGCCTGTTCTACACCGGTAGCACCGAAGCCAGCTACGACAAGAATACCCGCCAGACCAGCCCGAAGTTCTCTGGCGCGGCCAGCAACCGATTCAGCCTCGGCGATGGCATCGATAATTTCGGCGTCGCCGCGGCGCTGAGCTGGCAGAAGCGCGATTTCGGCTCGGACAACGTCGAGACCGGCGGTGCCTGGGACTTCACCAACGGTGCCAAGCTCAACGAATTTGAACAGCGTGACTACGACATCAGCCGCGAACGTGCCGGTGGCGGCCTGAACTTCGACTACAAGCCGGACGACTTCAGCAGCTACTACCTGCGCACGCTCTACAGCCGCTACAAAGACACCGAGACCCGCAACGCCGCCAGCATCGAGTTTGCCGACCCGCTGGCCGCCGGCGAGTTGGGGGATGCCGAAGCCAAGCGCAAGCTGAAAAACCGCGAGGAAACCCAGGAAATCCAGTCCTACGTGTTCGGCGGTGAACGCATGCTCGGCCTGTGGACCTTGAGCGGCCAGGCCGGCTACAGCCAATCGAGCGAGGACAGCCCGGCGCACATCGCCGGCGCCACTTTCGATGGCGGCGACTTTGCCGACAGTGGCTTCTATGACAAGGACAAGCCACGCCCGATCATCGGCAGTGGCTTCTACGACGCGCGCAATTTCAGCCTCGATAAAGTCGACTGGGAAAAACAGAACACCAAGGACACCGAGAAAAACCTGCGCCTGGACCTGGCCCGCGACTATGACCTGAGCGGCTATGCCTCCCAGGTGAAGTTCGGCGGCAAGGTCAGCCGTCGCAACAAAGACAACGACTTGGAAGCCTGGGTCTACGAAGACTTCGACACCCTCGGCTTCAGTGCCGACCAGCTCAACCTCAGCCAATTCCAGAAGGGCAGTGTCGACTATCGCCTCGGCAACTACGGCCCGGGCATCAGCCCCAGCGCCATCAAGCAACTGATCGGCAGCCTCAACCCGGCGGACTTCTATGACGAGACTGAATCCCGGGTCAACGACTTCACTATCCGCGAAGACATCAACGCCGGCTACTTGATGAACACCATCGATGTCGACGACTGGCGTTTTATCGCCGGCTTGCGCTACGAAGGCACCGAGTTCGAAGCCAAGGGCACCGGCGCCACCGATGGGGTGTTCACGCCGACCGAGACCAAGCGCCGCTATCACCACTGGCTGCCGGGCCTGCATGCGCGCTACCAGATCGACAAGAACACCCAGGTGCGCGCCGCCTGGACCAAATCCGTGGTGCGCCCAACGTTCGGTCAGTTGGCACCGGGCTTCGTGATCGACGACGACGAAGCCACCTTCGGCAACCCGGACCTCAAGCCTCTGGCGTCGAGCAACCTCGACCTGGGCATCGAGCACTTCATGGGCCGTGCCGGTACCGTCTCGGCGTTCGTGTTCTACAAGGACATCAAGAACTTCGTCTACAACACCGACCTGGCCGGTACTGGCGCCTGGACCAACTTTGCCGAGGCCCACACCTATGCGAACGGCGACAGTGCCAAGCTCTACGGCCTGGAACTGGCGTACTCACAGAAGTTCGACTGGCTGCCGGCGCCATGGAACGGTCTGCTGATCGGTGCCAACACCACGTTCAGCCGTTCCAGTGCTGATATCGAAGGTTTCGACAGCGCCAGCGGGACGAACCGCAAGCGCACTATCAGCCTGCCCAACCAGTCCGATACCGTCGGCAACCTGATGCTCGGTTGGGAAGACGACAAGCTCAGCCTGCGCCTGTCGGCCAACTACAAATCGGCCTACCTCTACGAGTTGGCCTCGATCAATGACAAGGCCCATGACCTGCACGTCGACGCACAGACCTTCGTCGACTTCAGCGCACGCTACTCGCTCACCAAGAACCTGCAAGTCAGCTTCGAGGCCCAGAACCTCACCGATGAGTCGTACTTCGTCTACACCGGCCATCGTAGCTACAACGGCCAGTACGAGGAGTACGGCCCGACCTACAAGCTGGGCCTGACCTTCACCCATTTCTAAGCACCCCCTCATTTCCGATGTGGGAGCCGGCAAGCCAGCTCCCACAGTAGATCTCTATTGCTGTCGAAGGATGTGTTCGTTCATGAGAATTTCCAAGCTGTACCTGCTGATCGCGCTGGCCGCGGGTTCACCGGTAATGGCCGCCGACCTGGCCCTGACTGGCTGGGGCTCCAGTGTGAATGCCGAAGCCATCAACCTCCTGCCCAACGGCACCCACCGCCTGGTTGCCAGCACCCGCGATGGCCTGCAACTGCTCGACAACAAAGGCGTCGGGCTGGCGCGTTTCAATGGCAACTTCAGCAGCCTGGACACCCGTGTCACCGGTGCCCAAGTGCTGGTCGCCAGCCTCGACAACGAGCGTCAGCAGGCGCTGCTGATCAACCTGGATACCGCCAGCAAAACCTGGGGCCAACCGCTGTACCTGCCTACCCGCGACTACCCGGTGACCGGCCTGTGCCTGTACCGCGACGGGGCAGCCAACCTGTTTGTGTTCCTGGTGGGCGAAGAGGGCAAGGGCGAGCAATGGTTGGTGGGCAACGCCTCGAGCCTGCTCCGCGAACCCCAGCGCGTGCGCGGCTTGCCGCTGCCACCGTCGGCACAGTTCTGCCAGGTGGATGATGCCACCCAGCAACTGGTGGTGAACGAAGAAAACGTCGGCTGGTGGGCTTACCCGGCGCACCCGGAGGCTGAGGTCAAACGCACGCCTGTGGCGCTGTTCGACGACCCCAAGCGCGAAGCCGGGGCCATGGCGCTGGTGCCGGGCGCAGTGGTGGCGCTTGATCCAAAGACCGCCCAGCTGCACCTGTTCCAGCACACCGGCAAACGCTGGGTTGAGCAACCGAGCCTGACGCTGCCAGGACTCAAGGAACCGGAACAACTCAGCGTCAATGGCCAGCAACTGCTGGTACGTGATGACGACACCGGCAAGTTGTACCAAGGCACACTCAACTGGCAAGCCAAGCCGGTGCCAGCCGAGCCGGTGCTGCCGGAAGTCGCCGCTGTGCGCCAGACCGACCCGGTCGGCCGCCAGGGCGATGCGGCGGACGACCCGGCCATCTGGATTCACCCCACGCAGCCGGAAAAAAGCCGCGTCCTCGGTACGAACAAGAAGCAAGGCCTGCTGGCCTATGACCTCGACGGCAAGCTGTTGCAGGAGCTGGCGGTCGGCCGCCTCAACAACGTCGATGTACGCCCCAATTTCAAGCTCGGCGCGCGCACCGTCGACCTCGCCGTGGCGAGCAATCGCGATCACAACAGCCTGAGCCTGTTCAGCATCGACCGTCAGAGCGGTGAACTGCGCGAAGCGGGCGAAGTGCCTACGCCGCTCAAGGACATCTATGGTATTTGCCTGTTCCAGCCAGCCAGCGGCGAGATCTATGCGGTTGCCAACGACAAGGACGGCACCTTCCTGCAATACCGCCTGAGTGCAGCAGATGGCCGTGTACAGGGCGAGCTGGTGCGCCAGTTCAACGTCGACAGCCAACCCGAAGGCTGCGTGGCTGACGACCAACGCCAGCGCTTGTTCATTGGCGAGGAGGACGTCGGCGTCTGGGCGGTGGATGCGCGTGCCGACCAACCGGCCACGCTCACCAGTGTGATCAAGGTGGGGCCGCAGTTGCACGCGGATGTCGAGGGACTGGCGTTGTACCAGAGCAACGCGCGCGATTACCTGGTGATTTCCAGCCAGGGCAATGACAGCTACCTGGTGGTGGATGCCGAGCCACCCTTTGCGACGCGCGGGGCCTTCCGCGTTGGCCTGAATGCGGCCGCCGGTATCGACGGAGCTTCGGAAACCGATGGCCTGGAAGTCACCGCCATTCACCTCGGCGGCCCCTGGAGCCAAGGCATGCTGGTGGTGCAGGACGGGCGCAAGCGCATGCCCGAGCAAACCCAGAACTTCAAGTTCGTGCCGTGGGCGGACGTCACCCGCGCGCTGAAGTTGCCGTGAGCCGTCATCACCCGGTCATCACTTTTTAATCGAATAGGAGCTTAACCATGCACGCGACGATGGAACATATGACGATCTGGGGGTTGATCAGCGATGCCAGCCTGTTGGTCAAGGCGGTGATGGTCACTTTGCTGCTGGCATCCTTGCTCAGTTGGTACCTGATCATCCTGCGCGGCAGTGTGCTGCGGCGCCTGGAGCGACAGTTGAACGGCTTTGTGCAGCGCTTCCGTGCTGCTACCGACTTGCAGCCGCTGTACCGCGAAACCGTGCAGGCAGGCGAGGGTGGGATTGCGCCGATCTTTATCGCCGGCGTGCAGGAATACCAGCACCTGCACCACCATGATCCGGCTGTGCTGGAGGGTGTCGAGCGCGCATTGCAGGTGGCGATCACCGAACAGGAGATCGAGTTGGAAAAGGGCCTGCAATTCCTCGCCACCGTGGGGTCGGTGAGCCCCTACATCGGCTTGTTCGGCACGGTGTGGGGAATCATGAATTCCTTTATCGGCTTGTCCCAGGTACAGCAAGCGACTTTGTCCACGGTGGCGCCGGGCATTGCTGAAGCATTGATCGCCACGGCCATCGGCCTGTTTGCCGCCATCCCGGCAGTGATCGCCTACAACCGTTTCGCGGCGCGCGGCCAGACGTTGCTCACCCGCTACTACGCCTTCGGCAACGAATTGCAGGTGCGCCTGCATCGCACCTTGCGCGGCACCCCGATCAACCTGGCCGTAGCCGCCTGAACAAGGAGCACACCGATGTTGACCAGGCCGCAACGCAAGCATGGGCCCAAGGCGGAGATGAACGTGGTGCCCTACATCGACGTGATGCTGGTGCTGCTGGTGATCTTCATGGTCACCGCGCCGATGCTGACCCAGGGCGTAAAGATCGAACTGCCCAAGGTCGCCGCCGAGGCACTGGCCACCGACACCCGCCAGCAGATCCTCACGCTGTCGGTGAAGGCCGACGGTGGTTACTACTGGAACCTTGGCGGCGAACTCGACACCCGGCACCAGACCGACAGCGCCGTGTCCCTCGATGAAATGGGCGCCAAGGTCATGCAGGTGGTGGCGGCGCGCAGTGATACCCAGGTGTACATCCGCGCCGACGACAACGCCGGCTATGGCCGTGTGGTAGCGGCCATGGCGGTGTTGCAGAAGGGGGGTGTGAGCAACCTGGGGCTGGTGACCGAGGCCCCGCAATGACGGCGATGATCATGCACAGTCCAACATTGACGATGGCGCCCCAGGCGCCGTCCGGGTTCTGGAGAAACAGCCTTGCGGCGAGCCTGGCCGTGGCGCTGCATGTAGGCGTGCTGGCTGCGCTGATGCTCGGCTGGTCGACGGGACAAACGCCGGTGGAGGTGCCCAGGGTGATGCATACCCAGTTGGTGATGATGCCGGCTGCGCCAGTTCCGGTCCCAGCTCCGGCACCTGAGCCTGAGCCGGTGGCCCTGCCGCCTCCGGAGCCGGTCGCTATTCCCCTGCCGGTCAAGCCCACAGTCGATCCGCAGATTCAGGCGCAGAAGCTCGAGAAAGCCGCCTTGGCACGCAAGCGCATCGAAGAAAAGAACGTCGAGCAACAACAGCGCTTGGCCACTGAACAGCGCAACCGTGAGCTTGAGCAACAACGTGCGCAACAACAACGTTTGGCCCAGGAACGCCTTGCCGCTGAACGCCCACGTCCCGCCGCACCGGCGCCCGCGCCAGCCTTCGACAGCCGCCAATACCAGCCCTTGAGCAAGGAAGCACCCGACTATCCCGAGCGTGCCCTGGACAAGAACATCGAAGGCGATTGTTCGGTGGAATACACCGTCAACACCCAGGGACGCGTGGAGAACCCCAGGGTATTGGACGGTTGTCACCCGTTGTTCATGCGACCTTCACTGGCGGCGGCCAACACCTTTCGCTACCAGCCGAGGATCGTAGAGGGTAAGGCTGTCGCTGTACCGGCGGTGCGTAACACCTTCCACTTCCGCATCAAATGAGATTTGCCAGCCGACGCACGCCCGCTGCTACCTTTTTGAACGGCGTCAGGCGTTGGCCACGTTGGCGAGTTTGGAGCCCGCGACGTACTTTTCCAGGTTCGCCAAAAACGTATCGGCAATCTCATTGCGGCTATTCGTGGAAATCGCCGACGTGTGCGGCGACAACCTCACCCTCGGATGGGTATACAGCGGGTGCCCATCCGGCAATGGCTCCGGCTCGGTCACGTCCAGCGATGCCAGCCCGACCTGCCCATTGTCCAGGGCTTCCAACAGCGCCTCCTGATCCAGCAACCCGCCGCGTGCAATGTTGATCAGGTGCAGCCCTGGTTTGGCGCTGCCCAGCACATTACGGTTGATGATATGCCGCGTGGACTCGGTCAGTGGTGCAGCCACCACCAGGTGGTCGGCGCGGGCGAACAGGTCGTGGATATCCTTGGCGGCTTCCACGCCCGTGTTGAACGGCGCCTGGCTTTGGCGCAGCGCCACCACCTTGATCCCCAGCGCCAGGGCCTTTTGCGCCAGGCTTTCGCCGATTGCACCAAATCCCAGGAGGCCCAGCGTCGTGCCCTTGAGCGGGCTCAACGCGGTGAAATGCCACTGGGCATCCTTCACCCAGATATCCGGCAACTGCTTGGAGGCGGCAAAGATTGCCGCCAGGGCAAACTCGGCCAGGTTGTCGGCCGCACTGCCGCGCGAGGTAGTGACCGGTGGGCCGTCGAACAGCCAACTGGGGTAGAAGTCGATGCCCGACGACACCAGGTGCACCCACTGTGCGCCGTAGGGCCAGCCCGGCGGTGGCGTGTCCGGGGCGGTGTAGCCACGCACGTTGATCGGGCGCAGCAAGAGGATATTGGCCTGGGGCGGCAGGTCGCTGGGTACACCCGCGGGCACACCGATCACCTGGGCGGCGGGGTGGATCGAGGCGAGGCGCTGGCGGATCACGTCGTTGTAATCTTCGTCCAGCTGGCTGGCAATAATCACCTGACTCATGGGCGTTCCTTCTGGCGTTGGGCGAAGACTGTCCTGCCGACGCCTTGCAATACGGCGTCGTTCTGCGGGGTATGCACGCGACTGCAGAGTACGTCGCGGTAGTGGCGTTGCAACGGGCTATGGCGCGACAGGCCCGGGTTACCCGAGGCCTCGATGGCCAGCTCCACGGCAAGGATGGCGTTATGGGTTACCAGGTACTTCAGTTGCGCGGCATTGGCTGGCGGGGTATGGCCTTGGGCGGCAGCGTCGAGCAGGCTGCGGTTGGCAAACAGCAGCGTGTCGATATGGCCGACGGTTTCCTGGAAGCGCGGCAGCGTCGACAACGCTGCACCGAGGTTGGACGGCTTGCGCTCTTCCAGCCAGTTCACCAGCCAGTCCCGCGCGGCCTGGGCCACGGCGTCATACACCGAGGACAGCAACACCGACATCCACAGGAACCCTTCGCCATCCAGCTCCGGCGACGGCGCGCTCCACGGGCTGACACTGACAGCATGGTCGAGGGGTACCAGCACGTTGTCGAACACCACTTCGTGGCTGCAGGTGGCGCGCATGCCCAGGTGATCCCAGGTGTCGATGATGGTCACGCCGGGGCTGCCTTTGGGCACCAGCCAGGCACCCACCAAGGGGTCGGCGTCATCACTGCGGGCCCACACGCTGAACCAGCTCAGGCCGTGGCTGCCAGTGGAATAGATCTTGCGCCCGCTGATGCGCCAGCCTTCGGCCGTGCGCACGGCGGTGGTCGCCGGCAGCCCGCCACGGGCCGGCGTACCCAGGTCGGGTTCGACGCGCAGGGCGTTGATCAGCGCGCCGTCGCGCACGGCATCCTGGGCCACTTGCGTGCGCAGGTGCGCCGGCCAGGTCTTGCTGTCTTGCAGGCGGGTGTGTTGCAGGTACTGCATCACCAGGATCAGCGCGGTGGAAGGCTCGCCCTTGGCTATCGCGCTGATGGCCTTGCGCGCCAGGGGCAGGCTGGCGCCGCCACCGCCCAGGGCCTTGGGCACGGTGAGGGCAACCAGGCCGTGTGCGTGCAGCAACTTGAAATTGGCGTGGGGGAAGGCGCCGCTCTCGTCATAGACGTGCGCGGTGCTGGCCAGCTCGGCGCTGAGGCGTTCGAGCAGGGCTTCGAAGTTGGCGACGTCCACGGAGCGTAGAGACGGTTGGGTCATGGGAACGCACTCGGTCAAAAATGTGGGATTGGCGTAATTTAGATAGCAATGCGTACAGGCTGTTGGCCCAGCAGTTGCTCCACTGCCCGCAACACCGGGTCAGCTTCAGTGCGCACCAACCAATCCGGGCTGACGTCCACTAACGCCACCGTACCGTCCCTGGCAATCACGACCACCGTCGGTTGCGGTAATTCCCAGGTGCCGGTGCCGGTGGTTTCACCGATGTGGTTGCCCTTCGCCAACGCGGCATTGCGTGACGCTTCATCGAAGCTGTAGAGAATGCCCAGGCGTCGTCCGAGGTTGTTGTCAGGGTCACTGGCCACCAACAGTTGCAGGTTGTGACGGGTCTTGATTTCCACCAAGCGCTCGGGCACTTGTGGGCTCACGGCCACCAGCGGCACCCCGAGTTCGCGCAGGCGTGGGTAGAGTTGGCGTTCGTAATAGGGCAGGGCGATGTTGCACGCCGGGCACCCGGCAAAGCGGAAGAACACCAGCACGGCCGGACCGTCCGCCAGCAGCAGGTCGCGGTTGAGTTCACCGCCTTCCACATTCAGCAGGGTGAACGGGTCGAGTTCATCGCCGACCTGTACGTAGTCGTCCGGCCGCGCTTCATCCACCAGGCGCTGGCGCTGATCGATATTGACCTGCAACGCTGCCGGCGCCCAGGTGGCAACACGCTCGGCGTGCAGCTCGGCCAACTGCCGGTTGAGGGACTCACTCATGCCAGCGCCTCCTGTTTTTCTTCAACCTCGACGGCGACGCTGTGGCGGTTGGCCGGAACCTCCAGGCCAAGGTTGTCGCGCAGGGTATGGCCGCTGTATTCGGTGCGGAACAGACCGCGTTGCTGCAGCACCGGCACCACCCATTCGGTAAAATACTGCAGGCCATCCGGCAGCACCGAGTTGATGATGAAACCATCGCTGGCGCCGGTCTCGAACCAGGCCTGGATCGCATCGGCAACTTGCTCCGGGGTGCCGACAAAATCCCGTTTTGGCCGCGAGAAATGCAGCGCCACTTCGCGCAGGGTCAGGCCTTCGTCCCTGGCCAGTTGCTTGATGCGGTCGGAGCCGCCTTTTTGGCTGTTGGAGCCGAGGTCACCAAGTTCCGGGAAGGGCTCGTCCAGCGGGTATTGGCTGAAGTCGTGATCGTTGAACGGGCGCCCGAGGGCGACGATCGCATCTTCCACGGTGACCAGGTCCACGGCCTGCTGATAGCGGCTTTCCACTTCGGCCGGGTCGCGGCCGACAATCGGGCGGATGCCCGGCAGGATCGACAGGTTTTGCGGGTCACGGCCAAAACCTTTGGCGCGGCGTTTGAGGTCCTGTGAGTAGGCCAGCCCTTCTTCGATGCTGTCCACGTGCACAAAAATCGCATCGGCGTTTTGCGCGGCAAAGTTGCGCCCGTCCTCCGAGGTTCCAGCCTGGAAAATCACCGGTTGGCCCTGTCGTGAACGCGCAATGTTCAGCGGACCTTTCACCGAGAAGAAATCGCCCTTGTGGTTGAGTGCATGCAGCTTGTTCGGGGCAAAAAACTCGCCGGTCTGTTTGTCGTAGGTAAAGGCGTCGTCTTCCCACGAATCCCACAGGCCTTGGACGGTGTTCACGTGTTCCTTGGCGATGCGGTAACGCACGGCGTGGGGTGGATGCTCGGCCTTGCTGAAGTTGTCGGCGGTGCCACTCAGCCACGAAGTGACCACGTTCCAACCGGCGCGGCCGCCGCTGATATGGTCCAGGGACGAGAACTGGCGTGCGACCTGGTAGGGCTCGGTGTAGCTGACGGTCACGGTGGCGACCAGGCCAATATTCGTCGTGATCGCCGCCAGTGCCGAGAGGATGGTCAGTGGCTCGAAACGGTTGAGGTAGTGCGGGCTGGACTTGGCGTGGATGTGCAGGCTGTCGGCGATGAACACGAAGTCGAACTTGGCGGCTTCGGCCAGTTCAGTCTGCTGTTTGTAGAAAGCGAAGCTGGTGCTGGCATTCGGTTGGGCGTCCGGGTGGCGCCATTCGCCCCAGCCGTGGCCGACGCCGTGGACCATGGCGCCGAGTTTCAAATGGCGTGGCTGTGCGTGATGTGGCTTGCTCATGTTCTGCTCCTGTTAGCGCGAGGCTTGCTGGGAAAGTTGGACACGCTTGGCGTTGAAGCTCTTGTCGAAGCCCTGTGACACGTCGATGTGCTTGGTCAGCAGGCCTTCTTGTTGATAGGTGTCGGCGGTCGCTTGCAGGCCGCTGATGACGGTGTCGTCAATGGCGACCGGTGTCAGGTGGGTGTCCTTGGCCACTTCCACATGCACTTCCAGCGGCAGGCTGGTGATCTTGGCCTGGGCGGCCGCGTACTCATTGGGGTGGGTGTTGGCCCAGGCGTAGGCTCGGTCGACGCGGGCGACAAAGTCGTCCAGTTGCGGGCGCTTGTCGGCGATGGCCTGGCTGGTGGCGGCGAGGTACAGGTGATTGCTCAGCAGTTGGTTACCGCTGATCAACACGCGGGCCTGGCTTTGCGAAGTGACCACGGTGGTGTAGGGGTCCCAGGTGGCCCAGGCGTCGGCGGTGCCGTTATCCAGTACCAGGCGCGACTCGCTCGGCAGCAGGAAAATGAACTGCACGTCCTTGGTGGTCAGGCCGGCCGTGGCCAGGGCCTTGATTGCCAGGTAATGGCCGATAGAGCCGCGGCCGGTGACGATTTTCTTGCCCTTGAGGTCGGCGACGGTCTTGATCGGCGAGTCCTTGGGCACCAGCAGTGCGGTGGTGTTGCGCCCTTCGGCGTGGATGATGCTGACCACCTTGAGCGCTGCGCCTGCACCGAGTGCGAACACGTAGGGCGCATCACCCAGGGCACCGATGTCCACGGCGCCGGCATTCAGCGCTTCGCCCAGGGGCGAGGCGGACGGGAACTCCGACCACTGGATTTCATAGGGCACGTTTTTGGTTTCGCCGGACACTTCCAGCAGCGCCTTGATCGTGGATTTCTGGTTGGCCACCCGCAGCGGTTGCAGATCGGCGGCGTGGGCTGCACTGGCCAGGCCGAGGGCTAGGGCGGTGCCCAGGAGCAGGCGTTTGAAAGGGGAGGTTAAGACCATGGGATGCAGGCTCCAGGCAGATCAAAATGAGGTTCGGTTTACCTCCGCCTGGAGAAGGGGTCGGTCAGTGGGTTAACGTTATTCCTATAAAAACTGGCTGTGAAGTTCTTTTTGGTTATATGTTAATTATGAAAATATTTGATTATGTGTGATCTGATTATTCTCTAATTGCATTTGGCGAGGCGCTGCGGTCCGAGGTGAAAAGGCCATTCATGCGCCCATGCGGTGGGCAGTTCATCGGGCAAGGCGGTGCTCAGCGGTTGGCGCAGGTCGATGCGGGCGATTTCGGCGCCGATGCCAGGTTCCAGGCGAGTGATGTGCAGGGGCGTGCGGGTGTTCTCTCGTGGGTGGCTCAGCCGACGCCTGGAGAGGGGCGGGTCTAGGGCCTGCACCCGGTGCGGGTGCAGGACGCTTGGGTGAATCAGATCACATGGAAACCGTGGGTGCCGTCGCGAGCCAGTTGGTCGACCAGGCCAAACTCCCAGTCCAGGTAGGCTTGCATGGCTTCCTTGGGGTTGTCGGTGCCTTCGTACGGGCGACGGTAGCGGTCGATCCGCGGCGAGGCCAGGTGGGTTTCACCTTCTTCCACCGGCAACTGTGCGTTGATCCAGCCGGCGGTGCCGTCCTGCAGGAGGAACACCTGCTTGCCGGTGATCGCTTCGACTTCGGCCACCGCCAGCCGCGCCAGTTGGCTGCTGCCGCAAGTCAGCACATAACGTTGGGCGGCGGGCACCTTGGCCAGGGCGTGTGGCAGTTGCGCACGCAGCACCCACCAGGCCCCGGGGACATGGCGCTTTACGTAGTTGGCGCTGGCGGTGAAATCCAGCACCACGGTGTCGCCATGGGCCAGCCAGTCGGCCAGGGTGTGGGGGCTGATCAGTTCGGCCTGGGGCGGTGCTGGGACCGGGGCGACCCAGGCGCCTTGCTCGCTGAAGTGCGCCGGTTGCAGATCATCCAGCACATGCACTTCCCAGCCCAGTTGGGCCAGCCAGGACGCAGACATGTTCGCACGCACGCCGTCATCGTCCGCCAGCACCAGCCGTGCACCGCGTACGCTGGCGACGTGGTCGGTTTCCTGCACCAACTGCCCGCCTGGCGTGGAGCGAGCGCCAGGCAGGTGACCGGCCTCGAATTCTTCCGGGGTGCGCACATCGAACAGGTAGGTGGTGCGCGTTTGCTCCTGCTGCCAGGCGTGCAGGTCGGCCAGGGTGGCACGGCCAACGCGGGCCTTGTCGGCGACGCGGCGCGCATCCACGGCGGCGACCTGTCGGTGTTCTTCCGAGGTCGGTGCAAAGCGCCGCGATTGGCCATGGGCAAGTGTCTGCCCGGCGAGGGTCCAGCCGATGGTGCCGTTACGCAAGGCCGAGACCGGGTTGGCCACACCGGCATTGATCAGCGACTGGGTGCCGATAATGCTGCGGGTGCGTCCGGCGCAATTGACGATGATACGCGTGGCCGGGTCTGGCGCCAGTTCGCGGACGCGCAACACCAGTTCGGCGCCTGGCACGCTGATGCCGGTAGGAATACTCATGGTCTGGTATTCGTCAAAACGCCGCGCGTCGAGCACTACCACATCGGCCTGGCTGTCGAGCAGCGCCTGCACCTCTTCGGCGGCGAGGGACGGCGTGTGCCGCTCGCTCTCGACCAGTTCGCCAAACGCTTTGCTCGGCACGTTCACGTCGATAAACAGCTCGCCACCCGCCTTGCGCCAACCCTCCAACCCACCTTCCAGCAGGCTCACCCGGGTGTAGCCCAATGCGATCAGGCGCTCGGCCGCGCGGCTGGCCAGGCCTTCGCCGTTATCGTAGACGGTGACCTGGGTATCGCGCCGTGGAATGCGCGAATACACCTCCAGTTCCAGTTTGGACAACGGGATGTTCGCGGCAAACAGTGGATGGGATTCGGCGAACGGCGCTTCTTCGCGCACGTCGACGAGGGCGACTTCTTCTTGGTCCAACAGGGCCTGGCGAATCTGGGCAAAGCTGCGGGTCGATACGGTGGTCATAGGGCAGGGCTCTTTTCTTTGGACAAGTCCCAGATATTCGGGAGGAAGGCATTGGAATAACCGGAGATAAACAACTTCTCGCTGCCGTCGGGCTGGTACACCGCTCGGCGTACCGCACCGATATTGGCGCCGTACACATGGATGCTGATGGACACCTGGTCGCTGTGGGCATTGCTGACCTGGTGGATGTCACCGACCTTGGGCGACACGGCCTCGACCTGGCCCGGCACCAACTGGATGGGCTTGCCTTCGGCAACCAGGCTGCCATCGGGGGCGCGTTCGAACCCTTGGGAGAACTCTGCCCCGCGTAGCATCCCGATCAGTCCCCACACCCGGTGGTCATGGATCGGCGTACGTTGCCCCGGCCCCCAGACAAAACTGACGATGCTGAAGCGCTGGCGCGAATCGGCATGCAGCAAGAACTGCTGATAGCGCTCGGGGTCGGGTTGGGCGAATTCATCAGGCAGCCAGTCATCATGGCTAACCAGTTGCGCCAACAGCTTGCCGCCACGGTGCAGCAAGTCGCCTTCGCGTGGATTGCCGTCGATCAATTCCGCCAGGGCGCCTATGAAGGCTCTGAGTCTCTCGGGGTGTCGGGCCTGGGTCATGACAATTCCATCGTGTGGTCGGTGGTGATGGGTTTATCTAAGCATAATGTTTATAGTTAATATGCTATTTTTTAATGATTAGCTTATAGCCGAAGGTAATTTAGAACCGCTCTGAATAGCGTTAGACGTTATCGATCACAGCGCGGACTATCCAGGCAGCGTTCCTGCAACTATGCTTCGCACACATCTTAATGACTGTTCTCTATGTGCGGCCCAAATGAAAATTGACGATA
>Ga0308170_10000708_pt1 | contig 38010 bp, 37 predicted proteins | sample PhyBR2_2_FD_202136 | JGI IMG/M metagenome (GOLD analysis project Ga0308170, IMG submission 202136) | Phyllosphere microbial communities from UC Gill Tract Community Farm, Albany, California, United States - DLSLSB.R2 | ecosystem: Host-associated > Plants > Phyllosphere > Unclassified | place... | reverse complement strand
ACTAATTTGAGATAGCGGGAGCCCGATATGTTTCTACCACTCACCACGCAGACAACTTTACGCCCGCTCAGTTCTTTTGCATAACGGATGGCTGCCGCAACTGCGGGTACGCCTGAAGGCTCTACAACATGGCTGTGCAAATTAAGCATTAACAGCATCGCTGCTTTGATTTCGGCTTCTGAAACCAGAAGAACACGATCGACGCGATCGCGTATAAGTGGCCAGGTCATCGCTTCAGGCTCTATATAGCCACTTATGCCTTCGGCGATTGACGACGATATTTCCACTGGGATCGCCTCACCAGCTTCTTTCCAGCACGCAAACGTCGGGCTTGCTTCACTCTGCACTGCCCACACTTCGGCTGCAGGGTTTATGCCCTTGATGGCTGTTGCGATACCGGAGGCCAGCCCGCCGCCGCCAATGTTTACGAGAATAACGTCAGCGTCTGGCCAGTCTTCCATGATTTCCAGACCGACGGTGCCACCTCCGGCAATCATCTGCTGATTATTATAAGCTGAGACGAACGTAGCGCCGGACTGTTGCGCTTCGACAATGGCTTCCTGCCTTGCATCTTCAATGTTCTCAAAAAACGTGAACCTCCCGGCTTTTACCGGTCATGTCCAGCAGTTGCTGCATGGTCAGGGATTCAACGCAGGTTTCGGCAAGATTGTATTTACAGTGGTTTTCCCACTCGTTCATCCACTGCTCAACGCCAAACGGTCTGATATTCATCTCAATTATCCTGTTTTTTAAGGTAAGACAGAACGCTGTCCGCGATGGCGATATCTTCCAGCCCCAGCCCCAGAGAGCGGAAGAACACATGTCGTTTGTAAAAGGGTCTGGCGGCCCTTCCGGTGACCAGCTCCGGTAAATCTCCACGGATATCTTCAGATCTCCAGTCCGCCTCTCGCGCTGCAATTATCATCTCACCGGCGTGAGCAGGCGTGGTCTGCCGGTAGTCACAGTACACGTCCATTTCCGGCAGTGCCCGAGGGGAGATTTCGTGCGCGCCTGGTGCGTTGGTGCTTATAGACGTAATCAGGCAGGGGCGGGTCAACTGCTTCAGATCAATGACCGGTATTGGCGAGGAGGTACACAGCATCAGAACGTCAGTATCTTTTACCGCATCTTCTGCGCTAGCGCAGACTTTCAGCAGCCCTTCTGGCAACCCGTCCTCCCGCGCGAGTGTGTCTGATTCCTGTGAGCTGCTCCGGCTCCAGATCCGAATCTCTTTCCACTTACGCAGCGTCAGGGCATGGCGAAGGTGGGCACGGGCGACGGGCCCTGTGCCGAATATGGTCAGCGTCTGTGCCTCCGCCGGGGCCAGTAGCTCAACAGCCAGGGCTGTAGTTGCCGCCGTGCGCTCTGTTGTCAGCAAAGAGGCATCGCACAGCATCAGCGGCATACCGTCGGCAGTGGACATCAGTAACGTCCAGGCGGTGATCACGGGTTTATGCTCAGTGACCAGATAAGGCGATATCTTCGTGCCAATCAGCTGGCGGGAAATATCCACACCAAAATAGTTGATGAAGTCTCCCCGGCTATCCGGCAGCAAAACGACTTTCTGCTCCGGCTGTACAGCCTGTCCATGTGCCAGGCTCGTGAATACACGGCGCATGGCCTCTTTTACATCAATATGCCTGAGAATGTCCGCAGTCTGCTCCGCGTTGATAACCGGAATACCTTGAGTGTGCATATATTTCCCTGTCAGGTCTGCAAGACAGCTTACCTGTGATATGGTGTGAACTGAAAAGTACATTATGCACAGTATGTTTACAATATGGTTTTTCAGATCCGCGGTTTATAGCAAATCAGGTCGCTGATAAAGTACATGCCGTGGCTGCAACCGGTGGTACGGTAAGCGGGGTAAAGGTCAGTTAAAACAGCAGATTCAGCCTCTTTCTGAGGTAACGTGATAAAGTAAAACCTGGAAGGCATAACTCTGCCGTAACGGCACTGGATGAGGATAAAATGGTGAAAAATTCAGGCCCGGACAATGCACAACTATGTCTGCTGAAGTCAGTTGCAGACGGTATTGCCGCGCTTTTCTTCCCCAGCGTGGAAGTGGTAATTCACGATGTTGAGGCTGATACCGTAGTTTACATTGCCAACAACCTGTCAAAGCGAAAGCCGGGCGATGAGGCCGGTCTGAACGATTTAAAGCAGGATCCGCTGGCACCAGTAACGGGTCCCTATGAAAAGCTCAACTGGGACGGAAAGAAAATGCGATCGGTTACCATCGCAACCGGAAATAACGATACGCCAGGTTACCTGCTTTGCATTAACCTCAGCACAGCGGTATTCGAAGAGGCCAGAAATGCCCTTGAAATGTTTCTTTCAGTTACGCGCCTTCAGCCGCAGCCTGAACAGCTTTTTAAGGATGACTGGCAGGAGAATATAAATACGTTCCTTCATGAATGGATACGGCAGGAAAATACGTCCCTCAGCGCGCTAACGCGTGAGCAGAAAAAAACGCTGGTACAAAATTTGCACAAGGAAGGCGCATTTCGCGCGAAAAATGCAGCAGATTATATTGCGAATGTTCTTTCACTGGGCCGTACGACCGTTTATAAATATTTAAGAGAGCACAGAATATAAAATATAAATAAAAGGAAGTCGTGTTTATTCAATCGGTGGCTCTCAATGCATAAACTTATTTATTCTGGATCTCTGAATATCCATTTACAGGTATATGGTCCGCTCTGAGTAAAAGACAGACGTCAGAATAAACATTCTTATACGCACTTAGAAAAATAAAAATAATAAGTCATGCAGCAAAATTTAATATAAATCTTCTTATCAATGGATAATATTCTGGATTTTACGTTTGTCTTCTTTGCTGAAGAAAATAAATAATCAACTGCATTCATATAAGATTTTTTTATGCCTCATTAGAATTTATAACTACTATTCATGGAGATAAATGTTTTAAATCAGCATCTCTTACATGTTAAAAAAAGGTCAAAAAATGTCCGGTGAAAAAAACCTCCATGAGCTACTCCAGCATGCCAGTCCTGAACATAATCCAGGCAAATACGTTTTTTCCACTCTTCAATCACCATCAACCGAGTTAACAGAATCTTCAGTAGTGTTCATACGTGAAGCAGAAGGTATTACTCTTGTACTTCCCAAGGACATCGCCGATCAATACGGTGTTGGCTATGAATATGTCGCCAGCTGGATCACTTTGAAAATTCACTCCTCGCTGGCTGCTGTAGGCCTTACTGCGGCATTCTCCCGCGCACTTGCCGACAGGGGGATCAGCTGTAACGTCGTGGCCGGATATTATCATGACCATATTTTTGTCGCATATGACGACACGATTGTCGCGATGGAGGTATTGTCGTCCTTAAGGGGAATACCTCATTGATCGAGGGTGTGTATCGGAACCTCAGCGCTAAGTCCCTGCTATACATTCCGCACTATGGCTGCAGGCTGCGGAATCAGGTTCAATTAATAAATCAGCCGTCAGAAATGTTGATTGCAATTTTGAGCATTAATATCGTTTACTTTTAAGGATATTACGGCTATCTGAATCTGAGTCAGCATTGCGTTTTTTGCACTCTCCGATATCTGTTGCTAATATTGACTTTGCTGCGGGACGACCTGATAGCATTCCTATCTCTTCGGGACGACCCGCTAATCAGGATCTCAATATGGCATGGTTATTTTTAGTGCTGGCAGGTATTTTTGAAGTTGTATGGGCATCTGCGATGAAGGAATCTCACGGATTCTCACGCCTTATCCCCAGCGTAATTACCATAACCTTTATGCTTCTTAGTTTTGGCCTCCTGGCCTACGCAATGAAGACACTCCCGCTTGGTACGGCTTATACCATCTGGGTTGGTATAGGGGCAGTTGGCGCATTTGTAGTCGGGATAACTATGTTTGGTGAAGCACTCAACTTTATACGGTTAATCGCCGCCGGACTAATCGTTACCGGTGTAATTATGTTGAAAATAGCGGCTAAATAATTTCCGGCTTATTACGTTATTACAAGTCCGTACTTATGCTGGTTCCATGGTACCAATGATGGATATTTGCAATGTGCATCAGAGCATTTGTGTTTTTTTGCCTGCTGATACCGATCCAGATAAGGGCAGGAACCATTGTTTTCACCGATGCTCAGTACCCTCCCCTTAACGCCGATACTGAAATTGTCTGGCTGGAGGGTTCCTGTAGCCTGCACGACCTCTGTTCTGGCCGTTACGCACCAATGTTCGATACATCTTTGCCTGAGAGTACTCCAGCTTATTGCAGAACACACTCTGCGACAATTTACTCCTACCTAAAGGTGCCTTCCGATAATAATGGCCAGTATTCGCTAACGAGCAACAGTGGCTTCCAGAGGTCAATGCGAGTGCTTTACTCCGCGCACAATGACACGCAATGCAGGCTGCTAAAGTTCTTTCAGTGCCGTTGCGGTTTCCTGGAGAATCTCATCGGAAAGACTACCTTCGCCGATTGCACGTGCCATAACAAGGGCACCAACCAGTGAACTGAGTACCAGGCAGGAGCGACGTCGATCACCATCGGCGTCCGTACCCGGCGTCAGCTCTGCCAGAAGCTCAAGGTATTGTTTGACCTGACGTTGATAGGCAGAGCGGGTTCGGTCGTCCGCGCGCGAAACATCCTCTGCCAGCCCGGCCACTGCGCATCCGGACTCAGGGTGGGATCGGTGGGACGGGCTGAGATAGTCGTCGATGATTGCTTCGAGCGCTCGTCTGCCACCCTGGCTTGACGTCGCCACAGTCCGCGCACTTCCCTGAGCCAGGGCGCGTTCTACCGCAGCGCTGACCAGCTCATCCCGGGATGCGAAATGACGGTAAAACCCGCCGTGTGTCAGTCCGGCTTCCCGCATCATTTCTGCGACTCCAACACCGTTTATGCCACTGCTGCGCATTCGAGCCGCAGCGATTTCGACGATTCGATCGTGGCTTGCCGCTTTGTCTGCTTTTGAACTACCCATGAATAAACCTCCGGCCGCGATACGATACCTGACAAATTTAATAACAATCCACTTTAGGCGAACGGACGTCAAGGCGCCGGCTCCCCTGAGGAGCCGATGTTGGTATTATTGGTTATCGGTGCTGAGCTTGCCGAGGTGATAACCCATACGAGCCTCGAAGTCTGCACCCACTTCTTCGCGCTTTTGCGCTATCCGTGCTCCCCGCTCAGGGACCGTTGGCCATGAGAATGCGTTAAGAAAAACGCCCTGTGTCTCCATCAGATCATCAGCAGACGGCAGGGTTCTGCGGTTGATTAGCCGCTTAGCCTCGGCAAGCGCAGGCCTGTCGAACGACGCGATGCGCCGGGCGAGGTTGTCGACATGAGCGTCGAGCTGGTCATCCGGGAGTGCGCGGTTCACCCACCCGTAGTTCGCTGCCGTCGCAGCGTCGAAATCGTCACTTCCGAGAACGATTTCGAGTGCCCTGGCCCGCCCGACAAGTAGAGGCAGGCGTTCAGTTCCTCCTCCGCCCGGAAAGACGCCTGCCCCGACTTCTATCTGGGCAAAGATTGCTCGCTCCAGGCTGGCGAACCGCATGTCACATGCAAGAGCAATCTCAGAACCGCCGCCGCGGGTTCGCCCCCTAATCAACGCGATGGTCACGACCGGGGAGGCGGTCAATCGAGTGGTGGTATCGATGAACGTCGGCAGCCCAGTTGGCCCCGGTGTCAGTGGAAAATCGGCGAACCGGGAGACGTCATAGTGGTTAACAAAGAAGTCAGGGTCAGCACTATCGAACACGACAACCCGCAACGTGTCATCGGACTCGATGAGACTGACGATCTGCTGCAGCTCGATAAGGGTTTCTGGATCGCAAAAATTCAGCGGCGGATTATTGAAGGTTACACGCCAGTATCCAGGTGCCGTCTCGGTAATAGTAAACTGGGTCAGTGGAGCACTCATATGGAAGATTCCTTCGTTCGAGGACCGTGGGCACCAGAAGTATCGGGTGCGCAGACCATCTGGTTAAACATATTTGGATGATAAGCATCATCCACAATGAGGATGATGCTTATCATCCTCATTGTCAACAATGCGATCTTGTCGAGGCTACCGCAAACCATCCGCCGAAAGCGGGCATCTAATCAGATGCTCTTTTACATTCTTGTAAGACTGTATTGTCTGCATTTCGCTCATAGCGGACGTCACTATGCTGACATGCTCGCTTTGTGCCAGAACGGACAACGCCAGCCAGTCCAAAGCTATCTCGTGCTAATAGCAAGTTTAGCCGCGAAGCATAAAAATAAGCCTCCTGTTGCTCTGTCCATCACCCGCACAACGCGACTTTTCTTCAATACGGCTGACGCAAAATGCGTGGATAAAATGAGAGTGAGTGACCATATAGTCCCAATCGCTACGTGGATGCTGACCAGGATAAAAGTCCATATTAAAGGTGAGTGACCGGCTGGTATGAACTGCGGCAAAAAAGAAACATAGAAAATGCCCATTTTGGGATTGAGCACATTTCCCAGCATTCCTCTGATAAACCAACTCCCCTGAGAAACGTTGTTGTCATCACCATCACTGAAAGAAGATCGAGGACGTATCAGCAGTTGTAAGCCCAGCCAGCTCAGGTAGACCGCGCCACAAACTTTGAGCACAGTGTAAGCCATCTCTGAAACCGCCAGAAGAGCACCAAGACCTAACGCGACCAGCGCGCCCCATACAAAACAGCCAGCATCAATGCCAAGCGCAGCGTGAAAAGCCTCTTTGCCGCCCTCAGCACAAGCGGTGCGCAGAATAAGTGCCGTATCAAGGCCGGGAGTCAGGGTAAGTAACAGTGCTGCGAGAGAGAACGCGAAAAGGGAATCGTTAACAGTCATTTTCTTTGTCCGAAAGAGCAGATGCTAATCATTTAGTTCCCTGCAATCAATCTATCAAATACTACTTTTTAAAAGTCCACTTCTCGCTCATAGCGGACCTTAAAGCACCAATGATTTCTGTAGATTTTCCATTCCACATAAACGGCGACATGTCTGCACGCATGATGGCCATACTGGGCGAGATGGCCGCGGGACAGAAAGTCTATTCCATCGATGAGTCATTTCTGGACGTTACCGGGATTGATAACCTTATCCCGCTTGAGGCATTCGGGCATCAGATGCGCGAGCGTATCCGGAAGGAAACCGGGCTGATAATCGGCGTGGGGTTCGGGCCGACCAAAACGCTGGCCAAAATGGCCAACCATGCATCTAAGAAGTGGACGCAGACTAATGGCGTCGTAGACCTGTCAGACAGAAGCCGACAGCGAAAACTCCTGCATCTGACTGATGTCAGTGATATCTGGGGGATTGGCCGGCGGATCAGCCTGCGCATGAACCAGCTGGGAATCACCACCGCCCTGCAGCTCGCGGACAGCAACATCAGCATGATACGGAAGAATTCCGACGTTATTGTCGAGCGCATCGTGCGTGAACTCAACGGAGAATCCTGCCTGGCACTTGAAGACGCACCTCCGCCCAAGCAGCAGATCGTTAACTCACGTTCTTTTGGCCAGCGCGTTACACAGCTGGAGGAAATGCAGCAGGCCGTGGTGCTGTATGCCACGCGCGCGGCGGAAAAACTCAGAGAGCAGAATTCGCGCTGCCGCCATATAAGCGTCTCGATCGCCACCGGTCGCCACGGTGGTGAACCACAGTATTCGAATACTGCTTCCCGCATATGCGACTATCCGACGAACGACACGCGGGACATTATCGAATCAGCTCTTCGAGGCCTCAGTACTATCTGGCGTGAAGGCTACAGGTATGCCAAAGCAGGGGTCATGCTGGCCGATTTTTACCAGTCAGGCGTGGCGCAGTTTGACATGTTTAGTGAGCAGCAGCCGCGCGCGAACTCTGACGCTTTAATGGCAGCGCTGGACGGCATCAATCGCTCAGGCAAAGGAAAGGTCTGGTTCGCGGGTCAGGGAAATCGCGACAGTTCATGGCAGATGAAGCGCGGAATGCTGTCGCCGCGCTACACAACGAAAATAAAAGATATCCCAGGAATAAAATAATTTTAGAGTAATTGAGGGAACTCTTTAACTAAGAGTCCGCTATGTGCCTAAGCGGACGTTATCAAATCGGAAATAAAAAGCTGAAAAACTCATTTACATACCTACCGGTTGGTATCCATAATGTCATTTTCTATGTGGAGAAAATTATGTCCTCTTTAATGTCATATGCTGCGCTTGCTTTCGCTATCGTGCTCGAAGTGGCGGGCACAACATTTCTTGGTAAATCAGAACATTTTACCAGGCTCATCCCTACTTTGATTTGTGCCATTTTATATGCCTGCTCCTTTTATATGCTGGCACAGGCCCTGAGAAATATCCCTCTGGGCATCGCTTATGCTTCCTGGGGCGGCCTTGGTATTATTTTGACAGCGATCGTTGGCGTGTTTGTTTTCAAGCAGAAACTTGATACTGCTGCTATCTCAGGTATCGCGTTGATAGTTATTGGTGTGGTGGTGGTTAACGGTTTTTCAAAAATGAGCGTTCACTAATGATTTCTACCACAGGAAGACCTAAAAAGGACCCTGAAAACGTACGCCGCCGCTTGCTCAACAGCACAGCCAGTCTGATGGCGAGCCGGGGTTTTGCTGGCGTTAGCATCAGCGATATTGCAACTGATGCAGGAGTCACAAAAGGTGGTCTGTTTCACCATTTTGCCAACAAGCATGAACTTATCGCTTCGGTCTTTGATGAAGAACTTGAGCGTTTCAGCAAGCAGATTGATAAATTTTTGGTGCAGAACCCAGTCATATACGGTTGCTTTACACGGGCCTATATCAGGGCGACGCTGGTCACATGTACTGATAAAACGCCAACCTCTGCACTAGTCTTCTCTCTCTGCACTGAACCTGAATTGATGTTGCGCTGGGAAAACTGGCTTTCTCAGCGCCTGACCCGACATCATGATACTGACGCCGCACCAGAGCTGGAGATCGCCAGGCTCGCTGCAGATGGCATCTGGTTTACAAATTTACTTAAAGGGGGAGTTCAGGAGCACAAAGAAAATCTCCTGAAGCTCCAGCAAACTCTAATTGAAATGACGCTTAAAAAATAATACGAATCCCATTCCAGAAGCAGTTTTTCTGACATCTGCTTCTCGCTCATAGTGGACTCTGCCCCGCAAGCATGTCTGCTTAGTGCCATAAGCGGACATTGCGCTTTTTACTGCCGTGAATGCATCTCAATGATATTAGAAACTCGTTAGAGATTATTCATTTTCTGAGCTTTCACGAATGCTGGTCGGCTCATTGCTCTGGCTATGTAGCTGTCCGTTTCTTTGTCAATTTCTAATCCGCATAGTTTTGCCCACAGCAACGAATGAGAGAGGAAAATGTCGGCCAGAGTAAAATTGTCCCCGGCGATCCAAGTATGGGACGGATTGAAGCGGATCCGGGAGATGACGTTGGTTGCTTCGTCTCTAAGGGAATTCATTAAGTCAGTGGATCGTTGGTTTTCTGGAATGAATACATTTTGTTTCAGTAAACTCCAGACCGGCGCTTCTAAGTCGGTGAGACTAAAGCTCAACCACGCATTAACGGAGGCTTTTTCTTCAGGATTTGCGGGGTAAAGAGTACCATTTTGATGTTTTTTACACAGGTAAATACATATAGCTAAGGTTTCACTGATTGATATTTTTCCGTCAACCAAAAAAGGTACTTTTCCAAAAGGATGGGGTGATTTCACGTCAGAAGTTGGATTAAAAAGCTCTACTCTGATGGTATCGTAAGTTGCCCCAATTTCTTCAAACGCCCAAAGCACCCTAAGGGATCTGCTTTTTGGGTAGGTATAGATTTTCAACTCAAAACTCCTTTTTTATGAGCAGTATTTATAGAATAAGTGTTGAGTTAATGTCAAAAAGTCCGCTTTGTGTCAGAAGCGGACGTTGAAGCCGTAATATCATATTTGCATGATGTAACAGATGACTGTATGCGCATATTTTTCGTAAGGTAAACAAAACCTGACTATGAATTTATTAACCTGCAAGGATAATTACCCATGCGAATCGCCACGCTTACAACAGAACGGTTGTTATTAAAACCGTTAGTTGCCGAAGATGCTCAGCAGATCCAGAAGCTTTATCCCCGCTGGGAAATAGTCCGCTATATGGTGGCATCGGTCCCCTGGCCTTATCCAGTGAATGGTGCAGAGAATTACGTTAATAACGTTGCTCTGCCTGACATGGAGAAAGGAATTGCATGGTTCTGGACTATCAGAAATCTTGAGATGCCAGACAAAATCATGGGCTTGATATGCCTTTACGATGAAGAAGATAACAACCGCGGGTTCTGGCTGGCACCGGAATGTCAGGGGCAAGGCTTTATGCGTGAGGCTAGTATTGCGGCTACAGATTACTGGTTCAATGTGTTGAATAAGCCGGTATTGCGCGCACCTAAAGCAGCCGTTAACAGCCGCTCTCAGCGCATTTCAGTCAGTAGCGGAATGCGGCTTATCAAAACGGTTGAGAAGGAGTATGTCAGCGGTCTTCTGGATTCTGAGCTTTGGGAAATCACCCGCGATGAGTGGAATGCTCCAAGAGTTCAATGATACCAGTAATCCAACGTCCGCTTTTCGCTCATAGCGGACTACGGCTGCTTACCGTTGTGCGTGTTGTCTTCAGTTTAATGCCAACCTGGTACAGGCAGGTTTATAGGTTTTTATTGAACGAGTTGGCAGTGTGCGAATTTCGTTCGGCAGTCATTCATGGAATAGACTGCAAAAGCGGTTAACTCATCATACTGAGCCAGATTTTATGACCAGAGCCAGTGAGATAAAAAGATTTAATATCAATAACTTATACTGGATCGGCGTCATCTGAGCACATAGCCGGACTTTCATTTAGCATAACGTATCGTAAACCGAAGGGGTGATGCTGTAAGCCCTGGAATCACGATTAAAGCAAAGCTATACCGTGGCACGTTAACAGCAGCTGATAACAGCAACGTACGCAAAAATTATCTGCAATTCGCTTGCTGAGTAAAAAATTTGTCTCCTGCAATAGCAGGAGACATTAGATTAGTGGGCGAAGTGTTGATCAAGCGGTGCGCTGAACCAGCGATTGTTCAGCACATTTTTGATAACACTGTTTTTGTCTGCAGTTGACAGGGAATTGTCCTGCTCGATGCGGGTGAGAATATCTTTATAGCTATAGGTCTTGTTGCTCATGTAGATGATGGCTTTCTGCTTGTTGGCATCCATCACCAGCAGTGACTCCCCCGCAGCTGCATTTTCCGGAGTCCATTTCTTCCATTCCGGAAGGGTCTGATCGTTTGGTGACCCTGTGGCCAGGAAGTTTTTAATGTATGTATTAAAAGATTCACCTAGTGCCTTAGAGCCTTTTAGCTTCAGCGCATCCTGCGTAAAATCAGCATACTTATTTTTATCCCAAAAAGGCATAAACACGCCGTGGAAAGAGCCAATGGCGGATAATTTATCACCAGTGACAAACGCATCCGTGCCATAGCGGAACTCCATACCATACAGCGGCGCGTTATAATTTTTATACATGACCTCAGCAGACTGATTAACATTAAACTGGCTGTATAGCAGCCCGCCATAATGATTTGCAAAGGTGTATTTATTCAACAGAGTAGGGTTGTTTCCAAGCGTACCGTCTTTCACCTGTGTTGCAAACATAGGGTCGTTACGGGCGAAGAAAGAAAACTCCTGTTGCCCTGTAGCCATGATGGCCGGGACGGCATTATATTTTTTGGTCTCAAAGCCATCCTTCGGGATCACCACACCATCGCGGTAGAGATGCGGAAATTGATTCATGCGGATCCCCGCATCGCCAAAGAGCATTGCCAGTTCTGCGGCGGGAAGCTGATAGAGAAAATGACTGACCTCTGGCGAGCCTGACAGGAGCCAGATTTTTGCCGCTACGGCATCCGGTTTAATGCCCTTTTTGACTACCAGAGGTGCCAGTCTTTGCGCGAAAACACTTTCCGCTTCATGTTTGTCAGAGGTGGTCATGCCGCCACTGAAAACAATGGCTTTGTTGAAGGTATTTTTAAAATAGGGTGATATAAGCATCGCCATCACGTCCCTGCCGCCAGCCGAAAATCCGGAGACGGTAATATTATTTCTGTCACCGCCAAAAGTCTGAATATTGTCTTTGATCCACTCCAGCGATTTTTTGATGTCAAGTAAGCTGTAGTTCCCGGAATCATCCAGCGGGTCGCCATCGTTCAGGGCTTTTAATGGATTAAAGCCGAGTGCGCCCAGACGATAATTTACGGTTACAATCACTGCATTGTATTTTTCAGCGATAAACGCCGGAGCAAACTCACCAGAACTGCCCAGCTGATTGTTGCCGCCGTGGATATAAACCAGCACCGGAAGCGGGGTGCTGGTCCCAGTCGGGCGATAGATATTGAGATTCAGACAATCCTCATGACCTTTGGCTCCGTCTGGGGAAACCTGGATGCAGTCTGCGCCGGGTCGGGTCGCATCGAAGACGGTTTGCCATGTGTCAGGGGAAACCGGTTTTTTCCAGCGCAGTTCTCCGACCGGGGCTTTCGCATAAGGAATACCTGTCCATGACAACGTATTGTGATGGTCTGTGCCTTTGACCTTGCCAAATTGCGTCGTAATTTCGGGGGAGATATCTTGTGCGGTGGCTGAAGAGGCAAGCAAAAAGAGTAAAAATGTTGGGGACAATCTGAACTTAGAATTTTTCATGCGTACCTTGCTCTGGCGAAATATTTCTTATACATGAAATGTCACAATGCCCAGTAATATCTGGCTCACAAAACAAGATAAATTCAGCTATTATCGCGCGTTACTGTTTTTTTCTGGTGAAATGTATCTTTATTCGCGCTCACTATTTTGGGGATATGTAAGTCAGGAGAGCAGTTCGTTGCATCTATCGAAAACTATCCTTAGTAAAGAATTACCAATAATTACGTCTTGAAATACCTTTTCATCAGCATCCAGCATCTCAAGCGCACTCGCATCCACCGTTGGAACCCGCACATCGCGTTATGCTGTCGCTGGCCAAAGCCAGTTTTAAGCCCCCTCGCCTGTGCTGGATATCGGTATTGCATTTTCACTGATGAAGACGCGTAATCTGTGCCGCTAAGATGTTAATGACTGCAAAGTGTGGCGATGAAAAGAAACTGCAGGCAGGTTTATGATAATAATTCGATCCGGGACGGTAGTCTTTCAGAACTTAATTTATCGCTGTCTTTAAACATTGATCAGACAGGCTACCCTTCCATAACGCTGAACAACCTGCGCTCAATGCCTGGACCGCCAGAGATGATCCAAAGAGAGACAAAAAGGTTCAGGTAAAGAGAATTCCACCTTTCGCGTTGCACGCTTAGTCGACATCTAACAGGCTTTGCCGCCTGTATTTGCTAAATTCGGGCCTTAGGATGGCTGGTATGTTGAAAAGCAACGCAGTAAAGACAGGCTTAGGGATCATGAAACGCAGGTGCTCCAGGTCACCGATGGCACAGGGAAACTATGATCATCAGAATGCGTATGATCGCGCAGAATGAGTTTATCTCCTGTGATTTTCGCTGTTATTTAAGCGAAAGGATGATTAAATTCGTTCAGCAACATTATCCGCAGACTCTGTCGCTCTTCAGAGCGTGACGCGGATTGATCGCAGGGAAGAACAGCCGTTAACTTCATCATCAAAGTCATACCGCAAACAGAGGCAGGGAAAGAATGAGGGAGCTTGCACCCGATGGCATCACCGGGATGCCGTCACGGACGGCAGAGTATCTTTGTCGCCAGATCGCACGCCTGCTGAAAGGAGGAAGCCTGACCCCGGAGACCTGCGAGCGTATCTTTGCTTTCTGTGGAATCAGACCGTCAGATGCTCAGTGGCGTCAGTTTCTTATCCCGGTTCTTTCCTGTCTGGGATTACTGTCATTGGTTGCCGGAGCGGTGTTCTTTGTTGCCTGGAACTGGGCCTGGCTGCCAAAAATGGCGAAATTTGCCCTGGCCGAGCTGTTGATCGTCGCGCTGGCGGTGATTGTCTGGTGGCGCTGGTACAGCACGCTGGCACGCAACGCATTACTGGCGACAGGGTTAAGCTTCGGTGCCCTTTTTGCGCTGTATGGACAGATTTATCAGACCGGTGCTGACAGCTGGGAGCTATTCCGGGCCTGGTTATACGTTCTTCTGCCGCTGGCGCTGATTGCCAGGCAAAACAGCCTGTGGTTTTGCAGCTGGCTGGTCGCTAACCTGGCGTTCCAGCTCTATTACAACACCCTGCCGTCGTCACTTCTGGATCTCGCCGCGTCTGACAGTTTAACCAGGCTCCCGACCACTGTGCTCTACGCATATCTGGCGTTGCTGGCAGCCTGCCTGATTGTCAGGGAAGCGCTGGCCTGGTGCGCGATAACGCATCATCCCAAGAGCTGGCTGGCAAGCCGCTGGTTCTCGCGAGTCATGGCGGGATTTTTACTGCTTCAGCTGACCGCCATCGTGGCCGGGAACCTCTCTGACTGGGGCGGCAGTGACCACCTTCCTTATATCACCGGCGGTTGGGTGATCACCCTGCTGGCAGGTTATTACCTTTACCGTTACCGCTATCAGGATCTCTGCATGCTGACGCTGGGCATTGCCAGCCTGACCGTGGTTGGCTGTGCGCTAATTATGCAGTTATTCCTTTTAGCCTACGATACGGGTGATCTGTTTTTGACTGGCATCCTGTTGGCATTCTGGGTGGCGGTAAATGGTTCAATTCTGCTGAAATGGCAACGCAAACTGGTTGAAAAGGGGCCAATCGATCTGGTTCCGGCCAGGCTGACCTTACTGACAGACACTTTGCGTCAGCAGGGTTTGCTGAGCGCCTCGCAGGTTGAGGAAATTAAGCAACGCGGTCACGCATCCGACCTACCCTGGTATCTGAGGCTGGCGCTAAGCGTCGGAGGCTGGGTGGCAGCGATCATCATTCTGTTACTGATGATACTGATGCTCTATGCCACTGATCTGCTGGAAGACCCGAACGCTGCGACCCTTATTATTCCTTCGCTGCTGCTTGCCGCCATTGCGCGTGGCCTGTTAAGCAGTCAGCGTGACGGTAAACATCACCTCGGGCTGGCATGGGCGATTGCGGCAACGTGCGGGCTGATAACTGGCGTTCTGCTGCAAATCCAGAGCAATGATGCCAGCTTTATTATGCTGAGTTCACTGACTGCCTTGCCGATCCTGGCCGCGATGGCGGTGGCTATGCCCGACCGCACTTATCGGTTTATGGCCATCACTGCCCTGACCTTTTTCCTGGTGCTGGCGGGCTACTCTCTGGCCCGGATCTGCCTGTCTCCGATGGCTGCACGACTTGCTGTGTCCGTACTGGTGGCGGCGGTTATATTTTTATGGATGTGGAGTGTCAGTCATCAGTTGAGGTTACAGGCAGGGCCGTATGCTGACGCGGTACATCCTCTGCTGTATGGCATACCTTGTGGTCTGATGTTGCTGAGTTTCCTCGGTATAAACGCGGCGTATCTCACGGATTTCATCTGGTCAGCATCGCAATTTTCCACGCTGCAGTCTGGGACAGGCACAGGGATCGCGGCTGGCTTAGTGCTGAGTGCACTCAGTCAGAAAAGGCACAGACAGCCGCTGTTTTCGATCATCACGCTGCCCGCTGCACTTATCTGCGGGGCTGCCTCCCTCTATGCACCGGGTATAGGGCTGGGATTGTGGTTAATTCTGATGGCACGTTATCAGGGAAGTCTGGGGTTGCTGGTGGTCAGTGGCGGTTTCATGGTGCTGTATGTCATTGGCTGGTATTACTTCCTGGAGGTAATTCTGCTGCAGAAATCCCTGCTGCTGCTGGTCAGTGGTCTGGTTTTACTTGGGCTGGCATGGGGAGTCAAAAAAGTATTACCTGCACAAATCGGAGGTGCCAGTGAAAATGCATAAACAGAGCCGATGGCTGGCTGGCGCTGTGATAGCGCTGGCGCTGATAGCCGTCAATGTCAGCATCTGGCAAAAAGAGCAGTTGCTGAAGCAAGGCGCGGTCATGATTTTACCTCTTGCCCCGGTTGACCCGCGATCCCTGATGCAGGGTGATTACATGGCGCTGAACTATGCCCTCACCCGCCCGCTGGAACTGGCGTTGTATCAACAGGCTGAGTCCTGCGGCGCGACCCTGTCAGCGCCATGCCTGCCCACCAGCGGAACCCTGATTGTTGACCTCGATGCGCAGCGTCACGCGACTCAGGCCCGTTTTGATCAGGGTGAACCTCTGCAGCCAAATCAGCTGCGGGTAAAATACCATCAACATTATGGCTCGCTGACCATCGGCACCAACGCTTATTTCTTTCAGGAAGGTCATGCCGACAGATTCGCGCAGGCACGTTACGGGGAATTTCGGGTGGGAAGCGATGGCACGGCCCTCCTGACGGATCTGCTTGATGAGCAGGGTAAGGTGATTCAGCCTTAACTAAGCGAGACGTACACTGCCCTGCGCCAAAAACCTGACAGGCGGCCTTAATGTCCGGATGCTCCAGTCAGATAGTCAAACGTACAACCTGCCGCCGCAAGCGTTGTTGTCAGATTTGCAAAGGTCATTTTTACCGTAGCCGTAAAATCGGGTTCCGGGGTGCCATTGTCTCGGCTGCCTGTCTGACCCGGGACAAACAGCAAACCGCCTGAACGGATGGCAGCAGCATAACCATGCTGCTGATAGCGGGCGAACTGAAGTCAGCGTTTTGCCAGAAGCGGACATGGCTTACCTATGCTGCTTTATTCTCAAGAGAAATGCCTGACTCTCTTTCTGACTTGAACTACAACATGTACGGACTACATTAAGATTTCTCATTTCATTCAGGAGAATTGGTAATGTTTAGTCATGTTCACGTTGGCGCGAGAGATCTCAACGCATTAGTGGCTTTCTATGAACCTCTGCTTGCGAAGTTAGGCTTTGAACAGATGCCAGAGGGTAATGGCGGTCAGGCTAAAGGGGTTGGCTGGAAATATCCTTATAAACGATGGCCTCAGTTTTACGTGCAGGTGCCTGAAAATGGCCTTCCTTCAACCTGGGGAAACGGTATGCAGGTCAGTTTTTTAGTCGCTTCTCAGGAAGAAGTTCAGGAGATTTGGCACCTCGCCATGAAAATGGGAGGTGCCGACGAGGGTAAACCTGGTTTCAGAGAATACGCTTCAGACTTCTATGCGGCTTATTGTCGGGATCCGGAAGGGAATAAGCTGTGCTTTGTCCACGCTCCTGAAGAATAAATGCAGAAGACCAGACCACTGTTCTCATGTTGTCTGTACAATCTCCGCCTGGCGCTTATAGGACGTCAGTCCTCCTTCTTCCCTGAGGCGGATATTTTCAGACAAGCAATAGCCCGGTGAAGCGTTATGGACATTGCTGGGCTGGCTCATCATGTCACAGGCTGCCAGATAGAGGTGACCTGCAGGTATTGCCCCTTTCAGGCCGCCCACGTGATACGGGCATTGCTGACGCATGCCATACCTTAGCTGCCTTTATTGTCCAGCCAGAGTGATGGAACAGCGGTTGATAAGGGCAGTATTGCAATGGTGCCGGTTAGTGATCCTGACTTCTGCTTTGCCAGATGATGTGCGATCAGATCCTTCTGCTCAGCAAAATTTCGATTTATTCAACAACGTCCGTTGCATCATTATGAAGTAATGATTAAAGCATCATTTTACCTCTAATTGATTTTGCTATAAGGTTCTTCTGCTCGCGCAACTATACAGAGGATGCTGTGCCGGAAGCCTGTTTTGCTATAAACCTCGCGGCGAAAATTTAAGCGGATACGTTGCATCAATATAGCTGCTCAGACATAGAGAAAATTATGACGAACATTACTAACGACAACTGGATTAGGGTATCTGTGATATCAGCAATATTTAGTAGTGTCGTGGGTTCATTACTGGTTTTAACCTATCTTTCCTGGGGAAAAAGCAGTACACCCGTAGTGGGTATGATTTTCACTTATTTTTTTATTGTCATGACGAGTATTATTGGGACCACGATGGGCTCTTTAATAATTGGCATGCCATTAGCGATGATTTCAAAGCGATTTTATCCTGACGCTTCCCTCAGGGGGAGCTTTTTTATCATATGCTCTGCACTCTTCATTTGGCTGGTTGTACTGGCATGGCCTGTTATCCGGATATGTGAAACGCCTTATTCGGATGTTTTGCTTTTAAGCCCCTATGCTTTCTGTTCAGCTGCCGCCCTTGCTTATCTGGTTTACTGGGATTGATGAGTATCATATGAATCAGGATTAGGGCAGAAGGACCGTTAAAAAAAGGAACTAATAGTATCATTTTTCAGCCAGACATATGGAAAGAGGTGAGTCCAGGGTGTCGGAATTCCGATACTTTCCGACACTCCAGTGAGCAGTTTTAATTACAGACTCATCTGGATGTTAATTAGATAATGTTTACGTGACAGCACGTGACAACATTTTGCCAGCCAGATAATTATGGATTATGCTCGAAATACTGTTTATCCATCTCGACAAGTTTCTTTTGTAAACCTGTCTCACCTTCAACCACTTCGTAAAATTTACTGTGAGCATAAAGATAAATACGCTCGGATGACGCAAACATAAACATGTCTGGTGAAGCCATATTTGTGAAGCGACTTTTCAATTCGGGCTGTAAAAAGATGACACCATTCCCAACCTGAGGATTATTTTGCCACTCAATAAAGATAGCACTTTTCTATTCCCCCATTTACATCGGCTTTTTCTTTAAAAAACCCCAGTAGGTAATAGTATAAATTAAACCTGTAGTATCTACCGTGCCACAAATGCAAAGAGCGTACTCATGATTACTTTTACTCATCCAGTAAATTACCACCCTATCGACTTGCACTGACTGAATTCCGTTTTTGGAACAATGAGCGCCATATGGTTTTCTGCCATGCACTGTTTAAAAACCTGCTCTTTGTAATGTCCCACCTGTAAACCCAGCATGGTGCTGGACCGTTCCGCTGCGTTCTTTTCAATGTAATAGCCACAATTTTCTTTGAAATCCTGAGGATTATCGCTATGAGACATCGACCATCTCAGTTGAGTTTCAGCTGCACCAGCTGACTGATGCTGAGGGGCGACTTTTGCTGTTGTAGAGCCAGAAAAGAGTGGATTGCCCAGTAATTTCTGTGCAAAGCGTTGGTTTTCACCGGTTGTATGGCCGGTTTTACACAGCTGCAGATAGGCCTGCGAAAGGCGTTGCTCCTCAGCATCGGCAGCATGGGTGCATTCCTCAAGAACTTGTTCATTGGTCTTAGCCGGTATTTTATCTGTGGATCTCCAGTAACTATTTTTAAAGTCCGGAACTGTGCCTTCAGTGGTGCCAAAAGGGCAAAGTGCACTGGCGCAACCCTGTAAAAGCATGGGCATACACGTCAGCATCAGTACGCGTAACAGGGGAAAGGCTTTAAGACTGCTTTTGTTCATTTTATTTTCACTTTGGTCAGCTGCGGACATGGTGTCTGAGCAATGTCATTTTTATGTACGTCGTTCAGATAATACCCGGTCTGCTGCACAAGGTATTCCGAATTCAGTGTTTCTGGTGCTGTACTCCTCGGCTGGCCACAAGTCTGGCAATGAACCACTGTCATCGGAAGCACATACTTATTATGTTCTCGACACTAAGCTGCCTGACTTACGCCTTATATGTTCCGCTTTTCGTTTATAGCTGCCAGTAAGTTCCTTTGATTTCCTGAAGATGTTTCAGCCGCCGTTCTGCATGCCTGGTAAGAAAAGCAGCGTGTCCAGGGCGGCGCGGATTTAACGGTAATGGCTCTGATTTGCCTGAAAGTGGTTTGGTTATGTCAGTGCTGTATCCCGGCAGGCGTTTCTGAAAAGCGGTTCACCGGACAGAATATGCGGTCTATCCAGGAGGTGACTGTATCAATGCGCTGGGTCTCTGAGGCATAGATGGTGCGTCACTTTTTCAATGCCGGTTAAAGCAACAAAGCCAGCTCGTTCATAGAAAGTGAATGCCGATGGAGGAGCGTTTGTGTTGATAAAATCAAACCAGTGGCCAGAATCCTTAAGTATCTCACTGAGCAGGGCACTGCCAACCTGCCTTTTTCTCCATCCTGAGTCTACATAGAGATGTCGCAGACGTCCGATGCCAGTTTTTAGCGTAAACGGGTCGATGTTGAGTCCACAAACGCCAATGATTAATCCGTCTACAGAAGCCCCAATGAGTTTTTCTCCGGGTCTGTCAAAACGGTTGTGTCCGCTAAGCCAGTTATCTTCCAGTCGGCGCAACATGTTAAATCCTTCAGCCATGCTCTGCGATCTTAACTCAGCAAATCCTGGGCTGTCCGGGGTGACGCTTGTGAATTGGATATCCATGATTCTTCCAGTGATTTCAATCTGCATAGTCTGGACAGAATGATGATTGTGTCCAGTATGACAATGGCACACTCATACTTCCTACTGCCATCAATGTCCGCTCTGTGCCAGGAGCGGACGTTGAACATCGTGAAAATCAGGACGTATAGCAGCTTTATTACCTGTTTTTAAAAAACTATTCGATTCATTTTGGGAACGTCAGGGCTGATGTAAGTATCCCGCTATATCAGTACCCGCCCGTTTTTATTATTTGGCGATGCCCATGTTTTGATGAGCCTCAACCTTCATGCTTTACAGCGTGGCCAACAGGAGAGCCTTATCAGGAGAGTTTATGACCGACACACTTAAACAGTCCTGTCATTTCTGTCGATCTTCATCAATGGTCAATGACGTAAATTCGAAAGGCACGGGCTGATCCTCTATTAACAAATTGTGGATAGCCGTGTTTGAAAAGCATGCCATAGGTGTCTGCAATTACTTCCGTTTTAGCTGCGTTATCCATGAAGGTGAGTGAATAGACAGCAATATCATCGACGTAGAGGGAATACACCATTCCGCGGGAACGAAGGCTGGATTGAAGCGCCGGCCCGGATTCCCAGAATGAAGGCGAAATTTTCACAGCTTTTCTATCAGTGATTTTAATTGTGCAATGACGGATTTTTTCTCATCCTCTTCTTCTCTACCGTAAGGACGGGTTGACTCGCGGATAATCAAACGCGTCGGCAGCAATTCACGGAGGTGCATCTGCGGTGCGGCCATCTGCTGGATTAACAACTCAACGGCCCGTTTACCCAGCTTGTTGAAATCCTGCGCAACGGTTGTGAGAGGTGGCTGGAAATAGAGGCTGTCCGCCGTATCATCATAACCGGTGACGGAAACCATCCTGCTGCCGGTGCGATTCAGTTGCGCGAGAGCACTCAACACCCCGAGCGCCATTTGATCGTTCGCTACGACGATCGCGCTAATCCGCGTATACTGATGTAACAGTTCAAAAGCCTTATGCCAGCCACTGGCAGCACTCCAGTCACCAAAGACCGTTACCGCATTACTCACCCCAAGCCGGTGTAAAGTCTCACGCCAGCTGCTCAATCGCATACGCGCCGAAACGGAACTCTCAGGCCCTGCAAGCAGGCCGAACTCCCGGTGCCCCAGCTCCCAGAGATGACGGATGCAGGCTCCGCAGCCATCAAGGTGATCAAACCTTACGCAGCAGACATTAGTTTCCGGTGAGACATCTAAAAACAGACAGCAAATATCCGGGTTCTCATTCACCAGTTTTTCCGCAATGTTACCTTCAAGGGGCAGATTAATAACCGCGCCTCGGATATTTTGCGCGCGAAATTCATTCAGTCGCGCCTGAAGTGAGGCATAGTCAGCCATCACCGGCATCGCGATAGCAACCTCCAGATGATGTGTACCTGCGTGACTTTTTATCGCAGCGGCGATTTGTGAGGGCGCATGCAACGTCAACGACGCGGTAATCAACCCGATAGACGGTGCCGACTTTCCCGCCAGCAATTGTGCTGAGCGGTTCGGTACATAGTGCAACGCCTGCATTGCACGGATGACTTTATCGCGAGTACGTTCAGTCACCACACCAGGTTTATTCAGTACACGTGAGACCGTCTGCTGGGATACACCGGCCTCGCGAGCCACATCTTCTAACGTTGCTGTACGGCGTTCCATCGTCTCCTCCGTTACTCGCTAACAAAAATGTCGTTCGCTAACATTTTATGTCAGAAAATCGACATTAAACTATGGTTTTCGCTCTGTTTCGTGATCGTCCGTGAGTTTCAATCTCACCATTGTTGCCGCTATTAACAAAATATCTGATAACTCATTCCATCTTGTCTAGCGAATGACATTTCACATTTATCCCACAGGTATACCTATGCGACATCACGCTTGCCACCTCTCCGGTGGACCTCTGTTTCATGACGTGCTTGCCCGTGAAGACTGGCAAAACCAGACCATTACACACCTGAACCGTTTACCGGCCCATCCGACCTTTGCCAGCTGGCGCGATCTTCGCTCGGCAAGGGAAAATCAGTTCTCTGCACACCGCCGCCTGCTGGATGGTCAGTGGCAATTTTCTTATGCCCGCAGCCCGTTTGAGGTGGATGCCAGCTGGCTGGAAAACGATCTGGCGGACAGCCGCAGTACACCGGTCCCCTCGAACTGGCAAATGGAAGGGTATGACGTGCCAGTCTATACCAACGTGCGTTACCCCATTGATACTACGCCACCACGCGTACCTGAAGAAAACCCGACCGGCTGCTACTCACTGACGTTTAGCGTCGAGGAAGACTGGCGGGCGGAGGGTCAGACGCAGATTATCTTCGATGGCGTGAACTCCGCATTCCATTTGTGGTGCAACGGCGAATGGGTCGGTTACTCACAGGACAGTCGTCTGCCCGCGGCCTTCGATCTCAGTGCGCTCCTTAAGGCGGGCGAGAACCGCCTCTGCGTCATGGTGATGCGCTGGAGCGCAGGCACCTGGCTTGAAGATCAGGATATGTGGCGGATGAGCGGAATTTTCCGCTCCGTCTGGTTGCTGAATAAACCAACGCTGCACCTTAGCGATGTTCAGCTCACTCCGCAGCTAGATGCGCTTTATCACGACGCCGAGCTGGAGGTCAATGCCACTGTCGCCGCCCCGACACCGTTGCTGGAAAAACTGACGGTGGCCGTTGAGCTGTGGAATGACACGCAACAGGTCGCCAGACATCAGCAGCCGCTCGGCTCACCAGTCACTGATGAACGCGGCAATTATGCTGAACGCACCGTGATGCGCTTGCCTGTAGAACGCCCGGCACTGTGGAGCGCGGAAACACCAAACTGCTACCGGGCCGTAGTCTCACTGTGGTGCGGCGATGAACTGATTGAAGCCGAAGCCTGGGATATCGGTTTTCGTCGGATTGAGATCGATAATGGCCTGCTGAAGTTGAATGGTAAACCGCTGTTGATCCGTGGTGTAAACCGTCATGAACATCACCATCAGCGCGGTCAGGTCGTCACCGAAGAGGATATGGTGCAGGACATTCTTCTGATGAAGCAGAATAATTTCAACGCTGTTCGCTGTTCTCACTATCCTAACGCACCACGCTGGTACGAGCTCTGTAACCGCTATGGTCTGTACGTGGTCGATGAGGCTAATATCGAGACCCACGGCATGGTGCCAATGAGCCGTCTTTCCGACGATCCGTCCTGGTTAGCGGCCTGGAGCGCCCGCGTCACGCGGATGGTACAAAACAATCGCAACCACCCGTCGATTATTATCTGGTCGCTGGGCAATGAGTCCGGCGTGGGTGGCAATCATGAAGCCATGTATCACTGGCTCAAGCGTAACGATCCGTCACGTCCGGTGCAGTATGAAGGGGGCGGTGCGAATAGCACGACTACCGATATTCTCTGCCCGATGTATGCCCGAGTAGAAAGCGATCAGCTTATCCCTGCGGTGCCAAAATGGGGGATTAAAAAGTGGATCAGCCTGCCTGGCGAGCAGCGCCCGTTAATCCTTTGCGAATACGCTCACGCAATGGGCAACAGCCTGGGAAATTATGCCGATTACTGGCAGGCGTTTCGTGATTACCCGCGCCTGCAGGGGGGCTTTATCTGGGACTGGGCCGATCAGGCCATTACTAAAACCTTCGATGATGGCAGTGTCGGCTGGGCGTACGGCGGTGATTTTGGCGATAAGCCCAACGATCGCCAGTTCTGCATGAACGGTCTTGTCTTCCCCGACCGTCGCCCTCATCCGTCATTAATTGAAGCCAAACATGCACAGCAATACTTCCAGTTTGCCCTGCTGTCGCAAACCCCGCTGCGCATTAGCATCACCAGCGAATACCTGTTCCGCCTGGCGGATAACGAGGAACTGCAGTGGCAGGTTCAGGCTGCTGGTGAAACGGTTGCCAGCGGCAGCCTGGCCCTTGAACTTCTCCCTGAAGGACAGCGCGAGCTGACGCTGTCGGAGAAATTGACGCTGCCTGCCGGGGCCGAAGAGGTATGGCTGACGCTGGAGGTTATCCAGCCGCAGGCCACGGCCTGGTCCGATGCCGGTCATCGCGTCGCCTGGCAGCAGTTTGCCCTCGCAGCCCCGCTGGTTCTGCGGGCACCTCTGTCTGCAGGAAATGCCCCTGAGCTTGAGCGCAGTGACAGTGCCTGGACGGTGCGCAGCGGTGCGCAGCAGTGGGCGATCGACCGTCAAAGCGGACTATTGACGCATTGGCAGGTGGACGGCGTGGAGCAACTACTGGTTCCGCTGCGCGACCAGTTCATTCGGGCACCACTGGATAATGATATTGGCGTGAGTGAAGTGGAGCGCATCGATCCCAACGCCTGGGTTGAACGCTGGAAAAGCGCAGGCCTGTACAACCTCACCACCCGCTGCGTGCAGTGTGACGCGCATCGTCTGAACAGCAGCGTTGTTGTCGATAGCCGCTGGCACTATCTGAACGGGGATGAGGTTGTGATCGTCAGCCACTGGCAGATGACCTTTGACGCGCAAGGCAAGCTGCACCTGACCATTGACGGCGAACGTGCTGGCACACTGCCGCCGCTGCCACGCATCGGGCTGAATTTTCAGGTACTGGATCAGAATAAACCGGTCTCATGGCTGGGATTCGGCCCGCATGAGAACTACCCGGATCGTCGCACCAGCGCCTGTTTCTCCCGCTGGGAACTGCCGCTGGACGAGATGACTACACCGTACATATTCCCCACCGAGAATGGCCTGCGTTGTGATAACAAAGCACTTGACTGGGGGCGCTGGCACGTGGCGGGTGATTTCCACTTTTCCCTACAGCCTTACGGCACCGCGCAATTAATGAAGACTGACCACTGGCACTGGATGCAGCCGGAAAGTGGCGTCTGGATAACCCTTGATGGGCAGCACATGGGCGTCGGCGGTGATGACTCCTGGACTCCCAGCGTACTGCAGCAATGGCTATTGCTTGAAACACAATGGAAATATCAGTTAACGATTCATTTCCAGTAATAATCGAAGCGTGAGCCCCGGGCTTACCGGCATAACCAGATGGAACAGTCAAAATGAAACTCTCTGAACTCGCACCAAGAGAACGACATAACTTCATTTACTTTATGTTGTTCTTTTTCTTCTATTATTTCATTATGTCGGCCTACTTTCCTTTCTTCCCGGTCTGGCTGGCAGAAGTTAACCACTTAACCAAAACAGAAACAGGGATTGTGTTTTCATCTATCTCACTGTTTGCAATTATTTTCCAGCCGGTGTTTGGTCTGCTCTCCGATAAACTGGGGTTACGCAAACACTTGCTCTGGATTATCACGGTCTTACTGATTTTATTTGCGCCCTTCTTTATTTTTGTTCTGTCTCCTTTACTGCAGATGAATATTTTCGCTGGTGCACTGGTTGGCGGGATCTATCTGGGAGTCGTCTTCTCCAGTGGATCCGGGGCGGTAGAAGCCTATATTGAACGCGTAAGTCGGGCTAACCGTTTTGAGTACGGAAAGGTTCGTGTTTCCGGCTGTATTGGCTGGGCGTTATGTGCATCAATCACCGGTATTTTATTTAGCATCGACCCTAATATTACATTCTGGATTGCCTCCGGTTTTGCCCTGGCGCTAGCCGTACTGTTATGGATGTCACGCCCGGAAGGGAGCAACAGCGAGCGGGTTATCGACGCGCTTGGTGCCAACCGCCAGGCTTTTTCTATGCGCACCGCCGCCGAGCTATTGCGGATGCCACGCTTCTGGGGATTTATTATTTACGTTGTAGGTGTCGCCAGTGTCTATGATGTGTTTGACCAGCAGTTTGCTAACTTCTTCAAAGGGTTTTTCTCCAGCCCACAACGCGGGACCGAAGTGTTTGGCTTTGTCACTACCGGTGGGGAAATACTCAATGCAACGATTATGTTTTTTGCCCCTGCCATCGTTAACCGCATTGGTGCGAAGAACGCCCTCCTGGCCGCAGGCGTCATTATGTCGGCGCGTATTTTGGGTTCTTCTTTTGCCTCTTCAGCCACAGAAGTGGTTATCTTAAAAATGCTCCATATGTTTGAACTTCCTTTCCTGTTGGTCGGCACCTTTAAATATATCTCCTCCGCATTTAACCCAAAACTTTCGGCAACCTTGTTCCTGATTGGTTTTAATTTATCAAAGCAACTTTCGGGCGTTGTACTGTCGACATGGGTAGGCCGGATGTATGACACCGTAGGCTTCCATCAGGCTTATCTTGTTTTAGGCTGTATCACACTGAGCTTTACCATTATTTCCCTCTTTACCCTGAAAGGGAGTAAAACACTGCTTCCGGCAACCGGATATAACAGCGCCACCTGATAATAAGTGCCCACTTCACATAGCGGGCGCTTATCCTGGCCGGGTGTCTTATTCCGGGGTAATGGTTGTCGGCGACTAAGCTCCCGCGCTGCTGTATCGAAGGGGTGATCCTGGCAAAAAGGTTGGAGGCCCTGTTCAGGGCGCCGCCGCCCAGCCTGGGCCTGTCACTGACGTTTCGAATGTCAATGACGTTATGCTAACCGCTGAGAATGACGCCATCATGCCCTATTGGCAAGGTCCGCTTCGTGCCAGAAGCGGACGTTCAGATAGTAAGCAGCACAGCCGTTCTGGGATTATAAAACATCTAAAACTATCCGTGATTATGGTCAGTCTGTATGTTCGTAACCTGTCTGATATGAAGTGTTTTTTTCTATCATCCTCGAGCACGTTTCTCCACCCCTGATGCCTGGCCGCCCCTCCCCCCCGATAGGCGCTAAATCTTAAAGAGACACTTAAGGGTGGAAAGAGAGTTTACAGCAGGCAAGTAGCGCGGTTAGAGCCAGTAACAATACCGCCAACCCCAGAACAGACTGACTGAAACCAAAGCCTGCACTGACGGCGTTTGCAAGAACGGCCGCACTGCCTATCTGCAGGAAACCTATCAAACCGGAGGCGGTCGCAACCTGACCGTGCCTACTGCTGATCGCACCGGATATTGCCAGAGAAAGGCTGGAACCGTTTGCCAGGCTGACCAGGCACATAGGAAGCAGTATCATTAGTATACCCTGTTCAGCCCAAAACATTTCAACCGCATAAGCCAGACCGCCAAGCACAAAACAGACAATACCGGCAGTAACAATATGATCATACTGCCAGTGGTTCAAAAGCCGCTTCGTTAAGAGATTGGCGCTGATAATTCCGACCGTTAAGGGGATATAAAGCCAGCCCCGTGTTTCTTCGCTGACTCTAAGTTGCGCGAATAAGAACGGCGACTGAGTCAGATAGATAAACCATGCGCTGTAAATGCAGCAGACGATAAGTGTGTAACGCCAGAAGCCCGGGTCTGAACACACTGTACTTAACCCTGAAAAAGGGGATGCAGTAACAGATGTGTTTCCGGGTCGTGTTTCGCGCATAAACAAGATCATCAGCATCGTAATCATCCCAAAAACAGCAACAAAAAAGAAATCTGCGTGCCATCCAAAAGTACTAGAGAGATGTCCCCCAACCACGGGGGCCAGGGCAGGCGACAATGAAACCAGTGGATAAATAACCGCGTAAACCCTGGCAGAAATGACCTTGTCACAGGTATCAGCGATCAGAGCACGACCAAGTACCAGACCCGCTGCGGCACCAGCCCCTTCCAGCAGACGAAAAAGCAGAAATGAAGGATAGCTGTCAGCAACGGCACATCCCAGTGAACCGACAATGTAAACCGTAGTGCCGGCCAACAGGACGGGTTTGCGCCCGAAGCGATCGGAAAACGGGCCATAGAAAAGCTGGCTTATGGCCAGAGCCAGTAAATAGACTGAAATGGTCTGTGAGATTTGCGATGGCGTGACGCCTAGTTCATGTGCCATATCTGGCATGGCTGGAAGATAAATATCAGACGCAATGAGTCCAAAAGCACTCAACATAGCAACGGTAATAATAAATGAGAGACGAGGCATCATATTCCCGGTATTGAACCTATTTAATAAAACAGAGCGCGTAGCTTAGCCATTGTTCCATTCTGCGAAAATGCACTACCATGCATTATATACCTGCAAAAATGCATTAAGGGGGAATAATGAACTGGGATGATGTCAGGTTTTTCCTGGCGGTACACCGTGCGGGCACGCTGCGCGGTGCAGCTGAACAGCTTTATGTTGATCAAACTACCGTCGGGCGCAGGCTTAACGCGCTTGAGAAGACGTTGGGCAGTAAGCTTTTCCTGAAGAGCAGTAATGGCTGGATACTGACAGCCGGCGCGCGAAAAATACTTTCTCTTGCAGAAGAGATCGAACGCTTGTCGGTCAGCTTTGAACGCCGAGTTGCCGGAGATGATGACCGGCTGGAAGGTGAAGTGCATGTCACGACCACAGACTCACTGGCCGTCGATTTTGTCCTGCCAGCAATTGAGCGGATTCAGCATATCTATCCAGATATTCGGGTTAGTCTGACTACCACTACCCGCTTACTGGACTTAGGCCGCCGTGAGGCGGATATAGCGGTACGCACGATCAGGCCAGAACAGCCCGATTTAATTGTCCGAAAACTCGCTTCAAGTGATGTGGGACTTTTCGCAACACAAAAGTATATTGATAACTTTGGCATACCAGAGTCAGGTAGTGGGTTTGAGGGACATCGTATTGCTCTTTACCAGCCAGGCATAACGCGCTCCCAGGATGATCTGCTGGCAGGAGAAACGCGGCATAAAGGGCGGGTGGTGGCAGAACTCGACTCCAGCATGATGTTAACTACCTTCATTCGTGCTGGGCTGGCCCTTGGAGAATTACCTGATTATCTTACAAAAAAGTATCGGGAGCTTATTCGCCTGTGGCCGGAGCGTGCGCGTAAAAATCCCTATGAGGTATGGCTGGTAATGCATCAGGATCTGGCGCATACCGCAAGAGTCAGAGCAGTAATGACTACGCTGGCTGATGAGTTTAATGCGTAAGAAAGCATGTTTAAGAAGGAGTGCAGGACATTGATATAACTCTTTAGAGCATGGGAGCTAAATAGTCTAAGCGCGGCCTCCGCTTTTCGCTCATTGCGGACGTTAGCCTTACGTCAGTCCGCTTTGTGCCAGAAGCGGACATTACAGCGGCAATGGTATTATCCTAAGCTCATTGCAATATCTGCTGTCTTTACTGACAGAAATTGCGGTGATGAACGGCTCCCAATACTAAATTTTTAATAACTTATAAAAAGTTTTCTGAAAAATTATACTCTTAGTTTGTTGCTCAAATTTGATCTCTGAGGATGGATTTTTATGGCTCTTGAACCAGAAATTGCAAATCTTGTAAACGATTTCATCTCTGCAGGTCGTCCGTCATCGCGTAATCAGACGTTCCGGGAACGTCGGGATGGTTATGTCGCAAGCACAGCACTGGCTGGTAGTACTGAGACACGCGTAAATATTGAAGACATGATTATTGACAACATACCGTTGCGTATTTTCTCGCCATTAAATGAAAAGAAAGTGTTACCTACGGTTGTCTATTATCATGGTGGCTGTTTTGTAAGTGGTGGTTTTTTAACGCATGAAAATCAATTGCGACAAATTGCTTTCCTGGGTGGTTGCCGTGTCGTTGCTGTGCAGTATCGTTTAGCGCCAGAACATACTTATCCTGCAGCACATGATGATGCTGAATATGCCGCTAACACTGTATGGAAACACGCACAAGTGTTAGGTATTGACCGTAATTATATAACGTTAATGGGAGATAGCGCGGGCGGCCATCTTGCTCTGATAACAGCGTTGCGAGTGAGAAGTGCAGGGCAGTGGTTACCCAGACAGCTAGTACTCATTTATCCTATGCTGGATGCAACAGCATCATCTGAAAGTTATAAGTTAAACGGCAGTGATTATGTGATAACTCGTGATACGCTAATTACCGGTTTCGAAGCCTATTTCCCTAACACTAATTTTGACCACCCTGACGCCAGTCCGTTATTCCGTAATGATTTCTCGGGGTTGCCGCCAATACATATCATTACAGCGGAATATGACCCCTTGCGCGATGAAGGCGAAGCCTTGTTTGTTCGCATGACACAACAGGGGGTAAAGTGCACGGCACAACGCTACCTCGGCGTCATCCACGGCTTCTTCCAGCTTGGAGGCATTAGCCAGACAGCACGTAATCTGATGCGGGACATTTGCTCCCTGCTTCGTTGAGTTGATGAGCGATGACATACTATTTTATCAGGTCATTACCTTATCGCTAAATCAGAAAAATAGCGGACAAAGATAAAACCACCCTGGATCACGCATTTCAGGCCTGCCGCTTACACTGTAGGAACCGGAGATCACAGCCCCCGATTCTCTACCCTGGTTAAAAGACAACCTTAATAAGCCGTTCTGCGCTCAGCAGCCAAACTTGCCCATTAGCTTTTTCTTCATGCTCAGGACATAGAATGGCGTAAACTGCGACTTTATATGAGAATCCAGTCCGGTGTGGTTTTTAACAGGGCACATCGGAGCCAGATGCTGACATCCTGTTCTATAAACTCGTGAGTCAGAACCGTTGCCAGCGTATTCATCAGTGTCTGTTTAACATTCATGTTCACGCTAACGTGCCTGACGGCTAAAGAGAACGATGTAAGTTCAGCTATTCAAACCAGGAAAATAAGATGTTTTTACCGGAAGCACGATTTACAAAAATCTTAACTCACTTCTCATTCCTGGCATGAGTCGTCAGCTGTTTGTTTCTCTGGATGGGCCCAAGGGAACCGGTAAAACCACCCTGCTGGAGTCCATTACGCAAGTGCTAAGAGCAGATAACAGGAAGGTGATCCGACTTAGCGAGCAAAAAAGCGATCCCTTCAGGGCGGAAACAATGGCGCTGGTTAACAGGCTCGCCAGAAATCCCTCCGTCGAACTGGAGCGGGAAATTTGTGAACGCTTTGCCGTTAGCCGTGCCTGGATTTCACAGAATGTACTCACTAAACAGCCCGGGAACTGCATTATCCTGATGGATCGCTGGTATCCGTCTGATGCCGCGTTTCGGCGGATGATGCCCTTTGCAGAGATTTTGCAGCGAAACATTGAACTCAACGTGCGAGCACCAGACCTGCATGTCGGGGTGGTCACGGCACCTGAGATTTCATGGGAACGAGCCGCGGCACGATCCCGTGGGCTGGGCAGTACAGTCATTCACAAACTGGAAGAGCATGTCGCTTGCACCAGAGTGTTCGAGCAGGAGATGACCAACCACGGCTGGTTTTTATGTCGCAATGAAGGAACCGTAGAAGAAACAACGATGCAGGTGATTGCTGAAATCTATAAAACGCTTTGATGCCGTACAGGCATCGGTTTCACGGGCGGATCCTCACTCGAAATAGCCCGTTAACAGGACGACCTGTTCCGTTTCGCTCTCCCCTGCTCGGGCCTCATGAATATATCGCCTCTGCAGATCACTGTTTTCGGTCTTTGACACCAGAAAATAAACCCCATAACAGTCGCGTTATCATCTCTTCTTCGAAAATTCGTGCCACCTTTGGTTGTTAACTCAAAAATCATCCACCTGAATTTTACTTGTCTGAAATCAACATTAGTCAGATTACCGCTGGCACAGATATCCGGCTTTAACTTATAAAATTGCTTTATTTTTCAGATAAGGGCACAGGGAATTGCGCTACGCATCGATACCATTTAATCACAATCAACTGGGCTGGCCTGCGGGTGAGCATTGTTTTCCGCTGCAGCCCATGCTGCGAGAGGATTTCACTGCCGACTGGGTTATCGTCGGCGCGGGATTTGCAGGTGTTGCCTTTGCGCGCCGCCTGGCTGAAATTAATCCTTGTCTGAAAATTATCATCGTCGACGCGCACAGCACACGGGAAAGCGCATCGGCACGTAATTCCGGGTTTGTTATCGGTCTGCCTCATAATATTGGCAGCTCCACCGCTGAATTAAAAAAGGCCAACGCTTACCGTAACCTGCTTCAGGAAGGCATTCGTCAACTGGAGCAGGTTATTTCTCAGCATCATCTTCAGTGCGACTGGGAACAGGTTGGTAAATATCACTGCCAGGCTGAGCGTGGCAACGATCGCATTTTAAAGGAGTACGCCAGCCACCTCGATTTAATGGATGAGCCATGGCAGATGTCAGACAGCGAGGAGCTTTACCTTAAACTCGGTACGCGCTTTTACAGCAAAGGGATATACACACCAGGCTGTGTGCTGGTTAATCCGGCGCAGTTGGTCGCCGGGCTAAACCACTATTTACCTGAAAATGTTCAACGGTTCGATAATACACCAGTGCTGGGGATCCGCTACGGCAGCGTGGCTGAAGTGCTGACACCATTTGGCATCATTAAAACGCCAAAGGTGATGCTGGCCACCAATGCATTATCGCCAGAGTTGCGACCGGGACTTTCGCGTCAGGCTGCAATGGCGACCTTCGCCAGCATTACCGATCCGCTGACCGATGAACAACTGGCTACTCTGCCTCCCATGCAGAGCTGGGGGCTTACGCCGGTTAATGCGATTGCCGGTGCAACCTTCCGTTTTACCTCAGACCGCCGTTTCCTGATTCGCCAGCACGTGATACCCGCACTTAGCGGTCAGGTGAATGCCGCGCAGACCTGGCAGGCGACCCGGTTGCATCAGCGCTTATTTCATAAAGTCTATCCGACCCTGGGCAGCGTAAAGATAACCCACACCTGGTCCGGCACCATCAGTGTTACGCGAAACGGCGCGCCTGAATGGGGCATGCTGAACAACTTTATCTGTACGGCGGGTGGCTGTAACGGCGCAGGCGTTTCAAAACAGACCGTGGCGGGCAGTCTGCTGGCGGATTTCATGATGAAACAGGACAACCCGCATATTGCGGATATGCTGTCGCTGGGCAAGGCCAGTTTCATGCCGCCATCGCCGGCGCTGGATATCGGCATAAAACTGTCACTGATGAAAGAGCGTTATCTGGGCCGTAAAGAGGTCTGATAATCCGTAACTGTAATGGTCGATACACGGGATATTGCTGAAGTGGCCGCAATTAAACTGATAAGGCGCGACCAGGCCGGCGAAGAATTACCGGTCGAAACGCTCAATCTCGTGGGGCCAGATACGCTGACCGGAGAAGATGCAGCAGCAGCCTGGCAACAGCTTCTGGGCCGTCCGGTAATTTATGGAGAAGATAATCCGGACGCGTTCGAAGCGAATATGGCGGAGTTTATGCCGCGCTGGATGGCGTATGAAATGCGGCTGATGGCTGAACGTTATGTCAGTGATGGGTGCTTCCACAGGAGGGTGACCGGGAACGTCTGGTCACCCTGCCTGGCCGCCCACTACATAACTATAGCGATTTCATTACCGCACTCGCCAGCCAGTAATCTGGATCTGAGGCTTAAGGACAAGCCTGTAGAGCAATGCCGTGGACAATAGATGCCTGAGCCAGCAAGCCACCATGCAAAAATATTCTCAGATCAATCTTTATCCAGAACTTCAATACAGACAGATTATCCTTCCCGGACGATTTAAACCGGCCAGTTTATGGCACGGTTGTTTTCGATAATATCCTGATGAGAGGGCGCATCACCCAGCGTCGCGAAACTGGCATAAAGCTGTGGCAGCCGGGTCAGCCCTTCGCCCTTTCTGGCCAACGGCAGAGCTCGCAGCATTACGGGCGCTTCCCAGTCACAGCAGTAACAAGGTGTGCAGGGCTGCTGACGCCATGATTCAGCGATAGTCCCAGAGAACACAGGATCAAAGCCTGTGTCGTTAACCAGTGACATGGCCGTCTGCACAGCTTCAGGATGATCTCCCGCTACGGCAACCGCCAGACGACCCCGACTTCCCTGCGGCTGGCCCAGATCGGCGAGCGAGTCGGCAAGAATATTATTAAAAGCTTTAACCACAGGGTGCCCGATCTGCTCCTGAACCCATTCGCTTTCGGTCTGCCCATTATCCAGTGCAGTAATCGGTGCGTCGCGCAGGCCTGGATAATAGTTGCTGGTGTCGATCACCGGGACATGGGGTGGAAGGTGATCGAAAAGACCATCAGGCAGGCTGCTAAGTGCCGGCAGCGGAATGGAGAGAATCACGGCTTCGACGTCTGTAACCGCTCCCCTGATGTCTGTGGGTTCTGCATTAATTTCACCCGCAAAAACACGCACGCCATCAACTCCACGTGAATTAGCGATTTTTACCTTGTGCCCCGCTTCACTGAGCTTACGTGCCAGGGTACCACCGATATTACCTGTGCCAATTACGCCGATTTTCATATTTCGCTCCTGATTCTGTGGTGAGTGAGATACCCTACATATTCACTGAATAAACAACAAGAACCGACAAAATAGTGGGTTACTAACCTGAAGGTAAGTATGGAAAGAGACTGGCGTTGTGATATTCCGGAACAGCGACTGGTGTGGGCTCAGGCTACCACCGAAGCGCTGAAGATTATTGAAGGTAAATGGAAGACAATTATTATCTGTCAGCTTTTCGCCGCTAAAGGCCCGCTGCGCTTTTCAGAGCTGGAGCGCCGGATTGAGGGCGTAAATCAAAAAATGCTGATCCAGCAGCTTAAGCAACTGGAACAGGATGGCATCGTGACACGCACGGTTTATCCCGAAGTTCCACCGCGTGTTGAGTACTCACTTACCGATCTGGGAAAAGCGCTTGGGCCATCAATGACTGCTCTGATTGACTGGGCCTTCCTGCGTCGTGAAACGCTGGGGCTTGATGGCTCCTGAAGCTCGCAATTCAAGCCAGTTATACCGATGTGTCTGAGCGCAGAAAACCTTAAAATATCCTCTCAGGCACGTGGTTTTTCTTAACATGAGTATGAGCTTAAACGCTTCAGGAACCGCGCTCAGAGTGCAAATAGCTCGACAGTGATTGCACAGGAGAGCAGCTGCGTCAGCATGGAGATCGATCCTGAACGCATGTTACTTCACCAATCAGATGTCACCTGAACGGGTCATGCCGACCGCTGGCCACAAAAATCGCTCTTCATGCGTGCTGTCGAAATCGGGATCGGCATAGATGTGAAGCCGCTTAATTTTAAGCCCATCGAACTGGAAAACGTTACAGTAACGGCCTTCAGAGCGACCCTTTACAGGCCAGGGCGTTCCGTTAGCGCTGATTCCACTCTCAAACCCTTCAACGACAACGTGATCGCCAGCAACCAGAATATTCATCCGCTCGAAGTCGTGCTCGATCTTTTGCAGGGTGCTCATCATTCCCTGAGCGGCGCGAGCCACTTCAGCTTTTCCGTATCCTACACCGAACTTTGGAAAGTAGATCTGAATGTCGTCTGTCAGAAGATCCATCATTGACGAATCGCCCGAGTCAAGTTTGCGAAAATAGTCCTTAACAACGGCAACGCGCTGGTTTTGCTGCTCTTCGTTCATGCTCTTCTCTTCTCTGTTTCGGCCAGACGCTATCATCTGCGCCAGCAAAAAAATTCAATACTGGTCGTTACAGTATTATTACTACAGAGTTGGACGCGGGCCGTCAATTTTTTTATAATGACCGTTATAGAATCGGAGGGTAAATGGGAAGACATCGGGAATTTGACGCGGAGGTCGCTTTAGAAGCAGCCCTGGTGGTGTTCTGGAAAAACGGTTACGAAGGCACCTCCTTTGATGACCTGACACGTGCGACGGGCGTTGCGCGTCCGAGTCTTTACGCCACCTTTGGAAACAAAGAGAGCCTTTTCCGTAAAGCGCTGGAGAGATATGAAGTCAGATATATGGCTTTTATGACCGGAGCACTCCAGGAACCAAACGTTCATGATGCGGTGCGACTCATTCTTAATGGCATGCTGGATACTCACACGCTCGGCGGTGAATGCCGGGGATGTCTCGGTATTAATGGCGCTCTGGCATGTTCAGAGGGGGCTGAGACCATTCGCCAGGAATTGATCACTCGCCGCATTGGCTCGGAGACGGCTTTGCTGGAGAGGCTCAAACGTGCAAAGCACGAGGGCGAGCTTTCTTCATCCGCTGATTGTGAAATGTTAGCGAAATACCTTATGACTGTAGCGCAGGGCATGGCTGTTCAGGCAAAGGCTGGCGTAACGAGAGAGAAACTCCAGCCGATGGTGGATTATGTCATTTCTGGCTGGTCCCGATGATCCCGTAACAGCACTTGCGGATAATTCGGAACCGGCCAGCCTGGTTACATCGCCATGTGCTGGGCGGACTTCAGATGCTGTTCTACAACAGGGGTATGCGCGTCAGCCAGCGCCTTCACATCCGGATCCTTTATCTTCGTCGCGTCGCTCTTCAACGTCGACAGCACCATCTTATGATCCATTATTCCGGCGTTTTCCATATACATTTTGTCAAAGGCACCGCCGCTCTGCTTTTCCAGCTTGTCGGCCATGGCCTTATGTTTAGCGTCTGGCGCAGTCGGTAATGTCACCTCTTTTTGCTTAGCAACCGCCTGAACTTTTGTCAGGGCACTGCCATGATCTTCGACCATCTTCTGTGCAAAGGTTTTAACTTCTGCACTTTGTGTTTTGTTCAGCGCAATTTTGGCGGCGGCAATTTCATTGATATTGGCCTGCGCCATATCCTTCAGTGCTTTTTCATCACCAGGACTGAGCTTGTCATTCTTTACGGTCTGCGGTGTATTCCCACCCTGCGGGGCGCTTGTCTGCGTCTCAGCCTGTACGCTGGCAGTGCTGAAGAGAGCGACGACAGCTGATATAGCCAGCCATCCTTTATAGCTTTTATTAGTTTTCATTTTGAACTCCTGCATATTATGGGAAGACCGATATCAGAAAAATTCTGCTCACAATTACCTGCTCCGTCTCATGAGTCGTCATGTTTTCTACCTCACTTAAGGTGTCTTATGTAGCAGAGTGATTAAGCGTTGTACTAAAATCAGGTAATCGCAAGTATAAACAATGAATTGCAGCAGCATAAAAATAAAGATAATGTATTCCGCCTCGCTTAAAGCCGAAAATTTATCTATTGTTAGCAAGGGTTTCAGCATAAAATTTATACGAAATATCAAAACATCGTACAGCTTTCCTTTGATTACTTTGAGATAATTCTTAAGATTGCTATGTGGTTGTCGGCCGTTTAATGCTGGGTAATAACTAACAGGTGACATAATAATGTGAAGAGGTTGAACTCATATTACCTCCTTACATCGCTTTATATTTTCTGGTTCAGATTACTGAATAATATTAAGGAAAGATAACATGCTCAAATCTCGCGCTTTAAAAGCCGCATTTGCGGTGGTGATATCTTGTACCGTGCTTGCTGCGCCCGTTTTCGCAAATCCGGGCAACGGCAACGGTGGTGGCGGTCAGGGTAATGGTAATAGCGGAAACCCGGGTAATAACGGCAAAAGCGGAGAGCACGGAAACAAGGGGCATGGTAATGCGGGTCCGAAAGAAAAACATGGAAATCGTAAGAACGCAGGACGACCCGATCACGTCGAGTCAGATATCAACTACTCTCTTGCACGTAAACTTGCCGTCAATTATGGCCTTGTCGGCTATCAGTCTTTGCCGCCAGGAATAGCTAAAAAAGTTGCGCGTGGTAAACCTTTGCCTCCGGGTATCGCCAAAAAAAGTTTGCCATCATCAATGCTAAATGAGCTGCCCTATTACCCTGGTTACGAATGGCGAGCTGTCGGAGATAATCTTGTGCTGATAGCACTGAGCACCGCTGTCGTGACCGCCGTAATTAATGGGGTTTTCGATTAACCTTCAAAACTTTTTCGAATGGGTTAACTTTCCTGGTGGAGCGCCAGTAACACGCTTAAATGCTTTTCTGAAGGCGCTC
>Ga0308170_10000703_pt1 | contig 38205 bp, 46 predicted proteins | sample PhyBR2_2_FD_202136 | JGI IMG/M metagenome (GOLD analysis project Ga0308170, IMG submission 202136) | Phyllosphere microbial communities from UC Gill Tract Community Farm, Albany, California, United States - DLSLSB.R2 | ecosystem: Host-associated > Plants > Phyllosphere > Unclassified | place... | reverse complement strand
AAGTCGAAGTCTTACGGAAAGCTTTCCTCGAACATCTCAAGGTACGCAGTCAGCGTCTTTTCTACGCAATCCGTAGCTCACTGTGTTCTCTGTAGGCTTCCGGTCTCAACCTGATCCAGGACAAGACTCAAGATGATAAGATGGTTCTCAACCTGATCGCATTCCGCAAGACCGCTCTCTCATTCGTCGATACTTGTTTCGCCAAAGAGGACAACTTCCGAGATGCGATCAACGATGCTTTCAAATTCTTCATCAACAAGAGGGAGAACAAACCTGCTGAAATGATGGGTGAGTCGCTCACTACCTTTCAATCCCTCTCTGAAATATCAGCACTCACCTTCTTCGTAACACAATAGCGAAATACCTCGACTCGAAGCTACGGTCAGGAAAGATTGATGATACCGAAATGGAGCAGATCTTGAACGATGTTTTGTACTTGTTCCGATTCACTCAAGGTACCCTCCCCGCTCTCCCTTTCCCTCTACTACAAACTAATGACTCCACGATCTCGTATAGGCAAGGATATCTTCGAAGCGTTCTACAAGCGCGACTTGGCTAAACGATTGCTGCTCAACAAATCTGCTTCGTTTGATGCTGAGCGAAGTATGCTCCTCAAACTCAAAGACGGTAAGGACGAATTCGATTACGCATGATGAGATTCACACTCATGTATCTTCTTTCATTCCTACAGAATGTGGAGCTGGATTCACTCAGAAGCTCGAAGTCATGTTCAAAGATATGGAGTTATCCTCGGATGTCATGCGAGCGTACTCTTCCAAATCTTCGTCAAAATCGAAAGATTCCGGAGGATTTGACCTATCCGTTTCCATCTTGTCACAAGGGAACTGGCCGTCGTACCCAGCATTCCCCGTTTCCCTTCCCGGTCATCTCACAGCGGCGCTCGAAAAATTCAAAGCTTTCTACATCTCGAAACACAGTGGGAGAACGTTGACGTGGGCTCATGGATTGGACACTTGCTCGTTGAGAGCACAGTTCCCGAAGGGTGGCAGGAAAGAATTGTTAGTTAGTTTGGGTCAGGCAGTCGTTTTGATGCTTTTCAATGATGAGGGAGAGGGAGGGAAATTGAGCGTAGAGGACATCGCTCAGGTCACAAAACTAGGTGAGCATTCCTCACTTCTCTTCCGTGCGATGAAAAGTGGCTGACTACGAGTGATTGAGTGTACAGAAACGAAAGAGTTGAATCGAACATTACAATCTCTCGCTTGTGGTAAAGTTCGAGTGCTCGTCAAGCATCCGAAAGGTCGAGATGTCAACCCAGGGGATCATTTCTCCTTCAATACCGTGAGTCGGCTTCTCTTTCACCTCATCGTCATGATTTGCTGAGTTCGTCGTCGGTTCGCAGGACTTCAAAGATGATCACATTCGAATCAAGATTAACCAGATTCAACAGAAAGAGACGGTTAGCTACAGTGTCACTTTCTATCGCTCTGATGCCAAGCTGATAGTTGAACACTGCACGGACAGGCTGAGGAGAACAAGTCTACGACTGATCGAGTCTTCACTGATCGTTCTTCCCACCTACAACTCGCAATCGTTCGGTACGCCTAAACTTCCTCTCTGCCTTACGTCTTCTCTCGCTGATACTCGAATTCGATGTGAGCAGTATCATGAAAGCTCGCAAGACTCTAAAACATTCCGAACTGTACGTTTCTTTGCTTTCCTTCCGGCTGCCTTCCCTTCCAGTACTGATCTGTCGATGCGTGCGGTCAACAGGGTGATGGAAGTAGTTTCCCAAATCGGTCAACGCTTCAAAGTTGATCCAACAGAAATCAAAAAGGTACGTCTTTCCTCTCCTTCCCATCTTCTTCAGGAGTCGATACTGACGGGGTAAAGATTTTGGCTACAGTCCATTTCCTCATTGATCGATCGAGAATACTTGAGACGAGCAGAAGGACAGCTCAACGTCTATGAGTACCTCGCTTAAGCCGACTCTCCGCCTCGCTCTCTTCATCGTACAATAGCTCTCCATGTCTCGTAATCAGTCTCTCGTTGTATCCTCTCGCAAGCTTTCTCGTTATTCTTCTCTAGCTTGTAGTTCTCTTGGTTTTGTGAGAAAAAGACTCAGTTTTAGCGATCCTCTGTGTTTTTCCGATGAAACGCTCCTACAAGAGCTCAAGTCTTTCTCGAAGCAATGTTACGATTGTTCTGCATTCGTTCTCGTCGTTTCGCTCGTGCAAAGGTATGCTGAACAACTCTGGGAGTCGTCGGGACTCTCTCCCTCCCTCCTTTTCGATGGTTCCAGTCAAAAATCGCTCTCCTACGAAGCCGTCAAACATGGGGAGGAAGAGAGATTGCGAGGCAAAGCAAAAATTCTAGAGGAAATCATCAATTCACAGAACTGAGAGAAGAAAACAAGTGAAAAAAAAGAATCGTGCGTGTATCACGAGGACGTAAAAGTAAAGACTAGGGATTTTGGAAAAAAGGAAAAAATGCACAACGACAGGTTTAGGGAAGCAGAAGAGATTCTAGAGTTCTAGTGGTAGAGCACGAAGGGGGGGGGAAAGGAGAAAGGGATTAGGGGGAAGAAAAAACAACATGAGGGATCCTGGAGAATCGTAAGAGTGAACTGTGAGAATTAAGGGAGTGGTAAAAGCGCGGAAGAGGGAGGGGAAGAAAGACTTTAAGCTATTTACTCCAGAAGGGAGAAAGACGTCGGGATCTAGAGGAAAAATCGGAAGGAATTCGAGAATAGACGAGTACTGAAGTCGTCTAAGGGATGGGGTATGAGAGATTCGGTTTGTCCGATTGACGAGAGGGAGCGATTGAAAGGATAGAGAGTAGATGTGGTTCGAATGATGCTGAGCGGAGAGGAGTCGACAGCTGAAGTTGAGAATTGGACTTCGAGGTGAGGGGTAACGAAAGGGGGAACTGTTTCATGAACAGTTCGCAGGTTTAGTCAGTCCTTGTTTCCTCTTGCTTGAGTGTTCCGGGAAGGGAAGCCAACGTGTAGAGAAATAGTGAACTTACCCAGCCCCGGTCTGTTCGATTCCTCTTTCGTTTCACGCCCAAACTGACACTCCCTGATTCGCTCCGACTCCAACACTATTCGTCGAACTCCCTCCTACACTCGGATTCCTTGATCTCCTCCCCTCACCCGCGAAAACCTCTCGAATCTCTCCTTTTCCATCGCTAGTGAAGCTTCTCGCCAAGGGTGATCCGACTACGACGAGAGAAGCATCGGCTGCTGTTGTGGGAGGGGAAAGGGTTCTAGGCATTGATCGAGAAGAAGGTCTCGGAGAGGGAGGGTGGAGATGAGCTGAAGAAATGACAGGGGGAATTCTCTTTGAAGTTGAAGTTGAGGTTGAAGGAAGGGGTTGAGGGGATCTACCTCTGGAAGTTGAGAGTGTAGAGCGTTTTCCTCTTCCATAGGTATCTTGTGGTAGAGGAAGGAATACGGAGGATGGGGGATAGAGTGCCGGATCCAATCGAGACGAGGTAGTGATAGCCTTCTTCTTTCCTTTCTCTTTCGCGGTGTAGGGTGTCGCGCTAGTTGAAGTGGTAGGTTTGTATCGTTTGTTGTCCAAGTCGGAGGAGGATTCCCTTGCGAGTTGACGGAGTAAGAGGGAAACATTGATCACTTGTGTTGAAGTTGAACTAGATCGACTAGAGCTAGGAGAGGGAGGGAGAGAGCGCGAAGGGGACTTGTAGGGGATCCCTTTCCGTCTTGAACGGGTAGAGGTAGAGGAGGAGGAGGAGGAGGAGGAGGAATGTGAAGAATTCGGAGGGTTGAGCGATGAGCGAACAGACGAAGGAGGCCGCAAGTGAGAGCTAGAGGCGATGGGCGGCATTCTTGAAAGTCGTGTGTAGCTACTGGTGTGAGTGGGCGGTTGGGTAGTGGTGAGGGAGAAGGGGGGAGAGCTCTGCCTCGGCTAAGAAGTGAAAAAGACCCCTGAAAATGAAATTTAGCAAGTAGAGAAGCGAATTACCTACTCTGGTCAGGATCGCAATTGATCCCAAGAGGGCTTGATTCGATCGTACTAGGAATGCTTGATCTACATCTCTACTTGATCGCAGTACATAAGAAGTTGCGAAAAAAAAGAGCGAGACACTTTCTGAGTTCCCTCGAAAAAAAACTTGACTTTCTTCGTTCCTTCACCTCACACCTCAACTCAACTTATCTCGATCATGTCAGTCACAGCAGACCTCGGTACACCTATAGCTTCAACTTCAGAAGAACGACAAATCGCTATTCGATTATCGACCAAAGATTCTCAATATACGATTCCACCTGCTAAATTCTTAGTACCCGCTTCATGGAGACGATTCCAACTATCTGAACTCATCAATAAAGTATTAGAGAATGGTAAGCAACCCTCTTCACTCCTCTGTGCTCTTTCCTTCCTTCCTTCCTTCGAGTTTGGAAAAAACTCTCTCTCTCCTCCTTTCCTTTGAAGCTCGACTCTCCCTCGACGACACTCGACACTCATAAAGAAGGGGATGGCAAACGATTAGTAATTCATCATGACATTGGTATTCTTCGTACAGTAGCATTCGAGGTATATCTCATGCGATGTCGAATCAAATTATATTTCTTCACTTCCTGATGCCTTTCCTCCCCTACCCCCCCCTCCCTTCCTTCCTACTCCAAGCACCTCCCTCTTCTGTTCAAGCACATAATACTTATACTTCATTCGTATCCGTGCAGATTCACCAATCCCCTTCGATTTCTTGATCGATCAAACTTTACTGAGAAGTTCTTTGGGAGCTTACTGTCAACAAACCAACACTTCAGAAGAAATCGTATTGGACGTTGAATTCTTACCGAGCACGTTACCTCCACAATTGGAGAGTACAGTACCTTCAGAAGATTGGGTTAGTGATGTATCCGCACGAATTCCAGGGTGCGTCCCGTTTTACTTAGTATTCCTCTTGCTGCAATGTCCAAAACCTTTTCTCATAAACCCTGCCCTTGTTATCTTCTTGTAGAGCGATCTTGACTTCGAGTTATGCCGGTACTTTGAGTCTACAACAACAAGATCAAAATTTGACTTTCTCCGGACACGAACTTTCAGTCTTATCGACTAGTTACGTTCCTCACCCATTGGGAGAATCATCATCGAAAGCGAATGGCAAGAATTGGATCGCGAGTGGTGGAATGGATAGAATTGGTAGAGTTTGGGAGTACGAGGTAAAAAGAAGAATCACTTTATCTCTGTTCTCTGCTCCGTCACTAACTTTCGATTCGATTCCATTGAGTAGGCTCCTCGATTATCTCTTGTCGACGTTGCCCCTACCCCAGCAGCTCCTCAATGTATCTATACTCTCTCGCTTCATCAAGCTCCCATCTCCTCTGTCCGTTCTCGACCCACCTCGCACTCTTCCTCGCAATCTCAAGAAGCTCCTCATCTGTTGACGGCTGGTTGGGATGGATTGATCGGGGTGTGGGATTTGACTCCTGGAGTGAACGAAGAAGAAGCGTTGGAAGCTAATGGGGAGAGGTCGAAGAAGAAGAGGAGGAAGAGTCAGGTTTCGAGCAACATCAAGAACAAGGTACGCTCTCTTTCGCTCCTTCCCGAGCTGAGTTCGAAACTGATGAGTAGCCGAGATTTGAATAGACTCCAATGTCAGTTTTGAGAGGACATTCGAACAAAGTTTCTCGAGCGATCTTTGATCGAAACGGGGATTCCCACCTCGCTTATTCCGCTTCCTGGGATCACTCAGTACGAGTATGGGATCTCGCACATGGTATCGAACGCGAAAACAAAGTACACCTCCTCTCCCTCTCTCTCTCTCCTTCCCATCTTCCCTCACTGACTCCTTCGCTTAAATTTTAGATGTCGGATAAAGTCCACCTCGACTTGGCGCAACTCGCGACGCCTTCTTTACTTCTCACGGGATCGACCGACCGCCTCTTATCCCTCTTCGACTTACGAACTTCCTCTCTCTCCTCGATCTCCCTCTCTCTCTCCGGTCACACCGGTCCAGTATCTTCCGTCTCTGCGCACCCGACAAACCCTCTCATGTTTTGTTCAGCTTCCTACGATTCGACGATCAAAGTTTGGGACGCGAGATCTCCTAAACAAGCATTGTTCACTTTGGATATGCCTCAGAAGGAAGAAAGTGGAGAGAAGGAAAAAGTTTTGTGTGTTGATTGGGACGGGGAGAGGATCGTTGCCGGTGGAGAGGGAGCTAGGGTCGCCGTTTGGAGAGTCAAGGGAACTGAGAAACCCGAGAATGTCGTAGAGGTTCAAGCGTAGATTCAGGATAGATTAGATACTTCGACCTATACTTGCAACGTCTGGACGGGTCTTCAATAGTCTCTATCTATGCTGTCTTGTCTGCTAAGAGAGTGAATCCTCGAGGAGGCGTAGGGGAGGAATTCTTGAATTCTCGCAAGATTCTCCGCACAAAGTCTTAGCTTCGAAGAGACTCGACTGTTAGTAGGTAGTAGTACTGAATCGAATGACCAGCCCCGGAAGCTTTCAATGGAGGTAGCACGGCGGCTGAAAGCAGTGGAAATGGGAACCGAAACGGACGGCGAAAGGAGAACGAAAAGCACATTCTCTCAGAGATTGCTTGCTTCTCTCTCGTAAGCGGCACCCAGACTGCGAGCAACCGGTAGGATAGAAGGATTCGTGCAATACCAACAGAGAAGTGCGAACCGAGAAACACGACCGATAACGATCAACGAAAATGAAGAAATGAGAAAGTCCGGGTGTTTCGAGAGAGATAAACAGCGTCTAGTGGAGTCAGGGAGATACGTAAACCAAAGGAAGGAGGAGGCAAGTCTATTCTACTACGACGAAAGTATGTAAAGGAGAATAGGGACAGTAGAAAAGCAAGAGTGAGACCTAAAAATAGTGGTAAAGAGGCAACAGAAGACGAAAGGTAAAGATAGGGATGAAACGCACAACACAGAAAGATAGACGACGAAATATATAGAGAGAAAGAAAGATACACCTTTAGAAGGTTGCCCAACTCTGCCAGGGACCTCCTTGAACACTTCCAAATTCTTGATTATACCTTCTACGATCCCTCATGACTTGCTCATGTTTCGCTTCGTCCTCGTCACTATCCGAATCGCCTTCATGTCTCCTCGCATGTTCGTCTTCGTCCGAAGAGTGGTCGGGTGAATTCGAGAACTTGTCGAGAGAAGGGTGGAAAGCGATGATGGGTTTCATACCGCGAATCGAAGTTGCCGGGGAGAGTTCACGTCGATGAGGTGGAGGAACTTTGTTCGAGTGAATCGTAGGGAGGACTTCGACGGAAGTTGCAGGGGAAGAATAAGAAGCGGCACCACCTTCTGAACCAGTCGATAAGGAAGCTGCACTTCCGGTTCTCGAACGAACTCGAGCGGAGGAGGAACGACCGAGGGACGAATGGGGTGGTGAATGAGCGGGGGATGAGGTGCGGGAAGCGGAATGTTGACGAGATCTAGGTTGGCGGAGGGTTAAAGGGTTCGCAGACGAGAAGGCGTTGTGGAAGGAGAAGGATCCGGAGTGGTTCGATGCGGGAGGAGTGAGGAGGGGAGTCGGAGCACTGAAGTAACAGCGATCACAAACTCGAGCAGAAACTGGTGCTGGGAGGGAAGGCTGTTGAGGAGGAGTAGGGGAGCAAGTTGGCGCAGAAGAGGAAGTTGCGGTTGAAGAGGAGGAAGTGCTGATGCTCGAAGAAGAAGGGGATACAGAGTAAGCGAGAGAAGGGAGATCGAGAGCTGAAGAACGAGGAGTGCCTCGAGGAGTTCCTCTAGGCGTAAAACCTTGAGGCATCTGCTCCTCTTCTGAAGTCGGCCATAGGAAAGTCGCTCTTGACGAGTGAGTAGCGCAGAAGACGTCGCCGCAAGCTCTGCGAATGGAAAGTGTAGGTTAGTACATGCATGCAACTCGTCGATTGAATTTCACCGAGAGAAGTGCCTTTAAACCGAAAGAGACTAACCTGCAGTGGTGTCGACGATTCAACAAGTCGAAGCGGAGGTGACAGTCTTGATCAGCGCATGACTGAGCAGCGTCGTCGGGCTGTTCAAGAGAGGAAGAAAATGATCAGAGACCTGAGACTTTCGGACATGGGAAAGGAGAAAAATAAACTAACCTTCCATTCGCTCTTTGGTAGCATTCTACCTTTGACGTCGGAGAAAGTGAGCTCCTTGAGTGCGTCGGGAGCTACTGGTGACCAAGGAGACGAAAGCGAGCCTAACCATGTCGATTTCGTCTCTTGAGCGGCGAGAGAGGGTGATTGAGGCGGAGAAGGACGAATACGCGAGTTTGACGAGCGTGAATCTATTCGTATGGACTAGAGTGAGCACGAGTATAATATGAACCGAAGACTGAGAGGACTCACCGTTGCGACGGAGTGCAGCAGGTCGATCTGTTGATTTCACGAATCAAGTTGCGTTAATTTCCCATCCCTCTCAAACAACAAGTTAGTGTAGATACTTACAGAGAGGCCTGGCACCGCAAGAGCGTTCCTTGAAGTGTAATTGTACGCTGGTGGAGCCTTGATTGGCGTTACGAGAGGTAGACATGTTTTCGGGTTTAGGGGGGAGAGAAAGTCAAGAGAAAGTGATGGGAAATAAGTTGGCTACGTTGAGAGCTGACTTTGATGTGATTGATTTACTGGATGATTGTTGTCGTTGGAATCTAGCAGCGCATCTCTACGATGAGAGTGAGTTGGAGAGTAGCGAATGAGGTTGAGGCTAGAGTGAATGCAAGAAGCCCTCAGAGTCGGAGTTGGACCCTTCAAATTTTTGCGGGGTAAAAACTGTGCCTCGATTGCCTCCTGTTTTGCGAATCTTCTTCTTCCTCCCACACGACTCTTTGCAATGACCTGTTCCTTCGTAGTCAATCACTATTCGAGGGCAATGGAACGCTGCTGAGTTGCTCCGACTACTTCGCTCTCTTCTCATTGCTCGCATCGTCGCCGTTGTGAAGCCCAGCCGTCAAACCACGCTGCTCTCCGCTTGTCTCTCCTCCTCCTTTTTCTTTTTCATTTCGCTCTCTCCATCTTCTCAACTTCTCACTCGTCATGATCTTCCCGCCTTTCCCGCTAATCCCCAATGTAGATCTGTTTCCGTCGTCAGGTCAGACGACATTCAACGGTCCTGCGAGCTCTCACTGTCTCAATAGCGAAACCCTCGGATGCGATCAACTTTGAAAAGTTCAAAATTCGCCTGCACGGTTGCGAAACCGTGAGGAGAAGCGATTGCAACGTCGCCGGCTTCGACTGGCAGGCTGCAGACTCCGCCCGAGAATGCCACGATGTCGTCTGCAGCAGGATTGGCCAACTTTGCAGGAAATCAACAAGGGAGGAAGCGAGGAAGTCGGCATTTCCCGTTAAACGACGGATTATTACTGTACAGTAGCCTATCGTGCACAGCCAACTCTTCGTTAGTATCAAGTCTAGACTAACGAAATATAAGATTAGACAAAAGATTACCGAAGGAGAAAAGACTTTGTTCTCCGAAACACCGCCTTCGGAGAGCGCCGCTCGTCGTTTCGCAGCCTTGAAGAGCCAAGGTCGAAAAGATAGTGTACTCCAACGGTAGAAATCGTGTCGAACGAGGGAGAGCGGAGAGAGTGGGGGATAGCGCTAGCGGATTCGTCGAAAATGCGAATCTGCGAGTGAGAGAAGAGGTCGAGGAGTAACGAAACGCACAGGCGTTGTGTGGAAGGCCTGAAGCACCGAGTCGGAGACGACAGACAAAAGAGTCACAGCAACGCCTGAACTCGACGAGTCGTAAGCTCAAAGCGAGAAATCGAAAACGACCCTTCAGAGAAATTGAGGCAAAATTCGGTAAAAGCGACGCTAGAAGAGGTCGTGGTCCACGGGCGTAGTGCCGACGAGCTCGAAGTCTGTAGCTGACGTATGAACCCGCGAGGCAGAAGCTACGGAAGAGTAACGAGGCGCGAAAAGAGCACCGAAGATTGTTTGAACCGTAATTGCAAGGTCGAGACATCGAAACTGTTGAGCCATTCCTGCCTCGTTGATCCCTGTAGAGACGAGTGATCGATGTCATCCATGTCAGCGCATGAAACGAAGAGGGTAAGGAAGTTTTCGACAACTCACCTTTTTCCTTCGACATCATTTTCGCATACTGAAGCTATCATTCCCGTCAAACTAATCCTCCTCAAAGTCCTTCAGCATTGCTAATGGCCTAATACACTCGATCAACCGTTCCATCCCTCGCTTATCATCCGTCCTTGCGATTCTCTCCTCGAGATTGAGTGCGAAATTGAGAACTTGTCGAACGAGCTGCCTCCTCCTCCTGATGAATCTCGGTGCAGAATCGTCAGAGTCGGAGATAAGAGAGTTCTGATTGAGTACCTCCTCCGATGAGAGTATGATGGGGTTGAACTTGGCGCGATTGACGACTAGTGGAATTCGAGCGAGGGCATGATCGACAGTTTTGCTGAGCTTGTAGGGAAGATAAGGGAGGTCGTAGAAGTTGATACCGAGCTCGACGGATTGTAGAGTTGGGAGGGAGGTCAAGCGGGCTTCTAGGTGGTTCGCCATTTCAGGAACCATCTCGGCCTGCGACCTGATCGAAAGGCGTCGCAAAGCAGGCATAAACGATGGAGGGGTGAGGAGGAAAGCGTTTGTCGCGCCGCTGATGGAGAGATACTGAAGGAATGGGCAAGGGGAGGATAGGATACGGACAGGTTCTTCGATCTCATCCTCCTCGTCCTCACCGGAGAGAATCTCGAGTCTTGTTAAGGTGGGCGCAAAGAGCGACATGAAGTCAACTGCGGCTTGTTGAAGCTCGATGGACGTCCTGAGAGTGAGGGATTCGAGCGGCCAAATCGGCCGATCTAACCTTTCTTCGAAGCCGACGAGAAATTGCATATCGACGTCGAGATGGCGTAGGTTGAGCCCACGTAAGCGATCAAAGAGGAGATGTCGGCCATCTTGATTTTCACCGTCCGGACAATGCCTGAGGGTGAGGGAATGGAGTTGGCGACCGACGACGGACAACAGAGCTGCTACCCAGTCGCAGCTCCAGACCATGGAAAGCTTGAGGGTCCAAACACGGCTGAGAACGATTCTGAGGGCTACGGCGGCTTCATCGGAACTCTTGAGCCAGAGGAGGAAGTTCGAAGGCTCCGAGGGCTTGGGTCGCGAAGCCAGCTTGTCGAGCGCATTGTTGCAGACTTCGAGTCTCCGCAGATTTGAGAAGTTTGAAGCAATGACAATGAAGTCAACCAGATCGAATCCAGGATACTCCACGGCGCTGAGTTCAACGGTTTGGATATGAGCGGAATGAACGAGGGCGATCCGACGACGGAAAGTTGGTGAAGAAGCTCGACGATTATTGACGTGCTATTGATACATTCAGAGGTCAGCGATGAAGAACAACACCGATCTATCGAGTGGACTAACCGAGAAGAGTAGTGGGCAACAAAATGACCTGACCAGCTTGCAGGTTTGCGAGAAAGCGGACAGGCTTCGCGGGAGAGATAACCAGGGATTTGTGAGCTCGTCCTCATGCTCTACCGTTTCCAGTCTCTCCATTCGTTCTGTGAATCGCTTGTCTTGATCTTGACACATTCGACAGATTCGAGCGAGGATTTCGTTTGGAAGTTTGAGGAGACTCCATGTGGATGTTCGCGCCATCTACTATTACCTCATACTCGATCAGTAGCGGTACAGCCAGTGTGAGAGTGGAGAACGAACATTTGAGATGAGTCCTTGAAAGCAGATGAGAAGAAGCGAGAACGGTCGCTCGGATGACTTGCGCGCTTCTGTGATACTCTGAGGGTGTCTTCAGTGAGTGAGTAGTGTATGGATGTAGCCGAATGAGGTGTAGGAGCAGAAAGAGAGGATCTCATTTTTCCCTCAACTTCAATTTCCAGCATGTTTCCACCTTCACGCTCGACTGTCCCACCTACAGAAGATTCAGCAGTACGATCCACCGACTCGGACGCTCTACTCTCACGCGTTTCCGCAGCGAAACAAGGTTACCTCGTCGATTCATTCGCTCCTCTCTTCCTGACTCCAGCACAACGTAGATCGACCGAAAGAAGGCCTCCATTGATCAATATCGGTACACATGCTCGAACGTGGGCGGTAGATGAGCTAGTCGATCAATTCTTACGCTCAGAGAAGCCGGAAAGTGAGGGAGGACAGGTTCAAGTGTTGAGTCTGGGAGCTGGAACGGATACGAGGTTTTGGAGAATGAGGAAACGATGGAGTGATCGAGAGGGGGAGGAGAGTTGGCCAGTGAGGAAATGGGTGGAGGTCGATTTTCCTGAAGCGACGAGTTCGAAAGCGAGAACTATCGCAACGAAGGTTGAATTGAAAGGTGCACTCGGTGGAGAGGTCAAGATAGGTACGCTGTCTTCCTTCTCTCTCGTTTTGGCGACGACTGACCCCAAGTTTTGTCGCAGAACAAGGAGGATTAGGATTATCTTCTCCTCTCTACGCTCTCCTTCCTGGCGACTTGCGCAATCTTGAACCCCTCTCAACCGCCCTACTCTCTGCCTCAGTATACTCTCCATCTACGACGCCGCTTCTAGATCCCTCACTCCCGACTCTTCTTCTCCTCGAATGCGTTCTCGTCTATCTTCCTCCGACCAGGACGAACGAACTCTTGTCCTTCTTCTCCTCAACGTTCAAGAATGGCTGTGTCATCTCCTATGACCCTTTCGGATTAGACGATAGCTTCGGTCAAGTCATGAAACGAAATCTAGCTGTGAGTGTTTCGTTGGTTCCCTCTCTGTTTCGCACAGTTTGCTGATACTCGTATGTAATGATAGATGCGAGGTCTGACCTTACCTGGAGCGGACTCTACGCCAGATCTCGCTTCTCTGACTTCGCGGCTGAAAGATGCTGGATTCGCAGGCTCGAACGAAGCGATGTCGATCAAACAGATTCGAGAGTCGATCGTTCCGAGTGATGAGCTAGAGAGGTAAGCTCACTCGGTCTATCGTCTTCATGATGCTGACCTGTGCTGACAATGTCGAAGTGATCTTGACAGAGTCAACAAGATTGAACAGATTGACGAAGTAGAGGAACTGAACCTGGTGTTGGATCATTACGCGGTGGCCTGGGGAAGCGTGACCTCAGGAGTAACATCAAGAATAGGCTTGCAACGTCGATGAACCTGGACTTCTAGCTTTTCGAGATGAGAGGAGGGAAGCTCATGATTTCGAAATGCATCTCCCGCGAGCGTCGTTGGAAAGCGATTTGATAGTCTCTCCCGCTACTGTTTCTCACCAAGTCACTTTGGAGAGTATTATAGCGCAAATAAAGGCGAACAATAGAATTGAATGGGACTTGGTTTGCGAAACCCTTGTTCGAGCAAACTTCCTCTCCTTGTCTTCCCACAATTCACATTCAACTCAACAAATCATGATCAGCTTTCCACCCGAGGTGTTGGAGCAGATTATCAGCGCTACACAAGACGTCAATCCAGCTGCAGACAGACGCACTCTCCTTCGCTTGTTGCTAGTTTCGAATCAGTGGGCCAAAATCGTCAAGTGAGCCTCAATCACTCTACAGACCCTCAGAGGTATGACTGATAGAATCAGTACATCTGTAGACGCTTGTTATATCGTCATGTCAACATTAAGAAACCTTTGACTGGTCAAAAGTTGTGTGAAACGCTTCAGAGTTCCTTCTTCGATCGCTTAGGACAGTCTATTCGTACACTCAGTGAGTTCATTCTCGTAGTATTCGCTAGCTGAGAATGTGAAGGCCGCGTTGGGCGCCAAGAAGAAGGCTGACTATCGCTTCGTCTCGGATTCAGCGATTTCGGATGCTGCTCTATCTCAACGAGACGTCTTCTCAGATCTATCTTTGGACGACATGATTCGTCAAGCACCTAGTCTCGTCAAACTCGACTCTCCCGTATCAGCTTTCGCTCCACTCGCAGATGGTCGCAAACCTTTCGCAACTTATCCGCCTACTCTCAAATCGATCCGGCTCGCTCCTACTTTCCGTGCATGGGGAGTCGCTCGCTATGAAGAAGAGTGGGACTCGGAAGACGACGAAGACCTGCAACCTGGTGTTCAGGTGCTCACGGCGTCTCACATCCTCTCAACTTTACAATCGCTTCCCGCTTCTCTCACCTCTCTCACTATCTCTCGCGCCACTGTTATTGAGCCCGATACGACGACCGGATGTCAGCTTCAACACCTCACGACTATCTCTCTCGACTTTGCGACCCTTTCCTACGCGACCCTCAAATGGTTCTGTTCAGACTCAATCTCGAATCACACTCTCAGGAATCTCAAAGTATGGGTCACCTCAAACATCACAGGAGACAATCTCGTCGACTTCTTTGACTCGTGCGGCGAAGATCTCCGAGAATTCACGTACAAGCCTCAGAATCCTGAACCGACGAAATTTGCAGCCCTTCGATTAATTCGGTGCGTCCGCTTTCACTTTCATCACACATAAAAGTCTTTGCTGAACTCAAAACCTGTGCAGTCGTACTCCCTATCTCCAACGCCTCTCACTCGGCAACAAAGCAGCAGATCACACCCTCTACTCGATCCTCCCTCGTTCGCTCACTCATCTCTGCGTCTCCCTTCCCGAGAACCACATCAATGCTCGTCTCCCCGACATCGCAACATTGATCAATACTCGACTCAAGGAGCTCGTCAAGCTCGAGCTTTACTCACAAGTCTACTTCCCAAGCAGCGAGATCCATTATCCTCCCACCTCGAAATTCGATCCCTCCCAACTCCGAGAAGTCCGTTTGTCACACATTCGAGGTCCCGCAGGTACTCTCGACGCATTCCTCTCTTCTACCGGTTCTACCCTCCACACTCTAGCCCTTCACCACGTATCAGCAAATTTCGAATCGACCCTCTTCGCTTCTTGCCCGAAACTTCGTCGTCTCGAATTAGGTCGCTCTCAACGCGAGGAAACACCAATCACGAATCGATTCAGTACGATCTCCCACGCCTACCTTCACACTCTCCGAGTTCACTTCGATTCGGATTTGAGCGTAGACGATATCGTTCGAGAACTCGAGGCTTCCCGAATTGCTGGTACTCATCTACGCGTGCTTGAAATTGTCGGAGCTTTCCCTGGAGATGTACCGGAAGGTGGAGAGAGTGGATGGACGAAAGCGGGAGAAATCGATAGGTTGATGAAAGCTGTCAAGGAGAATGGAACGATGTTACTCATTCAAGGGAGGTTGATCGAATCGACGGGAGATCTTTGGGTTGCTTTGTTGGCGATGTCGCAGGGTTCGAACGACTTCTGAGGATAGGAGGGAAGAAAGATGGGAAAGGTGATTTGCTAGCGAGGAATCTCTTTGCTTGAGGAATTGGAGAAAGCTTGTCGCAATATATCCAGTACTTTTCTTTCAACTCTGTTTACGCGTAGGCGAGAGTAACGAGACACTATAGCGAGAGACTCGCTTGATTTCGGAAGCGCGAGAATCCGTCAAGTTCTATAATGCACTTTCTGTATACGATTCGATTCTACCTGATCGAGATGGAGGAGTGTCAGCCATCCACTTTCGCGATCTGAAGTTTTAAAGAGGAGCTCACGTCAAAGTCCGGGGAACTGCGTTTCCTCTACAGCGGCAAATCAGCGACAGCCATGACTCCACCGACGAGATGCAGACTTCCCGCTACGAGAGCTTGTTTCTCAGTACCCTCTTCAGCTTCGTAACTTCTGATCAACTCGACAGCCTCTTGGATCGAAGCCAGGACATGAACTTGAGCTTGAGGAGCCGAAGATTCAGTCGAGGTCGAGTTGAGTTCTTTCCATGCTGCTGCTAGTTCGTGCTGTAGCGAGAGCGTCTCGAGATCGTGCGCGTGATAGGCATTCGAGGTGAGATCTACCGAAAGATTCGAGTCAGCTCAGTACGGAGAAATAGAAAAGAGAATGCTCGCTCACCTCCTTTCGAAGTTCCCGAGCTGTAGGTCGTATTCGTGCAGAAGATGACATGCTCGAAAGGTTGCGGTAAGCCGGACGACGAATGAGGGAGCGATTCGAGCAGAGTCGAGAGAAGCGAGAGTCCAGATCGACCAGAAGTGCAGTTGAAGACGAGTGTCCGACTCGCTTTTCGACTGTTTCTCCGTTAAATGATCAGCTCTAGAACGAACCTGAGGAATCTCGAGATCTGCTCACGAGTTCGCCAATGCCTCCTCAGCGAACCATTCACCGCAACATTTCAGGCTCTCGACCGTGTGAGCTCCGTCGAGATACCATGTCAAGCCCTGGACCTCTGCATCCTTCGCTGTCTGACACCTTCCCGGCCATCTCGTCTGTTCGAGACCTTGAATGATGCCCTGTGATAGAGGAGAAGGAGAAATAAGGTCGATGGGAAGGGAGGGGAGGGAATCGGTTGCTGAGGGTTGAGGACTAGAGATCGAAGCAGAAGAGAAGGCGGCAGGTACACGAGAGGAGGAAAGGAATGTTTGAACGAGAGCGAGGGCGAGAGAGGCGTTTGATCGTTGATGAGATCCAGCGAGTCCTGTGAGAAGAACAAGGGCGTCAGCATCGCTGATTCTTCCGCGACTGATTCACTTAGTCTGCTCACCTAGCTTGATCTTCCGTAGCTCAGTATGTTCTGGTACGACAGTAAAGGACGAAGCTTTGAGTTCATTTGCTCTCGAGCGGAGAACATCTAACCCTTCTTGAGGTTGTTCGATCGCAAGAGCTGGCACGTCCGGCTTGAGACAGAGACACAGCATCAGTATATGACTTGAGAGGTACACTTGCTGAGAGGATAGCTTACCTTGTAGATTCCACCTTTTTGATGAGCGATTTCAGGAATCGTCTTGCCCAAAACGAAAACGTGATCAATACCGAGAGGCGAGACACCAGTCACAATTGGTGAAGGTACGACATTCGTAGAGTCATAAGTTCCTCCGACACCGACTTCAAGAATGGTAGCGTCAACCTAGCGAAATGCAATAAAGTCAGAAACTGGATTTCCTCTGTCAGATGGTGGCTCGACTCACCTTCTCCTGCAGGAAGACGTGGAAAGCCATGATAGTGAGATAGCGGAAGTAAGCTGGCTTCTCAGCGGTCGAAAGGTTTTCTCGCTGTGATCAAGAATGAAAGATCAGCTGAAACCCTTCGAAAAAGGGTCGAATGATCGCAACATCGAAACTCACCTTCGGATCTGCCTCTAGCTTATCCCACACTTCCCAAAAGTACTTTGCGAACAGTGGTTCTTCAATAGGTTTCCCGTTGATTCTGATGCGTTCTCGAACTGCAACCATATGAGGCGATGTGTAGAGACCAACTTTGGCTTCGGGAGCGAGGGTCGTGAGGAGGGAAGATGTGAAAGCGCTCGTTGATCCCTTTCCCTTCGTTCCCGTAATGTGCAAGACGTTCAATCGGTTGAGATCCTTCGGCTGAGATCAAGAAAAGTCCAATTTACGAGGTCAGCTCTGATGGAGGTGGATTCGCCCCAGAAAGCCTTCAGAAGATACTTACAGTGTATCCAATACGTTTCAGATACTCCACACCTTCAACCATCTGAGCCTCGCCGTTTGTTGTCCCACTTTTCCGAATCGCATCGATAACAGCGGCATTTGATTGTAGCGAGTTGAGAGCATCTATAGCGGCTGAGTAGGATCTTGAAGAGGTCATGGTCGATAGTCTGGATAGCCAATGAACGAGAGATGGGCGCATAAATCGGTGAGAGAGATCGAAAAGTTTTCGAATCTCCTCTTGACTCCCTACACTTCACTGCTTTGTTTCGACTACTCGAGAAGCTTCGAAGAGCCCGCGGAGTAGCCCTCTGAGCTAAGTACGTAGTTGCCTTCTAGTCTTCGCTTGATCTGCTCCTCCTTCGCAAAGTTGCATTTACTCTCTCATCCTTCAGTCTGGGCCAACGGGGTAACGCGATCTCTGCGAGCTGGTCGTAGGTGATGCTTCTTAACTTTGAGAGCCAAGCTGAAGCCTCTCCCGTCGTCAAGAAAGGGAGAAAGGAGCTGTGTGTCGTCTTTCGAACGATTTCTGCTCGCTACGATCGCTGCGTCTGTCTCCTTTTCCCTTGGAGTCGGCTTGTAGTGACCTTGTCTCTCATCATTCGTCGGAGCCCCTTGAGACAGGCTTCCGATTCTCGAGCGCTTCGAATCGTCGCAGACGAGATTTTTCGCAACTTCGCGATTCTTCGATTCGACGGCGGCTTTCGTCAAGTTGCTCCACACTTCGTCTTAAGCTCTCAACGGAGGTCAACGGTGCAGCTTTTGCAAACAGAAATTTCGAGACTTTGGACCGGCGACTTGTGAACCCTTTTCACCCGACGCAGAAATCCTAGCCCCCACTCCAACTCCTCTTCCTTTCCTCCAAACTCTCACAACCTCATTCACGACAATCAGTAAACTATGACAATCTACAAGAGCAGCTTCGAACCAGTAGAGAAGACCTACGTTGGCGGTATCTTCGACTTCATTTTCGGATCTTTCAACCCGAATTACAACGCCGAGGCAGTAGCGATCATTGATGGAGATAGCGGCAAGAAGGTGAGTCAATCTCGTACTATCGCGCGAGCTGTAACCGAAGCTAATCAAAGACCTTCGCTCTCCAGACCACCTACTCTCAACTTCGTAACCTCGCGCTCTCATTCGCATCCGGATTCTCTTCAAAAGCCGGTCTCAAACGAGGAGACACCGTCCTGCTCTTTGCACCGAATAGCGCCCTCTACCCCGCTCTAGTCTTCGGAGGAGAAGCTGCAGGCGTTGTCGTCTCGACTGCCAACTCTTCCTACACCGCTTCCGAATTCGCTCATCAGATCCAACTCTCCTCGGCCAGCATCATTCTCGTAGGAGGTGACGAACAACTCGGTGTCGCGAGGGAAGCTGCGAAGGAAACTGGATTCGACGAATCGAGAATTTACGTTTTACCCAAAATCGATGGGAACTTACCGAAGGAACTTGGAAAGATGAAGAGCTATGAGGAATTGAAGGGAGATGCGGGATTCAAGCCTGTCAAGTTGAGCGAGTCTCAAGCGAAGAATGACCTTGCTCGTAAGTCTCGTCTCAAGTTCACTTCTCGTTTCTTTCGCCAAGCTGACAATCTCGACGTGCAGTCCTTCCCTTCTCATCCGGTACGACTGGAAAGGGAAAAGGTGTCATGCTCTCCGCTTTCAACGTCACTTCCTGTGTTCAGCAGACTATTCAAACGAAGGATCTCTTCGATCAAAAAGATGTCATGCTAGCCTGTCTTCCTCTCTACCAGTACGTCCGAGCTTCTTCTTGTCTCGCGATAGTGCACTTGCAACTCCTCACGAACGTCTGCTGATTCGTAACTTTGGATTACAGCATCTTCGGTCTGCAAGTTGTTATGCACTTGACCCTCTTCAATGGAGGAACCATGGTCGTCATCCCCAAATTCGATCTCCCCGTCGCTCTCGGACTCATCCAGAACCACAAGATCACAGCAGCTTGCGTCGTTCCTCCAATCGCACTCGGAATCGCCAAACACCCTATCGTCGACAAATTCGACCTCTCAAGCTTACGTTACATGCTCTCCGGTGCTGCACCTCTCAGCGCAGACTTACAACAAGCTGTCGCGAAGAGGTTGAAGAACAAGACGAAGGTGGTTCAAGGTTGGGGAATGACTGAAACGACGAGTGTCGGACTCATTCCTTCGCTCAGTCGACCGGTACCAGCGGGTTCAGTTGGTCAGGTGAGCACGAGATCGTTCTTTCCTTTGACGAGTGTTGGAGCTGATCGATTCTGATGCGATTTGCGATTTCAGCTCATTTCCGGAGTCGAAGCTCGCCTCGTCGGAGAGGACGGGAAGGACGTCAAGGAGGGTGAAGCAGGAGAGTTGTGGGTACGCGGGAACAACATTATGATGGGATATATCAACAACGAGAAGGCTACGAAGGAAACGGTCAACGAAGATCGATGGCTCATGACTGGGGATATTTGCCAGCGGGATTCCAACGGCTTTTACGTGGTGACGGACAGATTGAAGGAGCTTGTCAAGTATAAGGGTGAGTCTCCTGTCATCTTCTGAGCCTTTTCACGAAGTAGAGATCTACTTGGAAGCGATTCTCGGAGGGTTTCGCAACTCTTTTCAAGACTGATCATACGACTTGAGCTGACTCCTGCTCTCTCGTGCTTGACATACGTAGGCTTCCAGGTTGTTCCCGCAGAGTGAGTACCTTTCCGCAATCAGGACTCAAAGGAACTCCACAAACTAACATTTTCATCGTCCTTTTCTTTTTTCTCCCTTCCATCACGGCTCTCTCCCTTGTGCCTTCTCCCTCGTTCGCCCCATCTCTTCGGTCATCCCTTTATCCTCCTCTCTGCAGACTCGAAGGATGTCTCCTCTCCTGTCCTGCCGTGGCAGACGCCGCTGTGATCGGGGTCTGGTCCGAAGAACAAGCTACCGAACTCCCTCGCGCCTACATTGTGCCCTCGCCGGACACCAACAAGGAGACTGCCGCTGAGGATGCTCGCAAGTGGATCGAGGCGAAGCTGTCGAATACGAAGCGTTTACGAGGAGGCGTCTATCTCCTCGAAGCGATTCCGAAATCTCCCAGTGGAAAGATCTTGCGTAAAGATCTCAGGGCACTAGCAGCGAAGGAGGGCCAAAAGTCCAAGCTATAGGGTGCTCACGAGTCTCCAGAACGTTTTCGAACGAAGTTTCCTACGAAGTATCCCATTAGTTTGTTTTGTATAATTTATCTAGTTATCGCAGTGCTATTCCTTATTACCTTTCTCGACTCATTCGTAATCGCTTAGAGCGAGAGGAACGACTGAACGAGAGGAAAACGACGTTTCGGATAAAGACTCTGAATCGCTTGCAAGACTTGCGAGCGCCCGTATGATAGATCTCGTATCCTCGCACTAGCAAACTCATGACGAGCACCTCAGAAGAAGGGTTGCTAGTATTGGCAAAAGTAGCGGACTGCGAGTCAAAAACGAAAAAGAGGCGATCTACGAAAAGCAATTCGTACCCAGAACACCCTGTTCACGCTCAGATCCCCCGTCAGCGAGTCAGTATTACTCGACTGAGACAGAGTGGGGAGACTGACTCACCTTCACCCTGATGTACTGTTCTCGGTCGTCGCTGCTTGTTTCTTCTCGACTTTGTCGACTTCCTCGACCTCTGCCGGATCCTTCGGTTTCTCAACCTCCTTCGATTCGATATCTAGACCCTCCTTATTGTCCCCCGGTACAGCTGGTTCTTCGTCCTTCGCTGCCTCATTTGATTCCACAACGTTCCCCTCCTCCCTTTCTTCTTTTCGAACCCTAGGTCTCGCTGATCTCAGATCTCGCAATCTCGGCAAGAATGGCTTCTCGACCTCTCCTTCATCGCTTCCCTCACGACCTCGACCACCTCCCCAACTCGAGCTGCTCATGATGCTTGCCTTTTCCCAAGAATCGTCGTCTTCTTTTCCAATTTCTCCAAAGGGTCTGACCTGTATCGCTCCATTGGATCCGGCTTGCGAGGTTTGTCGTCGTACGATCGGTCGAGAGTGGGAGGAAGGTAGGATGATGGGCTTGAAAGGAGAGACAGAGGGAATGGCGCGAGAACGACCTGGAGGAGGAGAAGTTGGAGGACGAGGGGAACTTGGACGATCAAAAGCGTCGGAAGGGATGGGAGAAGCTCTTGAAGACATTCTCGAGTGTGAAGAAGGAGAAGAAGTAGCGAGAGGGAAGCTCGAGCAGAGTGGGAAACTCCGAAAATGTCCGCGGCGAAGATTCGCTCCTCGTCTATTGTCTCTCTCTTCTCTCTCTCTCAGTGTTGGACTGTGAAAGCTCGAAGTCTCTAAAGCACCTAGACTCGCTCCAGGTCCTCCGACTGAAACACAAAAGAGCGGCTCCTCCCTTTCTTCGCCTCGCTCTTTCTTCTCTCTTCACCCACCCACCCAACTCACTCCACTAGAACTCCAATACACCCTACACCGATCTTCAAGAGTACAAACCAAGTCAAGCAGCAAACTGTACCCCAACTCCTCCTTCAACTTCTTGTCTCATCACTCAACCTCGACCCTCACAAGATGGCGGATCCAGCACTCGAGGCGTTGCTAGCTCAATGTAGGGTACTAGGATTGAGCGAGGATATGATACAACAAGCGAAGCAGAATCCCCAACTGATGAAAATGTTGAAGGAGATGGCAGAGAAAACGAAGGACAAGTTCTTACCGCAAGCGGGATTCACCACAGAGGGGAATGGGAAAAGGAGCTACAAGCATCTACTCGATGTAACGACCAAGGCGTACGAGAGGGAGAAGAATGAACCTTTGAGGAAACCTGCACAACGAGATCGATATACGATGCTGTCAGGCTGGGAAGCGCAAAGGCAATCTCTGATCGATCAACAACGCAAGAGTCCTTACTTGATGCGTAACTCTTTCATCGGAATTCCCAAAGAGTCGTCTTCGAAGACTTTCGATCAACTCAAACGAAGTGAGCTCTCTCTTCGACTCTCGCTGTCGCATAGCACTACAAGCTCACACCGATAGCTTGACACAGTTAACTTTGAGGACATGTTCGTGTCAAAGACTCACAAGGGTTATTATCTCATCTGTCGCTCGATTTCGCACGCTCGTAAGCTACCATCTTTCCGAGTCTACTCTGCGAGAATGCAAGCTAATCTTGAGTAACGATCTCAGAAGCGTTGGTCGGTGTATCACTGTTCGTCGAAGATCCGAAGGGGCGAGCAGAACCTTTAGGGATGTACAATCTCGATGTCGGAGGTGTTCCAACTGGTCCCGACCTCGAAGAATGGCTACCTCTCGGTACGTTGCTCGCAATCAAGGAACCGACGTTCAAGACGAATGTGACCGGAGAAAGCTATCTGGTTCGAGTCGAATCGCCTACCGACGTTGTCTTCCTTCGTCCCGACGATCCCCTCCTCTCTGGCATCAAATGGTCGACAACTTCCCCTTCTCGACCACGACCGGCAACTTTCGACTATCGCTCTCATGGCAACTCGTTCTTCAAAGTCAAGAAGTTCAATCTCGCTCTCAATTCGTATTCGGATGGACTCGCTGTAGCCTCGAACGACTCCTCGAAGCTTCTCTTACTCCTCAACCGTTCTCAAACCCATCTCAAGCTCGATCATCCGAATCAGGCTCTCCAGGATGCCGAAGCAGCTTTGCGCCTTCTCGGATCAGGGAACGTCGATTCAACTCCTCAGCTTCTCGAAAAGGCCAAGTTGAGAAAGTCAAAGGCGTTCGAAGGCAGGAGGTTACTAGAGAAAGCTCTCGAGAGCTACGAGGATGCTGAGAAGGAGTTCAAAGAGAGTAAAGAAGCGAAAGAAGGTGTCGAGAGGCTTCGGAGGAAACTGAGGGAGGCGAGGACTGGCGAATACGATTGGGCGAAACTTGCAGGACTGAAGGAGGAGCATCTCGATGTGGGAAACTTCACGGGACCGATTGAAGTGCGGGAAGTGGCGAATGTCGGTGGACGTAGAGGAATCTTTGCCAAAAAAGATCTCAAGCCGGGAGAGTTGCTACTCGGTGAGTCTTTGATCAGCTATGCTACAAGCTCGTCTGCACTTCACTGACTACACGCAGAATCACAGTCGAAAAGGCGTTCGCCTCTGGAGAATCTCATCCGAACGACACTTCGATAGCGATCGACTTCAGGACCAAGAATCTCGCAAAAGCGTCTTCGATCGAGCTCGTCACGAAGACGATGACCAAGATGATCGACGATCCCTCAACCGCGGCTTCCGTCTACGGTCTCTATGGCGGATCAAATCACCTTCCGACCGGACAGCCTCGATTCCACCCTCTTGATCCTCCTGCCGAAGCTACTTCCCAAGTCTTGATCGATGCTGCACGAGTCGAAGCTATCGTATCGAACAACAGGTGAGAGATATCCTCCGATCGATTCTTACAACGCGCTCACCCCTTCACGGTCTCCACAGTTTCGACATCACAGACGATGGAAAGACGACAATCGACGAGTCGCTTCGACACGACGAGTTCACTCTTCTCTCGAAGTTCCCTCTTCAATCACTCCTGCCTACCATCAGCACGCTGGAGTACCCTCGGAGACGTCATGGTGATTCGAGCTCGCGTCGACATTCCAGCTGGACAAGAGGACTTTCCTACTGTCCCGTTCAGCTCGACTACAATTCTCGCGAACAAATTGTCAAGGGAATCTGTGAAGTCCAGTGCAACTGTTCAAGATGCGTCGATGATCGGAAAGCAACACCCACCAAGCTCACTCGTCGCAAAAAGCTCCTCGATGTCCAGTTCGCCTCCATCGAGAAGGAGACAGACACGCTCGACCCGAGAGATCAGAAGCAGGCAGAACTCATCGCAAGGAAGCTATCACGGCTCATTGCAAGTCTGGAGATGACCTACACTTCTTCAACCTTCGTTCGACCCGAATTATCAAACGTTTATCATCTCCTCACTGAATTACTTCATCCCATAAAAGAGCGCTCACAACTACTACTCTACGTCTCGAAGTCGCTTCAAATGGGAGGAGTCGTCTTCGATCGTCAAGGCGAATCGATCCAAATTCTTTCGGCTCCTTGGAATGGCTCAGCTTTCGATGGATCCGTCAATCAGCTTTTAATGCACGCTCGACGACTCTCATTGACGGGCAAAGCAGTGGATATGAAGGAAGCTAGAGGATGGGTTAGAGCCGCTGTTCAACTCGACAAGCTCATGACGGGAAGGGAGAAGAAGGATTTCTATTCGACTTGGGCAGAACCCATCTCGCAATATGGGATCGTTCGACTCGTCAACGATACGTTGAAGACCTGAGGTGAGTCTCATACACCATCTGTGACTGAAGAGTGTCGTTGACCTATCTTTCGACAGTCTAATCCGAGGAATTGGGGCAATCTTCGGAGAGAGTTCACTGTAGTCTGGGACTTTGGGCAATCAATTCGTGCTTTCAATTCCCGGACTGTAAGCATTGAGAGGTAAGAGAGAGAATGAACGACAAGTTCGCATCAGCAGGGGTATCTACAAAGGAAAGATAATCGAGATGCGGGAATCAAAAGTTAAGGGGAATAAGAACAGAGAAACTGTATCTGATATACGTGAGAGAAACGACAATGGATGCAAAACAAAACATGTAAAGAATAAGCTAAACAGTACAGCGGCGAAAAGGAGATCCGAATGAGATTTGGAATGAGTCTTTAAGCTTCTCCACCTTTGAAAGCTTTCGTAGCCCTCTTTCCTCCCGTCTTCCCGCTTTGAACAACCCAAACGTTTTCTCCTACTTCACTGATCAACGCAGCTGAAGCAGCTTCTCCAACACATTTCCTGACTTCGTGACTGGCACAAATTCCGAGACTACCATCTCTCTCTGCTTGTTTGAGGAGGGCGAGGGATTCAACTCGATGAGACGAAGCGTCACGTCGAGAGCGACCGAGGAGGAAGACGAGTCGATCGGAAGAGGAGGTGGAGAGGGAAGCTGCTCGTCGAATCATGGTTTTGAGAGGGGAGACTGTCGAGACTTGAATGATTTCGAAGGTACCGAGGAGAGTTGATGACGGCAAGGCTTTGGCACGTTCGAGTACGAGGTCATCTTCGGTTTCGGAAGCTAGGCCGTGTTGAGTAGGGTACAGAGTTTCACTATGTCGAGCGTTCACTCCTCCACCTTGATGGGTTCCTCCAGCTACAGTCAGTTGTAGCGCAGCGCCTCCTGTACCGTGTAGAAGAGTCGAAGTGTTGGTCTCGTCGCTGTTCGCCTTGATCATTGAGGATGAAGATGAATCGTCGTTGAGTGCTGATCGATCTTCCTCAGTCTCCTCCGGTGCTCGTTGGATCGCGACCACTGTGACAGAGATCTTTGGAGAACGTTTCGCGAGTTGGATTGCGATTTCCAGACAGGCTCGATCATCGGATCCTCCAAAGAAGGGGAGGAAAACGTTCGTTGTCGATGAGGAAGAGGTGGAAGGAAGAAGGCCAGCGCTTGAGGAAGTACCATCGACGAGACCGCGATCGAAGAAGAGACCGACGTCACAGGAGGAAGAGGCGAAGAGATCTCGAAGGAAACTGGCGTAGAGGGAAGAATCAGGTTGTGTAGCTGCTCCAGGTTGAGCGCTGTCCTTGTTTCCGAAGAGGTATCCAAAGGGATTTGGAACTGTGATCAAGTTCACGTCCCACTCAGCGCTTGGCGTAGTGCAGATGAAGATTCTGAACTCACGATAAGAAGCGATAACACTTTCTTGTTCGACCTTGTCCTGATTGAGAGTCCAAGGTACGACGATCATCTGACTTCCATCCCTATCCGCTCGATCCTTGACCGTATCCGCGAAATTATCGGTCTGAGTAACGGCGAATTCTCCATTCTGAACTGTAATTCCTCCAGATCCTCCTCGGCACGAAACGCTCGCAAAGGTACGGTAGAGGAGAGTCAAAGGGTCCGACTTGAGATGTTCAGCTGCGGCGTCCGAGGCGAGGAGTACACCCGATAATCGTTCGGTAAGTTCGATGAGTCGGAGAGGGTTGAACGAGATCGATGAAGTCGAACGGGCGGGAGCGGGAGTGACGCCTTCCGTGGTCTCGGAGGAAGGAGTGGAAGGTCCAGCAGCGAACAAGTTCGTGAACACGAAGAGGGCACCCAAACTTTCGAGTTTGTCAAGAACGACGGTGAACCTCTTTCGAGTTTGTTCGGATCCTCCTCCAACGTGGTCTTGACTTCCTGACTTGTCGTCGATACCTTCGGAGCCCTTGTCGGAGGAGGAAGTGATCGTCGAAGGTGGGTGACCATGAGGTGAAGAAGCGGGTAGAGATGAAACGGCGGGACGTCGAACGTGAGCTGGGTAGCAGATGAGAGTACCGGGAGTAGCGACGAATGTCAAGAGTCTGTAGACATCACCCAACACCAGATTAGCGTTCGTTCGATCTGGTAGCTCGACGATCGACTCACAATGCCTCGAGAACGAAAATTGAGAAGACTGTACAGCTCACACGGCGATCAGCTTTCCTCTCGTCGATTCCAACTCGTACGAAGGGAACTCACCAGTCTCATTAATGATCCCTACACTCAACCCTTGATTGAGAATGATCAATTCGATCAACCCTTTCGAACTCATCAAGAAGCCAACTCCGGCACTTTCTCGATTCGTGAATCCCGTCCATCTAGCAGCTGCGAAACATCCAAAGAATTTCCCACAGAACGCGCAAGCGATCACGCAGACGACCCAGCCCTGCAGATTAATTCGAAGAGTTAGGAATAGCGCGATTGAGAGATCAGAGAAAAGGACAAACCCAGATAATACCGCTGTTGAGCAAGGTGAGGTTTGTTCGGAGTCCAGAGTAGGCAAAGTATAAGGGAATGAAGATGCAAATGCCTGATCACGAGAGCGCACGTCAAAATTGTCAGTTCCGATTAGACTGTCCATTCGAGGGGTGATGAGTTACTCACAAAGATCCTCGATCTTGGCAGCAATATGATGACCAAGTGAGTTGGGTACGATCAGTCCAACCAAGAAACCTACACATTCCCCTCAAATCAAAAAATCAGCTCAAAAATCTTCCCGTTTCCCTCGACTTGATGAATTCGAATAGAAACGTACCTCCAAAGATTTCAGAGATTCCAATAGCGGCCATGAACCAACCACTTATGAAGACGCACATCAAGACGGCTAGGATATAAGTTTGAGTAGGTCCGTCCGGGTTCGAGAAGGAACCGGTTTTGCGTGCGAGGAGGTTCAGGAGGGGTCGAATTACGAAGAATAGGAAGAGCATCCTAGACTCGAGGGCAGAGTGTGAGTTACATGAGAGGAAGACGGGAGGAGGGAGATACTCACCATCCGACAGTAGCGAATAAGATCCAGAGAACGACTAGACCGGACGTTCCACCTCCCGTTCCAGAAGTAGCGAGTGCGACAGATAAAGCAAGTAACATCCAACCTATCTCAAGCGAATCATCTTCGATCAATATCTCCTCACTCCCACGCTGTGAAAATGAGAGAGGAACTCACCAATAACATCATTTGCGACTCCCGAAGCAAGTACCACAACTCCAACTGGATCATTCATTAATTTCAAATCGACTAGGATCCTACCGAGTACAGGAAACGCCGTGATCGAACTTGAAGTAGCAATGAAACATGAAAAAGTAGTGATTTTGACGCTGGGATCCACGAATTGATTGTATAAACCAATTGAAACTCCCCATCCCATGGCGAAGGGGATGATGAGACCTGCTGTAGAGACTGCGAGGGACGGTTTGAGGTTTTTTCGGAAGAGTGTGAAATCGACTCTGTGAATTCGGGGGAACGAGAGAGAGTCAGTAGCGAGTTCCATTAGGATGACATAGTTTGGGGAGAAGTAGAGCTTGGAGAGTGAGAGACGGGGCGTGAAGGAAGAAAGAGAGGGGGGCGCGAAAAGGGAGGGAAGGAGAGAGGTGAAACTGGATTTTGACTTACTCTAGACCGATGACGAACAAGAACAAGACCAAACCGATCGTCGCAAGTAGATTCATGTAAGGCAACCTACGAAAAGAGCAAGAATCAGTCAGGAAAGCGGTGAGAGATTGAAAACACAAAAAAATTGAACTAACGATTCAGCAGGGAAGATGTTCTTCGTAAAACCGGGAATTTGACCTAGAGCGGTTCTCCCGCACAGAATGCCCGAAAGTATCTCGAACACTACACGAGGTCTATTGAACGAGAACGAATTAGCCTAAAGAAACAGAGGTAGAAATGAAAGGAGCAACTTACTGAGAAGTCCAAGGGCATAGTTTCGACCATGCGTAACTGAGAGCACGTGAGAGTGCAATGATGATGACCAATTGTACTACGACTAATTGAATCACACTGTTTCGCGATTCACAAAACGAAGACAACGAAGGGGAGGTGTGTGGGGGGGTTGATCAGCGAACGCGTTTCTCTCGTTTAGATTGAGGAGGGAATACTTACTGAGTAGGATGAAACTCTATTGGATTGACTCCTCCTCCTAGAATACTCTTTGTGACTCCACCTCCCGTTGAATGAGAAGCAGAGAGAGGTAGTTGAGTTTGAAACACTGTTCCTGCAGTTGCTGTTGCTGTGAATACTATTGATTCTAATGTCGAGGTCATTATTCGAGGATTGCTAGTGGCAAGGAGTGTAAAGGAGAGAGAGGAGAGAGGGAGGAAGGAGAGAGGGAGAAGTTTCGGTTTGCAGGAACCCTTGTCCCCGATGTACGCGCTTGATCCCGGCTTGGTTCTCTTCTTAATTCAATGCCAGTCGGGTTCTTTAATCGCTTGTCAGTTCTTGAGGTTTGAAAGTGTATAGAGTGAGTGGAGTGAATCTAAGCAGAAAAGGTTGCAAGTTGCTTCTCAAGGTTTGGCTCATCTCTCTCAACTCCTAAAATGGCTAAACCACGCACGAAACCACCAGTATCAGATGAACCCATCACTCAACGTATTCACGTAGGAGGGTTAGCAGCTTCTGTAACTCCTAAAGAATTAGTCGCAAGATTCTCATCTTTTGGTCAAATAATCAACGGAGTACAAGGCGTATCAGGGTTGGGAACTAGTCTATCAGGTAAATAGTACTCTCTACTACCTCTGTCTCACTCTTTCGCTGATTCAGAGAGGTGTATCAAAGGTCTACCAATCAATTATGCTTTTTTCAGTTTAGAAACTACTCAATCTCAATTGAATCGATGTGAGTAGCGCACTCCCGACCATTTATACACATACTAGCAGGTACTGAGTTGGAGGAGACGACCAATTCACAGGTATCTCAATGTTGAACGGTTCAATGTGGAAATCTCATAAACTACGAATTCAACTAGCTAAACCAGATTGGCAATCTCGGTGAGAACCACTTTCTCCCCTCTCCCCTCTACTAACTATAGCTAACGAGTTCTAGTTCCCGCCGCAGTCGAGAAGAAGAAAGGAAACAACAAGCGATATCATCTGATCCTTCCCTCGCATCCACCCTTGCTTCCTCCTCTAACGAAAAGAAACCCAAAAGCAAGAAACGAAAGTTATCTTCTGATCCTAATGTTGGGTACACTGCGAAACGATTCGAAGTAGTAACTCCCTCAAATATCGAGAATCACAAAGCACGCCTCTTCATCCCTCCTTCCTTTCCTGCGGTCGGTTTCTAACTGACCTCGAATTTCCGTTGAGTAGGGTTGGATCCTAGATGCCAAACCATATTCCTCGACCCCATTATTCCCATTAGTAGTTCGACCCTCTCATCCAATCTATCTACCCCCTAAAGCAGCAACTACTTCTTGGACTCGTGGGAAATCTTTGAATGTAGATCAAAAAAAGGAGAAGAAAGAGGATGAGAATGAGAGGGAGAGGAGGGAAGTCAAGAGGATTAAGAGGATTAGAATTGATCCGAGGAGGTATGGGAGACGAAAAATCGTTTACCCTCTTGAGAATGAGGGAGTTGGGGGTTTGATTAGTGTAGGACATTGGGAGTGCGAGGATCAAGAGGAAGAAGAAGGGAAGGAAGAAGTTAGTTGGGTTTTCAAGGGAAGGGATGGCGAGGTTAGGCATAGGGAGATTGTTAAACTTAATCAGAGTCAACGAGAACATACGGATCAGTTCAAAGCATTGTTGGAGAAACTTCAATTGCCTCAATGCTCAGCGAAACCGGAAGCTAATCAAGAAGCGAACGGGATGGAGGAGGAATTGGACAAGATCTTGATTGAACCGACTATGACTTCGGCAAAGGCTAGATCATTGTCACCACCTCCTTACGTCCCTTCTGCACAGAGACAACTACTCTACAATGAAGAAGACGCTTTCCAACTACTCTCGACTACACTCGATGAAGAAACTAGATTGGCAGAAGTCGAGAAGGAAAGGAAAAGGTTGGTGAGATTAGCGATGGGGATTGTTGAGGAACCTGTCGAGGTGAAAGAGGACCAGGTGGAGAGTAGTAGTAGTAGTAAGGGGAGAATGTTACCAAAGGTTGAAGGGTTCGCGGAGGAGAGCGACGATGATGATGAGGTGTTTACGAGTCAGGTATTGAGGATTCGAGGTGGTGCAGGAGGAGTACCGGAGGATAGGGATAGTGATAGTAGTAGTGATGAGAGTGAAGGGGAAGAGGATGAAAAAATGAAGGAGGAGAAGGAGAAGCCAGCAAAGACAACTCTCGTTAGAGAATCGTTGAAAGACATGTTCAAACCTCAAGAAGAACAAGCTGGTACGCAGATCTATTCCTTCCCTCATACTTCTACACTTCTGTCTCGATACTAATTCGCCCTTTTCGCGTCCGACAGCTTCCTTCTCACTCTTCTCCGGACTCGACCTCGATCTCTCAGAAGGCGATGTCGAGCGTTCCCCCTCCCCCGAGGCATTCGCGATTCCCATCCCCTCCGCGCTCCCTCCTCCCCTGCCCAAGATTCTCCCAATCTATCGAAACCAACGACAATTACCTCAAGACCAACAAGATAAAGGTCCTAGTTACTCATTCTTTGGATTGTTGGGAGTTCAAGGGGAGGAATTGGAGGCTAAGAGGAAAGTCGAGAATGAGAAGAGATTGAGAGAGAGTGGAGTTGATGGTTGGTGGAAGAATCAAACTCAGTTCGTTTGCTACTTCTCTTTTCTATCCTTGTTTCTCTTGAGAGAAGTGCTGATAGATAGGGATATGAACCGCACAGAGAGGAGATTGATGAAGCTCATTCGAAATTGAGGGAGAATTTGAGAGGCTTCTCGAGGAAAAGACATAGGGAATCTGTCAAGCGTACGAAGAAGAAGGGAAGTGGAGCTGGCAATCGAAGACGAGAAGGTGGATTGGGTGGGTTCACGTTGGATAGTACACTCGCTGAAGAATAGATCGAATTGCGAAACTCGTGGAATCATGATCGATAGACAATTCTCGAGTACTTTTGCTTGAGAGGACTGATAAATACGCTTGGTATCGTCTTGCCACGAACAGATCATATCGGAACGTTGTCGTGCTTTCTGTACGGCGAGATTCGTTTCTCACTCCTCCCGACAGTCGAATTTTTTCAAGAAGGATGAGCAGTCAGTTTTTGAGAGTTCTCATTTGATCTCCTTCCTCCTATGAAGCCCTCGTTCGAAAAACCTAGCGCTTCCTAGCTCCTCGACCTTCTCTACAAGCGACACGAAACGAGATGACAGGTACTGCTGTTTTGACGTTACTTCTCAAAACATTTCTAACCAAACATTTCCGTACCCTTCTCCCTTTCGAGTACAGGACCCATCAATCCAGTCTCCCAACTCCTCGGTACCTTCCACTTGATCCCTGCCCTTCCTTCTCCCTCTTCCTCCAACGACAACCTCTCAACACTGCTCTCGAGTTCCTCCAATTCTTTCTTTAGGACAGTCGAAAGTGCATCGGCTAGGTAAAAAGCAGTTTCAGTTTCGGAAGTTTCGAATGTGTAGATGAGAATAGTGGAGATTGGAGGCATCGAAGAGTGTTCGGATTCGGAGAGGGATTCGAGGAGTTTTCGGGTGAGTCCTGAATGAGGCATGAGAGGGATTGAGGGTTTCGAGCTTGATGAGGAGGCGGAGGAGGCGGAGTAGGGAGAGGAGACAGTCGAGAGTGGTAAAGAAGTGGGCGAAGCTGAGGGAAGGAGGAAATGTCGGAGAGGTGTTGATCTGATTGAATCGTCGTTTGTGAGCCTGAGAGCAAGATTCAGAGAAGGAGGAAGAGGTAGCTTACGAGTTGAGACCTTCGTCACCCCTCAATGCAGCGTCTATACTAGCTACGATCAGAACTTCCTTGAATCCACCAACTTCGATAAACTTCCTCATCGAATCTAGGTAATGAGGTCTCCTCGCTCGAATGACTGGGGATCTCGGCAGTACGACAGTGAGAGACTTGGAAGGAGTTTGAAAGACTGTACACTTGAACATGATTAGCTGAGGGAGGTCGGAAGAGACTAAGAAAAGGGAGATTCACCTTCAACACTGAATGAAACGCCTCCTTCACCATTTGATGAACCGGGTAAACCATCTAGTCCTGATACTGCAGGTACATGATCCCTCAAACCTAGGAAACCGATTCGTTGGAGAGCAAAGTTGTGAATGATGAGATCTGATGCTAGTTGAGCGAGGGAAGCTAGGGAGGGTTGCGGCTGGATATGGAGGGATGGAGATGAGCACAAGCACGTCTTTGATGCAGTCCACATCACAGGGAGAGCTGTCGGGAGGGAACGAGATGATGAAAACTTACGAGGAGGAGAGTTGATGAGGAGAAGTCTGGAGCGCTTGAACCTGGCAGTGGAGTGAAGTAATCCATCGTATTGAAAGCCGGACGTGAGGTCGACGAGGGGAGTGAAGAGGAAAGGGTAGAAATAGAGAAACCTCTCGCTTCGCAAGCGTTTCCAACTTTCGCGAAGTTTGTATCCTCCGCCGTCGAGTATTCGCATGCTTGGGTACAGTATGTCGCCCGCGACGACTAGCGAGCGCTACATGAACGTCTGCTGCAGCTCTATAGCATCGGGGTCGACGAAGCCAATATCTTTCGTAAAACCAATGGAGCTGCTCATTCTCGCTCAAGACCTGGTCACAACCGCCGGCAAGGTAGTGACAAGGCTAAGCGGCATAATTACAGTGGACTGAGTAGAGGGGTAAACAACATTCTTCTCCTTCCTGACTTCGACGACGACTTCTTAACTTCATTCCTCGCTTCTCCTCTTCCGTAATCGCTTAGATGGGACTGGCTTTGGCATCGCACTGTGCCGAACAGTCAATAGGGTACTTGGCGTTACATTCGGCGCTGTAGAAGTAGAACAATGAGTGAGTTGAATGGTCGACAGAGGATGAAAGCCGGCGGGAGAGAGCGAGGAAAGCGACTAACGTGTTGATCTTATGGTGCTTCTGGACACACTTGAGGCCCTTGCGCTCCATACCCTTGTTTCCAATCTGCGGTAAAGGAATGAGTTTAATCAGTACGACGAAAGGAAAGAGGCGAAAGAGGCAGGTTCGTCGAGGTGGGGAATAAGTTGGAAAGGAGAGACTACTCACATCTCCTACAACCTCTGAATCCTTGATGCATCGAACGAGGAAATCGGGGCAAGGATCGTTGTCGTCGGAGAAGGTGAAACGGACTTGGTCTACACCATCTTGAACGACTTGAGGGATCGAAGAAGCGAAAGCGACGGGAAGGAGGAAAGCGAGGCAGATTGAAGTGAAACGCATAGTTGAATTGGTGCTTTGTGTGTGAGTGGCTTGTTGTAAGAGAATGGAATGTGAGAGGGAAGAGGAAGGAAGAGGGGAGAAGAGAGATCGCTGCAAACCACTGTAGGGCGGCGGTGCTTCTAGGCTTTCGACAGCTGATGCGTCGACCTGCCCTGAACGAAACCGAAACTGGCGAAACCCAATGACGTTACAAGATGCTAATCGAACTTGAAATTAGTTGCGAAACCAAGCCAAATTGAAATGAGAAATGTAGCGTCAGAGCGTTGTCAGAGCTTGTACTGCAGGAGCGTCGTCCGTGAACGTCTAACCGAAGCAGCTTCAATGGTTGTCAGAGGTAGGAGAGGGGAGAGAAAGAAAGAGTCAAATTTTAAAAACCCTTCGACGACGACGGTACCTCGCGAGTTGCAGTAAAGTATCCACCGATGAATGTGATTCTTTCGGATACCCTTTGAATGACAAGCGAGAGTTCAGCGAAATTGACGATTTTCGAGTGAGGAGAGAGATAGAAAAGTCGTCGCCTCGACTTCGACCTCGTCCAACGACCCTCTGATACCCTTTCTTCGATAGAAAGCTCTCTATATAACCCCCTTCCCTCTACCCTCCCTCCCGAGCCGTTGTCAACTCAAGCCGAACTTGCAATTCTTGCATCTCCCGATCTTCATCTTTAACTAGGTGTAACTCGCAGGTGAACGACTCAGGTAAGCTACCAGGTCTTCTCACATGTAAGGCCAGCCGATGTTAACCTCTATTCGCTCATCTTTAGTAGCCTTGAAGACCTCAACTGTTCAAAAATCTAGCTCTCTTTCAACCATCTGAACGTCCCTCCCCACCAACCGGTGATTGCAGCTACTTATACCCTCGCATCTATTACCCCTTCTTACTCCATCAGCACCCCTTTAACGATTCACCAACCCTTTCCCTCTCTTCGATAATCATGGATATCTACACTACCTCTTTCTGCCTACCACGCTCGGCGGCTCATTCGGCTGACCTCACGACTTCGACCGTCACCTCTCCCTCGACCTCTTTCGATTATGGACCAAGAGATGGAACGAACGGAGGCGAGGAATCTAGTCAAGGTCAAAGGAACGTTTCGGGTGGAGGTCATCAATCTACTAATTCGGATGGATCTATACCTCCCGTCGGTTCGACAGGGAATGGAGATCAAGGAAACGGATCGAGACATTCCGCTAGTAACTCGCTGAATGATGGAACGAATGGAAACGGAAACGGAGGGAATGAATCGAATGGGGCGAACGGCTCGTTGGCGAACAAGCGAGGCAGCGTCGACTTGAACGATGTCATGCAGCGACTGTGTGTCGATACAATGGCCGCTCATCAATGTATAGTCTCGTTCTCGCCCGTCGATCCTCCTTCGCCGAATCCCAATCTTTCGAGTACTGGCGATGGTGGATCAGCTCACGACAAGCCGAACAAGATGTACAACTTTCATCTCAGTGGTGGATATCAGCAAGTCATGAGTGCGAGAGGTAGCATCTTACGGGAGAACCCTTTCAAGGTGAGTTTTCTTCGAACTTTTCCCAACTCTTGCTTCTGACCCTGACTTCGAGTCTTGTCTTCATTAGCGCAAGTCGGTCGTCAAAGTTCCTCGCTCCGAAGTACTCGATGGAAAGGAGAACGTCAAAGTCGAGATGCGTCGTAAACTCGATGAAATTGCTTCGCTCACGAAGGCACACCTCGCTATCGTCGGACAAGCAAATGGCACGATTGGGTTCGGATTGGAAACGGAACGAAACGTCGAGATCGTCATTACCGGACCTTACGAAAGTGTCGAACAAGCTAGAGTTCGATTACTGGTTCTCCTCGATGAACTCGTAAGTTCAAGCTTTCATTCCATTCGTGTCGTTCGACTCCCGCCGCTTACTCTATGTGATCCCCTTGACCAGAGCGGGTTACATTCGGAAGTCTGCGAGATCGACTACAAGCTTCACAACATCATCTCTGGTCGCAAACGATGCGTCGTTCAAACAATTCAAGAGGAAACGGCTACGAATATCTACTTCCCTACACCGCTCTCCGGTGTTATCGGCGGCAAGACTAGCTCTCTTCAAGCTAAACAGAACTTGATCTTCATTACTGGCGAGTTCTTCGGTGTTCAAAGAGCTCGAGATATGCTATTCCAGGTTTCCCTTCACAAGGTAAGCTACTACTTCCCGAGTCTCTACAGTAGCTTCAATTCCCTTACTCATTTTTCCTCGTTTCCTGTATCTTGCAGAGCAAATGCATCATCTCTCGAGATACTGCGATTCTTCCCCGAAAACTCGATTGGATGCTCTCGGATCGATTGGACGACCTCAAGCAGATCATGAACGATAATGGAACTTTCATCAACTTCCCTCCTCTCGGCAGTCAAGCCAGTCTCATCTCAGTTTACGGTGATCACCGGGTCAACATCGAACGATCGATTCGAGCCATCATGGGACTCGTGAGTGTTCCCTTCGCCCCTCTTCCTAGAACCGATCGCTGAAGATGATGCCGGAACAGGCTTGTCAATTCTACGTCGCTTCGTTCTGGCTCCTTCCTATCTCTTTCGATGTATTCATGCCTCCTTCGACGATCAACCCTGCTCAAATCCCTCCCATTCTCCGACACATCAGCGTCACAAGTGGTGCCGAAGCAGTCTTCAAGAGCAACTGCTTCGAGTTTCACGGTCTCGAAGCAGAAGTTCGACAAGCTGTTCAATTGGTTCTTGAACTCGACTTTGTCAAGGTGAGCAATACTTCCTGTCTGAAGTAGTTGACAGTTTATGCTGATCGAATCTTCCCCTACAGTCCTTCCACCATGAGATCCGATTCCAGATCGAGCTCGCGAACGAACACCGGGAGTTCATCTCAGGGAAGAAGAACGGAAAATTGAACAAGATCATGAAGTCCGCGAATGTCAAGATCAAGTTCGAAACGTTCAACGACTACAATTTCCTCATCGACGTCGCTGGAAATGATCCTGGTGCCCTTCACGGATTGACGATGCTTCAAGAGGAGCTTCCCGCCGAAATCTCGTTCCACGTTCCCGAAGCTTACCACAAACGAATCATCGGAGTTGGAGGAAAGAACATTCAACGAATCATGAAGAAATATGGAGTTTACGTCAAGTTCTCCAATGCTGAAGAGTTCGCCGCTCTCGGAGGTTACAACGACAACGAAGACAACGTAATCGCGCGAACTCCCGCCAAGAACGCTATGAACCTCGAACACCTCAAACAGAGCGTCATGGAGTTGGTCAGTCCGAAAGACAAGGATTTCATCGTCGAGACAGTCTCGATTCCGAGGAGGTATCATCGAACTCTCCTCGGCGAGAAGTCCATCTTCATTCACGACATCGAGGCCAAGACCAACTCTGCCGTTCGATTCCCTAGCAAGGAAACGGCGAGCGACGTCGTTTCGATCTTTGGACCCGAGAGTCAAGTTCACATCGCGGCTCAAATGCTGTTAGATCACGTTCCTTTCGAAGCGTAAGCTCTTACTCTTTCTATCAGATCTCTCACCGTGACTGACCTCGAGGCCCCCTTCATAGTGAATACCGCCTTCCTCACTCTTCCGAAATGGCCGCTCTCACTCTGTCGCAAGACTTTGTCAACCTCACCGAAAAGATTAAGCGAGATCTCAACATCACTATCTTGCCCTGGGTCGATCGATCAGGAGCTGGAGAAGAGACCATCATTCGATTCTGTCTCAACCGAAGCAACGTCGACTTCCTCGCTACGAGTCGAGATCTCGTCGAAGAGTACCTTGTTCAACGCAAAGTGAGTTTCATCATGCTCTCGCGCTGAATTTGTCAAGACTCACGAATCTCTTTGCAGATCAACCTGTACCCTGGTTCACTTCGACCTCGTTCCGAATCCTTTGCCGATGTCTTCGCACCTTTCAACAGCAAGCTGCTTTCGACCTCGACTATGACCGGAGGTGACGGCGACCATCGACCTGACCCTCGACCTGGATCGGATCGCAAACTTCGTCTCGCTGCTTCTTCGCCCAATATCAAAGCAATCTTTGATGCGAACCCTGGAGGATCAGCTTTCCCTCGAGGCTCTTTCCGTCCTTCTCAAGGCATTCCCGAGCAGCCGCTTCAACAGCAGCAACAACCAGACTACCCTCCTTATTACCCAACTCCCCCTCCTGTTCCCAATCTACCTCATCAATATCAGCAGCACTCGAATTTCTCTGCGCCAGGTCAACATCAACCGGGACCTTTCCCTCCTCAACCCCCTCAACAACAGCCAGAGTATCATTGGGGAATGCCGAGAGGTGGTCAACCA
>Ga0308170_10000702_pt1 | contig 38232 bp, 33 predicted proteins | sample PhyBR2_2_FD_202136 | JGI IMG/M metagenome (GOLD analysis project Ga0308170, IMG submission 202136) | Phyllosphere microbial communities from UC Gill Tract Community Farm, Albany, California, United States - DLSLSB.R2 | ecosystem: Host-associated > Plants > Phyllosphere > Unclassified | place... | reverse complement strand
CCGCTAAAGATTCAGGCGCGACGCAGGGCGTGATGCTCCATGCGGTTTTGCAGACGATAGAGATAAGCGAATCCCTGCTCCCAACGCTGGTGGCCGGACTTCACATTGATATGTCCCGCCCCGGCCAGGATCCCGGCCTCGGCGCCCCAGTTGCGGGCCAGCTCCAAGGCGCGCGGGGCACTGACCGCCGCGTCGTTGTCGGAACTGACCACTTGGCTGGGGAACGGCAGCATTGTCGTGGGGATCGGCGCGAAATTGCGCAGCGCCGGAGCACAGGCCGGCCGCTCCACATCCGCCGGCGCGACCAACAATGCACCGCGCACCTGTCGTAGCAATTGCACCGGCGCGGTAGCGGCCCAATGGGCCACCGTGATGCAGCCCAGGCTGTGGGCGATGAGGATCACTGGCGTGCTGTCAGCGGCTATCGCTTCGGCCAGCGCGGCGACCCAGTCTTCTCGCCGGGGCGTCAACCAATCGGCCTGTTCGACCCGGGTGCTGTTGGGCAAGCTGTTCTGCCAGTGGGTTTGCCAATGATTTTCCGGCGATCCCTGCCAGCCCGGCACAATCAGGTAGCGAATCGATTCGTTGCGCATGGGTTGCTCTCCTGCGTGTCTGTTCCCGGACGAGTATAAGGAGGAGAGTTATATTACTTAAGGAATAAGAAGCTATTTATTAATAATAAAATAGAATATCCGCTTAGCCTGTGGGAGCATAAGCTTCAATCGCTACGGCCCTTGCGCAACAGCACGTCGAGCTGATCCACCACCACTGCCCAGTCGGCATCTTCAAGAATTTCGTCACGCAGCAATTGCCGTTGCCCCTCGCTCCAGAAGAAGGCGTCGGCCAGATGCAGATCCGGTTTGAGCGGCGAATGGCTGGCGATGAACTGGTCGATGCTGACGGCGTCGTCGGGCAGGCCGAGCTGTTTGAACAAGGCGGGAAGGGTATGGACCGGGGTTTCCATGGGGGCTCCTGAGCAGGGTCGGATGGCTGGGACGCTTCCCTCGAAGTCTAGTCCTTTGGCGTGGACACCGAGCCCTTTGTCTTGGCTTCGACCCTTCTCAGCGACTCCAGCGATTGGTAAGGCGCTTGTGCCCAACGTTCTACCCGATCGCGCAACAGGGGCGACGCTTCTTGGCGCTTGTCCTCGCTGTCGCCCGCAAACGCCTGCGCCGGCTGCTTGGCATGCTGGCTGACCGCCGAGAAGACTTGCCCGCGTTGTTCGGTGTCCAATCGGAACAAACCGCCTAGCCTGCCGGCCATCGCCTCGGGTAATTCGTCGTAATTGACCGCCGTTCCGGCAAACGCCCGGCAGTGCTCCAGTCCCGCCTGCAACAGCCGTCCCAATCGCCGCGCAACATAATCTTCCTGGCCATCAAACGGCGTTCCGTCGTCCAGCACGCTTGCCCCGATCAACCCCGGCACCATGTGCATGCCGGGACGGCGAATATGGGAAACCGCGATTTCCAGCGGTGCGCGGTACAGGAACAGCCAAGGCGTATCGGGAAAGCACTCGCGCAGTAGCGCCAACTCACCGATGTTCCAGGCGTCGAGCTTGATGACCAACCGCTGTTCCACGCCTCGGCGGCGTTGCCCGTAGGCGGACATCAAGCCCTTGAGCGCCACGCACCGTTCAGCCGTCGGCAAGTCACTGCGCAGCAGTGCGTCCAGGGGCGGCGGTTCGGAGATAACGATGTGGTCATCCAACTGGGCGAGCATCTGGCTGATCAATGTCGAACCGCATCGGGAAGCATGGAAAATGAACGCACCGGGCTCGAGTCCCGGGCTCTGGCGTTGCCACTGACCGAGAGCGTCCAGCGGCGTCTGGCGGCGGAACGCTTGGTTGAACGGCAAGCGCAGGGCATGCTCGACGGCATCGCTGAAGAAAGGTTGCGACAACCGCTGGTCACCGAACCAGCACCAGTCGACCCGCCACTGCCCCGCCTCTTGCCATAGGCGAATCGGTAGCCAGCCCTGCAGGTTCAGGTCTTCCATTGGTCGCTCCACTGCCTGCGACCGGTGCGCATGGCGGCGCACAGTTCTTCCCGGGTGAAATGAAACCCCTGCTCCGCCCCCAGCGCCAGGGCTGATTCAATGAACGCGTCCAGGTCCTGCAGGCTCTGCAACATCCGGGCAAGGTGTGGATCAGCCTCCACGCGCCGCTGAAAGCAGGCCAAGTCATTTTGCTCGACCCCGGCGATGGGCGTGGAGATCAGCCCGTCGGCAATTTGCCGTTCCAACCACGGTCCGGGACGGCAATCGAGGACCAAGTGAACCCGCACCCGGTCACTTCGATTAGCCACGCGATGCGGACGCGCCAGGTCAAGGAACCAGCACTCACCCGCTTTCATCGGAATGATCTGCCCGTCCAGCCAGAACTCCACGTCAGGCGGACTGAGCAGCGGAACGTGCAGGCGCAAGTCGGCATCCGGCCCGCCCAGGTCATAGTCGCGATGTTCGTGGATGCGTCCGCCAGGCCCCAACCGTAGCAGTCGAGCCGAGACAATTTCCAAAGGCCAATCGCGCAACGCCTGTCGCCAGCGCTCATCCTCCAGCCAGGGCGCACGCGGCAGCGGCCTGCCGCGTCCGGGCGACAGTTCGGTCAAGGCATCGGCCGCCGAAATCAGCGCCACGCCACTCCAATCACCGCTGTGATAGGCAGTATTGAAGTGGCCTTGCCAACGATCCTCTTCGACGGCGGCCAACGCCTGCAACAGCAGCGGCAGGTTTACCGTGACGGGCAGCCGGGAAAACGCCGCAAGCGTCATCCCGGCACTCCGTTATTGCGCCACCGGCGGCGTTGCCACCGCGATGTCCCCTTGGGCCCAGGCCGCTTCGCGGTTAGCCAGCGCAGTGGCGATCGACTGCACCTCGGTCGATTGCACTTCGTTTGGCAGCGGGTCGAGGCCGGCGCTGGCAAAGATTTGCCCATAGGCATTGCGCAGGTCGGCGTAGGCCAGGTCACGGCGCAGGTCGGCCTGCAAGGTGTTCAGTTCGCCTTGGATCAGATCCAATTCCCCGATGCCTGCGGCCTGATGACGGCTGCGCAATTGGCCGACGATCTGCCCATCGATGTCCGACAGTTGCTGGCTGGTCTTGAACTGGCGCAGCGCTTCGCGGTAGTTCGCGTTGGCGACGTACAACTGCGCCAGCACCGCAATCGACATGGCCTGGCGCCGCGCCGCCGCGACTTCTTCGCCGGCCTTGGCCACATCGATGGCCGCCGGAGCGGAGATGACGTTGAACAGGTTCCAGGTGACTTTCACGCCATAGTCGGCCCAGCCCTGTTCGACCAGGAACGAGTTGCTGTCGTAATGTCCGCCGGCTGAAAACTCCAGGCCTGGCAACAGGCGCAACATGGCCTTGCGGGTTTCGGCGGCGGTGATGCGGGTCTGGTAATCCTGCTCGCGCAGTTCCGGCCGGCTGGCCAGGGCTTCCTGTTCGAGGCGAGCCAAGTCGACCTTGAGTTCCGGGATGGCGTATTCATCCTGGGTCGCCAGGGTCAGCTCGGTGCCCAGCGGCAGGTTGATGAGGGTCGCCAGTTCGGTCTTGGCCAAGGACAAGGCCCGGCGCTGTTCTTCCAACTGACGGGTGGCCTGGATCAGCGAACGCTGGTAACCCAGGGCTTGTACTGGGTCACCGATGCGCTGTTCGCTCATGCTCTGGCTGTTGCCACGTGCCGTCTCGACCCGTGCCATCAGGTTGTCGATCTGCTTGAGCAGACGCTCGGCGGCCATGGCTCGCCAGTAGGCCGAACGCACGTCCTGGACGATCGTGTTGATCACCTTGCGCCGGCGCTCCTGCACGATCAGCCGCTGGTCACCGGCCTGCTTGGCGCTGATGTAACTGACGCCGAAATCGAGAACGTTCCAGACCATGGTCAGGTCCGCCACCTCACGGTCACGGTCTTGAGACGTGGACGGCTCCAGAGACTGGGTGCCGGTTTCCACGCTCTGGCTGCTGGAGGCGTTGACGTTGTTGCGCCCCACATAACCGGCATCCAGGGCCATGCGCGGCAGCATGTCGAAACTGGCCAGGTCCAGTTGGCGCTTGGCCAAGGCCTCTTCCATGATTTTCAAGCGGCCTTCAAGGTTGTACTTCACCGCGCGGGCCATCGCCTGGTGCAAGGTCAGTGGCCCACTGAGAGGCTCCTGGTCCTTGTACATATTCTGCAGGTCGGTGCGGGCGCGCTGTTCGCTGACGCTGCGATCGATCGGCTCGCTGGTGACCGCACAACCGCTGACCACCAACGCCAGCAGACTCATACCGAATAACTTCTGACTTCTATTCATCCCTGGATTGCCCCTGGCTGCCGTATTTTCTTATGGGAATTTCTCAGGCCTGCACTTGGCGGGTGCCGGCCTGTTTCAGGGCCATTGCCAGGCTGTCCACCTGACGTTGCTCTGTGTCTTTGAGTTGCTGCAATTGCTGGCCCAAGGTCGGTGCGCCGAATACCCCGCGCACGCCCTGGGACGCATCGCCCCCCTTGATCGACTGGTTGTCGAACGCATCCAGCGATTCGCCCTCGGAACTGGCGTCCTGGTTGAACAGGCTTGAGATCGTGCTGCTGCCGAACACCCCGCCATCGCCACCACCAAAGCCCAGGAACCCCTGGCCTGAACCGTCCCCGGCGGCGTCGCTGCTGAACACTTGGGCGATATAGCTGGGCGCCAGCTCGCCACGGTTGATGAAGATGCTTCCAATAGGATCGAGACCGCCAACATCGCGCTGCTCGAACAGCGGCGGGAAGCCCAGCGGCGAGCCCAGGTTGCCGGTCGGCGGAGTGAAGACGATCGGTTGCAACGGCACCTCGGACGGTGGGATGACCGTCACGGGGTCCGATGTCAGGAAATCCGGCGGTGGCTTCACATCGTTGGGCACCACGGTGTCGATCGCGTAGTTGTTGGACACCGCCACGCTTGATCCGGCATTGCCCGACAGGTCGCTGACGTTGCTGGTGTCCAAGGCAATGAAATTGCTTGGATCGGTGAGGTTCACCGTGGGCGTGAAGGTCGCCGTCCAGGTCTTGCCGCCGTCGCTGCTGGTCAGGTTGCTCAGTTCGCCGTTGGTGACGCTCAGGTCCGACAGGTCGAAGTCCGTCACCGCTTCGCTGAAGGTGAAAGTCACCTGGGTCGTCTGGCCCACGCCCAGGGTCGGGTTGGCGACCACGATGGTCGCGGTCGGCCGGGTCGCATCGAGGGCATAGTTGGCGGAGATGGCGATGCCCACGCCGGCGTTGCCGGCGCTGTCCTGCACATTGCTGGCATCCAGCAGGATCAGGTTGGTGGCGTCGTTGACGCCCACCGTTGGCGTCAGGGTCGCCGTCCAGGTCAGGCCGCCATCGCTGCTGGCGAGGTTGGACAGCACGCCATTGGCGACACTGAGGTCCGACAGGTCGAAACCGGACACCGCCTCGGTGAAGCTGATGGTCACGGTGGTGGTCTGGCCGATGCCCAGCGAGGTATCGGCCACCACGATGGTCGCGCCCGGGCGCACGGTGTCGATTGCGTAGTTGTTGGAGCTGACCACGCCAACACCGCTGTTGCCCGAAACGTTGGTGACGCCACCGGTGTCCAGGCTGATCAGGTTGCTGGTGTCGGTGATGTTGCTCGCCGGCGTGAACGTTGCCGTCCAGGTGACGCCGCCATCGGTGGACGACACATTGCTCAGCGTCCCGTTGCTGACGGTCAGGTCGCTGTTGTCAAAGCCGCTGACCGCTTCGGAGAAGGTGATCGTCACCAGCGACGTTTCGCCCACGCTCAGCGCGGTATCGGCGACGACGACAGTGGCGGTCGGCACGCGAGTCTCGACCGCGTAATTGGCCGAATCGGTAGTGCCGGTTCCGGTGTTGCCCGCCGCATCGCTCACCGAGGTGTTGTCGAGAATGATCAGGTTGGTGGTGTCGCTCACGCCCAGGGTCGGGGTAAACGTGGCGGTCCAGGTCAGGCCGCCATCGCTGCTGCTTACGGCGCTCAAGGTGCCGTTGGCAACACTCAGGTCATCGTTGCTGAAACCGCTCACCGCCTCGCTGAAGGTAATGGTCACCTGGGCGGTTTCGCCCGGTCTCAGTGACGAATCGCTGAGCACGATGGTGGCAGTCGGACGCTGGGTATCGAGGGCGTAATTGTTGGAATCTGTCGTGCCGACGTTGGCATTGCCCGCCAGATCGATGATGCCGCCGCTGTTGAGGGAAATCACGTTGCTGCTGTCGTTGATCCCGTTGGTGGGCGTTAAAGTCGCGGTCCAGGTGATCCCTCCGTCGCTGCTGCTCAGCCCGGAGATCGTACCGTTGGCGACGGTCAGGTCGCCGGCAGTGAACGCTGTCACGGCCTCGCTGAACGTGATGGTCACCAGGGAGGTTTCGCCGGCCGCGATGGCGGTGTCGGCCACGACAATGGTCGCGATCGGACGCACCGTATCCACCACGTAGTTGTTGGAGTCGGTGGTGCCGACACCGGCGTTGCCCGCGCCGTTGATCAGGCCGGTATTGTCCAGGGTGATCACGTTGCTGGTATCGGAAATGCTGGTGCTCGGCGTGAAGGTGGCGGTCCAGGTGACGCCGCCGTCGGTACTGCTCATCGTGCCCAGGGTACCGTTGCTGACGGTCAGGTCCGAATTGTCGAAGCCACTGACCGCCGAGTTGAACGTCACGGTCACGATCGTCGTTTCGCCAATGCCCAAGGTGCTGTCGGCGACCACGATGGTCGCCGTCGGGACGTTGGTGTCGACCTGGTAGTTGTTGGAGTTGGTGGTACCGGTGCCGGTGTTGCCCGCCCCATCAGTGACGCCGCTGTTATTCAGGGTAATGACGTTAGACGTATCGCTGACGCCGAGGGCCGGGGTGAAGGTGGCGGTCCAGGTTATGCCGCCATCGCTGGTGCTGACCGCACTCAACGTGCCGTTGGCCACGCTCAGGTCCGAATTGTCGAAACCGCTGACCGCTTCGGAGAAGGTGATGGTCACCAGGGAGGTTTCGCCCACGCTCAGCGCGGTGTCGGCGATCACGATGGTGGCCGTCGGGCGCTGGGTGTCGACGGCATAATTGTTGGAATCGGTGGTGCCACTGCCGGTGTTGCCCGCGCCATCCACCACGCCGGTGTTGTTGAGGGTGATCAGGTTCGTGGTGTCGGTGACACCTGCCGACGGCGTGAAGGTCGCCGTGTAGGTGATGTTATCGCTGGTGCTCAGCCCGCTCAGGCTGCCATTAGCGACGGTCAAATCGGCCAGGGTGAAGCCGGTCACCGCCTCGTTGAAGGTAATCGTCACCACTGAGGTTTCGCCGACGCCGACCGCCGTGTCAGCGACCACGATCGTTGCCGTCGGACGCGCGGTGTCGATGGCGTAGTTGTTGGAATCGGTGGTGCCGCTGCCCGTATTGCCCGCCGCGTCCGTCACGCCGGTGTTATCCAGGGTGATGAGGTTGCTGGTGTCGCTGATGCTGGCGCTTGGCGTCAGCGTCCCGGTCCAGGTGATGCCGCCGTCGCCGCTGCTGAGGCCGGTGACCGTACCGTTGGCGACCGTCAGGTCGGCGGTGGTAAAGCCTGTTACCGCTTCGTTGAAGGTGATGGTCACCAAAGTGGTTTCGCCGACGCTCAGCGAGGTATCGCTCACGACAATGCTGGCCGTGGGACGCTGGGTATCGACGGCGTAGTTGTTGGAGCTGGTGGTACCGCTGCCGGCATTGCCCGCTGCATCCGCCACGCCGGTATTGGCCAGGATGATCAGGTTGGTGGCGTCGCTGATGCTGGCGCTCGGGGTCAGCGTCGCGGTCCAGGTGATACCGCCGTCGCTGGTGCTCAGCCCGCTCAAGCTGCCGTTGGCGACGGTCAGGTCGGCCAGGGTGAAGCCCGTGACAGCCTCGCTGAAGGTAATCGTGACCAGGGACGTTTCGCCGACGCTCAGCGCCGTATCGGCGACCACGATGGACGCGGTCGGACGCTGGGTGTCGATGGCGTAGTTGTTCGAGTCCGTGGTGCCGCTGCCGGCGTTGCCGGCCAGGTCGGCAATGCCGGTGTTGTCCAAAGTGATGAGGTTGCTGGTGTCGCTGATGCTGGCGCTCGGGGTCAGCGTCGCGGTCCACGTGATGCCGCCGTCACTGGTGCTCAGCCCGGTCACGCTGCCATTGGCAACGGTCAGGTCCGCCGCGGTGAACCCACTCACGGCCTCGCTGAAGGTGATGGTCACCACCGATGTTTCGCCCGCACTCAACGCGGTGTCGGCGACCACGATGGTGGCGGTCGGACGTTGCGTGTCGATGGCGTAGTTGTTGGAGTTGGTCGTCCCCACGCCGGCGTTGCCATTGAGGTCCGCCACGCCCGTGTTGTTCAGGACAATGAGATTGGAGGTATCGGTGATAGCCGCATCCGGTGTCAGGGTGGCGGTCCAGGTGATGCCGCCGTCGCTGGTGCTCAGGCCGCTGAGCGTACCGTTGGCCACCGTCATGTCGGCCGTGGTGAAGCCGGAGACGGCCTCGGAGAAGGTGATGGTCACCGTCGAGGTCTCACCAATCCTGAGGGCCGTGTCGCTCACCACGATGGACGCCGTCGGGGCCACGGTATCGTTGACGATGTAGTTGTTCGAATCGGTAGTGCCCACGCCGGCATTGCCGGCCAGGTCGGCCACGCCGGTGTTGTTCAGGGTGATGATGTTGGTGGTGTCGGCGATGTTGCTGGCTGCGGTCAACGTGCCGGTCCAGGTGACGCCGCCATCGCTGGTGGTCAAGGTGCCGACGGTGCCGTTCTGTACCGTCAGGTCGGAAGCCGTCAGGCCAGTCACCGCTTCGGAGAACGTGATGGTGACCAGCGACGTAGCGCCGGAGTTCAGGTTGGGAGTAGCGACCACGACGGTCGCGGTAGGCGGCGTCTCGTCCGGCACATAGTTGGTATTGATGGTGCCGCCATCGCCGTAGACGTTGGCCACTGACGCCGGTGAAACCCCTGCGGTACCTGCACTTGTCCCGCCTACGCCACTGCCGCCGACGTTGCCGGCCAGGGCGGCGAAGTTGGCGGCGGTGATCAGGATCGAACCTTTGTTCCAGATGGCGCCGACACCGACGCCGCCCGCACCGCCCGCCTGGAGATAGCTACCGCCAGCCCCGCCGCCGCCACCGCCACCACCCGCGCCGACGTTGTTGGAGATGACCGAGTTGCCGATGATCCGCAGGGTCGCGCCGGTATCGTTGTAGATGCCACCCACCGCACCGCCGCCGTCGCCGCCGAAGTTGTCATACCCGTCACCACCGCCACCGCCGCCAATGGACAAGCCACCGCTGCTGGCCGTGCCGCCGGCCGAACCGGTGCTGTAGCCCGGATACGCCGCGCCACCCGCACCACCCGTGGTGGAACCGCCACGCCCACCAATGTTGAAGAAGCCGCCGCCCGCGCCGCCCTGCCCGGTCGTGCCATTGGAGCCCGTGGCGTTGAGCGTGTCGCCGCCCTTGCCACCGATACCGCTGCCGACCGCACCACCGCCACCACCGCCGCCACCGGCGTACATCGGCGTCACACCGCCGCCGCCACCGCCACCCGAAGCGGCATTCGCGGTCACCGTGACGTTGCGCAGGGTCAAGGTGCCGGCGTTGTAGATACCACCGCCCTGGGATACCAGCGCGTCGTCGCCGCCGTTACCACCGTTGCCTGCCACCATGCCCCGGGTAATCACCAGGCCATCGAGGGTGGCGGTGGTGCCAGACGTGACGTTGATGATCTGGGTGCGGTATTGCCCATCCAGGGTCACGTCGGCCACGTTGTCGTTGTTGAGGTCGCCATCGATGGTGACGTTCTTGTTGACCACCAGCACCGACGTCAGCCCGACGGTCATGCTGGTGTTGAACGTGACGATGTCGCCGTTCTGCGCAGACGCCAGGGCAGCGCGCAAGGAACCGACGCCAGTGTTGAGGTTGTTGGTGGCGGTCCAGGTGGCCAAGCCCCACTGGTATTCGCTCATGGCCTTGCTCGACAGCGCATTGGTGCTTTCGATGCTGCCGGTGGCGATTTCCAGGTTCCAATCGCCGCCCAGGCCGGTGCGGTCGTCGGAAGCGGCCACGTCCCGGCCGGTCAGCTGCGCCAGCGAGTTGACCAGGCTCATGCCGCGGTCGCCCTCGGCGGTGTAGCAGCCATAGATCAGGATATCGCCGCCAGCGTTCATGTCCTTGCCGATCTGCGCCAGCACTTCGCTGCGCGCCTGGACGTTGTCGGCCGACAGGTAGCTGTTGCCCAGCCACAGATCACCGGCGTTACCGTGGGCAATGATCTGTACCGAACTGACGCCCTGGTGGGTGTCCAGGTAATCGGCGATCTGCTGCAAGCCGTCCTTGGCGCCGTCCAGCTGCACCACCTCGGTACCCGGCGCCACGCCTTGCAGCAACTGGGCGGAGTCCTTCACGCGGGAATCGACGAACACCACGGACTTGCCCGGGACGGCCGCCTCGGTAGCATCGACCTGGCCCTGGGGCGCATGGGTGTCGGAAGGCTGGTCCGCCGTTGGCGTCTTCGCGGCGTCGGCGGTCGGGTGTGCATCCGGCTGCGCGGCATCGGCCACGGTCGCGGCCACCGCGCCGTCGAAGAGCATTCGCGGCTCCAGCGACATGATCATTGGCGATGCCAGGGCCTGTGCGCCCTCGGTTACCCGCGATTTGCCTTTGCTCCACCACATGACGATCACCCGGACTCGAACTTTTTTAAACGCAAATGATAAAAACCGCGATCAACTGATCGCGGCGTCGGCTTTCATGCGAATGACATTGGCGGCACTGGCCGTGCCATCGCGCCAGAACGACAATTCGGCATATTTATCGAACAGATCCGGCGGCAGCAGCGTCCGTCGGGCTTGCGGTGCAACCTTGGGCTTGACCTTGTGCAGGCCGGCAACACCCAAGGCCTGATCGAAGGCCGGGGCGTCGTAGGTCAAGTGATTGAAGTCGTGCTCGAACCACGGCTCGCCGATGAATTCGTAGACCAACCGCATGACGCGTTCAGGCGCCTGGCTCAACAGGTCGTAATCGACGATCAGCAGCGATTCGGCATTTTCACCGTAATAGGCTTCTTTCAGCGCAGTCCAGGCGAACCCCACCAGGCGGTTGCGCTGGGCCAGGGTTTCGCAGCGGCTGTAGACGGTGTTGCGCTCGTCATCGTCGTTGAACAGCTTGGTGTTTTCGAAGGGGTTGGCGCGGTAGAGCCGCTCCAGGCTGTCGAGGATCCAGGCGACGTTGCGCACGCAGGCGATGGTCTTGGCTTGGGGAAACAGGTCCTGCAGGGCAGGCAGGCGCGCGCACCATTGGCGGTTGGTGTCGAAGATGACCGGTTTATCGGATTTGTCGGCGTAGTAGGAATCGAAGAGGCCGCGCAACAGGCGGCGTCGCAGATCGGTGTCGATCACCGAACCGAACTCGCTGCCCGCGCTGCATTGCTGCAAGACACTGCTGAACAGCGTACCGACGGGGCTGGTCATGCCGGCGTGAAAGCGCGGATTCTGCAACAGGATCGCAGAAAGCAGGGTCGAGCCAGAGCGCGGTAGACCGGAGATAAAGTGAAACTGCGGCAATCCCTTCACCTTGTTTGTAGTCCTTTGTAGCCGAAGCGTAGCCGAGGAAAAAAACTTCGCCTAGTGGTGTTTTGATATCAAACGCATCAAACCCTGTAAAAAAGATGGACGGTATCGAGGCATTCGAGACGTGAATCGATTAAGCCAGCCGAGCCGGTTTTTTCATTCGATCCGTCCGGCAAAATCAGCCATCCCCGTCTACGCTCAGCCGTGCGTGACCAGGCCAGGGGATGAAGGAGTCGGGCTGATCGCACTCTTGTCCTTCACGTGCCAGGCATTGCAAGACCATAACCTGAAGGACGAGGAATCTATGGAAGTATTCATTGGCACTATCCAATCATTCGCCTTTAACTTTGCACCCAGGGACTGGGCCCTGTGCAACGGGCAAACACTCGCCCTTTCCCAGTATCAGACCCTGTTCGCGCTGATCGGCGTAACGTATGGCGGCAACGGGCAGACGACCTTCATGCTGCCCAACCTGCAGGGGCGCCTGCCTCTGGGCCAAGGCAACGGACTGGGCCTGACTCCCCGGGTGATCGGCGAGATTTCCGGCACGGAAAATGTCAGCGCAACGCTGAACAACCTGCCCAACCACACCCATGCATTGACCGGCATTACCGCCGCCACCACCCTGCAACTGGCGAACCCGGCCAGCAACCCGGTGAACACGCCGACGGCCACCAACTCGTTCATCGGCACCTCGGGCACCGGACCAGGCTCGGCGGCGATCTACTCCGATCAGCAGGGCGCTTCGCCGGTGCCATTGCAAGGCGTGACCACGGTCGTCAGCGGCACGGTTTCCCCCACCGGAGGCAGCACGCCGATGGCGATCATGAACCCGTTCCTGGCGATCAACTTCAGCATCGCGCTGCAAGGCTATTTCCCATCCCGCAACTGACCACCCGCCGGAAGGCCTCGGCCTTCCGGCCTTTGGGAGCATCGACATGCTGCAACAGGTTCACAGCCGCCATTTCCAACCACTGCTCGGCCAGACCAGCCACCTGACCTTGCCCGACGGCAGTTGCCTGCCCGTGCGGATCGAAACCCTGGAAGAAGCGCCCAGGGCGAAAATGCCCAGCAGCGAACGCATGCCGTTCAGCGTCGAATTCAACAGCCTGGAAAGCACCGACTTCGTCGATGGACTCTGTGGGTTGGAAGTGCCGGAATTGGGCAGGCTCGAAGGCGTGTTCGTGTCACGGGTACCGCCGATGGGACGGGATCCGGCGGTGGGGTATTTTTATATTGCGTTTAACTGATGGGATTTTGCTTAGTTTGTGGGAGCGTCTTTGCTCGCGATGGCACCCGTCCAGACCATCATGCTGCTCGCCCAAGCTACTTAAATTTCATCAGCAAATACACAACTACCGCCCAGACTAAGGAAGCGTACACGATCGCCAAAAAAACAGTCAAAAGGCGTTTCAGACGCGGTGGGAAATTTTCAATATCGGTTGGATCTACATTACCGCTCAGTATATTTGCCCTTGGAAACACTACCATTCCGGCGATTTTCACGATCAGTATGATCCCCCCGACCCAGCCTCGCCTCCGCCATGCGGGGCCCCAAAGATGGATGTAGCGGCTGTTATTCAGGGCCTGCATCATGGCGTTCAAATGTCGGCGGCTCAGATAGAGGCAGAATAAAAAGCTCGAAAAGCCCAGCAGGGTGGGGCCGGCCATAAACCAAAAAGCCAGCCAAGACTTCCAGAGCTCCTCCGGTATCATTGCAAAATTTCCTCGTACAGTACTTCCCCAATCCCCTCGCCCCCCATAGCACCCAGCGTCGTACCTCCCCACGCACCAGCCGCCACCACCGCGCCGACGCAGAGAACACCTCCAATGCCGGTCGTGACTCCTAGCAGTAAGCAAACAGAACCACTCGCAGCAGAAGCACCGACCCCTCCAATCCAGCCACCAACTGCTGACCCGACAAATTTCCCTCCCTCAGTAAACCTGACCCGCTCACAAGCCTCCTCTGAACCCCCGTTGCACACAGCCTGAACCGCGAGCACCGAAGACACCCCACCAATCCCAATACCAACATACCCACCCATCTGCATATATTTCGCAGCACGACTGGTGTTTTCCACATGCGTGGCATACCCCGGTATCTGCCCCGGCGCGCCAGCCTTGTTCCAGTGATGAACCAGACTGCGGCTCGAAATGCCAAGGGCGGTTTTCAACTTGGGATGGTCTCAGAAACCTGGCTCCTGAGGTTCCAGGTGGGTGGATGCTCCGAACGGCAGCTGGCTTGAGGGGGCGAAGCTCGAATGCCGCGGTGCAATCGGCGCGTCCACGGTGGGTTGAGAAGCCGGTTGAGCGGCGCGACTGGCTTGCGGTGCGACGTCCAATTTTCGGTAGGTAGCCCAGTGCACCGAGGGAATCAACTGCGCGTTGCAAGGACAGGTACTGTGACTGTCCAACGTGCCAGCCAGATGCTTGCCATGGCTGACCATGTGCGCGATACCGCCCCTGATCTGATAGGTTTTCCCGTTCCGGCCACAGGAAACGCGATCACCCTCACGGGCATGCAGCAGGCCAAACATATTGACCCCGCTATTGCCGTCCAGCACCTTCCCGCCACAGGTGGTCTTGTCGCCCAGGCCTATGAAATAACCCTCCTTCATCGCACGCCCCCCATCGTCACATCCGAGGACGGGGGCTGAACCTCCGCGAGCGTGAGGGCGGGTAAGAAATCCTCCGCCATCGGCACACCTTCACGGGTGAAGAGCAAGAAGCCCTCTTGGGGCGTGTTGATGATTTCATCGCCATTGCCGAGGCGACTGCCAACCAGGGCAATGTGACTGTTGGCTTCCCCTGCGGTGGTTACGATTTGCGCTGTTCGTCCATCGGCATAAACCACGAGGTCGCCCTTGCGCGCCGCGCATACCTGTTGACCGCTATCCAGCGTGAATACCATCCGCAGAGTCCCTTGTTGGCCACCCCCCGTCGCGAGTCTGGCTACCCTCGGTGGCGACGCGGTAAATGGCAATGGGCGGAAGGGCTTTAACGTATGCCCGTTTTTCATCGATGAACGACGACGGTTGTTGCTCCTTGAAATAGCAGTCGTCCATGTGACTTAGATATTCAGCGGATACTTCGTTGGTATAGGCGAGTTGCAGGGATGCGTGCATTTTTCAAGGCTCCTACTCACGGGAAGTTGTCCGCTTGGCCTCTGCCAAACCGAACGAATTTCAGAGCCATGAATAAGACGTTGCATCACGGGCAAGCTGCAATCCCGAGGGGTGTGGATTTGGAATGATTAGGAAACGTCCTAGGCAAAAAACCGATTCTTCCTACGCTTCGGAGGGCTCCATCGCGGGGTTTGCTAGGACAGCGACGGGATGGCGGCGTGAGGGTTACTGATATACCGCCTCCGTCGGATCGCCGCCCGGAGCAGGCTCGCTCCCACAGGGATTTTTTAGCGCCTGCCAGATCGGGTCAGTTGCCTTTCGGATACCAGACCAACCGCTCCGCCGCGGGGTTGCATTCTTGCACTTCGAAGCCCAGCGCCAGGTAGTGTCGGCGGGCGTGGGGGTTGCTGGCCCAGACCACCGTCGCCACCGGGCAGCGGATCTGTTGTGCGGCTTTCTGTACTCCTTGCAACACTGCCCGGCCATAGCCTTGCCCACGGGCCTGGGGGACGAAAGCCAAGTAGAGGACACGGATTTCGTTAGGGCCGAAATCGGTGCTCAAGGCGCCGATGGCGGTGCCGAGTTTTTCCACGACGTAATACATGGCGTTGGGGAAGTTGTCCCCCAGGCCCTGCTCTTGTACCTGGAACTGCTGGGCGATCACTTGCTGCACTTGCTCGGGATCGCCGTCGATCCATTGCAAGTCCGGCCGCGCCGCCTGGTACAGGCCCTGCAGGAACGGACCATCGCTGACCCGCGATGGACGCACCACCAATCCTTCTGCCGCCACTGAGTCCATGCTCGCTCCCTGGATTTAGAACCCGCTTTCCCTGACGCCCAACGCCGCCAACCGACGCCAGGCCGCACCCAATACCGACTCGCCCTCGCCCTGCAGCACCGCCACGCCACGCAGCGGCTGTACGGGGGCGGATGTGTCGTCCATCGCGCTCAGCCGCACGCCGTATTGCGCCTGCACCGGCTCTGCCCGTTGCTGCGAATCGCGGCGCACGGCGATCGGCCCGTGGTGGTCGGAGGTCAACGCCTGTTGCTCGACCCAGGCCACGCCGTTGGTGTCGATCTCGTTCAGTTGAACGGCAATCGAGGTATGCATCGGATCGTCCGCGATAAACCGTCCGGTGGCGCCGGGCGCGACTCGCCAGAGTTCGGCTTCGGTGAGGTAGCCGCGCAAGCGGGAGTCGGCTTGCACCACCCGCGCCAGCGGCTGCGTAGGCGATAACCAGCGCCCCACCGTCAGGTCCGCCAGCAGGTCGCGTACCTGTCCGGCGTGGGGCGCACGCAACAGCAGGCGTTCACGCTGGGCAACCAGCCCTCGATAGTCGGCCACGGCTTCGGCCAGTTGCTGTTCGACAATGCCGGCATCGGCGGCGGTTTCACTGCGGCCGGCCTGACGGCGCATCTGCAATTGCTGGATCTCGATTTCCCGACGGACGATCGCCAGGCGCGACGCCATGTCCGGCGACTCCAACTCGATCAATACGTCGCCCTGGGCCACGACCTGGCCGTCACGGACATTCACCTGCTTGACCCGCGCCGCCACTGGCGCATGCAAGGCGCTGGCGCGACCGGCCTCAAGCATCGCCGGCACTTCCACAGCACTGCGCCACGGCAACAGCAAGGCAAGTAGAACGACCAGCAGCACCAGACCGGTCAGCAATACGCGCGAGCCATGAGCCTGCTCGCGGCGGCTCCACCATTGCCGTCCTTCATTCACGATGGGCATAAAAATGAACCAGACCAATTCCACCAACATCAAGAAGATGCCCAGCACCTTGAAAAACAGGTGATAGACCGCCAGGGCGATACCGAAGAACAACGCCGCACGCCACAGCCAGGAACCATAGCCCCACACCAGCAAGCGTCGACGCATTTTCGGTGACCAGGGTTCCGGGGCGGCAGCGCCATAACCGAACAAGGCTTCGCGCAAGCGCCAGCGACACAGGGCAAATGCACGGCCCTGGAGGTTATCCACCGCCCACAAATCGCTGAGCAGGAAGTAGCCGTCGAAGCGCATGAAGGGGTTCAGGTTGATGAGCAGCGTGGTTATCCACGTGGCGCTGGCCAACATGAACGACGCCGTGCGCGCCGGGCCGTCGGGCAACAGCGACCAGGCCAGCAATGCGATGCAGGCCAGGAGCAACTCCGCCAGCACGCCGCCCGCGCCAATCAGCAATCGGGCTCGACGGTCATTGACCCGCCAGGCGTCGCTGACGTCGGTATAGAACATCGGCAGCAGCACCATGAACGCCACGCCCATGCTTTGCACACGGCAGCCGGCACGCTTGGCCATGAACGCATGGCCGAATTCGTGGCACAGCTTGGCAAAGAACAAGGCCACCCCGAACGCCAGCGCACCGCCGAGGCTGAACAGGTGCGGAAACGTCGCCAGGAACCGCTGCCAGTCCCTGGACACCAGGAAAATACCCAGGCCCAGGGTCAGCGGAACGCCATAGCGCAAGATGCCGGGACCGAACCGCGTCACAAAAGGCCAGGTACGGTTGAGGAACGCATCCGGACGCCACAGCGGTATGCGGAAAAACAGGTATTGATGCAGCAGGATTTGCCACAGGCTCTGGCGCTGGGACGCGGTCTTGTATTGATAGCTGTCGCGTTGCTGCGGGTCCATCGCGCTGATCAGGTCATGGCCGCGCAAAAAGCCCAGCAATTGCTCCAGTGATTCGCCATTGAGCGGCAGGCCCGGCTCGCGGTTCGCCGCTCGCAGTACCTGCTCCGGATCGCCCAGGGACCAGTGCCGCAACATGCGCATCGCCGCCGCGCCCAGTTTGAAATAACGTCCGCGGACCGGATCGGCCAGGGTCCATTGCGGCGAGCCGTCGGGGTCGGGGGCGGCGGCAGACAATTGCAGGTCCGACCGCAGGCTCGGCAGGTTCACGCTACAGGCCTACGCTCTGGCGCAGGCCTGCGAGCGGCCGGCGCAACAGATACAACGCCAACGGCGCGCGATCGCCGAAGATTTTCGCTGTGCCCCGCAGGCCGATGCGCGGCGCCGTGGCATCGAAACGTGCGTCCAACCGATAGGCCAACTGCCCAGCGGCGGTGGGTTGCGCTTCGTAGGCCGAACGCTCAAGCCGGGCCAGGTGTCGCTGCAACGGATCGCTGTCGAGAAACAACGCCACTTGCGCGCCTGGCTCCAACGCAATCGCGTCGCCCACCGCCAGTTCAATGCGCAGCTCGGCCTGGTTCGGATCGGCGATTTCCATCAGGCGTTCGCCGGTCTGCACGGGTTTGCCGAGCCAGCGCTCGGCATCGGCGAATACCGCAATGCCGTCACGTTCGGCACGGACTTCGCTGCGCTTGAGCAGCTCGATGGCGTAGTTGCGCTCGGCACGCTTCTGCTCGACGCGAGCCGCCAGCAGGTCAATCTTCGAGCTGGACTCAGCATCGGCAAACGAGCGCTGGGAGTTGGCCTTGAGTTCCGCCTCGGCCACACCCAATGCCCGCTCGGCCACATCGGCCTGGGCCTTGAGGGTGGTGCTTTCGAAACGCAGCAACAGGTCGCCGTTCTTCACGGCCTGGTTGGGCTTGACCAGGAATTCGGCGATCACGCCGTCCAACGGCGCCGCCACCACCTGCCCGCCCAGCGGCACCACTTCGGCCGGGGCCAACACGGATTGGCGCACCGGGATCAGCAACCCCAGCAGCAACACCGCCACCAGTGCGACCTGGCGCTTGCGCGTCCAACGCAGGCGCCACGGCTTGCGCGGTTGCAGCGCCAGCCACGCATGGCTGTAGGTGTCGCCGAGTTGCGACAGCAGCACTTGCTCCGGCGGCGTCCACGGCAAGTCGCGGGCCAGCCACAAGCCGCCAAACACCTGGCCCTGATGGTCGACCAAGGGCAGCCAGAACACATGCCCGGCCGACAGGCTTCGCCAATCCGCCTGGACCGATTCACCTACTTCATCAGGGGCTATGACCCGCGCCTTGTCCAGCGATCCCTGCTTGAACAACTGCGTGACGGCTTGCTCGACAAATGCCACGAACGGCGCGTTCGGCTCTACAGCGCTGACACCGGTCACGGCCTGGACCTTGCCAGCGATCAACAACGCGGCATGACGAAAGCCGAACAGCGCCTGGCCGTCGTTGACCAGGCTGTAGCTCAACTGCTCCGGTGTACGCGCAGCCCTTGTCTGGCGTTCCAGATCGAGGAAACGGGCGAACACCTGCTCGGCGCTGCCTGTCACTGGCGCGTTCACTTCGACTCCGAGAAACGCGCCGTACCACTCATGCCAGACAACAGACCGCTGGCATCCGGCACGCTCGCCACCAGCAGCAGGGTCTGGCTGCCCTCGTCGATGCGCGCGCCGAGGCGCTTGACCGTCGCTTGCAACGGCTTGCCGGTTTCATCGGGAACGAAGCTGAACGACTGGCCGGGCTTGAGCTTGCCCATCCAGCGCGAGGGAACCAACAGATGGATTTCCAGCGTGCGATTGTCCACGACATCCAGCAGCGGCGCGCCAGCCGCGACGCTCTCATAACGCTGGACCTTGCGCGCCACCACCTGCCCGTCGAACGGTGCGATGACACTGCAGCGCTTGACCTGCACCTGATAGACCTGGGATTGCGCCTGCGCCTCGCTGAGCCGGGCCTCGGCCCGCGACACCTCGAAACGCCCGACGGATTTCAACTCCGCCAGTTGCCGATTATGGGCCAGTTCTTCACCGGCGCCACGGCTGGCCGCCTGGGCCGCATTGAGCTGGGCCTGATAGGCCGAGCAATCGAAACGCGCCAGGGTGTCGCCCTTCTTGAACGACTCGCCCTCACTGAACGGCAATTCGACAATCCGACCGGCCAACTCGCTGGCCAGCACCGCCTGGTCCCGCGCCCGAAGCACCCCTCGCGCCTCGTTGCCCGACGCGCTGGCCGATCCGTTGCTCTCCAGCAACGGATCGTCGGAAACCGGCGTCTGCGCCTGCACCCCGCACGTTATAAAGGTCAATCCCACAACCCAACTGCATAAACGTCGCATGACCGTTACTCCCTGACGGATGAACGGAGTCTACGACAGCGGTGGGGGGCGTCAAGGGAGTAGCGGTGAAGAGAGGGAAATCTCTGTGGCGAGGGAGCTTGCTCCCTCGCCACAGGTTATGTGGTTGGCAGATATCGCGCAGTCTACTCCAACAACCTCAACACCCCATCGCAATACACCACCTCACGCCCCAACCACCCCATATCCACCTGAGGCAATACCGCCGAAGGCTTGCGCAGTTCACGCAGCAGCGTCGAGCCATGGGACAGGCGTCCACCCATGCGCGCGATCACGGCGCGGGCGCTTTGGTAGTGGGCGTGGCGGCCAGGGTCCAGGGTGTCTTCCAGCAGGATGTCTTCGCCGAGAATGCCCTGGGCCTGGCCCGGGTAGATCAGGAATCCGCTCGCTTGTTCGGTGCCTTCGCGACCGTCCTGCCAGAAGCTGCCGTCGCGGCCGCGGATCTCCGGGTGCGGTGCGAACCAGTGCGCGCGGTCAGTGGCCGGCATGGCGTGGTGCAGGCGGAAAAAGATTCGCATCAGGTTGTCGCGATACCATTCGCGCACCTGCAAATAATAGCCGCGCAGCCCCGGCAAGCCGACGCCGTGGGCCAGGCGAATCGCCAACGGCCATTGAGGAAAGGCCTGCAATGGCAGCTCGGTCGGCGCCGGACGCGGTGTGGCCGGGTCGGTCTCCCACGGCAGCCGATGAGGGCTGTGTTCGAGATCGTCATAGGCGGTCGGCGGTCGTCCCAGCCAGTCACCGCCGCTGCTGGCCAAGGCGCTGGCGATGCACAGGTTGCCCTGCACCACGAACACGTAGAAGCGGGTAAACCAGTCGGCCAATTGCTGGCCGTTGGCGCCTTGTCCGGTCAGCTCGTGCAGCTCTCGATCAAAACGTCGCAGGCCGTTTTCCAGCGTCAGCAGATGCCCCCGGGCGATGCGTTGCATGCGCAGGAACAACGGCAGCGAACGCAGCAGGCGCAGTGGCCGCCAGGGCAGGTGCGGTGTCGCGCCGCCGACCTCGCCGGCATAGCTGCTGGCGCTGACGCCCCAGTCGGCCAGCCGGGCGAGAAACAAATCATTGTTGATGTACGAAGCGCCGCCAAACACCGCCGTGAAGGGCTCGTTGTCCTGCAGCACTCGCGGATCCCAACGCGCCATGATCGCCGGGATGCTCGCCGCCGCGCGGCGCTGGGCGTATTCCACCAGGACGCTGGGTTGCGGCGGCAGTATCTCGGCGATGTTGGCTGCGGTCAGGTGACGACGCCAGCCGTAGTCGCTGATCGGGCGGTATTGGAGGAGCCACAGCTGCGTGCCGTCCCAGGCCCATTCGATATCCCCGGGTACGTAGTGAAAAACCCGCAATACGTCTTGCAGAAAGCGCCATAGCACTTCGGCGGTCAGGCCATGGGCCGGCGTGAACGCACCGCTGCTCCATGACTCGCCGAGACGGGACATTACCGCGCGCTCCGGACTCACTTGGCCATCGGCCAACGACTCCAGATGCCCTTCGACCCACTCCAATTCGATGGACAGGTGACGCACGAACGCAATCCCGGACAGCCGTGGCGTGATGAAACGCTGCACCACCACTTCCTCGACACCCGCCGCGCTCAACTCGGCAATGCGCGCAGGCACATTATGGGTCGGTTCACGCAGGAACGTGGTGCTCAAGCCCGCATTGGCCGCATCGGCCTGATCCTCGCCGTAACTGGAAGAACGCACAGCCCAGGTGGCGTCCGGCCGGTCGTTCAGAAAGCCGGGCAGGCGTGGATCATCCCAATGGTTGAGCGACAGCGCCGCCGGCACCGGTTGCCCAGCCAGTGCCGCGAGGCGCAAGCGGCCACCCTTGGTGTGCGCGACAAAACCTTGCTCGCCGGATTCCAACCACGCGGCGAATTCAGCCGGTGAATCGATCCATGGGTAGTGGCCCCAGCCGGGCTTCAGGCTGATGGTCAAATCGGCGCGGGCAAGGATGGCCGACCAGGCCGCCGCTTGGGCGACGCCCAGCACCTTGTCCTGATCACCCCAGACCAGCTCCACCGGATCCGTGATCCATTCCAGCAGCGGTAACGCGGTGTCGGCACGCACCAGGTCCCAATGCGGCACAAAGGCCCGGCAGCGAGCGTAGCCGGCGCCCATGCGTTGGTACTGCGCCGGCGTCCAGGCCTGGTTGGAAAACTTGTGGGCAAACAGCGTCGGCTTGTTCGCCAGCAGCCAGTGGATGGTCTTGCGAATCGGCAGCGGCGACATCAACGCCGGCAGCCGTCGCTGCCACAAAAAAGCGCCCACCGGCGCCAGCAAGACACTGCGGCAAAAGTGCCCCGGCTGACGTTGCAGAGCATGCAGTACCAGCAAGGCATTGACGCCAACCGCCATGATCGCGCTACCCCGGACCGTCGCCGCCAGCAACGCCTGGGCATAGGCCGCCAGGTCTTCGCAGGGAGCCTGGGGGTTATTGCCAAAGCCGGGCAGTTCCAACGGCACCACGTCGTAGCGTTGAAAATGCGGCAACGCGTCGTCCCACCAATCGGCGGCGCTGCCGTTGCCGGCCAGCAGGTACATCCGGGGCTTGCTCATGGATGTTCCTCAGGCCAGGTCGCGCAGGGCTGCGTCGAGCGTCGGGTAACGGAAGGTGTAGCCAGCCTCGACGAGACGGTCGGGCACCACGCGCTGGCCGTCGAAAAACAGCTGGGCCATCTCACCTGCCAAGGCGCGCACTGGCGCGGCCGGAATGTGAAACCACACCGGACGCTTGAGCACCTTGCCGACGTTTTCGGCGAACAGCGCCTGGCTGATTGATTCCGGCGCCACGAGGTTGTAGGTGCCGCTCAGGCTTTCATCCGCGAAGGCCCGGGCGATTACCTGGATGACGTCGTCGCGGTGTACCCAACTCATGATTTGCTGGCCGTCGCCCATCCGCCCGCCGAACCCCAGGCGAAACGGAATCAGCAACGGCAGCAACGCACCACCCGGACCGAACACCACGCCCAGGCGCAGCACCACCTGACGCACGCCCAACTCGGTGGCAGGCCGTGCGGAGGCTTCCCAACGCGCGCAGAGCTCAGCCATGAAACCCTCGCCCCGGCTGGCGCCTTCATCAAGGCTTTCGCTGGCGTCACGCACACCGTAGAAACCAATCGCCGACGCCTGGACCCACAACGCCGGTTTGTGCCGCGCGTTCCTCAACCAGGCCATCAAGGCTTCGGTGGTGTTGACCCGGCTGGCGATGAGCTGCGCCTGGCGCTGGGGGCTCCAGCGCGGACCGGCCACCGGTGCGCCTGCCAGGTTGATCACCACATCGAAGGTTTCATCATGCCCGAGCTTGCCCAGCGAGCGCAGGCAACGGGCGCAACCGTCAAACAGATACGCCGCTTTCAACGGATCACGCGCCAACACGCTGACCGTGTGCCCGGCGTCGAGCAGTTGATTGACCAGGGTTTCGCCGATGAACCCAGTGCCGCCCGTGACCAGCACGCGCTTGTAGGCGCCACCGGCAAACGGATTGGCAGGCTTGCCCGCGCGTTGCATACGCAAGGCCGCCAAACCGTCGCGAATCCCCGAGGCCGTGACCCCGATGGCAAACAACGTCAACAGCCAGCCGCGCCAGCCGAGGTCGATTGCGCTCAGCCCGGTTGGCAAACTCGCCCACTGCGCCAATTGCACGCCATACAATGCGAAGAACGCCCCGCCGTTGACCGCCAGCACCGTGTGCATGATGCGTTCGATAGGCGGCAGCTTGCGGCTGCGGTCCTCGACCACAAAGTCCCAGAGCGTCAGGCAAATCTCCAGGGCGAACAGCAGCGCGATGACGATCGCCCACGTCCCCTCGAAAGCCAGATGCGCAATGCCCAGGAACAGGACCCCGTAGAAGCATGAGCGCAAGGCGTGGATCGACAGCTCCAGCCGCGCACTGTGGCGATAGGGCAAGGCGACGGTGAGTTCGTGGTGATACAGGGTGTCCAGCGCACCGAGGATTGCCTGGGCGATCAGCAGGGCAATGGCCCAGTCCAGCGATGAAAAATCAGCCATGATGGGATGCGCTCGATGCGTTGTCAGTCAGGGAAGGGCGGCGGTCGTGGCGATAGAGCCAGAACAGCGGCGGCAATAAAACGAACAGCGCGAAGCTGTCGAACCACAGGTGCGACCAGACCCGTGCCTGGGCGGAAATCCACATGTCCTGGGGCGCCCACAGCAGGATGCCGACGATGAGCCAACCCCAGGGCATGGCGCTCTTCAATCGATTGCCGATGTGGACGAGGGCGAGCATGTACACCCCGTAGCTTTGCAACGTGGCGCCGAACAACGCCAGCCACCAGACCTGTTGCGCGCGGGCCGTAGCGGGCACTGAATCGGCGCCCCAGAAAGCGAGTTCGATAGTGGTCAGATAGTCATCGAGCAAGCCGGAATGACCGGCCCACGTCAGCATGAGGCCGGCAAGCAGATGCATCAGGGCCGCCGCGTACAACCAAACGACCAGGGCTTTGCGAAGGGGGTTGGGAGGGACTGGCATTCCGTGTCCTGAAGGCTTGCTTGGAGGCGGCAAGTCTAAAGGAAAAGGGAGGGGCTTTACTTGGCTAATTATGTTGAGGGTTTAACAAGCATTGCACCGCCCAGCCAGGCCACAGGCGCTTCTGTGGAGCTGCGTAGGGGCTGCCGAGTGCAACGAGGCTGCGATCTTTTCCTGGGCATTGCAATCTCAAGCGAAAGATCAAAAGATCGCAGGCTTCGCCAGCGCCTACAGAGTCGAGCGGGAGCAAGCTCCCTCGCCACGGGTTCCAAGTGATTTCAGGAATGGCTCAACGCTGCATCCCCCATCGCTTCACCGTCACCCGCTCCAGACTGTCGAACACCAGGTTTTCCACCAGCAACCCGATCAGGATCACCACCGCCAACCCGGCAAAGACCTTGTCGGTGTACAGCTCGTTGCGGTTCTGGAAAATATACCAACCCAGGCCGCCCTTGCCGCTGGTGGCGCCAAATACCAGTTCGGCGGCGATGAGGGTGCGCCAGGCAAAGGCCCAGCCGATTTTCAGCCCGGCGAGGATCGACGGCAACGCCGCCGGGATCAGGATGAACAACACAAAACGCAGGCCCTTGAGGCCGTAGTTGCGACCGGCCATGCGCAGCGTTTCCGACACGCCGAGAAAGCCCGCATACATGTTCAACGCCAGCGCCCACAGCACCGAATGCACCAGCACGAAAATCAGGCTGTTCTGCCCCAGGCCGAACCACAGCAGCGCCAACGGCAGCAGGGCGATGGCCGGCAATGGGTTGAACATCGACGTCAATGTGCTGAGCAGGTCGCGGCCCAACTGGGTCGACACCGCCAGGGTGGTCAAGCCAAACGCCAGGATAATGCCCAGCAGATAGCCCTTGAGCAGCACCACCAGGGAAATCCAGACCTTGGCCAACAGTTCGCCACTGAGCAAACCGTCGTACAACGCGATGGTCGTCTGCAAGAAACTCGGCAGCAGCAGGTCATTGTTCTGGTAACGCGCCACACCCTCCCACAGCAGCGCCAGCGCTATCAGGATCAGACTTTTACGCAGCCAACCCTGTTGCCAGAGGCGCTGGCCCAGGGGCAATTCCCGCTCCAGCGGCACGTGGATCAGGGGTTGCAGGTCGACTTCGTATTCTTCGCGCGCAGGCGATAACTGGCTCATAAACACTCTCTTTCCTAAATCCTGAAACCGGTCAATAGGCGATGCGGATGTCGGTGAAATCCAGCTCACGCTCGGTTTCAGGCGGCTGACCTTCATTGAACAGCAATCCATGAATTCGCCGCGCCGTATGCTGGAAGCCCACGCCACCGAGGCTGTGCAGGTCGTATTGATGGCTATGGATTTCCGCCCGGACGCGTCCCGGATGGGGTGACAGCAGCAAAATACGATTGCCCACCACCAATGCTTCTTCGATGGAGTGGGTGACGAACAGCAGGGTGAAACGCACCTCTTCCCAGAGCAGCAGCAGTTCTTCCTGCATCTTGCGTCGGGTCAGCGCATCAAGGGCAGCGAAGGGTTCGTCCATCAGCAGGATTTTCGGTTGCATCGCCAGCGCCCGGGCGATCGCGACGCGGGCCTTCATGCCACCGGACAAGGTGTGGGGATAAGCATCGGCAAACGCCGCCAGCCCGACCTTGTCGAGATAATGCAACGCCCGCTCCTCGGCTTCGCGACGCTTGAGCGTGCCCGACGCCAGCAACGCGAACATCACGTTCTGCTTCACGGTTTTCCACGGCGGCAACTGGTCGAATTCCTGGAACACCACGATCCGGTCAGGGCCTGGCGCATTGACGGTTTGGCCTTGCAAGCGAATCTCGCCTTCGCACGGTGCGATGAAGCCGCCGATGGCCTTGAGCAGCGTGGACTTGCCGCAACCCGACGGGCCGAGCAGTACAAAACGGTCCGCCGGGTCGACTTCGAAACTCACGTGATGGGTGGCCCGCACCACACGTTGCGGGGTGCGGTACTCGAGGCTGACGTTATCCACTGACAGCAACGCCGTGCTGGCGGAGGTGGGGTTGCTGGCCGCGTGGCCTTGCAATGGCGCGTTCATGACAATCAGCTCCCTTGCAACGGTTTGGCGTCCTGGAAGAAATAGTCTTCCCACGACGCCGGTTTGTTTTTGATGGCGCCGACGCGGTAGAGGAATTCCGCCAGCGGGTAGGTGTTCTTCGGCGTGACGGTGAATTCGATCTGCGGGTTGTCGATGATCTTCAACAAGGTCGCCCGGTCGATCTTGGCCTTGGTCACTCGCAGGTAGGTATCCGCCGCCGCGCCCTTGTCGTTCTGGGCGAACTCGGCGGCTTCGGTCAGGGCCTCGACAAAGGCCTTGTAGGTCTTCGGGTTTTCATCACGGAATTTCTCGGTGGCGAACAACACCGTGGGCGAGTTCGGCCCGAGCACGTCATAGGAATTGAGCACGACGTGGACATTGGGGTTTTGCAGCGCCTGGTCCTGGAACGGCGGGTTGGAAAAATGCCCGGTCAACTCGGTGCCGCCGGCAATCAACGCGGCCGTGGCGTCCGGGTGCGGGACAGCCAGGGTGTACTTGTCGAGACGATTGAAATCCTTGTCGCCCCACTGCTTGGCGGCGGCGTATTGCAGGATCCGCGACTGCACCGAAACACCCACCGCCGGCACCGCGATGCGGTCCTTCTCGGTGAAGTCGGCGATGGTCTTGACGTTCGGATTGTTGCTCAACAGGTAATAGGGAAAGTTGCCCAGCGACGCCACCGCCTTGACGTTCTGCTTGCCACGGGTGCGATCCCAGACCGTCAACAACGGCCCGACGCCGGCCCCGGCAATGTCGATGGAGCCCGACAGCAACGCATCGTTGACCGCCGCACCGCCGGACAGTTGAGTCCAGTCGACCTTGATGTCGATGCCTTCCTGCTTGCCGTGCTTTTCGATCAGTTGTTGATCGCGCACCACATTGAGCAGCAGGTAAACGATGCCGAACTGCTCGGCGATGCGAATCTCGCCCTCGGCGTGAGCGCTGGCCGGCGCAACCAGGCTGCCGGCGAGCAGGCTGAAACCCAGGCCGATGGCCGCGGCCAACGGTGCAAAAGCAATGCGTTTGGACATGGTGATTCTCCAGGCTTTTGCGCGCGGCGCAGCCGATCAGAAAGGGGCGTTGCCCTGGATGGTGGTGCGGTACAGCTTGCGGCGCAGATGACTTGGGCAACCGGCGGCCAGGTGAATCAGCGAACGGTTGTCCCAGAACACCAGGTCATGCGCCTGCCACTGATGGCGATAGATGTTCTGCGGCAGCACGCTGTGGGCATACAGCTCCGTCAGGATGGCGGTGCTTTCATCCTCCGGCAGGCCGACGATGCGGGTGGTAAAGCCTTCGCTGACGAACAACGCCTTGCGCCCGGTTTCCGGGTGCGTGCGGACGATCGGATGCACGACTTCGGCCACCTGGGCCAGTTGCTCCGGCGTCAACGTCGGGCGCCAATTGCCTTCGAACTTGGTCTCGCTGTAGCGCGCCGTATAGGAATGCGCCGCCGAACGGCCCTCGATCGCTTTACGCAGCGCTTCGGGCAAACCATCCAGCGCCTTGTGCATGTCGGCGAACAACGTGTCGCCGCCTTCGCTCGGCAGCTCCTGGGCGTGGAGCATCGAGCCGAGGCTGGGCAGTTCCTTATAAGACAGGTCCGAATGCCAAAACTTGCCGGCATCCCCCAGACCGATGGACTGGCCGTTTTCGATGATGTTGGAAACGATGAGGATTTCCGGATGCCCGGCCAGCAGGAATTGCTTGAGCACATGGATCTGCAGCACGCCAAAACGACGGCTGAAGGCGATCTGTTGTTCTGGGGTGATGCGTTGGTCGCGGAACACCACCACGTGATAGTCGAGGTGGGCGCGGTGGATGCGGATGAAATCATCGTCGTTGATAGGCCGGGACAGGTCCAGGCCGATGATCTCGGCGCCGACAGCATCGCTGAACGGACGAATGTCGAATGATTGCGGCGCGCTGTTCGCGGCGTTTGAATCTGGAGAACAAGAGACGGCTGGCATACATCACTCCCACGCACGGCGCGCTTCAAGGGGCGCGCACTCGATCAAAACTCACGGGGTCACCGTGTTGGTTTGTGTCGTGCGGCGCGCCGATTGGTCGGCAGGTACGCAGGGAGGTGACTTTAAGGCTATAAGAAAAGTAATTTAAATACTAAAAACGCATAACCATATTGCAGAACCAATGGGAGCAACTCTAATCCTGTGGGAGCGAGCTTGCTCGCGATGGCGTCAGGTCAGACACGTATCTGTCGCTGACACACTGCTATCGCGAGCAAGCTCGCTCCCACAAGGTGGACTGACCCCAAAATGTTGGACGGTCTATTGCCACATGCCCACGGATTGAGTCCTGTATTCCACAGGGCTCAGTCCGCCGAGCTTTGATTTGATCCGATCATGATTGTAATAACTGATGTACTCGTCCAGCCCTACGTTCAGCTCTTCCAAATTTTCGAAGCGTTTAAGGTAGAAAAATTCGGACTTCATAGTGCCAAAAAAACTCTCCATCGCTGCATTGTCGAGGCAATTCCCCTTACGTGACATGCTTTGCTTTATGCCGCGCTGCTTCAGTGCATGCTGATAGCGAGGTTGCTGATACTGCCACCCCTGGTCGGAATGAAGCAGCAGATGAGTCGGTCCTTGCAGGCGCTTGAAGGCCTTTTCCAGCATTCCGGTTACCAAAGCAAAGCATGGGCGCGAAGCCGTTTCATAGGCAATAATCTCACCGTTATACAAGTCCATTACCGGTGACAGATAAAGCTTCTTTGATCCGACTTTGAATTCGGTGACATCCGTTACCCACTTCTGATTGGGCCGTTGCGCGACGAAATTACGCTCCAGAAGATTCGCCGCTACGGTTCCAACTTGCCCCTTGTAGGATCGATACTTTTTGGGGCGCACCAGGGACTTAAGGCCCATACGGTCCATCAAGCGTTGAATCTTTTTCTCACTGACCGACTCTTTCTTTTGCAGCGCCAAAGCGATGCGACGATAGCCAAATCGCCCTTCGTGGCGGTCGTAGAGGTCCCGGATCTTCGTTTTCAGCGAGGCATATTTGTCAGGTTTCTGAAGGGCGCTGACCTGATAATAAAACGTGCTGCGGGCCAGGTTGGCTAACTTGAGCAGACCGTCCAGAGGAAACCTGGATCTCAACGCCATTACGGAGATGGTTTTTTCTCGGGGCGACTCCTCTTCGAAACCTCCCTTACCTCTTCGAGCTTTTTTAGGTAAGCGTTCTCCATACGTAGATATTCGAGTTCAGCCTTCAGTTGCTCTCGGCTCTTCGAATCGTCGTCCACGGGTTGGGAATGATCAGGGGCAGGCGTTTTTCTGGGCATGACAACAGCCTTTTTTCTCTTGGGCACGATCAGGGCAGGAAGACCGCCACTGTAGTACTGCCGCTCCCAAATGCCCACCTGCGAGGACTGACCAAGCGCGAATCGCGCGGCGACTTCCCGATATGAGAGCCGCTCCTTTTGCATGCATTGGATGACTGAGCGTTTAAATGCATCGCTGTAATGACGACCATGAGATTGCAAGCCAGCACTGCCCCGGGCCCGATAGGTGGCGACCCAGCGCCGAAGCAGGCTGCAGTCGATCAAGTAGCGGTGAGCTACCTTACGAAAGCCTTCGTTGCCGTTGAGGTAAGCCTCAATGGCGGTAATTTTGAACTGAAGCGAAAACTTGCTCATGGGAACACCACCAAAAGTTAGGTTGGTGTCCAACTTTTGGGGTGCAGTCCATTTTGTGGGAGCGGGCTTGCTCGCGAAAGCACTGGGCAGCTTGCATCGATGTTGAATGTGCAGCCGTCTTCGCGAGCAAGCCCGCTCCCACATGAGTGCAGCGCTCCGGCAGGTACATAACACCATCGCTATTACCCCGACCAGCGCCAATTGCTTTCCCTCCCCCGCCTCTGCCACAATCGCGAACAATTCTCGTTACTTAATACGTCGGTGATGTTCCGTGTCGTCAGTCCCCAGTCCTCATAGTGATTTGGTTGGTGCGTTGTACCGTGACCATCGCGGCTGGCTATTGGCATGGCTACGGCGCAACGTGGCCTGTGCGCAACGGGCCGAGGACCTGAGTCAGGACACCTTCGTGCGGTTGCTGGGTCGCGAGGAATTGAAGGCGCCCCGGGAACCTCGTGCATTCCTTGTGGCGATCGCCAAGGGGCTGTTGTTCGACTACTTCCGTCGGGCCGCCCTCGAACAGGCCTACCTGACCGAACTGATGCTGATTCCAGAAGACGAGCAACCATCAGTAGAAGAGCAACAACTCATCCTCGAAGATCTCAAGAACATCGATCGCCTGCTGGGCAAGTTGTCCAGCAAGGCCCGCGCAGCCTTCTTCTATAACCGCCTCGACGGCCTCGGCCACGCTGAAATCGCCGAGCGCCTGGGGGTTTCGGTTCCACGGGTACGGCAATACCTGGCCCAAGGCATGCGGCAGTGCTACATCGCGCTTTATGGTGAGCCGACATGACCGCGGCCCAGGGGAAACCGGTTTCGGCCCGCGTTCTGGACGCAGCCATCGCCTGGCAGTTGTCCTTGGACTCGAGCAGCCGTCAGGACCGCGAAGCATTCGCCCAATGGCATGCCGCCGATGAGGAACATGCTCGCGCCTGGCAACAACTGGGCATGCTCGACCAGCGCTTCAACGTCGCCAGCGGCCCGGCGCGCGCCGTGTTGCTGCAATCGCGGGTCAGCATCCGCCGACGCCTGCGCAAAGTCGGCAGCGGACTGGCCAGCATCGTCGCGGTCATCGGCTTGGCGCTGTTCGCCGGGGATCGTTACCTGCCGCTGGATTATTGGCTGGCCGACCAGCGTACCGCCACGGGTGAACAGCGCACGTTGCGTCTGGCGGATGGCACCGTGATCAACCTCAACACCCACAGTGCGCTGGACGTGCGTTTCGACGACAAGCAGCGGCGTATCGTCTTGCAGGAAGGCGAGATCCTGGTGGAAACCGGCCACAACGATCCGCGTCCGTTCATCGTTGAGACCAGCGAAGGCAGCATGCGCGCCTTGGGCACGCGCTTCCTGGTCAAACTCGAAGACCAAGGCACGCGCCTGAGCGTGTTGAAGTCCGCGGTGGCGGCGCATCCGCAGGCCACCGATGAAGAACAGATCCTGCGTGAAGGCCAGCAAGTGCTGATGCGCCGGGATGGCCTCGGGCCAACCCTGGCGTTGAAGCCCGGCGCCGATGCCTGGACCCGCGGCATGCTGGTGGTGGATAACGCGCGCCTTGAAGACCTGGTCCAGGAGTTGGGGCGTTATCGACGTGGTTATCTCGGCGTCGAGCCCCAAGTAGCCGACTTGCGGATCACCGGCAGCTTCCCGTTGCACGATACCGATCTGGCCCTGACCGCCCTGCTGCCAACCTTGCCGGTGCAGGTCGAGCATCACACGCGGTGGTGGGTGGTGGTGGGGCCACGGGTCGACGCCAAACGCTGAAAGATGTTGCGCCAGTAATGGCCCCTTCGCGAGCAGGCTCGCTCCCACAAGGGTTTGCATTCCCATGTGGGAGCGAGCCTGCTCGCGAAGGGGCCATGGATGCCGGCACAAAGCCACCGGCATCAATCTTAATCTAAATTATTTTCATCCAGCCCTATCACTTTCCGAATTTCATCCGGCACACAGGCAATTGAGAAAGATTTCCATTCAGGAGCCGCCGTATGTCCCGCCCGCTTGAGACCCTGTTGCGCCCCAGCTTGCTGGCCGTTGCCATTGCCCTTGCCGCCCCGTTGACCAGCGCCACGCTGCTGGCCGCCGAGCAGGCCTCAAGCTTGCGCGCCTATAACCTGCCCGCTGCTCCATTGGCCAGCACCCTGACCCAGATCGCCAGCCAGGCCGGCCTCGCCCTGAGCCTGGATCCGTCCCTGGCTTCCGGCAAGACGTCGGCGCCGGTCCAGGGTCAGTTCGACGCCACTGGCGCGCTGCGCGAAGCCTTGCGGGGCACCGGTCTGCAATTGGAACAAAGCAGCGCCGGCACCTTCAGCCTGGTGGCCGCGCCTGAAGGCGTGCTGGTATTGCCGGAAACCAGCGTGATTGGGGCAGGAATCAGCGAAACGGCGTGGGGGCCGACAGATGGTTACGTCGCCACTCGCACCGCCGCTGGCACCAAGACCGATACGCCGATTGTCGAGCTGCCGCGCTCGGTCTCGGTGGTCACGCGCCAGCAGATGGACGACCGCTCCGTCCTCAACCTGAACGACGCCTTGCGCTACACCGCCGGCGTGCAAAGCAGCGGCTACGGTTCGGACTCACGTAACGATTGGCTGTTGGTGCGCGGCTTCGTACCGACCCAATTCCTTGATGGCTTGCCGCTGCCCAAGGGCAACTACGTCACGCCGAAAATCGAACCCTGGAACCTGGAGCGCATCGCCGTGCTGCGTGGCCCGGCCTCCTCGGTCTACGGGCAGACGCCGCCTGGCGGCATGCTCGACATGGTCAGCCGTCGCCCACAATCTGAAAGCAGCCATGAAGTCGAATTGCAGGCCGGCAGCTACGAGCACAAGCAGATCAACTTCGACAGCACCGGCAAGGTCGATGACGACGGCCAGTTCCTTTATCGACTCAGCGGCACCGTGCGCGACAGCAACGCCCAGGTCGATCACATCCCGGACAAACGCTACAACATCGCACCAAGCCTGACCTGGAACATCAACGACGACACGCGCCTGACACTCCTGTCGCAATACACCCGCGACGATACCGGCATCACCGGGCAGTTCCTGCCGCTGCAAGGCACCAAGCTGGCCTCGCTTGCGGGCAAGATTTCCCACCACAAGAACCTGGGCGATCCGGACTGGGAATTCTACGACCGCACTTATTACGCATTGGGTTATGCCTTTGAAACTCGCCTGAACGACACTTGGCAGTTCCGCCAGAACTTGCGCTATACCAAGAGCGATCTTGAGTTCCAGGGAATTACGGCGGGGACGTTTCCACCTGATCAGGCAGTGAGTCCCGACGGGACAGTCAAGCGCAGCGCCGGTATCGTCAACGAAGATGTCAGCCAGTTCGCCGTTGATAACAACTTTCAAGCCGATTTCCAGACTGGAGCGGTGAACCACACCTTGCTACTGGGCCTGGACCACCAGCGTTCCAATGCAAATTCAAAATGGCTCTGGGGCTCCAACGGCGTTCCCGACAGCAACATCCACAACCCGATCTACGGACAGGACTTTTCCAACGTCCAGTACTTCACCATGTACGACTATAACCAGAAGACCAACCAGACTGGCCTGTACATCCAGGACCAGATCGCCCTGGACAATTGGCGCCTGACCCTCGGCGGCCGCGAAGACTGGATTCACACCGGGACCGAATTCCACAACCAGAACAACGCGACCGACACCCTGCGCGACAAGAAATTCAGCGGCAACGCGGCGCTGAGCTATGTCTTCGATAACGGCGTGACGCCTTATATTTCCTTCGCGCAATCGTTCCAGGCGGCAACGGGTTCAACCGTCAACAGCACCCAAGCGTTCAAGCCCACCGAAGGCGAACAGTACGAAGCGGGTATCAAGTACCAGCCCCCCGGCACCAAGACCTTGCTGACCGCTGCGGTGTTCGACTTGACGCAACAAAACAACTCCGTCACCGAAAACAACATCACCCGCCAAGTGGGCGAGGTTCGCGTACGCGGCGTCGAATTGGAAGCCTCCGGCGACGTGACCGACAACCTCAAGCTGATCGGTTCCTACACCTACAACGACAGCGAGATCACCAAGGGCACCGCGGCCGAAGAAGGCAAGCGCATGGCCCAGGTACCGCGTCACCAGGCCACCGCGTGGGCCGACTACAGCTGGCACAACGGCCCGCTGGACGGTTTTGGTGTCGGTGCCGGCGTGCGTTATGTCGGCGATACCTACGGCAACACCACCAACACCGATTGGGGGCATGTCGGGTCCTACACGGTGTATGACGCTTCGGCCCATTACGACCTCGGTCGTTTGAACAAGACCCTCAAGGGCGTCACGGTCGCGGTGGACGCGAAAAACCTCTTCAACAAGGACTACCTGTCCACTTGTGACGGCTCCTACTGCTACTACGGCGACCAACGCAACGTCGTCGCCAGCGTGAATTACAAATGGTAAACGGTTAGCATTTGCGAAATCTATTTAGAGGCACCCCGCTGGATGCAACACGGTTCATGTAAGGGCACAAAACCGTGGCGAGGGAGCTTGCTCCCGCTGGGCTGCGTAGCAGCCCCAAAAAGCTTGGGACCGCTACGCGATCCAGCGGGAGCAAGCTCCCTCGCCACAATGAGTACCCGCCAAGCGAACCGCGCTATTACTACAGATGCCCTTTTGCATTCGGACCGATCATGAAAAGCAAAACCATCCGCCGCTGGTCCTTTGTCCACACCTGGACCAGCCTGATCTGCACGGTGTTCCTGCTGATGCTGGCGATCACCGGCTTGCCGCTGATTTTCCATCACGAAATCGAGCATCTGCTGGGCGACGCCCCGGAATTTCGGGAAATGCCGGCCGGCACGCCGCCGCTGGACCTTGCCCAACTGGTGGAAAAAGCCAAGGCCCATCGCCCGGGCGAGGTAGTCCAGTATTTTGGCTGGGACGAGGACGACCCCAACGGCATCATCACCATCATGGCGCCGACGCCAGGCACCGAACCCAACTCATCCCACACGTTCATGCTCGATGCGCGCACCGGCGAAGCCCTCGAAATGCCTTCGGCCAACGCCGGCTTCATGATGGTCATGCTGCGCCTGCACGTAGACATGTTCGCCGGCTTGCCGGGCAAGTTGCTGCTGGCGTTCATGGGTTTGCTGTTCGTGATCGCCATCGTCTCCGGCGTGGTGCTGTATTTGCCGTTCATGCGTCGCCTGGAGTTCGCCACGGTGCGCCAGGACAAATCCACACGCCTGCGCTGGCTTGACCTGCACAACCTGATCGGCGTGGTCACGCTCGTTTGGGCACTGACCGTTGGCGTCACCGGCGTGATCGCCGCCTGCGCCGACCTGATCATCGCCGCATGGCGCAACGACAGCCTCAGCGCCATGGTCGAGCCCTATCGCAACGCCCCGCCATTGACCGAACTGGCGCCGGCTACCCGTTTGCTGGACATCGCCAAGGAGGTCGCGCCAGGCATGGAGCCGAGCTTCATCGCTTTCCCCGGCACGCTGTTTTCCAGCGAACACCATTACAGCGTGTTCATGAAAGGCAGCACTCACCTGACCTCCCATTTGCTGACGCCGGTCCTGATCGACGCCAGCACCCTGGACGTCACCGCCGTGGCCGAACGGCCGTGGTACATGGACATGATGAGCCTGTCCCTGCCGCTGCATTTCGGTGACTACGGCGGCCGACCGATGCAGATTTTCTGGGCCACCCTGGATGTGCTGACCATCATTATCCTGGGCAGCGGCATTTATCTGTGGGTTGTTCGGCGCAAGGCCGCCAAGCGCGCGACCGTCGGCGCGGAGGTCACGTCGTGAAGCCTCGGCAGTCGAATTTCTGGAAAGTATTCGGGATCCCCAGCGCCATCGGCGTGCTTTGCGCCGCCGGACTGTTCAGCGCCTTGCTTGGCGATGGGATGTGGGACGCCGTGAGCTGGGTCGGCTTGGGCATACCCTCCGCGCTGGCAACGTGGGGATTGATCCCGCGCCGCCGATGATGACGGGCGTCAGAAATCGACCTGACACCCGTCTCCGCCTACGTCATACGACGACAACCTCCGCGACGGCGATTTTCGGCCACGCATTCTCTGACATATTTATTGACAAATTAATCCTTGCACTCTTATAAAGGCCATAGTTGTACGACAACCTACAACGCAACCTAACAACAATATTTGAGTGAAAGGCGAAATGACCCGCAGTCGATCAGCCTCCGAAATCTTCACCTCCCGCCGTTTCCTGACGTATATCGCTCGCGCCGTCGCCGGCTGACGTCCTCTCGCAGCCATGCTGCACCCAAACACCAAATCCAAAAATAATTGATGGTGAAGTGATGAAAATCAAAGGCATCCGCTGGTGGATGGTCGGCCTGGTCACGGCCGGCCTGATGGTCAACTACCTGGCTCGAAACACCCTTTCCGTGGCTGCTCCGACGCTGATGAGCGAAATGAGCATCTCCACCGAGCAATACTCCCACATCGTCGTGGCCTGGCAGATCTGTTACGCACTGATGCAACCGGTGGCCGGCTACATTATCGATGCCATCGGCACCAAGATGGGCTTCGCCATTTTCGCCTTCGCCTGGTCCATCGCCTGCGCCGCAGCGGCAATGGCCTCCGGTTGGCAGGGCCTGGCGTTTTTCCGCGGCTTGCTTGGCCTGACGGAAGCCGCCGGGTTGCCGGCCGCAGTGAAGACTTCCACCGAATGGTTCCCGGCCAAGGAACGCTCGGTTGCAATCGGCTGGTTCAACATCGGTTCCTCGATCGGCGCCGTGCTGGCGCCGCCGCTGGTGGTCTGGGCGATCCTGAACAGTGGCTGGGAGCTGGCGTTCCTCATCGTTGGCGGCCTGGGCGTGGCCTGGACGTTCCTCTGGCTGGTTTTCTACAAGCACCCGCGTGACCAGAAGCTGCTGGGCGACGCCGAGCGTGATTACATCCTCAGCGGCCAGGAAGCGCACTTCCAAGACCCGACGCCGAAAAAAGGCAGCTGGAAACGCATCATCGCGAGCCGCAACTTCTACGCCATCGCCAGCGCCCGGATCCTCTCCGAGCCGGCTTGGCAGACGTTCAACGCCTGGATCCCGCTGTACTTGATGACCGAGCGGCACATGAACATCAAGGAGATCGCGATGTTTGCCTGGCTGCCCTTCCTGGCCGCCGACCTTGGCTGCGTATTGGGTGGCTACCTGAGCCCGTTCTTCCACAAGTACTGCAAGGTGTCGCTGTTCACGTCCCGCAAAATGGTGCTGTTGTTTGGCGCCTCCTGCATGATCGGCCCGGCCTGCATCGGCCTGGTTGCCAGTCCGTACGCGGCCATCGCTCTGCTCTGTGTCGGCGGTTTCGCCCACCAGACGCTGTCCGGTGCGCTGTATGCCATCACTTCAGACTCCTTTGGCAAGAACGAAGTCGCCACGGCGACCGGCATGGGCGGGATGTTCGGTTACCTGGGTGCTGCCGCCTTCACGCTGTTGTTCGGCGTGATGGTGACGAAGATCGGCTACAGCCCGCTGTTCGTGCTGCTGGCGATCTTCGACGTGGTGGCTGCGTTCATCGTCTGGACTGTTGCCCGGGAACTCAAGCATCAGCCGACAACGCCGCAGCCCGACGCGCCAGCGCTGCAACCTGCAGCCTGATGCACGACGCGACCGGGCCACTTTGGTCTCGGTCGCGCTATGCTGCCCGACATGCCCCTGATAGAGACGTCACCATGTCCACCGCCAGCATGACCCTGTTCCACAACCCCGCATCCCCCTTCGTCCGCAAGGTCCTGGTGTTGCTGCACGAAACCGGCCAACAAGACCGCGTGGCGTTGCAACTGAGCCTGCTCACGCCGGTCAAGCCGGACCGCGCGTTGATCGACGAAAACCCGTTGAGCAAGATCCCGGCCCTGCGCCTGGCCAACGGAACGGTGATCCATGACAGTCGTGTGATCCTTGATTACCTCGACCACCAGCACGTCGGCAACCCGCTGATCCCCCGTGACGGCGCGGCACGCTGGCGGCGCCTGACCCTGGCTTCCCTGGCCGATGGGATCATGGACGCGGCGGTGATGATCCGCTATGAGACCGCGCTGCGTCCTGCGGAAAAACACTGGGCCGAATGGCTCGATGCACAACGGGACAAGATTCGCCGCGCCGTGGGCCTGCTCGAGGCCGAGGCGATTGCCGAACTGGCGAGCCACTTCGACATTGCCTCCATCAGCGTCGCCTGTGCCCTGGGTTACCTGGACCTGCGCCACCCGGACCTGGAATGGCGCAAGGCCAATCCGCAGTTGGCGGCGTGGTTTGCCGAGGTGAGCTTGCGGCCATCCATGGCCGAGACGGTGCCCAGGGTTTAGTTTTGCATTGACTGATCCGGCCTCTTCGCGAGCAAGCCCGCTCCCACAATGAC